>Ga0070667_100000568_pt1 | contig 36558 bp, 33 predicted proteins | sample KBSS33metaG_FD_64659 | JGI IMG/M metagenome (GOLD analysis project Ga0070667, IMG submission 64659) | Switchgrass rhizosphere microbial communities from Kellogg Biological Station, Michigan, USA - KBS S3-3 metaG | ecosystem: Host-associated > Plants > Roots > Rhizosphere > Soil ...
GTGCTTCCCGCGCCGTACGTCTGGTCCTGGATCTCGGGAACCGTCGGCGCACCGATCGGCGGTGCGGCCACCGGGCCGCTGGGACCGCCCGCGGGCTCTACGACCGGCTGGCCGGGTGCGGGTGTCGGCGGTGTGGCAGGGTCCGCCGCCGCCGGACCGGCCGCAGCGAGCGCGCCGGCAAGCAGAATGCCACCGACGGTCACTCGCGGCTGGAAACGCTGTCGCTCGGTCTTCAAAATGCTCGTGTGTCCTTTCACCGGCGTCCGTAACGGGTCAGGCTATCGCGTGTACCGGCCCCCGTCATCTCATTCGGACGGGTAAAGCCCGGTACGCCGACCTGATTTCGCCGACCCGGGCCGCACCGATCCCCCACGGTTTGTCGACGCCGACCCGTTCGTCGAGGTCCCACAGCACGCAGACCTCGTCGGGTGCGGCGACTTTTTCCCACGCGATGACGGTCCGCCGGAGTTGCTCGTGCATCGACTCGGCCACCGCACCGGCGGGCGCCCCGCCTTCGGGATGATGGTGCAGAAACTGACCGTAGGCCGTTTCGCAAAACGCGGAATACCTTGCGGTGCAAAGGATCAGGCCATGCCAGGCCTCGTCGACGGCGTGCGACGGCATACCGATCACCTGACCGTCGCGCATGGCCGCCCCACAACACCGCAACCACTGCCGCAGGCCTTCTTCGATGAGATCCCGTGGCTGCCAGGGACAGGTCTTGTACACCGCGACCGGCAATTCGAGATCCGCCACCGCGGCGTTCATCTGGTCCAGCGGCCCCTGACGCTTGAATCGCACCCTGCAACTCTAGGTCGAAGCAGCACCGGTTCTCACGGGCATCCGCGCCCGGCCGCGCACGCTGGAGGTCCGGGCACGTTGCGCGTCCGGGTGTCCTGCACGGTTTTCTGCACCGCACCGGCTGAGCCGTCAGTCGCGTTTCGCGAGCCCAGGCACGGGTAGATGAATCAGATGACCGAGCCCACAGATCAACGTCGGCCGACCGAACCCACCGAGCCCGACGAAACCGAACCCGTCAGCGGTCCCGGTGGCGAGAGCCCGGATCCCGACTTCGGCGACCAACCGACGATTCCCGACCCGGAGACCTGAGGCGGGCCCCGCTGTCACGCCGCCTGCGCCGGGCTCTCTGCCGCCGCAACAGCCTGCCGCCGGGCCTCCCAGCGCCGCAGCGCCATCCGGCACGGCTCCTCCAGCAGCGCATAACTCACCGCCGCAACCGCGAATCCGAACGTCGTCGTCAGGACCATCACGACCGGAAGCGCACCCGGGAACGTCGGCTGCCCGATCATGGCGAGCACCATGTCCAGTGCGGCGAGATGCCACAGGAACAGTCCGTACGACCACCGGCCCAGTGTCACCATCGGCGCACTGCCCAACACGCGGTGCTGGTCGTCCGGAGGACCGAGGACCAACGGCGCCAACAGCGCTCCCGCAGCGACGGCCCCCAGCGCGGTCCGCGCGATGAACTGGCCGAGCGTGGCGTGCTGGTGTCCCGCCGGCAGGGCCAGCGGCGAAGCCGCGACGAGGAACGCGACGACCGCCACGACCATCAGGATCGAGCGCCGGCGCGCCAACCGGTGCAGCCAGCCGGGCGGCCGGAACATCCACTCCGCCAACAGCATCCCGACGGCGAACCACGACGCGTACGCCGGTAGCCAGGTCAGCGGATTGGTCCCGTGGTACGCCGGGATCGGCAGGTAGCCCCAGCCGAAACTCAGCACCGCCACGCCCGCGATCACCGGAACCCGTAGCCGCAGCGACAGTTTCGCGGCAAGGAGCGCCAACAGGGGTACCACCAGATAGAAGGCCATCTCGACCGACAGGCTCCACATCTGCGTGAGCCCGGCGATCAGCGTCTTGGGAACGAAGACCTGGGTCAGGGTCAGGTTCGCGATCCACACCGACCGGTCCGCGCTGTGGGCGTCCGGCAACAGGGTCAGCACCGTGACCACCGTCAGCAGATAGGCGGGCATGATCCGGACCAATCGGGAACGGTAGTAGGGCGCCACTTCGGGCTCGGCTCGCAATCCGTGCGCCGCAGCGGCATGGCCACGCCACAGCAGGAAACCCGACAACGCGAAGAACACGGCCACCGACAGGTCGAAGCGGGCCAGCAACCGGCCGACCACGCCGTCGGTGTAGCCCGTCTGCAACGCCACATGCGTGAGTACGACGCCCAGCGCCGCCGCAGCCCGCAGCCCCTCCACCGCAGGCAGGAACCCGCGCGTGCCGCTGACAGGCTCGGGGGCAGGGGCGGTCATGCGCCCAGTGTGCCCGAGAAGCGCGCTCAGCTACCGAAAAGGCCCGCATCGACGACGCGGATGACCGGTGCGCCGTCCTCGTCGGACGCGGCGAGGTCGACCTCCACGTCGATGCCCCAGTCATGGTCGTGCGCCGGGTCGTCCAGGATCTGACGGACGCGCCACACCCCTGGAGCGCGGTCGAAGATCAACATGGCGGGTCCCCGCGCGTCGGCCCCGGTACCGATGTCCTCGTGTTCGGCGAAGTACTGCTCCCCCACTGCTTCCCAGCGCGGCGCCGTCCACCCCGATCCGGAGTCGAGCGCCCCGAGATCGTCCCAGCGGCGCCGGGCCCACAACTCCACGCGCCGGAACAGCGCGTTGCGGACCATCGCGGTGAAGGCCCGCTCGTTGCCGGTCAGGGGCCGCACCGGCGCCATGACCGCGACCTCGTCGACCTGATCGGCGCTCGTCAGCTGCTCCCATTCGTCGAGCAGGCTCGAATCCACCTGGCGGACAAGCTCGCCCAGCCACTCCACGATGTCGGTGAGCTCGTCGGTCCGGGCGGCGGCGGGCACCCCGGACCGCAGCGCCTTGAACGCATCGGACAGGTAGCGCAGCACCGCACCTTCGGTGCGGGTGAGGCCGTAGGCACTGACGTACTCCTTGAATGTGAGACCCTGCTCCCACATCTCGCGCACGACGGACTTCGGGGCCGGATGCCCGTCGGCGGCCCACGGGTTGCTTCGGCAGTACACCTCGAAGCAGTGCGCCAGCAGTTCGTCGAGCGGGCGCGGGTAGGTGATGTCGTCGAGGAGTTCGATGCGTTCGTCGTATTCGATGCCCTCGGCCTTCATCGCGGCGACGGCCTCACCCCGCGCCTTCTTCAGCTGGGCCGCCAGGATCTGACGCGGGTCCTCGAGCGTCGCCTCGATCACCGAAACCACATCGAGCGCAAAGGTTTCCGAACCGGGGTCCAGCAGTTCGACGGCCGCGAGCGCGAACGTCGACAGCGGCTGGTTCAGGGCGAAATCCGGTGGCAGGTCGACCGTCAGCCGGTAGCGCCTCCCGTCGGGCTCAGGTTCGGCGAGGCGTTCCAGCACCCCGGCCTGCAGCAGGGAGCGCGCGATACCGACCGCTTCGCGGATGTGCCGCAGCTGGCGTTTGCGCGGCTCGTGGTTGTCGCCCAGCAGCCGGCGCATGGCCAGGCATGGATCGCCCGGACGGTCGACGACGTCGAGGATCATCGCCGTGGACACACGCATGTTGCTCGTGAGCGCTTCGGGGGCGGCCTCGACGAGGCGCGTCATCGTGTTCTCGCCCCACGGCACCATGCCGTCGGGTGCTTTGCGGCGCACCAGCTTTCGGCGCTTCTTGGGGTCGTCGGCGACCTTGGCGAACTGCTTGAGGTTCTCCACCTCGTGCTCGGGGGCCTGCACGACGACAGTGCCCGCGGTGTCGTAGCCGGCCCGCCCGGCACGGCCGGCGATCTGGTGGAATTCACGGGCGTTGAGCAGCCGGGTTCGGGTGCCGTCGTACTTCGACAGCGCCGAGAAGACGACGGTGCGAATCGGCACGTTGATGCCGACCCCGAGGGTGTCGGTGCCACAGATGACCTTCAGCAGCCCGGCCTGTGCCAGCTGCTCGACAAGGCGCCGGTACTTGGGCAGCATGCCGGCGTGATGCACGCCGATGCCGTGCCGCACCAGCCGCGACAGCGTCGAACCGAATGCCGTGGTGAAGCGGAAGCCGCCGATGTGATCGGCGATGGCCGCCTTTTCCTCCTTGGTGCTCACGTTGACGCTCATGAGCGCCTGCGCCCGTTCGAGCGCCGCAGCCTGGGTGAAATGCACGACGTAGATCGGCGATTGTTTGGTCTGCAGGAGATCGGCGATGGTTTCGTGCATCGCGGTCGTGGCGTAGCTGTAGAACAGCGGCACCGGGCGTTCAGCGCCTGCCACCAGTGCCGTCGGCCGGCCGGTACGGCGCGTCAGGTCCTCCCGCAGGACCGTCACGTCGCCGAGCGTCGCGGACATCAACAGGAACTGCGCCTTGGGCAATTCGAGCAGCGGCACCTGCCACGCCCAGCCGCGGTCGGGGTCGCCGTAGAAATGAAACTCGTCCATCACCACCAGCCCGATGTCCGCCTCGGCACCTTCCCGCAGCGCGATGTTCGCGAGAATCTCGGCCGTGCACGCGATGATCGGCGCCCCGGCATTGACCGCGGCGTCGCCCGTGAGCATGCCGACATTGGCGGCCCCGAAGACGTCGCACAGGGCGAAGAACTTCTCGCTGACCAGCGCCTTGATCGGTGCGGTGTAGTAGCTGCGCCTGTTCGCCGCCAGGGCGAAGTACACCCCGCCCGTGGCCACCAGCGACTTGCCCGAGCCGGTCGGCGTCGCCAGCACCACGTTGGCGCCGCTGACCAACTCGATCAGCGCCTCCTCCTGCGCCGGGTACAGCGGAGTGCCCGACGCCTCGGCCCACGCGGCGAACGACGCCAGCAGTTCGTCGGCGTCGGCGCCCCTGGCGCGCAGGTCGGTCAGGTCGGCGGGATCGTCCAAGAGGGTTATGCGGGGTGCCATCGTGTGCTCCAGCCTGCCCGATCACCGAGCGCGCGTCCGCGGCGGGCGGGCGCTGGGATGGCTGATGTCAGGATGGCTGGTGTGACGTGGTTGATCCCCGACGCGCTGATCGTGGCGCTGTCCCCGATGGCGGTCCTGCCGCCGGTGCTGCTCCTGCTGTACTCGGACCGGCCCCGCAGCACCGGCCTGACCTATCTGTTCGGGTGGCTGGCCGGGATGACAGGGGTCATCGGCGCGGTGGTGCTGGTGTCACCGGTCGGTCAGGCGCACGCCGCCGCCACCAGCTCACGCCTGCAGCTCGGCATCGGCATCGCCCTGATCGTGCTCGGCGTCGCCACGTGGCTGCGGCGCAAGCACTACGCGCAGGCAACGGGCTGGCTCACCCGGCTGCAGTCCGCGTCGCCACTGGTCACGGGTGTCACCGGGTTGCTGTTCGCCGTCGCCAACCCGAAGTTCATCCTGGCGTGCATCGCCGGCGGCGTCGCCATCGACGCCCTGCTGACCGTGCCGGCCGAAAAGGCCAGTGCCATCGGCTTTTTCGTCGTGATGGCGGGATCCACCACCGCCGCGCCGATCCTCGCGCACCTGGTGGCCTCGCGCTACGCCGACAAAGGCCTGGAGCGGATGCGCCACTGGGTCCAGGAACACACCGCCGCGATCACCGCGGTGACGCTGACAGCCGTCGGGGCGCTGCTGGTCGTGGTGGCGGGTCTTCCCACCGCCGCTGCCGATCCGGTCGCCAGGCTCCACCCGGTGGTCCTCCAACAACTCGACCACGACCCCGTCGCCTTCACCGAAGGCATGTTCGTCGACGGTGCGACGCTATACGAGAGCACGGGCCTCGAAGGGAAGTCCGAGCTGCGCGAGCTCGACGCCGACACCGGGCAGCTGCGCCGCGCGGTGCCCCTGCCACCGTCCTATTTCGGCGAGGGCATCGCCGATGCCGGTGCACGTCTGTGGCAGTTGACCTACGAGAACGGCGTCGCCATCGAGTGGGACAAGGCCACGCTGAGCATCCTGCGCGAGGTCCCGCTCGAAGGTCAGGGCTGGGGCCTGTGCCGGGCCGGCGACCGGCTGATCCGCAGTGACGGTTCCGCGGTCCTGCGCATCCATCGTCTCGACGACATGCGCGAAACCGGCACCATGGCGGTGACCTACAACGGAATTCAGGTGTCGGGGCTCAACAGCCTCGACTGCGTCGGAAACCGGATCCGGGCGAACGTGTTCCCCACCGACCAGATCGTCGAGATCGATGCCGCGACGGGCGTTGTCACGGCCGTCGTGTTCGCCACCGGTCTGCGCGCGGCCGCCTGGCAAGGTGAGGTCGGGGTGCTCAACGGCATCGCCCATCTCGGCGGGCCGAACGGCAACGGGCAGTACCTGGTCACGGGTAAGTACTGGCCGACGGTCTACCGCGTGCGATTCGAGCCGGCCACCGAAGCAGAAATTCAGGTGCGGTGACGGTCGGTCGGGTGTGACGATCACCGGCATGCCGAGTTCACTCATCGAGGTCCGACGCCAGTATAGCCAGTCCGACGAGGTCGCCATCATCGATGCCGTCCATGGCGCATTGGTCGCGGCGTTCCAGATCCCGATCGGCGACAAGCACGTCCGGCTGCTGGTCCATGAACCCCACCGGTTTTCGCACGCGCCGCATCTCGCGCACCCCGAGCGGTACACCCTGGTGACCATCGACTGTTTCGCCGGCCGGTCGGCGGACGCCAAGCGCGCGCTCTACCGGGAGGTCGTCGACCGTCTCGGCGCCTTGGACATTCCGGCCGATCACGTCACGATCCTGCTCCGCGAGAGCGCACTGGAGAACTGGGGTGTCCGAGGCGGCCAGGCGGCCTGCGACGTCAACCTCGGGTTCGATGTGAATGTCTGATCGCGTATTCCCGACCGCGCCGCGGCGATAGGCTCGGGGAGCTCATCGGAAACAAGCTCAGCAAGGAGCAGTCCATGACTCTCGAAGCAGTTGCGACATCGTTCGAGCAGAACGTCGCCGCCGTGCAGGAGTATTTCGACAGCCCCCGTTTCGACGGCATCACGCGGCTGTACACCGCCCGCCAGGTCGTCGAACAGCGCGGCACCATCCCGTCCGATTATCCGGTGGCCAGGCAGGCCGCCGAAGCCTTCTATCCGCGACTGCGCGAACTGTTCGCGCAGAAGAAGAGCATCACGACATTCGGGCCGTACTCCCCCGGCCAGGCCGTGGTGATGAAGCGGATCGGCATCGAAGGGATCTACCTCGGCGGCTGGGCCACCTCGGCCAAGGGCTCGATCAGCGAGGACCCCGGCCCCGACCTGGCGAGCTACCCGCTCAGCCAGGTGCCCGACGAAGCCGCCGGCCTGGTGCGCGCCCTGCTGACCGCCGATCGCAACCAGCAGTACCTGCGCCTGCAGATGACCCCCGAACAACTTGCGACAGCTCCGCCTCCCATCGACTATCGGCCGTTCATCATCGCCGACGCCGATACCGGACACGGTGGAGATGCCCACGTACGCAACCTGATTCGCCGGTTCGTGGAATCCGGCGTGCCCGGATACCACATCGAGGACCAACGGCCCGGCACCAAGAAGTGCGGCCACCAGGGTGGCAAGGTGCTGGTCCCCTCGGATGAGCAGCTCAAGCGACTCAACACCGCACGCTTCCAGCTGGACATGATGGGGGTGCCGGGAATCATCGTGGCCCGCACCGACGCCGAGGCCGCCAACCTCATCGACAGCGCCGCCGACGAGCGGGACCAGCCGTTCCTGCTGGGTGCCACCAACCTAAAGATCCCGTCCTACAAGTCGTGCTTCCTGGCGATGGTGCGCCGGTTCCACGACAAGGGCGTCACGGATCTGCGCGGACACCTGCTCTACGCGCTGCCACAGGGCCAGTACGACACCGCGGACGCCTGGCTCGACAGCCACGGCATCGCGGCCCTCGTCGACGATGCGGCCGCGGCGTGGGACCCGAATTCCGGACAGTCCGTCGACTCGGTGTTCGACAAGGTCGAGTCGAAGTTCGTCGAGGCCTGGCAGGCAGATTCGGGTCTGAACACGTACTGCGAGGCCGTCGCCGAGGTGCTGCAGTTCCGGGCCAAGGAAGGCGAAGCCGCGGCCATGAGCCCCGACGAGTGGCGCACCTTCGCCGCGCGCGCCTCGCTGTACGCCGCCCGGGAGAAGGCCCGCGAGCTGGGTGCCGACGTGGCCTGGGACAGCGAGCTGGCCAAGACCCCCGAGGGCTACTACCAGGTGCGCGGCGGCATTCCGTACGCCATCGCCAAATCCCTTGCGGCCGCGCCGTTCGCAGACATCCTGTGGATGGAGACCAAGACCGCCGACCTGGCCGAGGCCCGCGAATTCGCCGAAGCCATCCACGCCGAATTCCCCGACCAGATGATGGCCTACAACCTGTCGCCATCGTTCAACTGGGACACCACCGGCATGACCGATGACGAGATGCGGGCGTTCCCAGAAGAACTCGGCAAGATGGGGTTCGTCTTCAACTTCATCACCTACGGCGGCCACCAGGTCGACGGCGTGGCGTGCGAGGAGTTCGCGACGTCGCTGCGGCAGGAAGGCATGCTGGCACTGGCCCGGCTGCAACGCAAGATGCGTCTCGTCGAGTCTCCTTACCGCACACCGCAAACGCTCGTCGGCGGACCGCGCAGCGATGCCGCGCTGGCCGCATCGTCGGGCCGGACCGCGACGACCAAGGCGATGGGCGCCGGCTCCACCCAGCACCAGCACCTGGTCCAGACCGAGGTACCCAAGAAACTGCTCGAAGAGTGGCTGGCCATGTGGAGCGACCACTACCAGATCGGCGAGACGCTGCACGTGCAGTTGCGTCCCCGCCGCGCCGGTTCGGACGTCCTGGATCTGGGCATCTACGGCAGCGGCGACGAGCCGCTGGCCAACGTCGTCGTCGACCCGATCAAGGACCGGCACGGCCGCAACATCCTGACGGTGCGTGACCAGAACACCTTCGCCGAGAAGCTGCGGCAGAAGCGCCTGATGGATCTGATCCACGTGTGGCTGATCCACCGATTCAAGTCGGAGATCGTCTACTACGTCACGCCCACCGAGGACAACATCTACCAGACCGAGAAGATGAAGTCGCACGGCCTGTTCAGCAACGTCTACCAGGAGGTCGGCGAGATCATCGTCGCCGACGTGAACAAGCCGCGCATCGACGAGTTGCTGGCGCCGGACCGCGAAGCCCTGGGCCGCCTGATCCGTAAGGAGGACTAGACCGGTACGGCCGCCGGTTCCTCTTCTGCCGCACCGAAGATCGCGATCGCCACCGCACCGGCGACCGCAGTGGCGAAGGCGACCCCCACCAGCCACCCGAGTCCCGGCTTGGCCACGTCGCCGAGAAGCAGGACCCCGACGACGCCGGGAATCACCGTCTCGCCCATGACGAGTGCGGCGGCCACACCGTTCACCGAACCGATCTGCAGTGCGACGGTAAACAGGTAGAAGCCACCGCCGCCGGCGACCAGTACCGCCCACGCCGCGGGGTCTGAGACCAGCGCGTGCCACTGAAACGGGTCCAGCCCGTGCGTGATCCGGACCGCGACAGCCATGGCACCGTACAGGATCCCGGCGATCAAACCGGCCGGGACCGCGGCCTTCTTGCCGAGCACCCGGACGAGCACGACCCCGAAGACGAAGATGAGCACCGAGGCCGCCAGCACGCTCCAGTGCATGTGCCGGCCCGGTACCTCGGTGCCGAGTTCACCGGCGCTGAAACCCAGAACACACAGTGCCGCAAGGACTATCGCGATGGCGGCCCAGTCCCGCGGGCGCAGGCGCACCCCGAGCACCAGCACACTCAGCACGGCGGTCACCGCGAGATTGGCGCTCATGATGGTCTGCGACAGGAACAGCGGGATCAGCCGCGCCGACACCAGACTGCCGAGGAATCCCAGCCCGTCCAGCAGCATGCCCGCGAGGAACAGGGGCGCCAGGATCGCCGTCACCGTCGAGCGGAACGTCGGAGCGGTGACGGCCGCTTCGCCGCCCCGGCGTGCGGCGTGGGACTGCAAGACCGACGCCGTGCCGTAGCTGAAGCAGGCGACCAGCGCCGCGATGACGCCTATCAGCATTGCGCGGCTCCGGCACGGGTGAACCGAGGATTGGCAGGCATCGGCCAATTGTATGGAGCCGGCCGAGGACTGGATCCCGTCACGCCCCTGCCTGGCACGAAGCCAAACCGAGACCTGCCACTTACGTCAGGCATAGCTGATCCACAACCTGCTGCCGTTCCATGGTCGGACAGTCCGCCACGAACGGAGACGATCGATCATGAAATCCACCAAGATGATTGCCGGCCTGGCGATCGCCGGCAGCCTCGGCGCCGGCCTCGTGACGCTGGGTGCCGGTGTCGCGACCGCAGACCCCGGAATCGGCACCGCCCCGCTGCCTTCCGACTGGGGTCCGCCGCCGCCCCCGCCCGGCCCGGGCTGGGGACCGCCGCCGCCCGACCACAACTGGGGACCGCCGCCACGCGACCACAACTGGGGACCACCTCCGCGTGAGTGGGGACCGCCGCCACTACCTGATGGAAATCCGCCCGGCACCTGGAACGGCGGCTGGGAGCCGGATGGCGGTGTGTGTTTGTTCGGTGCCTGTATCTAGACACCGAAAGCCGGTGCCTAAGGCGGACACAGGCCATACATAGCTTGACTAACGAGAATGGCTACAGACCGAGAAACAGTGACCGTCGCAACTTCCGCGACGTTCACCTGAGTCGAGGAATGGGATAGCTATGAAATCGATAAAGCTCATTGTTGGTCTGGCCATCGCCGGCAGCGTCGCTGCCGGAGCCGTCGGACTGGGCGCCGGTACTGCGGGTGCCGACACCGGTGCGGCCCCGATCCCGGCCCGCTGGGGCCATGGCCCTGGCTGGAACGGGCCGGGACCCGGCTGGGGTCCGCCGCCACCGCCGCCACCTGCATGGGGCTGGAACCCGCCGGGCACCTGGAACGGCGGCTGGGAACCTGACGGCGGATTCTGCATCTTCGCCGCCTGCATCTAACTCAGTCCGTGTGCGGGCGCGGTGCCGGCAGCTCCAGCAGCAGCCGGGCGCCGCCGAGTGGACTCTGCGCCAAAGACGCTGTGCCACCGTGTAGTTCAGCCTGCTGAGCAACCAATGCCAGACCGAGGCCGGAACCCGAATGTGATGCGGTCGACCCGCGCGCGAATCGATGGAACACCGCGTCACGTTCGTGTTCCGGTACGCCGGTGCCATTGTCGTCGATGGCGATCTGCACCCCGTCGTGCGAGCTCACCGCAGACAGCTGCACCCGGGTCGCGCCACCGTGCTTGACCGCGTTGGCGATCGCGTTGTCGACCACCAACCGGAGCCCGACGGGCAGCCCCAGCATCAGCACCGTCGGAGACGGCACGAGTGCGACGTTGAGGTCGGGGTACACCCGCACCGCATCGTGGGCAGCCCGGTCGAGCAGCTCGGTGATGTCGACCGGTACCAGATCGTCGGCCGTGGTCAGCTCGCCCTGCGCGAGCCGCTCCAGTGCCGTCAGCGTCGCCTCGATGCGGCTCTGGGTGCGCATGACGTCACCGATCACTTCGGCGCGCTGCTCCGCCTCGAGGTCCAGCGTGGACAGCACCTCGAGGTTGGTACGCATCGCGGTCAACGGCGTGCGCAGTTCGTGCGATGCCACCGACGCGAAGTCGCGGGCCGACTCCAGCGCGGCCTTGGTCCGTTCCTGCTCCTCGCCGATGCGGGCCAGCATGCCCTCGACAGCCTCGGCGATCTCCACGGCCTCCGAGACTCCGCGGACGTGAACCTCTTCGGGCTTCGACTGCGCGTTGATCTGCCGGGCCTGTTGAGCGAGTTTCCGGAACGGGTTGATCATCACGAACCACATCGAGCCGCCGACCAGGAACGTGCCGAGGATGACGCCGCTACAGATCGCCAGGATGCGGATGTGCAGCGTGCGAATCTGACGTTGCGCCTCGGCCAGCGGTGCGCCGAGTGCGATCGACGCCGATCCGGTGGTGACGGTGCGGACCCGGTACTCGACGCCATTGATCGTGGTGTTGGCATAACCGGCGTCGAACTGCGGCAGCACGATATCCGCCGGCATCGAGACCGTGGCGGCGCCGATGCGGACGGTCTGCACCAGTGAACCCTCGGATTGTGGCGTGCCGGTGGGGCTCTGCCTGGCGATGCTCAGCAGGGTATTGACGTCGGGCAAGCTGCTCAGCGAGTCCAGCCGGCGATCGAGCTGGCTGTACTGGTCGTTGGTGACACCGATCCACACCCAGGTGCCGATGATCAGCACCGTCGCGACCACCGACAACGCCGCGACAACGACGATGACTCGCAACGACAAAGCCGGTATCGGTAATCGCAGCTGCACCAAGTCATCATGCCCGATGCGAAAACGCGGACGGGGTGCGTGCCCCTGGCACACACCCCGTCCGTCGAAGAGCTGGTGTTACTTAGCGGCAGCCAGCGCCGCGTCGTAGTCGGGTTCCTGGGCGATCTCGGGCACCAGTTCGGTGTACGCGACGTTGCCGTCAGCGCCGATCACCACGATGGCGCGGGCGAGCAGGCCGGCCATGGGGCCGTCGGCGATGGTGACGCCGTAGTCCTCGCCGAAGCCGTCCCGGAACGCCGACGCGGTGGAGACGTTCTCGATGCCCTCGGAACCGCAGAAGCGCTTCTGGGCGAACGGCAGATCCTTGGACACGTTCACGACGGTGGCGCCGTCGGCTGCTGCCCGCTCGTTGAAGGTCCGCACGCTGGTGGCACACACCGGGGTGTCGATCGACGGAAAGATGTTGAGCACCAAGGGCTTACCGCTGAACTGGTCGTTGGTGACCGCACCGAGGTCGACGCCGGTCAGGGCGAACGCCGGCGCCGCCGACCCGACAGCGGGGAGGTCGCCGACGGTGTTGATGGGGTTTCCACGCAGGGTTATCTGTGCCATACCCGACAGTCTGTCAAGACCGCGTCACGTCCGCAGCGCGGGGGTGCTGCTGCACCCGCTACTGCCACTCGATGATGCGGCTCAGGTACGGGTCCATGCCGGCGGTGCGCACCTGGGTCAGGGCCACGGAGGGCTCGGTGCCCTCGATCATCTGGCCGTTGCCGACGAACAGCGCCACACTCTGCGAGCCGGCCGGCCCGTAGAACAGCAGGTCGCCGGGCAGTGCTTGGTCAGCGGTGATCTTGCGGCCGACCTTGTACTGCTCGCCCGATGACCGTGGCAGTTTGATGCCGACGCCGGCGAATGCGTACTGCACCAGACCGGAGGCATCGAAGCCCGGCGTCGTCGGCGCCGGGGTGATGGCGCCCGCTGCCGGTGCCGGCCCGAACAGACCCGACAGGCCCGGAATGACGGCATTGGACTGCGGCGCGGCCGCAGGCTGCGTGACGCCCATCGGCTGCAGGCCGATCTGAGGTGCCGGCTGGGCGACCGGGGCGGCCGCCGCAGTGACGTTCGCCGGCGGCAGGCTGGGGCCGTTGGCGTTGCCGCCGCCATAGACGAACGGCACCCCGCGCTGAGACAGCGCGCGCTGGATGACGAAGTCGATGGCCTGCCGGTGGGTGCCGCCGGTCCAGGTGGAGTCGGCCGATGCGACGGGCGCCGATACCAGCGGGGCCGCCACTGCCATGGGCGTCGCCAGCAGTGCCGCGCTCGCCACCGTCACAATCATCCGTCGCATTTCGGCCACCTCTCGTCGTGCGCCACCGGGATGCCCGACACCGCGTTGGTCTACGCGGGGGTCGTGACCCCGGAGGTCCCTCTCGTCACAAATTTCACTAACGTCACTTTTACCCCAGATACGCGCCTTATCCCACATAAATGCAGGTCAGCGCGGGATTATTGTCGAAAATGTGATCGAATGGTGATCGGAGGCAACGGATCTGGGCGCTGCCGGTGACGCGCGCCACTTGCTGCCGCAGCGGCCCGAGAGCACCTTTAGGCTTGCCTCTATGGCAGCGATCCTGACGGTGAATCTGGCGGTCCCACAACCCAGCCCTGACAAGGATCAGCTGACCACGGGTATCGACAAGCGGCCGACGTCCGATCCCGTGCCGGTTCGTCCACCCGGACCTATGCAAGACGGCCTCGGCAGCGGCCTGGTCGGCGACACCATCGGCGATCAGCAGTTCCACGGGGGCGACGACCAGGCGGTGTACGCCTATGCGCGCGAAGACCTCGACGAGTGGCAGGCCCGCCTCGACCGGACGCTGACCAACGGTTCGTTCGGCGAGAACCTCACCACCACCGGACTCGAGGTGAACCACGCCCTCATCGGCGAGCGCTGGCAGGTCGGCGACGGCGGCCCACTCCTGGAGGTGAGCCGGCCGCGGATCCCATGCCGCACTTTTGCCGAGTGGCTCGAAATCCGGGGTTGGGTCAAGACTTTCACCACACGGGCCGAGCCCGGCGCCTACTTGCGGGTCGTCACGCCCGGTGTACTCCGCGCCGGTGCCTCGATCACGGTGGACTCCCGGCCGCCGCACGACGTCACCGTCGCCCTGGTGTTTCGCGCGCTGACGCTGGAGCCGGACCTACTGCCGCGGCTGCTGCCCGCCGCGGCGTTGCCGGAGATCATCAAAGAGCGGATCCGGCAGCGGGTGCACTAACGCTCAATCACGCAGCACGGCGACGGCCGCCAGCCCCGCCACGATCTCGAGCGTGACGATGACGGCGGCCACGGCCGACCAGCCGGCGGCGTCGAAGGCGATGCCGCCGACCCACCCGATCACACTCGAACCGGCGTAGTAGGCCAGGTTGTACAGCGAACCGGCCTGCGCCTTGCCGACCGCCGCCAACTGGCCGGTCCAACCCGACGCCGTCGCATGCGCACCGAAGAACCCGGCGGTGGCGACCAGCAGACCTGCGAGAACCGTGAACACGTTGTGGCTCAGCGTGATCACCACGCCGACGCCCATCACCACGACACTGCCCAACAGGACCGGGCGCCGGCCGTACCGGCTGGCCGCGGCGCCGGCCCACGCCGACGCCCAGGTACCCGCCAGATAGGCAATGAACACCAGGCTGACGACGGTCTGCGGCAATCCGAAGGGTGCGGCGCTCAGCCGGAAGCCGAGGAAGTTGTACATCGCGACGAACCCGCCCATGAGCAGGAAGCCCTGCAGATAGAGCACCAACTGCTTGGGGTTTCGCAGGTTCGCCGCCAGCCGGTGCGCCAGCGAGCCCTCGGTCTCCTCGTCGGCAGGGACGAACCCCTGCGGTTCGGGCGCGAGCCGGATGAACCCGACGGCCGCTGCGCTGCAGAGCAATCCGACGACGAACATGGCCCACCGCCAGTCGGTGAGCTCGGCGACCGGCGCGGCCACCAACCGGCCGAGCAGGCCACCGATGGTCGTGCCGGCGACGTAGGTGCCCGCGGCCCGTGCCGCATGGCCGGCTTCGATCTCCTCGGTCAGGTAGGCCACCGCGATCGCCGGCACTCCCCCTAGCGCCAGGCCTTCGGCGCACCGGCCGGCCAACAGCAGCTGGAATGTCGGCGCGAACGGCACCAGCAGCGCCAGACCTGTTGCGACGCAGACGGAATAGGACATCGCCCGGACCCGGCCGATGCGATCGGCGAGCGTCGACCAGCCGATCACTCCGAGCGCCAGACCGATCGTGGACGCCGACACCATGAGCGCCGACGCAGCCGCACCGGTATCGAGGCTGCGGGCGATCAGCGGAAGTACGGCTTGCGGCGAGTACAGCTGCGCGAACGTCGCGACGCCCGCGCAGAACAGCGCACCGAGCAGCCTGCGGTAGTCGGTGGATCCGCGCGCATGGCCGGTCCAGACAGGCGCTTCAACAGTCACGAAGGCAGGCTAAGAAGCGCCCTATTCATGTGTCCAATACATTAATTTAGGTTTGTTCATGCATTCTGCGCATCAGAAGCCGTAGCGCTGACGAACTCGGCGAATCGCGCTGCGGCGGGCGACAATTCGCGGCCCTTGACCCACGCCATGCCGATCTCGCGCTTGACCCTGGTGTCGGACAATGGGAGGTAAATCACCGAGGGAGCACCCCGACCTGGCCGCGGCACCGGCACAACGGCGACCCCGAATCCCGCTGCGACCAATCCCTCCATCGTCGGAATCTCCATGGCCTCGAAGGCGATCTCGGGCGTGATGCCGCTCTCGGCCCACACCTGATCGGTCAGCTGGCGCAGCCCGAAATCCGCCCCGAGGGCGATGAAGGTCTCGTCGGCCACCTCACTCAAGCGCACGCGGGCGCGCCCGACCAAACGGTGATCGGAGGGCACCGCCAGACACAGCCGTTCGACGTACAGCACGCGCCAGGCACACGGCACCTGCGCCGGCCGCGGAGACGTGATGGCAACGTCGGCCTGCCCGGTGCGCAGCCGCTCCGCGATGTCGTGCGCCGCACCCTGAAACAACTCGAAGCGCACCGCGGGCGCGAGTGCCCGGAACTGCCGAAGCGCCTCCGGCACAAACCAATTCGCAGCCGAATGGAGAAAAGCCAACCGCACAAGGCCACTGTCCGGGTCCAGCAGGGCCTCGATCCGGCGGCGTGCGGCGTCCATCTCGGCAATGCTGCGGCGGGCATGTTCGAGCATGATCTGCCCGTAGGAATTCAACCGGAGCCGGCGGCCGGCGCGGTCGAAAAGCGGTGTGCCCACCAGATTTTCCAGCCGCGCCAAGGCCCGCGAGAGCGTCGGTTGCGCGACGCCCAACTCTGCGGCCGCCTCGGTGACATGCTCGGTCTCAGCCAGGACGACGAACCAGCGGAGTTCGTCGAGGAGCACAAAATCACAGTACCCCGTGAGCCCAGAGGCTCACGGGGTACTGGATCAGGTTGCTACGCCGGTCAGACGTCGAACCGGTCGGCGTCCATCACCTTGGCCCAGGCCGCGACGAAGTCCTTGACGAACTTCTCCTTGGCGTCGTCCTCGGCGTACACCTCGGCCAGCGCCCGCAGCTGCGAGTTCGAGCCGAACAGCAGGTCGACCCGGCTGGCGGTCCACTTCGGCGCGCCGCTCGTGCGGTCGGTGCCGACGTAGGTGCCGTCATCGGACGGCGAGGGAGCCCACTTGGTGGACATGTCGGTCAGGTTGACGAAGTAGTCGTTGGTCAGGTGACCCACGTTCTGCGTCAGCACGCCGAGGTCAGAACCACCGTGGTTGGCACCGAGCACGCGCAGACCGCCGATCAGCACGGCCATCTCCGGCGCCGACAGGCCCAGCAGGTTGGCGCGGTCGATCAACCGGTACTCGGACGGCAGGGTGTCACCCTTGCCGACGAAGTTCCGGAAGCCGTCACCCTTGGGCTCCAGGTGGGCGAACGACTCGATGTCGGTCTGGTCCTGGGTGGCATCGCCACGGCCCGAGGTGAACGGCACCGCGACGTCGAAACCGGCTGCCTTGGCGGCCTTTTCGATGCCGACGACACCACCGAGGACCACCAAGTCGGCGAACGACACACCGGTCGGCGACGCCTGCTGGATCTCCTCGAGCTTGCGGATCACCTGAGCCAGCTCGTCGGGCTCGTTGACCTCCCAGCCGAGCTGCGGCTGCAGCCGGATGCGGCCTCCGTTGGCACCACCGCGCATGTCGCTGGAGCGATACGAGGCCGCCGCCTTCCACGCGGTGTTCACCAGCTGCTGGACCGACAGGCCGGACTCGGCGATGGCGGTCTTGAGCGTGGCGACGTCACCGTCGGACAGTGCCTTGCCGGCCGGCACGATGTCCTGCCACAGCCAGGTCTGCTTCGGCACCAGCGGGCCGAGGTAGCGCACCACCGGACCCATGTCGCGGTGCAGCAGCTTGAACCAGGCCTTGGCATATTCCTCGGCCAGCTCTTCCGGGTGATCCAGCCAGCGCTTGGTGATCTCGCCGTAGATCGGGTCGAACCGCATCGACAGGTCGGTGGTCAGCATCGACGGGTGGGTCTTGCCGGTGCCCTGCGCCATCGGCACGGAGTTGGCCCAGCCGCCGTCCTTGGGCTTCCACTGGTTGGCACCCTGCGGGCTCTTGGTCAGCTCCCACTCGTTGCCGTAGAGGATTTCCAGGAACGAGTTGTCCCACTTGGTCGGGGTGTGGGTCCAGGTGACCTCGAGGCCACTGCTGACGGCCTCGTTGCCGACGCCCGGGTTGGCCCAGCCGAAGCCCATCTCCTCCAGCGGTGCGGCCTCGGGCTCGACACCGTTCTCGATGTCGGTGGCGCCGTGGGTCTTACCGAAGGTGTGGCCGCCGACGATGAGGGCAGCGGTCTCGACGTCGTTCATCGCCATGCGGCCGAAGGTCTCGCGGATGTCGATGGCGGCGCCCAGGTAATCCGGATTGCCCTCGGGGCCTTCGGGATTGACGTAGATCAGACCCATGTGGCTGGCGGCCAGCGGGTTCTCCAGCTTGGTGCGGTCGGTGCCCGCGTAGCGGTCCTGCGAACCCAGCCACTCGTGCTCGGCGCCCCAGTAGATGTCCTCCTCGGGCTCCCAGAAGTCCGGGCGGCCGAAGGCGAAACCGGCGGTCTTGAAGCCCATGTGCTCCATGGCCCGGTTGCCGGCGTAGACGATCAGGTCGGACCAGGAGATCTTCTTGCCGTACTTCTTCTTCAGTGGCCACAGCAGACGACGCGCCTTGTCCAGGCTGACGTTGTCGGGCCAGCTGTTCAGCGGGGCGAAGCGCTGCATGCCCCGACCGCCACCGCCGCGGCCGTCCTCGACCCGGTAGGTGCCGGCGGCGTGCCACGACATGCGGACGAACAACGGGCCGTAGTGGCCGAAGTCGGCGGGCCACCACTCCTGCGAGTTGGTCAGCAGCTCATCGAAGTCGCGTTCGAAGGCCTCGAAGTCGAGGGTCTTGACGGCCTCGCGGTAGTCGTAGCCCTCGTCCGTCGGGTCGATCGCCGGGGGGTTCTTCTGTAAAATCTTCAGGTTGACGGCATTGGGCCACCAATCCCGGTTGCTGCCACCTTCGACAGGCGGCTTGATGCGCATCGGGCAACCGCTTTCGGCGGGCTCGGTCTGTGCTTCTCCGATCGGAGGGTGAGTTTCCTCAGGCACTGCACTTCCTTTCGAGGTGAATTTGAGCTGCGATCACGGATGTGATCGTGAACTTGTGGTTGCCGCACAGTCGGGGCAGACGCCCCAATAGATGACCTCGGCCTCGTCGACGACGAAACCGTCGAGCACGCCGTGACTGTCCGAGGGCGTCAGGCACGGCGCTTCCCCGGTGGCACAGTCGATGTCGGAGATGATGCCGCACGAACGGCACACGACGTGGTGGTGGTTGTCCCCCACCCGGGTTTCGTACCGGGCCACCGAACCCGAGGGCTGGATCCGGCGGATCAGTCCGGCCGTGGTCAGCGCGGCCAGCACGTCGTACACCGCCTGGCGGGATACGTCGGGAAGGATCGCGCGGACGGCGTCGAAGACGCTCTCCGTGTCGGCGTGCGGACGGCCGGACACCACCTCGAGTACCGCGAGGCGGGGCCGCGTCACACGGAGATCTGCGGAACGCAGCTGCTCCGTGAAGTCGGTCGTCACGTGTTCACTTCTACGCGCTTTTTTGGACTGAGTCAAGACTTGTGAGTGATATGTGTCACGCGGATTCGCGGCGGGAAGGCCGACGCGACTGCCATTCACCAAGGTCAAAGCCGTTGTTCCGCAGACACTTTAAGCGACCCGCCGCGTGGCCGCAGCGAAATCGCTCGAACCCGCCGATCGGCGCGTTTTGTTCGCCTACAAACGCAGCACCTGAGGCTGAGCATCTACACAGAGTTTGCCGACGGCCGCCAAAACCCCGCGGTCCGGTTGTTAACCTGCTGCGTATGCAACGCAGCGTGACTGGCCTTCCGGTTCGCCGGTCGGCCGGCGTGGGAGACCGCCGGGTACCCGCATGACCGCTGCCGGACTGAATCACTACTACTGGCTCACGTCGCTGCTCGCGACCCGCGGCCTGCAGACCAGGACCTGTCGCGTCATCGCCGCGCTCAACGCCGCGCTCGGCATGGTTCCCGCACTGCTGATGCTCAGCCCGGCCGGCCCGCACGGACCGGTGCAGCAGGCGGTCGCCATCGCCATCGTGGTCTTTGCACTCGGCGTGGGTGCTGTCTGGCTCCGCCATTCCTGGCCGTCTCAGCGGTTCTCCGCGATCTCGGTGTCCCTCGGCTCGATCCCGATGAGTGCGGCCTGCCTGATCATGTCGGACCCCATACTCGGGCTCCTGTCGACCAGTGCGTTCATCTTCTCGAGCGGCTACGTGGCGTTTCTGCACCGCCCCGGCGTGCTGGCCGGTCCGTGGACGCTCGGCGGGCTCACACTGGGATACCTGGCCATTCAGATCGGGGCGGACGACCCGGTGCTGGCCGCCTGCGCCGTCGTGATCATCGTGCTGCTCAACGTGTTCGTGTTCTTCACCTGCCGGGTCGCGATCGGACTGAGCTCGACGGACATCCACCACAGCGAGATCGAACCGCTGACCGGGATGCTCAACACGGACGGCCTGTACTCGCGCGCCGCGAACCTGCTCGCCGCCCGCAACCGGCAGGACGACCGCCACATGGTGCTGGCCGTGGTCAGCATCGACAGCTTCCCGCTGCTGTCGTCGATGTCCGGCCCACGGCGCGCCAACCGGGCCCGCATCGACGTCAGTCAGGCACTGCGGGAGACGGTGCGCCGCAACGCGATTGCCGCGCACATCTCCGACAGCGACTTCATCGTCGCGGACACCTTCACCACTTCCGATGCCTCGCCGTTGATCGACCGCATCCAGGGCGCCATGAAGTCCACGCCGTCACGGGTGACGGCGAGCATCGGCGTGGTGGTGACGCCATTGGCCCCGCTGACGGTGCACCCGCCCGAGATCGTCATCGACGCCCTGCTGGCCGTCGCGGCCCGCGCCATGGAGCATGCCCGCGAGGACGGCGGGAACGACGTCCGCTACGACGTGCGGGGCGACCTGCCGATCAACGAGTAGGCAGTTCGGATTTGATGCGCGGCGCGATGAGACCGGCCAGGTAGTCGTGTCCGGCGTCGGTCGGGTGGACGCCGTCGGACGCGATCAGGTCCGGGCGGTCGACGAACCAGCGCTCGGCGATCGGGTCGACGAACGTGGCACCGGTCATCCCGGCCTGCATGGCGAGCACATCACGAATCTGCAATACCTGGGTCGGCACGTCGGCCGTCGGCCATGGCGGGCCGATCACCAGCAGCTTGGCGCCCGGCGCCGTCGCGCGCGCCTGGGCGAATGCGTCGTGCGCCATGCCCGACAGCTGCATGAGGTCGACGCCCTGGTCGTTGCGGGAGCCGAAGAACACCACGAGCGCGTCGTCGGGACGCACGGCCCGCGCGGTCAGGTCTCGGAAGATGCTGCCGTGGTCGCCGCGCTCGACGTATCCGGCCCGGCCTTCGGCCGCCACATCAGCGGTGATCGGCACGCCCCAGGCGTCGAGGTTCCGGCCCGCCTGCGCGGTCCAGCTTCGCGGGCCCTGGCCGCCGAAGTTCGTACCGTTGGTGTACGAGTCGCTGATCACCGCGACCCGGTCGGGCGTGGCGCCGGGACGCACGTTCCGGTACGCGTGTGCCGGACCGGGCGCACTCACCACGGACACCACGCACAGCGCAGCGGTCAGCAACAAGGTGGTCAGATGGCGCACTACTCTCCCATGATCACTCGGTGGTACGACGGATTCCGGTCAGCCCGCCCGCTCGGCGCGCTCGACGTCTTCGTCGTCGTCAGATATCGCCTGCAGTTTACGTTGTCCTGCAACAGGTTTCGAGCCGTCCACTGGGCCGACCATGCGGCGCATCCAGTGCCGAGCCGGCTCTTCGACATAGTGGAACAGCACCACCGCACCGGCGAACGAGCCGGCCAGCAGCGCCATCACGATGAATTTGGTGCCCCAGCTCGGCAACATCTCGATGCGGTACTGCGCCGCGGCCCAGTTCCAGCCCTGGTGCACCAGCTCGTGGACCATGTAGAGACCGAACGACACCTTGCCGCCGTACACCATGACGCGCGTCGACAGCAGCGCGGGCAGGGTTCCGGTGCCGACCGACAAGGCCACCACCAACGGTAGGAAGAAAATGTCGACGAGGCCGAAGTCGTCGCGGATCGTCGGGACCGGATGTGCGTCGAACCAGTAAACGAGCCCCACGATGAGGGAGAGAAGGACCGCCGACAGCACCCCGGCGATGGTCCGGCCGCGATCGGTCATGTCCAGTTTGCGGACCGCGGCGCACGCCAGCGCGCCGGCCGTGAATTGCAGGACGATGCGCGGCAGCCAGCTCCACGGCGTGTAGAACTCGCCCGTGGCAGCCAGGAAGAGCAGCGGCGGCAGCGTGACCGCGAACGCCAGCCACAGCAGGTTTCGCGCCCGGCTGGCCCGCGCGACCCGGAAGAGCACGATGACGAGCAGCCCGAACAACAGGTAGGCCAGCCATTCCGCGCTGATGGACCACGCCGGGCCGTCCCAGCTGGAGTTGTCGAAGTACGGCACGACCCACAGCTGGACCAGGAACAGCTGGCGCAGGTAATTGGGACCGGTCAGGGTGGCCGCCGCCGGCGACGGGAAGTCGCCGACGTTGAGGGTGAAGATGATCCACGCCACGGCGAGGTGCATGGTGACCAGGTAGACGGGCCAGACGCGGGCCAGCCGCAGCCACAGGAAATGCAGGGTCGCGCGCGTCGACCAGGCCGGCCCCATGCGCTCGAGGTAGTTCCAGGTCAGCACGAAGCCACTGAGAATGAAGAACAGGTCCACGCCCTGCGCGCCGCAGTCGAGAATCGGAGCGAGAGCGTCGCTCAGGGGCGGTGACGCCTGCTTCAGCAGCGGACGGAAGTGGAACAGCACCACCCACACCGCGGCGACGATGCGCAGGCCGGACAGTGCCTTGATCTCACCGCTCGGCACAACACTCATGACGGGAAAAGGGTAACAGCGGCAGCGTCCCGAACCCTGATCGGAAACCTGTGACTTTCTTGGCTGGCACTCCCGATCGCGGGATACCGGCCCGGAATTCGTTTCTCGACGAAAAGGCGCGCCCAGCCGTAACGCTGCTCACAGAAATCGATTCGGGGCTGCCGGAGGCTGGAATATCCGGCTTCCGGAGAGCATTCTGTAGACATGCTAATTAGGCGGAAATTCACGACATCAGCGGTCGCCGCGGTGGCCGCCACAGCAGCGATAGTTGCCGCTCCGGCGGCAGCGATGACACTCTCCGGAAGCTTCGGCCCGGACCGAACTGTGGTTGCCGACAACGGCTACGGCGGACCCGATGGCCAGGGCGGCGGCGGTGGCTGCGGCGACGGCGCGAACTGGCGCGGCTGCGGTGGTTGGAACCCCGTCACCGGCGGCTTCGGGCACGGTTGCATCAACGGGATATGCGGCGGCTGGGACGGCAATCGCGGCTGGGGCGGATAGCCCTTACTCGGTACATTTGCTCGCGTCGCCCGATCAGCGCATTGGTCCTATTCACAGCGTCGAATAGGAATTCGCGGTCGATGCGGGTGCCGATTCCCGAGCGGTAATTGAATTTACTTTGCCCGGGATATCCCTAAGCTCGCGGCCATGGATCTCCCGAGCCCGCAACCGGATGCGCTCCACCTGGCCGACGTCGTGCCGGCCGTGCTGGCGGCGATGGGCGTCGCCGACACGCAAGTCGACGGGGTGCACCACCCCATCGAACTGCCCGGCGGCATCCGCGGCGCGGGTGTCCTGCTGATCGACGGCCTCGGCGCCGAGCTGCTCGATACCTACGCCGCCGACGCTCCCGTGCTGGCGGCCCTTCGCGGCCGCAACCTGCGCGTCGGGTATCCGTCGACCACCAGCGCGGGTCTGGCGGCGGTGGGCACCGGCCGGCGCTCGGGCGAACACGGCCTGGTGGGTTACTCGTTCCGGATTCCCGACCACGGCGTGGTGAACGCGTTGCGTTGGACACCGCATCCGTTCGGCGCCGATCTGCGCGACGTGCTGATTCCCGAGGACGTTCAGCCTCTGCCGACGACCTTCGGCCAGGCTGCCGCGGCCGGCATGGCTGTCAGCGTCGTCTCGGGCGCCGAATTCACCAACTCGGGCCTGACCCGGGCGGTGCTGCGCGGCGGGCAGTACGTCGGGGTGCACCGGCTCGGCGACCTCGCGGCCCGTGTGCAGCAGGTCGTCGCCGACGGCGGCTTCTGCTACGGCTATCACGCCGACCTCGACATGCTCGGCCATCTGTACGGTGCCGGGTCCACGGCGTGGCGGATGCAGTTGCGGCAGGTCGACCGGCTGGTCGAATCGATCGTCGATACCTTGCCGGCCGGTGGGCTGCTGGCCGTCGTCGCCGATCACGGCATGGTGAACCTCGCCGAAGCCGACGTCGTCGACATCGATGCCCGTCCGGATCTGCTGGACGGTGTCGTCGCCGTCGCTGGGGAGGCCCGGGCCCGACATATCTACGTCGCGGACGGAGCAGCCGAGGCGGTCGCCGACAGGTGGCGGGAAACGTTGGGCGCCAGGGCTTGGGTCCGCACGAAAGAGCAGGCCATCACAGAGGGTTGGTTCGGCGCGCGGGTCGGCGATGCGGCCAGGAGCCGCATCGGCGATGTCGTGGCGGCGGCACGGGACAACGCCGGATTGGTACGTCGGACGGTCGAACCTTTGGAATCCGCCCTGATCGGGCAGCACGGGTCGTGGACAGATGCCGAGCAACTGGTCCCACTGCTCATCGCTGTCGGTTGAGCGCTCGGCCGGCGAAAAAGGAGCCGGACTATTCCGGCTTCAGATGTGCGTCGTCGGCGAACACCAGAGTTCCACTGTCCAGCAGGACGGCCCAGCGGCGTGCGGCGTCGACAATATGGTTCTCGCCGACATCGACCGAATACCCCGCATGATCGCCGTAGTCCTCGACGATCACCCCACGCACGTCTTTCGCGTCGCCGCGGTTGACACGAACCCGCATGTCAACGGCGAACTTGGCGTTCCTACCCATAACCACCCCAGCATTTCTGGTAATCACCGCAGGTACGGAACCCCGGCCCACCGACCTCTGCCCCGACGTCAGTAGGTACCGAACTTTAGGCCACCGCGAGCACAGCGGCAAAGCAAACACCCATTATTGACAGGTAGATGGTACGTGTCGTACCAACGTGCGTCGGCTACCGTCTTCGCCGTGATCGTGCTGCTGCCACCCTCGGAGACCAAGCGCCCAGGTGGCGACGGACCGCCGCTGCGGCTGGGCACCCTGAGTGTGCCGGAACTCACGCCGCTGCGGGCGGGCCTGGTCGACGAGCTCGTCGAGCTGGCAGCCGACCCGGAAGCCAGCCGCAAGGCCCTCGCCATCTCCGCTTCGCAGGACTCCGAGATCCAGCGGAACGCCGATCTCCGCAGTGCCGCGACGATGCCGGCCATCGAGCGCTACACCGGGGTGCTGTACGACGCCCTCGACGTCGGCTCGCTGAAAGGCGCGGTCGCCGCGCGCGCCCGAGCCCGGCTGGCGGTCGGATCGGCGCTCTTCGGGCTGCTGCGGGCCGACGACATGATTCCGGCGTACCGCCTGTCCGCGTCGTCGAAGCTCCCCGCCGGGGGCACCCTGGCCAGCAGATGGAAGCCGGTCCTGGAACCGGTGCTGGCCCAGCTTCAGCAGCAGGAGCTGATCGTCGACCTGCGATCCGGCTCATACGAAGCGCTCGGCAAAGTTCCCGGCGCGGTGACGGTCGACGTCTACACCGAACACCCCGACGGCCGCCGGACCGTCGTCAGCCACTTCAACAAGGCCCACAAGGGGCGGCTGGCACGGGCGCTGGCCGGCGGCCGGGCCGAACCGAGCGACGCCGCTGCCGTCGCCGCCGTCGCGCGCCGCACCGGGATGCGCGTCGAGCGCGACGGCGCGCAACTGACCGTCCTCATCACCCCGTGACCGTGCCCGTGCGGCAGGTGCGGCACCCGTCTGCGATAATTGCTGTCGAGGGGAGTATTCCTTCGCCGCAGTGTCGTCATCACGTTGTCCAACGTCGGGCAGCCGGTGCTGTGGGCCGCTACGGCGGTGGTCGAGACCTCGGTCGTTTTCTGACGCCCGGAGGCACCCTCACATGAATGTTTCTACGCTGGAATGGTCGATCACCCTCGGGGTGACGATCGCCGTACTGCTATTCGACGTGGTGGTGATCGGCCGCCGCCCACACGAACCGACGACACGTGAGACCGCGGGCTACCTCGCGGTCTACATCAGTCTCGCGGTCGCCTTCGGGATCTGGGTGTGGCAGTTCCACGGCGGGCAATACGGTGTCGAGTACTTCGCCGGCTGGCTCACCGAGTACAGCCTCTCGGTCGACAACCTCTTCATCTTCCTGATCATCATGGCCAGCTTCAAGGTGCCGAGAATTCTCCAGCAGGAGGTCCTGCTGATCGGCATCATCCTGGCGCTGATCTTCCGAGGCGTCTTCATCGCCCTTGGCGCCGTTGCCATTTCGCAGTTCTCGTGGATCTTCTACCTGTTCGGCGCGTTCCTGGTGTACACGGCCGCCAAACTGATGCGTGACACCGAGCACGACGACGACGCCGAGAACTCGATGGTGCGGTTCGCTCGCAAATACCTGAAAGCCTCCGACCAGTGGGACGGCTCCCGGCTGCACACCGTGGTGAACGGCAAGCGGGTGCTGACCCCGATGATCCTGGTCATCATCGCGCTGGGGACCACCGATCTGCTGTTCGCGCTGGACTCGATCCCGGCGATCTACGGCCTCACCCAGGAGCCGTACCTGGTATTCACCGCGAACGTCTTCGCGCTGATGGGTCTGCGGCAGCTGTACTTCCTGCTCGGCGACCTGCTCAAACGGCTGGTGTACCTGTCGCAGGGCCTGGCCTTCATCCTCGCCTTCATCGGTGTGAAGCTGGTCCTGCACGCGCTGCACGAGAACACGCTGCCCTTCGTCAACGGTGGTGCTCCCGTGCACGTGCCGCAGATTCCGACGCTGCTGTCGCTGGCCGTCATCATCGTCACGCTCGTCGTGACGACGGTGGCCAGCCTCTACCGCACCCGCGCAGACAGCAAGGCCGGCAAACACTGACCGAATCAACCTGTCGCGCTTGCCAGATCGCTTGCGCGCCAGCAGGATGCCCTGGTGACCGATCTCGTGGACGATGCCATCGGGCAGGCGCAGCTGGTGGCCAGCGGCGCGGTGAGCAGTGCCGAGTTGCTGGAGGCCGCGATCGCCCGGCTCGAATCGGCGCGCCCGCTCAACGCCGTGGTCACCGATCTGTTCGACCGCGGCCGCGAACAGGCCCGCCGGCTCGATGAGTCCGGCGCGCTGCGCACCGGCACGGCCGGACCGCTGGCCGGGGTGCCGTTCCTGCTCAAGGACCTCGGGGCGTCGCTGGCCGGCGCGCCGGAAGCCATGGGGTCGCGGGCGCTGCGCAGCCATGTCGCCGACCAGACCGCGTGGATCGTGCAGCGGTATCTGGACGCCGGGCTGGTGATCTTCGGCAAGACCAACACCCCGGAGTGGGGTAACCACTGCACCACCGAACCGTCCCTCTTCGGGCCGACGGTCAATCCGTGGTCACCGGCGGTCACCCCAGGCGGGTCGAGCGGAGGGTCCGCCGCCGCCGTCGCGGCCGGCATCGTGTCCGCCGCCTCTGGTGGCGACGGCACCGGCTCGATCCGGGTGCCGGCATCATGCTGCGGCGTCGTCGGCCTCAAACCGCGTCGCGCCCGGACCTCGTTCGCGCCCAGCGGCGGGCATGGGCTGGAGGGGCTGGTCAACGAGCATGCCCTCACCCGCACCGTCCGCGACTGCGCGGCGCTGCTCGATGCCGTCACCGGTAGCGCACCGGGCGACCCGTACTCTGCTCCCCTGCCCGCCCAGCCGTTCCTCGACGCCGTCGCTCAGACCCCGGCGGCGCAACGCATCGCGATCGCGGTGGATTCGCCGTTCCCTGGGCCGGGCACCGACCCGCAGGTCGCTGCCGCTGTCGAGGCCACCGGCGCGCTGCTCGCGAGCCTGGGCCACCAGGTCGAGCCGTCGGCGCCGAGCATCGATCCAGACGCTGTCGCCGACGCCGTCGCGGTGCTGCACCGGGTCAGCAACGTCCAACTGCATGAGCTGGCCGCGGCGCACCTGGGCCGCCCGCCACGAGAAGACGAGTTCGAACCGAGCACCTGGATGATGATCCGCGAGGGATTCGCCACCACCGGCCTGGCCTACGCCGAAGCCATCGCGGCCGTCCACGACCAGACCCGGCGGTTCGCCGCCGGGATGGCCGACCACGACGTCCTGCTGGTGCCGACACTCCTGTCCGGACCGCCGCCGTACGGCCTGCTCGATCAGCCCCGCGCCAGCACCCGGGAGTTCTTCGACGTCGAATTCGCCACCACCGGCTGGACGGCGCTGGCCAACGTGACGGGCTGGGCCGCCATTTCCCTGCCTCTGGGCCGCACCGCGGACGGACTGCCCATCGGCGTGCAGCTGATGGCGCCGGACGAGACCATCTTGCTGCAACTGGCCCGGCAGCTGGAGCAGGCCGCGCCCTGGGCGGACCGCTACCCGCGCCCCTGAACCCGCCCACTGCGGCGTGCAACAATTCGGCCATGGTCATGTCGATCGATCGCCCGAAGCTGGAAGGCAACATCGCCGTCGGCGAGGACCGCCAGATCGGTTTCGCCGAGTTCGGGGATCCGCAGGGACGAGCCGTGTTCTGGCTGCACGGGACGCCCGGCGCGCGCCGGCAGATCCCGACCGAGGCCCGTGCCTTCGCCGCCCACCAGCACATCCGGCTGATCGGCATCGACCGGCCCGGCATCGGATCATCGACGCCGTACCAGTACGAGAACGTGCTCGGGTTCACCGATGATCTGCGCACCATCGCCGACACCCTCGGCATCGACCGATTCGCGGTGATCGGCTTGTCCGGCGGCGGCCCATACACGCTGGCCACCGCGGCCGCCATGCCCGAGCGGGTGGTGATGGCCGCGGTGCTCGGCGGCGTCGCGCCGCTGATCGGCGAGGACGGCATCAGCAGCGGCCTGATGGAGCTGGCGAAGATCGTCCGGCCGATCATCGAGGTCGCCGACACCCCCATCCGCTGGGTGGCCGGGTCACTCATCAAGGTGATCGCGCCGTTCGGCTCCCCCGCGCTGGACCTGTATGCCCGCATCTCCCCCGACGGCGACCGGAACCTGCTGAGCCGTCCGGAGTTCAAGGCCATGTTCCTCGACGACCTGCTCAACGGCAGCCGCAAGCAGCTCGCGGCGCCGTTCGCCGACATCGTCGTGTTCGCCCGCGACTGGGGCTTCCGACTGGCCGATATCAAGGTGCCGGTGCGCTGGTGGCACGGCGACGCCGACCACATCGTGCCCTACACCCACGGCCAGCACGCCGTCGCGCGCATCGCCGATGCCGAGATGTACACGCTGCCGGGAGAAAGCCACCTGGCGGGTCTCGGTGTGCCCGAGGACATCCTGACCAAGATTCTCGAGGTCTGGGACGCCGGCCTGGCCGCGCAGTAGGGCCGGTCAGACCGTCACAGGCTGACCGGTGAGCACCCGGCGCAGCATGTGCATGGCGACGGTCGTCGACCGCTCACGGATGTCCGCGCGGTTGCCGGGCAGGTGAATGGTGCGCGTGTGGATGCCGCCACCGGCCTGCCGGACACTGAAACACACGGTGCCGACCGGCTTTTCGTCGCTGCCGCCGCCCGGGCCGGCGATGCCGGTGATGCCCACGGCGACGTCGGCGCCGAACCGCTGCAGGGCGCCGGCCGCCATGGCCTCGGCGACCGGTTCGGATACCGCACCGTGGGTCGCGATCAGGGCGGGGTCGACGCCGAGCAGCTCGGCCTTGGCCTCGTTGGAGTACGACACGACACCGCCGGCCAGGTACGCCGACGAGCCCGGCCGGTCGGCCAGCCGCGCGGCCAGCAGGCCTGCTGTGCACGACTCGGCCGTCGCGATGGTTTGGCCCGAAAGCAGTTGTGCCACTTGGTCATCGACCAGTGCGCCGTCTTCGGAGAAGACATCGTGCGGATGGCGCTCTCGTAGCAGCTTGGCAAGGTGCCGGTAGCTCTCGGCGGCGCCGGGTTCGTAGCGGGTGACGATCTCCAATTCACCCCGACGCAGACACGTCGTGATTTCCAGGCCCCCGAAACCGGGCACCAGGGTTTCGGCCTCCCGCAGTGTTTCGGCCAGCCCCGACTCGGGCAGCCCGAACATCCGGATCGTCTCCTGCCGGTAGATGGTGCGGCCGGCGATCGCACGTTGGGCTGTCGCCGTCTCGATGGCGCGGGTCCACATCGGCTGCAGTTCGCGGGGCGGCCCGGGCAGCACGATCACTGTCGGCCCGCCCCCGGTGCGGGTGACCACGACGCCGGGTGCCGTGCCGACGGGGTCGAGGACCTCGACGCCCTCGGCGCTCCCGCCCGCCGGCACCAGAGCCTGCTTACGGTTGGCCGCCCGCACCGCCTCGAAATCGGCGCCCGGGAACCGGCCCATGAAGGACCGCAGGATCTCGGCGATGCGCTCCTCGAGCGGTTCGTCGAGCACCAGTTCGCGGCCACAGAACTTGGTTACCACGGCGACCGTCATGTCGTCGGCAGTCGGGCCGAGGCCACCGCTGGTGACGATCAGGTCGACACCTTGCGCGGCAAGGAAATTCAGTTGGGCCTCGATGTCCTCGGGCCGGTCGCCGCAGATGGTGATGTGCGCCAGTTCCACGCCGAGTTCGAGGAGCCGATCCGCCAGCCACGGCCCGTTGAGGTCCTGGACCCTGCCGGTGAGAACTTCGGTCCCGGTCACCACGATGCCCGCACGCACGCCCATGGCGATCACAGTACGGCGCTGCGGTGTGGCGCCGCGGGGTGAGTCAGCCCGCCAGCCAGGCGCGCACGGTGTCGAGTTGGCGCGTGTAGTTCTCCATGATGTCGTCCTGGAAGCGCGTGCCGCCGCTGATCGCGTCGTCACCACGCCAGATCACCCGCACCCGGGACGCGCCACGCAGGTAGACGTCGACGCGGTCGTCCGTGTGGCGCTCCCACCCGCTTGCGGCGGTGCGCTCGGCCAGTGCGGAGCGTTCGTCAGCCATCTATTTCTCCTTCGCGTCGACACATCATCTTGTCTTATGCACCCGGCCGCGGAACCCTCGGTACCGCATCGGGCGCCGCGGGCCGCACGTCCGGCTCGGCCAGACCGGGGTCAGCCACCGCGGCCCGCGAGGCCGCGTCCATCGTTTCCTGCGGCGCGGGGCCGCCCGTCACGGGGACCGTCAGGGGCGGCGTGTTGTAGCCACCGACCCGCACCCAGCCGGCGTTCACGCCGGGTTTCGGCACGAGCCCACGGACATGCGCCGTCTCGCCCGGATACACCGTCACGTAGTTGTCGCTGTACTCGATGGGCAGGATTTCGTCGGCGTCCGGAGCGGTGGTGAGCTCCGCCCGCTCGAAGAACGCGACCTGCTTGGTCGGGTTGCGCAGCGTGATGTCGACGACCTGCTGGCCGTCGCCGTTCACCGAACCGGCGGCACCGACCTCCAGCCGGGCTTTGGTCATGTAGTTCAGCGGCGTCATATCGGCCCAGCCGGTCTGGTGCAGCTCGAAGGCGACGTCCTTTCGGGGATCGCCGATGTCGTCCTGCTGCGACTGCCAATAGTCGTTGTCGGCGATGACCTCACCGACCGGGTTCAGCAGTTCGCACCGGACGAAGAACACGCGGGAGTCGGGCACCTCACGCGGCAGCGTCATCGCCACCGCGGCGGCACCCGAGACGACGTCGTAGGGATCGCTGGTGCGGTCGTCACGAACGTTCCCGTTGATGTCGTACACCCGAGTACGAACCCGCAGCCCGACGGCGTTCTCCGGGCTCTGGTTGGTGATGCTGACCTTGGCGGTGCTGTGGTCGCCCGTGGCATACGAGTCGAAGGTCACCGACAGCGGCTGCAGGCCCTTCTTCGCCCCGTAGTACGCGCCGCCGGGCCGCAGGTAGTAGTCGAAGATGTTGCCGAAGAACGACGGCCAGTGGTTGTTCAGCATCCAGTAGATCGTCATCTTGTGGTCCGCCCAGCCCAGCGCGGCGAACGACTCGAACTGTGCCCGCGTCGCCTCGTAATGGGCGAGCTGGGCCTTGCGCGTGAATTCCTCGGCACCAGTGGAGGATCCGTAGCGCTGGACAACGGCGTCACGGATGCTGGCGAGCGCTTCGTTGCCGGGGTTGGAACCGGCGTGGAAGTACCACATGTCGTTGATCGGCCAGAGCTTGTCCGGCGGGATGAACTTGCGCAGGCTCGCGAACGGCGGGATGTGCTCGTTGTCGCCCTGCTCGGCCGACGCGCCGCGCGCGGCGGCGTAGTCGCCGTCGAACCAGTACGCCGGCGGCCGCCAGGTGTACGGGCCGGCCATCTGGATGCCGTCCCACAACCGGTTGCCCGACGAATCGGTCGTGTACGACGACACCGTGTCGACAACGGCGTTCTGCCAGTGCAGCTTTCGCAGTATCTCGTGGTACTGCTCGAGGATGTCGGCCGGCGGATGCCCGTCACTGGCGTTGGCCCAGACGAACGCCGACGCATGCGAGCGCAGCATCATGATCTGCGAGCTCAGACTGTCCTGCGCGACACGGTGGTCCTCCTGGCCCCACTGCGGCCATTTCTCCCACTGGTTGCAGCACATCCAGCCCACCATCAGCGGGATGCCCAGTTCGTCGGCCCGCTCGATGAAGCGCTCCCCCGGAATCTTCGATTCCATCCGGATCATGTTCAGACCCAGATCTTTCACGTAGCGCAGGATCGCGTTGTCACGATCCGGGTCGTCGCGGTACAGCAGGTCCGGGGTGTACGTCGCGCCGCGCGCCAGGAAATCGCGGCCGTTGACCTTCAGATAGAAGTTGCCGCCGGAACCCAGCTGAGGAAATTCCTCGCTGCCGTCGCGGCCCTGCTCGATGGACCGGATACCGAACCGCTGATGTATCTCGTCGGTGGCCTGGCCGTACTGCAGGAACTGCACCCGCAGGTCGTACAGATCGGGCTTGCCCATCGTGTACGGCCACCACAGATCGGGATTGCTGATCCGCAGCTTCTCGTAGTCACTGGGGCTGAACGTGACGTCGCGGCTCTCCCCCGGTCCGAGCGACACCGGCCGCTCGATGTCGATATCCGACTTACCGGCGCGGCTGATGGTCGCCCGGACCACGCCACTGACCCGTTGGCCGGAGTAGTTGGTGAGGCCGGAGCGGACGCTCAACTGGGCGCTGTCGGTGCGGGGCAACGGCAGCTGGCTGTTCACGGTGGCGTCGGTGATCGCCACGTCGCCGGACATCTTCAGGGTGACCGGCTTGAGGATCCCGGCGTTACGGTCCGCCACGAACGAATTGCCGTTGGCCGGGTTCTTTCCCGGCCCCTGGTAACCGAGGTAGTTCCAGTTGATCCAGTCGAACCAGCTGTCGGCCAGCTCGACACCGTCGACGTCCTGCAGCGCCCGTTCGGGAGTGACCTTGACCGCGAGGGTGTTGGTGCGGCCGCGGTCGATCCACCTCGACACGTCCAGTTCGTGATCGACGTACATACCGGCGATCTGGTGGCTGTCGGCGATCTGACGACCGTTCAGCCAGATCTCGGCGCGGTAGTTGATGCCCGGGAAGTTCAGTCGGTAGGTCGAGTGCCCGGCCGGCGCGACGAACGACGTGCGGTACCACCAGTCCTGCTTGTACAGGTCTTGCGGCACCTTGGTCAGCAGGTTGTCGCCGTAGTAGAGGTCCGGATAGGTCCCGTCGTCCTGCAGCGCCTGCAGCACCGTTGCCGGCATGTGCCGCACCTGGTGCCAGCCGGCGCCCGCGGCAGGGAATCCGTCGACGCTGAGCTGGGCTCCGGTGGCCACCATCCCCTGCGCGGACGCCAACTGCCAGCCTTGCGCGAGCTCCACTTCGGCGGCCGCGCTCATGGGCTTCAGCAGGCGCGGCAGATCACCGGTGCACGCGAACAGCAGCACCAGGGAAATGACGGCACCCAGCACTGCACCGCGGCGCAACTCGGTTGATATAGCCCTGCTCCCTCCGGATCTGAACGCGCTTCAACACGAGGAGGCGCGATGTGGGGGCACCCTATTGTGCCCCGTCAGACCCGCAGTTCTGGAAACGTTGAGGTCAGAACTTGTGTGGCACGTCGGTCGTCAGACCGCCGTCCACGACGAACTCGCTGCCGGTGGCAAACGACGATTCGTCGCTGGCCAGGAACACCACAAAGGTCGCTACCTCATCGGACTGCCCGGGCCGGCCCAGCGGCGCGGTCATCATGTCGTCGGGAAAATATTTCGTCATCGGCGTGCGGATGAAGCCCGGCAGGATCGTGTTGACCCGGATCTTGTCCTTACCGAGGTCGATGGCCGCCGATTTCGTCAGGCCGCGCACCGCCCACTTGGACGCGACGTACGCATGCAGGAGCGTCGCACCGCGCATGCCCTCGATGGACGAGATGTTGATGATCGATCCGCTGCCGGCCTCCCGCATCGGCGCGACGACCGCCTGCATGCCCAGGAAGGTGCCGGTGAGGTTGACGTCGATGCACTTCTGCCACTTGGCCATGTCGAACTCGCCGATCTTGCCGAGGGCACTGATGCCGGCGTTGTTGACCAGGACGTTGAGCAGCCCGAACTGTTCGGTGGCGGTGGTGACCGCGGCTGCCCACTGATCGGCGTCGGTCACGTCGAGGTGCACGTAGCGCGCGGCGTCCCCGAGTTCGGCGGCCAGGGCCTCGCCCGGCTCATCGAGGATGTCACCGATGACGACCTTGGCGCCCTCGGCGACGAGCATGCGGGCGTGCGCCGCGCCCATCCCCCGCGCGCCACCAGTGATCAGTGCAACTTTTCCGTCCACGCGTCCCATGACGGGTCACGCTACCGCCCGGCCGAGGGCCAGCCGGGAGGCCGCGCGCGGATCCGCTGGGGCGAGCGGACCGACGGGGACAATCCCGGCATACTGGTCAGCATGTCTGCGCTGAATGCCGGGCCGATCGACGAGGTCGACTCAAACGAGCACGGCGAGGCGATTTCGCGGGTCGGCGCTTTCTTCGACGTCGACGGCACGCTGGTGTCCGGTTTCATCGCCACGGTGCACGCCGCCCACCGGTTCCGGCAGCGGCAGGCGGCCTTCGGCGAACTGACCGGCATCCTCGAGGCGAGTGTGCGATACAAGTTGCGCCGCATGGAGTTCGAGCGGTTGCTGGTGCGTGCCGCCGGTTACATGCGGGGTGAGTCACTGGCCGAGCAGGAAGCTCTCGGCGAGCAGTTGTTCCACAGCCACGTGCAGGCCCGGATGTTCCCCACGATGCGCGAGGTCGTGCGCGCCCATCAGCGGTCCGGCCACAAAGTCGTGCTGAGTTCGTCGGCGTTGACCATGCACGTCATGCCACTGGCCCGCTACCTCGGTGTCGAGCACGTCATCTGCAATCACTTCACCGTCGACGCTGATGGCACGCTGACCGGCGACATCGTGCGGCCCATCGTCTGGGGCCACCGCAAGGCCGCGGCGGTCGAGGAGTTCAGCCGGGCCAATCAGGTTGACCTGCAACAGAGTTACTTCTACGCCGACGGCGACGAGGACCTGCCGTTGATGCACGTGGTGGGGCACCCGATTCCGGTGAATCCACGGCCCGGGCTGGCGGCGGAAGCGGAGCGGCTCGGCTGGACGGTCGTGCGCGCGGCGGTTCCAGCGGGCGACCGGCCCGGTTGGTTCCGACGCCTCGTGCACCGCTGAGCTTCTGGAACGGCCTTTGCCCGGAATCTGGGCCCAAATCCGCGCGTAGCCTTGCGCGCCGGACCGTCACGCGGTACTAAATTAGAACACGTTTCAGTTTTGCCGCTTCCGCCTCGGCCCCAGCACAAGGAACCCCAATGCGCACCGCTATCTGCGACCAACTCGGCATCGAATACCCGATCTTCGCCTTCACCCACTGCCGCGACGTGGTCGTGGCGGTCAGCAAAGCCGGCGGCTTCGGCGTCCTGGGCGCCGTCGGCTTCTCCCCCGAACAGCTCGAGATCGAGCTGAAGTGGATCGACGAGAACATCGGCGACCACCCCTACGGCGTCGACATCGTCATCCCCAACAAGTACGAGGGCATGGACCAGGTCGACCTGGATCCCGACGTGCTCAAGAAGCAGCTCAACGCCCTGGTACCCCAGGAGCACCTGGATTTCGCCAAGAAGATCCTCGCCGACCACGGTGTGCCGGTCGACCACAGTGACGACGACGCCCTGCAACTGCTCGGCTGGACCGAGGCCACCGCGACCCCGCAGGTCGAGGTGGCGCTGCAGCACCCGAAGTGCACGCTGATCGCCAACGCGCTCGGCACTCCCCCGAAGGACATGTTCGACCACATCCACGCCGAGGGTCGCAAGGTCGCCGCGTTGTGCGGCTCGCCGTCGCAGGCGCGTAAGCACGCCGACGCGGGCGTCGACATCATCATCGCCCAGGGCGGCGAGGCCGGCGGGCACAGCGGTGAGATCGGCTCGATCGTGCTGTGGCCCCAGGTGGTCAAGGAGGTCGCGCCGGTACCGGTGCTGGCCGCGGGCGGTATCGGCAGCGGTCAGCAGATCGCCGCGGCGCTGGCGCTCGGCACGCAGGGCGCCTGGACGGGCTCGCAGTGGGTGATGGTCGAGGAGAGCGAACACTCCGAGCAGCAGCACGCCGCGTACGCCAAGGCCAGCAGCAAGGACACCGTGCGCAGCCGCTCGTTCACCGGCAAGCCGGCGCGGATGCTGCGCAACGACTGGACCGAGGCCTGGGAGCAGGAGG
>Ga0070667_100000569_pt1 | contig 36540 bp, 41 predicted proteins | sample KBSS33metaG_FD_64659 | JGI IMG/M metagenome (GOLD analysis project Ga0070667, IMG submission 64659) | Switchgrass rhizosphere microbial communities from Kellogg Biological Station, Michigan, USA - KBS S3-3 metaG | ecosystem: Host-associated > Plants > Roots > Rhizosphere > Soil ...
CCGCACGTTTCGTCGCCGACCCTAACGCGCGCGGCGCCCGGATGTACCGGACCGGCGATGTGGTGCGCCGCGATCCCGTCACCGGCGGTCTGCAGTTCCAGGGCCGCTCCGACGATCAGGTGAAGATCCGTGGGTTCCGGGTGGAACCCGGCGAGGTCGCCGCGGTGCTGCACGCCCATCCCGGGGTGCGGGCCGCGCACGTCACTGTCCGGCGGCACGGCAGCGGGCCACGGTTGGTCGCCTACATCGCCGGGGCGGCATCTGCCGCCGAGTTGCGGCGCATGCTCGCGTCCCGGCTGCCGCGATACCTGGTGCCGCACCACATCATCGCCGTCGACGAGATTCCGCTGACCGTCAACGGCAAGGTGGACGACGCCGCGTTGGCCGCGATCGACGCTGCCGCCGGCACCGGCCAGGCGGCCGCTCCGGCCACCGCCACCGAACTGGCGGTGGCGGAGCTCTTCGCCGAGGTCCTCGGAGCGGCCGATCCGTCCGGACTCGACGTCACCGCCGATTTCCTCGATCTCGGACTCGACAGCATCGTCGCCCTGTCGGTGGTTCAGGCGGCACGCCGTCGCGGGATGGCGTTGCGTGCGCGAATGATGCTGGACTGCAAGAGTATCCGTGAACTCGCCGACGAACTGGACGCGGAGAACGAGTTGGCCGCGACGGCGGTCGAGGAGTCGGGCCCGGTGCCGGTGCTGCCCAACGTGCATTGGCTGTATCAGTACGGCGACGGCCGGCGGCTGGCGCAGACCCAGGCGGTGCGACTGCCGGACGCCATCACGGCCGAGCAGCTGACCACGTTGCTGCACAACGTCATCGCCACGCACCCCGCGCTGCGCAGCCGCCTGGATCGGGCCACCATGACCCTGGTCGACCACCCGGTGGGAACTGTCCTTTCCGAGGTCACCGTCGACGGCGACCTCGTGGCCGCGGTCTCCGAGCAGACCGATCTCGCGGTCGAACGGCTCGATCCGGAGCAGGGACGCCTCCTGCAGGCAGTGCTGCTGCACTCGCCGGACCGGGTCGGGGAGTCGGGCGGCAAGGTGCTGGTCCTCAGCGCGCACGTGCTGGCCATCGACCCAGCATCGTGGCGAATTGTTCTCGGTGAGTTGGAAAACGGTTGGCACGCACTGAACTCCGGCGCCGAACCGGCAACCATCCGCGAGCACACCAGCTATCGGACGTGGTCCCGGCTCGTCGCCGAGCGGGCGCAGCACCTCGACACCGCGGACTTCTGGGAGGCGCAGGTCTCCGGGCCCGATCCGCTTCTCGGCAGCCGCCGGGTGCGGCCCGATACCGACTGTGCCGCAGACGTGGTCGTCGCCATGGCGATCATCGACCCGGACCTGACGGCGAGTCTGCTCGGGGCAGGCCAACCGGTCACCGATCTGTTGGCAGCCGCCACCGCGCGCACCGTCACCCGCTGGCGGCAGCGTCGTGGACAGGACACGCCGGCACCGCTGGTGGCCCTGGAGACCCACGGCCGCGCAGACGCCGTGGTGTCCGACCAGGCCGATACCGGAGACACCGTCGGACTGTTCAGCGCCATCTACCCGCTGCGGCTCAGTTCCGAAGCGCCGCACCAGGTCAGCGCCGAGATCGCCGCGGTCCCCGGCCACGGCATCGACTTCGGGCTGCTGCGGTATCTGCGCGCGGACACCGCCGAGCGGTTGTCGGCCTACCCGGAACCTCAGGTGCTGCTGAACTATCTGGGCCGCGTGCACCTCGGGGCGAGCGGTGCCGCACTGCAACTCGACGGGGCGCTGCTGGCCGGCGCGTCACCGGTACCCGAACCGAACTACGCGGTGCATCACGAGCTGACCCTCATGGCGGGGATCATCGACCACGACGGGGCCACGATGCTCGGTGTCCAATGGCGCACGGTGCCAGACATTCTCAGCGCAGACGACATTGCCGAATTGCAACAGCTGTGGGAATCGCAGCTCAGGGAAGTGGTGAAATGAGCGAGGCCCGAAATACCTTGGCCGTCATCGGCGCCGGTGCCAAAGCGGTCGCCGTGGCCGCCAAGGCCGCGGAACTGCGGGCCATGGGCGTGGACGCGCCCGAGGTCGTCGCGGTGGAACGCCTCGGTGTCGGCGCCAACTGGCAGGCCGCCGGCGGCTGGACCGACGGGCGGCACCGGCTGGGCACCGGCCCGGAGAAGGACGTCGGGTTCCCGTACCGGTCCGCGCTGGTGCCGCGCCGCAACGTCGAACTCGACGAACGGATGATGCGGCACAGCTGGCAGTCGTACCTGATCTCGACGGGGCAGTTCGCCGAGTGGATCGACCGCGGCCGGCCCGCGCCCGCCCACCGGCGCTGGAGCCAGTACCTGGCATGGGTGGCGGAAAGCGTTGCCATGCAGGTGGTCACGGGCGAAGTCACGAAGCTGTCGGTGGACGGCGACCAGTGGGTGCTCCACTGCCGCGAACAGCAGGTCCGCGCCGACGGCGTGATGATCACCGGGCCTGGGCAGGCCCAGCGATCCATCCTGCCGGGGCACCCGCGGGTCCTGTCGATCGCCCAGTTCTGGCATCGCGTCGCCCAGGACGAGCGCATCAATGCCGAGCGAGTCGCCGTCATCGGTGGTGGTGAGACCGCGGCCACCATGCTCGATGAGTTGTTCTCGCACCGGGTTTCGACCATCACGGTGATCTCCCCGGGGGTCACCCTGTTCACCCGCGGCGAGGGCTATTTCGAGAACACCCTGTTCTCCGACCCGACGGGCTGGGCCGGGCTCAGCATCTCCGAGCGCCGAGATGCCATGGCGCGCACCGACCGGGGCGTGTTCTCCGCCCGCGTGCAGGACTCGCTCCTGGCTGACGACCGCATCCGGCATCTGCGGGGCCGCGTCGCCCACGCCGTGCCCCGCGAAGACCGCATCCGGTTGACCTTGCAGACCGAGCGCGACTCCGGCTGCCTGGAGACGGTGCACGGCTTCGACCTGGTGATCGACGGCTCCGGTGCCGATTCCATGTGGTTCGCGCCGCTGCTGAGTCAGGACGCGCTGGACGTGTTGGAGCTCGGTATCGGTGCTCCGCTGTCGGCCGACTCACTGCAGCGGTCCATCGGCTACGACCTCGCCGTCAGCGGCGTCACGCCGAAGTTGTTCCTGCCCAGCCTGTCGTGGCTCACCCAGGGCCCCGGATTCCCCAATCTCAGCTGCCTCGGTCTGCTCAGCGACCGCGTGCTGGGTGCCGAATATTCCACTCGATCCGCGAGGAGATGCGATGAGCAGCAATCCGTTCGATGACGAGAACGGTGCGTTCTACGTCCTGATCAACGACGAAGAGCAGCACAGCCTGTGGCCGGTGTTCGCCGATGTGCCCGCCGGTTGGCGGGTCGTGTTCGGCGAGAGCACGCGCGCCGACTGCCTGGCCTACGTCGAGGAGACCTGGACCGACATCCGGCCGAGGACATTGCGGGAGTCGCTAGCCGGCTGAGCCGTCGGTCGAGCCTTGCCACGTGATCCTGTGCTCACGGTCTGGCCCACTCGGGTTTTTGCGCCGTAGCCGCGGAATCACTGTCGGGCTCACGTTGATCCTGCGCCTGGGGTCTTCGTCACTCGAGTTTTCTGGACCTCAGCGCAGGGTCAATGCCAGAAGCGAGTTGCTTGTCATGTGCCCAGCACGTGCACGCGCGCGAATGTGCAGCGAGAGCGTCTCGCGCGCAGATCTGGCGATCTGTGCGCACCCTCGCGAAGCGGCCCAACCGCACGTGACAACGAGTGTGCAGTCAGACCGTCTCCGCCGCGGGTCCGACGATCTGTCCGCACCCTCGACACAAGAGACTTCTGCGTTATCCCGCACGCTCGAAGGCCCGAGTAGAGTCGGATAGCCAAAGCTGACCAGGGGGAGTGCAGCAATGACGTATCCGGATCCGCGGTATCCGCAACAACAGCCACAGCGATGGCCGTATCCGCCCGGCGGGTACCCGAATTCGCAGCAGCAGCAGCAGCAGCCGTACCCCTATGCGCAGCCGGGTCACCCGCAGCCCTACCCACATCAGCCCGGCTACCAACAGCCGTACGGGTACCAGCAGCAGGCCCGACCCGAGCCGCAGAGCAACGGCAACTCCGCGGGCTGGCACGCCGCGAGCATCGCGATCGCCACGTTGTTCCGCGGCACCTACCGGCTGGGCGGCAGCGCCCGTAGCCGCGTCGTCACGGCACTGATGTGTATGGGTATCGGACTCGTCGCACTCGTCATCGTCGTGCTGGCCGGCACGTACCTGCGCTAGCGCGTCACCCGCCGGCAGGCGAAATTTGCTGCGACAGCGGCACATCCATGTCGTACACCCGGGCGTGCAGCACGACCCGGTTCCGCAAGGCCGACCGCACCGCGCGGTGCAGGCCGTCTTCCAGATAGATGGTGCCCTGCCAGCGCACGGCATGCGGGAACAGATCGCCGTAGAAGGTCGAATCCTCGGACAGCAGCCGGTCCAGGGCCAGCACGGTGGTGGTCGTGACGATTTCGTCGAGTCGCAGCTGGCGCGGCGGGATCTGGGCCCACTCGCGGTGGCTCAGCCCATGTTCCGGGTAGGGCTTCCCGTCGCGTACGCCTCTGAAAATCATGAATAGATCACGTCCTGCGCTCCCCGCGAGCCGAGCGGGTCCGCGGTGACAGCGTCGGCATACACCTGACCCTAGCGGGTCGACTAGGCGTTTGCCGAGGCATCCAACGACCTGACCGCCCCGAATGACGTCTGTCGCCCGCCTGAATCCATCGTCACCGTAAAATGGCGGTGAAACCGGAGGTGACGAATGGGTAGTGCCGACGACCGTCGATTTGAGGTGCTGCGCGCCATCGTTGCCGACTTCGTCTCCACCAAGGAGCCCATCGGCTCCAAGACGCTCGTCGAGCGTCACAACCTCGGCGTTTCGAGTGCGACGGTGCGCAACGACATGGCCGTGCTGGAGGCCGAGGGGTACATCACCCAGCCGCATACCAGCTCGGGCCGGGTGCCCACGGAGAAGGGCTACCGCGAGTTCGTCGACCGCATCGACGACGTCAAGCCACTGTCGTCCGGCGAGCGCCGCGCCATCCTGACTTTCCTGGAGTCCGGGGTCGACCTGGACGACGTGCTGCGCCGCGCGGTGCGGCTGCTGGCGCAGTTGACCCGGCAGGTCGCCATCGTGCAGTACCCGACCTTGTCGCGGTCGAAGGTACGTCACCTCGAGGTTGTCGCACTCACCCCGGCGCGCCTGTTACTGGTCGTCATCACCGACACGGGTCGCGTTGACCAGCGGGTTGTGGAGCTCGGCGACTCCATCGGCGAGCATGAGCTGGCGCAGCTGCGTGAGCGGCTCGGCGCGGCACTGGAGGGCAAGCTGCTGTCGGCCGCGTCGATCGCGGTGGCCGACCTGGCGTCGCAGATGGACGGTCACGGTGGTCTGGGCGACGCCGTGGGCCGCGCGGCGACGGTACTGGTCGAGACCCTGGTCGAGCACCAGGAGGAGCGGTTGTTGCTCGGCGGCACGGCCAACCTGACGCGCAACACGGCCGATTTCGGCGGATCCCTACGGTCGGTGCTGGAGGCACTGGAGGAGCAGGTCGTGGTCCTGCGGTTGCTGGCTGCCCAACAGGAGGCAGGTAAAGTCACGGTACGCATCGGCCACGAAACCGAGGCCGAGCAGATGGCAGGGACGTCCGTCGTGAGCACCGCCTATGGCAGCTTGGGCAAGGTTTACGGCGGCATGGGCGTGGTGGGCCCGACCCGGATGGACTATCCGGGCACCATCGCGAACGTCGCGGCCGTCGCCCGGTACATAGGCGAGGTACTGGGCACCCGATGAGGGTGCCCAGCAGTTCGAGAGATTAGGCAAGGTTCTTAGGCGTGGCACGCGATTACTACGGCCTGCTCGGCGTGAGCAAGGGCGCCAGCGACTCGGAGATCAAGAAGGCCTACCGCAGGCTGGCCCGTGAGCTGCACCCCGACGTCAATCCCGACGAGGGCGCACAGCAGCGGTTCGCCGAGATCAGCACCGCCTACGAGGTCCTCAGCGACCCGGAGAAGCGGCGCATCGTCGACCTCGGTGGTGACCCCATGGAGAGCGGCGGAGGCGGCCCGAGCGGAGCCGGCTTCTCGGGTTTCGGGGGCCTCGGCGACGTCTTCGAGGCGTTCTTCGGTGGCGGCGCGTCGTCACGCGGTCCCATCGGCCGGGTGCGCCCGGGTTCGGACTCGCTGCTGCGCCTGCGGCTGAACCTCGAGGAGTGCGCGACGGGCGTCACGAAGCAGGTCACCGTCGACACGGCGGTGCTGTGCGACCTGTGCCAGGGCAAGGGCACGCACGGCAATTCCCAGCCCGCCCGCTGTGATACCTGCCACGGTCAGGGCGAGGTGCAGACGGTCCAGCGTTCGCTGCTCGGCAACGTCATGACGTCGCGCCCATGCCCGGTGTGTGGCGGTGTCGGCGAGGTCATTCCCGACCCGTGTCACCGCTGCGGCGGCGACGGCCGGGTGCGTGCGCGGCGCGACGTCAGCGTGAAGATTCCGGCCGGCGTCGGCGAGGGCATGCGAGTGCGCCTGGCCGCGCAGGGCGAGGTCGGCCCGGGCGGTGGACCCGCCGGCGACCTGTACGTCGAGGTGCACGAGCAGGTGCACGAGCTGTTCCTCCGCGACGGCGACGATCTGCACTGCACCGTCTCGGTGCCGATGGTCGACGCCGCACTCGGCACCACGGTCACCGTCGACGCCATTCTCGACGGGCCCACCGAGATCACCATCGCGCCGGGCACGCAGCCCGGTTCGATCACCACCCTGCGCGGCCACGGCATGCCGCACCTGCGATCCGGGGTCCGCGGCAACCTGCACGCGCACATCGACGTGGTGGTGCCGTCGCGGCTCGACAACCGGGACCTGGACCTGCTGCGCAAGTTCAAGGAGCAGCGGACCCGGGACGTCACCGAGGTGCGGTCCACCCAGTCGGTGGCCGGCGGCGGTGGCGGCCTGTTCAGTCGCCTGCGCGAAACCTTCAGCGGCCGTTAGCCTCCGGGGCCGCTGGTGAGCCGGGCGCTGTTCTACGTCGACGCCGTGCCGGAGGTCGGCGGGCTCGCCGTCGTCGACGGCGACGAGGGATTCCACGCGGCGACGGTGCGACGCATCCGTCCGGGTGAGGAACTCGATCTGTCCGACGGAGCAGGGACGCTGGCGCACTGCGTGATCGAGGACGCCGTGAAGGGCCGGTTGACGGCGCGCGTGCTGTCGGTCACCGAGGCTCCGGCTGCGGTGCCGACGGTGACGGTGGTGCAGGCGCTGCCCAAATCCGAACGCTCCGAGCTGGCCATCGAATTGGCCACCGAGGCGGGCGCCGACGCCTTCGTGGCATGGCAGTCCGACCGCTGCGTCGCGCGCTGGGATGGTGCGGCCAAGGTGGAGAAGGGCTTACGACGCTGGAGCGCGGTCGCGCGGTCGGCGGCGCGGCAGTCCCGGCGTCCGTACGTGCCGTCGGTCCGCGGCCCCGTTTCTACTGCTGAGTTGGTCGCCTCGCTCGGCGCCGGCACCACGCTGGTCTTGCATGAATCGGCGGAAGTGGCTCTGCGCGACGTGATCTCGCCGTCCACTGCGGCGGTGACGCTGATCGTGGGACCGGAAGGCGGTATCACCGATGGTGAAATCGCGGCGCTGGTGGCCGCCGGCGCGATCGCCGTTCGGCTGGGACCGTCGGTGCTGCGGACGTCGACAGCGGCCGCGGTCGCGTTGGGCGCCTTGGGTGTGCTGACGCCGCGCTGGCAGGTCTAGTACTCGCCGCGCAGGAACTGAGCCCGCGCCGCGGACTCGGCGGCCAACGACTGCTCGGGCGTCGGTAACTGCATCTGCTGCTCGATGTAGTCGCGGGCAGCTGCGCGATCCAGGCCCTGATAGGTGAGCATCTGTTCGACCAGCAGGTGCTGCACCGCGCGGCCCTTCAGATTGGCCAACTTGGCGGTGGCCAGAACCTGTTGCGCGAGTTGTGATTCCGGCATGGCGGAGACCTCAGGGGAGAGCGCAATACGTTGGATGCGCCCACCCGTGCTGGCCTGCACCGTGACCGAACCAGCCGGATTGGAGACATTCACCCAGACCGGGACGCCGGGAACCGGCAAGGTCTCCGGCGCCGGCTGCTCGTACTGGTGCGTTACCTCGAGTTGCTGCTCCTGGTCCCCGTCGTCGCCGGGCAGCCAGCGGTCCTCGTGCGCCGGCTCGTCATACTGCGTTGGCACCCAGGCAGTTTCGGCGTGGTCCTCGTCGGGCCAGCCGGCGTCGTCCTCGTCGGGGGCATCCCAGTCACCGGGCATGACGGTCAGCGTGGCATCGGGGTGCGGTTGATGTTCTCGCCGCCTTGCGCGTCGGCTCGCTCGTACTGCCCGGCAGCGGTCATCAGGTCTTCCGCCGTCTGCGTCACCATGCGCTGAAGGTTGGTGCATGCGGAGGTGCGTTCGGTCATGGCACTGGTCACGGCACTTGCAGTGGCCGAGCAAATGGTGCCGTGTGTCGACGTCACGTTGGCGCCGACACCGGCGGTGGCGCTGCTCGCGGCGGGGTAGTGCGCGGCAGCTTCGCTCTGCTTGCCGGACAGTTCCCGCAGCTTGCCCGGGATGACTTTCAGGTTGGTCATGATGCCGTCCTCTCGGGTTCAGATCTCGGTCGTGATGCGCGGCGGCGCAGTCGGATTGGCCGGATCCAGGCTGACATGGACCGGGCCCTGGGCCTGCTCGGGCCGGACGTCGAACTCTACGCGGCGGACACCGTCATCCACCGAGACGTGGATCGGTGGACGTCCCGCGCCGCCGTCGCCTGCCGCCGCACCGTCGTGCGGTGCGGCTGGGTCTTTCGGTTCCTCGCCGGGCTTGTCCTCGTCGGCCTTCTTGTCCTTGCCCTCGGCTTCGTCTTCTTTGCCCTCTTTGTTCTTGTCGTCCTTCTTCTCCTGCGCGGCCTGGATCGCCTGACCGATCAGTTGGCCCAGGGATCCGAGTCCGCTGCCGGCCCCGCTGCCACCCCCAGACGGGGAGCCGCCACCCGATGGCGAGCCGCCGCCCGCGGAGGGCATCCCACCCGTGGGGGAGCCGGCACCACTGGGGCCGCCGGTGGCGCCTGCGGCGCTGGGCATTTCGGGCATCGTGGGCGCAGTGGGAGTCCCGCCACCGCCACCGGAGTTTCCGCCGCCGCCGCCGGAACCACCGCCGGAGTTTCCCCCGCCACCGGCGTTGCCGCGGGGCGGGTTGCCCGGATTGGTGCCCGGAGGTGGAGTCTTCGGCGTGCCCGGGCCCGGAGGCGTCGGCGGCTGCGCGGTGGTGGCCGTCGCCACTGCCTGGTATCCGCTTGCCGCCGTGGTCATTTCGGCGGCATTGGTGGCAGCGTGGGCCGTCATCGTGCTCATGACCTGGCCGGCCGCGGCCATCGCGATGTTGACCGCGGTGATCTGCTTGACCTGCCAGCCCACCAGGTCGCCCATGTGCAGCGACATCACGGCCGCCGGGATGGCGAGCGACAGCATCGTCGAGATCGCGTTCAGCTGTTTGCGTGCCGTGGCGAGCTGCTGTGCTTCTCGGGCAAGGATCTTCGCGACGGCACTGTCGGCCTTGGCGATGGCGCTCGTCTGCTCGATCTGGCTCTTGTTCTTCGTCGAGTAAGCGTTGGCGCCGCTGCCCGACCAACTTTCTCCGGGCACCGCCTGGCCGAGAGCCGTGGCGCCCGCCTTCAATTCGTTCGCGCCCTTGCTCAGAGACTGCCCGTTCTCGGGCGCACCGGTACCCAGCTGCTTGGACATCTTGTCGAGATCCTGCAGGCCACGCGCGATGATCGGCGTCTCGAACGACGCCATCTGAAACAGCTTGCCGGCCATGTCTGCTGCGTCGGCGGCCAGTCCGCCGACGGCCATGACGCCGTTCATGATCGCGTTGTTGACGTCGGCGAGCAGTCCGAGTTCGGCTTCGACAGTGGCTTTGACCCCGTCGACCAAACCTTCGACCAGCTGCTCGCCGCCGTCGAGGACGGACTCGCCGACTTCACCCAGGGTGTGGGTGTAGGTTTGCACGCCTTCTGCGAGGGCGTGGCCGGCCTCGTCGACGACGTGGTCGACGCCGCTCACAACCGTGGCCGCGCCGCGGCCGACGTCGGTCAGGAAGTCGGTGAGTCCGCCGAACATCTACGTTGCCCAAGCCTGTTCGTCAGTGGCCGGCACGGCGGCGATCAATGGTCACCGCGTAGGTATGCGGCCTGAGCCTCGGCGACCGCGTCGTCGGCCTGTCGCGCTGTCGGCAGGTCGGCCGCATTGGCTTCGATGATGGCTTCGACGCGCTCGTCGTCGAGCCCTTCGGCTGCGAGGACGCCTTCGATGAGTGCCCGTTGCACCGCGCGTCCCTTCATGTTCGCGAGCTTCGCGGTCGCCAGGATGCTGCGGGTGAGCTCGGTCTCGGTCACCGTGGCGGCCTTGGGGGCCAGCTTGATCCGCTGGATCGATCCGGCGATGGACGCCTCGGCAGTGACGGTTCCGGCGGGATCGGACACCGCGAACACCACCACCCGCGGCGCGCCGTCGTCCGTCGTTTGATCGTCGTCCGCCGCGGTGTCGGCTTCCGGTGCCATCGCGTCCGCATAGGAGCCCGCCGGCTCGTCGTCGTGCGATTCGCCGTCCGACGTCACCAGCAGATCGAGATCCGAGTCGTCCGGGTCGGCATCTTCACCGCTGTCCGCGGCGAAGTAGTCGAGAGCGCCCTCGGCTTCGGTGAGATGCTCGTCGTCGTGGTCGTCCCAAGAATGGTCTGACATCGATCAGATCTGCATCTGCTTGCTGAGGGTGGCGCCTTCCTGCGAATCCGTCTGGTCGTATTGCGCTGCGGCCTTGGTGAGATTCGAGGCGAGGTTGCGCGACTTGTTCATCATCTGCTCGCAGGCCGCCTTGCGCGCGTCGTTCGCCGCGCTGAGCGCTGATTGCGTCGACATGCAGAGCGGCCCGTGGGTGGCCAGCACCTTCACTTCGACGTAGGACGTGGTGTTGCCCGCGGCACTGAACGTAGCGGCGGCATCGTCTTGTCTGGTGGACAGTTCTCGCAGCTCCGAGGTCTCTACCTCGAGTTTGCCGGCCATGCGTTGCTCCTCTCGGAAGGGCTAGGTTTCGGTGGTAATGCGGGGCGGCGCAGTGGGATTCGACGGGTCGAGGCTCACGTGCACGGGGCCTTTGGCAGTGTCGGGATCGACGGCCACCTCGACGTGGTGGGCACCGTCGTCGAACGACACCTGGATGGGCGCACGTCCCGCAGGGGACTCCGTCCCGGCCGAGGCGCCCGGCGGATTCTCTTCCGCGGGTTGGGCATTGGGGTCGGTGTCCGGCTTGCCGTCACCGTCTTTGTCCTCGCCGAGCGCGTTCGGGTCCTGAGCGTTCGGGTCCTGCTTGCCCTGCTGCGCAGCCTGAGCCGCCTGTGTCGCGGTTTGGGCCGCCTGGCCCGCGAGACCGGCGAGGGTGCCGAGGAGTCCGCCGCCCCCGCTGCCCGAGCCGCCGCCCATCTGCGGCAGTGACGGCATACCACCCATGCCGGTACCCGCGCCGGTGCCCGCACCCGCGGCCGCAGGCGTCGAGGGCATGTCGGGCACCTTCGGCATGCTCGGTGCGCTCGGTGTACCGCCGCCACCGGATCCCGAACCGCCGCCGGAGCCACCGCCGGAACCGCCTCCGCCTCCCGTGCCGGTCCCCGCGCCGGGCCCACTGCCCGTGGGGCTGCCGGTACCGGGCGGCGGGCTGCTGGTGGGCGGGCCGTACGGCGAATCCGTTCCCGGTTTCCCGGGCTGGTTGGGGTTGCCCGGTGCGTTGGGGTCGCTGTTGCCGAAATCTGGTCCATCGCCCGGCTTTTTCGCCGGCGGCGGCATGGTGCTGAGCGGCGGAGCGTGCGACGCGCTCTGGTACATGCTCGTCGCCTGGCTCAGTTTCGCTGCGTTGCTTGATGATTGAGCCATCATGTTGTTCATCGCCAGGGCAGAGGCCGCGGCGGCGACGGCGACGGACGCGGCCTGCAGCGCAAGCGATTCCGGGGAGCCGATGACGGTCGCCTCCAGTGCCAGGCAGACGGGGATCATCGCACCGAGGCAGGTGGCGATGTTGTCCATCTGCTCGCGTCCGGCGACCACCTGCTCGGCTTCGGCGCTGAGGATTTCTACGACGAGGTTGTCGGCCTGCAGCAACTGTTCGGCGCTGCCGATCTGCTCGGCGTTCCGGTTGGAGTACGCCGATGAGCCAGTGCCGTGCCAGCTGTTCGGATACGCGCTGCTCAGTCCGTCGCCGGCGGCCTGAAAGAGCTCGGCGCCGTCCGAGAACGATTCTCCGGTGTCCGGATCGCCGATGCCGAAGCCGAGTCCTGCCAGCTGCAGCCCGATCATTCCGCCTTCGATGATGGGAGTGGCCGCGGCCTCGGGCAGCAGCATCTGGGCGATGTCGCCCGCGTCGCTGAGCAGTCCGACGGCGCCCAGCGGATCGCCTTCCATCAGCTTCTTGACGTTGTCCGCGATGTCCGAGGCGGTGTCGAGGGCATCGTTGGCCTTGTCGAGGATGTCGTTGATCTTCTCGCCGAGGCTCGGGCTGTCGCCGTCGTCGTGGTTGCCGCGCCGGTGCGAGTTGCCGTCGCCGTCGTGATCGTCGTGGCGCCGGTGCCTGGGGTCGTCGCGATGCGGGCGGGGGATGACCTGTGTGGGCTCGTCGTCGCCGCTCCGGCGCGGGTGATCTCGTGGGTTGTGGCTCGAGGGAGTATGCGGAGACGGCGAATGACCGGATCCGCCGTGATGACCGCCGCGACCCCTACCCATGCAGAACCCTCCCCGATTCCTCATCGCCCCGGCGGACCCTCGCCGGTGAATTCGAGCCTAACAGCGCCGAATGCCCCTCCACGGCGCTAATTCGGAACTCTGTGGGGTGGCCGGATGCGGCGAACCGTGTGGCCTGGGTTACAGCAATTCCTGCCAGTAAACATCAATTTCCTGCCAGCGGAATTAATCCCTTGACCTGCCTGTTTACATGAATGTCACAGCGGCTCGGGCCGCGAGGGACGAAGACGGACAGAAGACGTGAAGGGGAACTCCACATGAAGAATTTCGGAATTGCAGTTATCGCCGGTGGATTGGCCGCCGGTGCCATGGGGTTCGCCGTTCCCGCCGTGGCCGCCACCGGCCCGGCACCGACAGGGGTGCAGGCAACAGTGGTGCCGACGGGGGTTGATCACCTGAACTGGCTGGACGACGTCCACCAGGGTGCAAAGTCACCCAAGGTCGACACCAACGTCCACCAGAGTCGGTAATCGGCGACAACTACTACGTAACCCGCGGGCGGTACCGGATCGGTACCGCCCGCGGTTGCGTGACCAGCCAACTCATTGGGCGTGACATCGGCCCGGCGGTAGAATGTGATCCTCAGCTCGACCCAAGAAAGCAGGCATCGAAAACCACGTGACGCCCCGCGATACGAATGCCGCCGCGTCGCGCTCCCCGGAGCTCGACCCGTCGGTTCGAAGCAGCATCACCGTTCCGCCTGATCTTGTGGTGGCCCTGCTCGGCTCGGCCGACGAGAATCTGCGCGCTCTCGAGAATCTGCTGGCGGCCGACATCCACGTCCGCGGTAACTCGGTGTCGATATTCGGGCAGCCGGCTGATGTGGCGATGGCCGAGCGTGTGGTCAGTGAGCTGATCACGATCGCGGCCGGCGGCCAGCCGCTGAACCCAGACATCGTCCGCCGCAGCGTCGGCATGCTCGACGGCGCTGACGCCGAGTCGCCGGCGCAGGTGCTGACGCTCGACATCCTGTCGCGGCGCGGCAAGACAATTCGGCCCAAGACGCTCAATCAGAAGCGCTACGTCGACGCAATCGACTCGCACACCATCGTCTTCGGCATCGGCCCGGCCGGTACCGGCAAGACCTACCTGGCAATGGCCAAGGCCGTCAGCGCATTACAGACCAAGCAGGTCAGCAGGATCATCCTGACGCGTCCCGCGGTCGAAGCGGGGGAGCGCCTCGGCTTCCTGCCGGGCACCCTGAACGAGAAGATCGACCCGTATCTGCGGCCGCTGTACGACGCGCTGCACGACATGATGGACGCCGAGATGATTCCGAAGCTGATGGCGGCCGGGGTCATCGAGGTCGCACCACTGGCGTACATGCGCGGCCGGACATTGAACGACGCCTTCATCATCCTCGACGAGGCGCAGAACACCACCGCCGAGCAGATGAAGATGTTCCTGACCCGCTTGGGCTTTGGTTCGAAGATCGTCGTCACCGGCGACGTCACCCAGGTTGACCTGCCGGGCGGGTCGAAGTCGGGATTGCGGTCGGCTGTCGAGGTGCTCGACGGCATCGGCGACATCGACATCACCGAACTCACCAGTGCGGATGTGGTGCGCCACAAGCTGGTTTCGGAAATCGTCGATGCGTATGAAGCAGCGGAAGCCAAAGTGAGCGAGCACGGGCTGGCCAACCGTTCGCAGCGCCGAGCAACCGGCCGGACGAGGCGGTGACGGTGTGACGGTCGAGGTGTCCAACGAGTCGGGGATCGACGTATCCGAGGACGAGCTGATCAGCGTGGCGCGGTTCGTCATCTCCAAGATGGACGTGAACCCGGCGGCTGAACTCTCGATGGTCCTGGTGGACCAGTCCGCCATGGCCGATCTGCACATGCGCTGGATGGACCTGCCCGGCCCCACCGACGTGATGAGCTTTCCGATGGATGAGCTCGAACCCGGTGGCCGTCCGGATGCGCCCGAGCCGGGCCCCTCGATGCTCGGTGACATCGTGCTGTGTCCCGAGTTCGCCGCGAATCAGGCTGAGTCCGCGGGACATTCGCTGGGGCACGAGCTGGCGCTGCTGACCGTGCACGGCGTGCTGCACCTGCTGGGCTACGACCACGCCGAGCCCGACGAAGAAAAAGAGATGTTCGACCTGCAGCGTCAGCTGCTCGAAGAGTGGGTCGCCGACCAGGTGCACACCTACCACAAGGATCGGCAGACCGAGAAAGACCGCAGGCTGCTCGACAAGTCGCGGTACTTCGACGAACCGTGACCGGGTTGACGCCGTTGATCGGCGCCATAGTGCTCGTCGTGTTCGGCGGGCTGTTCGCGGCGATCGATGCCGCCATCAACACCGTCTCCATCGCCCGTGTCGATGAGCTGATCCGGGATGAGCGGCCCGGCGCGGTGCGGCTGGCGAAGATCATCCGGAACCGGCCGCAGTACGTCAATCTCGTTGTGCTGCTTCGCGTTGTCTGCGAGGCATCGGCGACTGTCCTGCTGGTCGACTACCTCGACGAGTTGATGACACGGGGTTGGGCACTGGTGTCCGCCGCGGCCATCATGGTGGTCGTCAGCTTCGTGGCCATCGGTGTCGGCCCCCGCACCGTGGGACGCCAGAACGCCTACTCGATCTCGCTGCTGTCGGCGCTTCCGCTGCAGGTGATCGCGGTGCTGCTGACCCCGATCAGTCGGCTGCTGGTGCTCATCGGCAACGCGCTGACCCCGGGTCGAGGCTTCCGCAACGGACCGTTCGCCTCGGAAATCGAATTGCTCGAAGTCGTCGACCTCGCGCAGCAGCGCGGCGTCGTGGCCGCCGAAGAACGACGAATGATCAAGTCCGTCTTCGAACTTGGCGACACCCCCGCGCGCGAGGTCATGGTGCCCCGCACCGAGATGGTGTGGATCGAGAGCGACAAGTCGGCCGGCCAGGCCACCTCGCTCGCGGTACGCAGTGGTCACTCCCGCATCCCGGTGATCGGGGAGAACGTCGACGACGTCGTCGGCGTCGTCTACCTCAAAGACCTGGTGGAGCGGACATACAACTCCACCAACGGCGGCCGTGGCACCAAGGTCGCCGAGGTGATGCGGCCCCCGGTGTTCGTGCCGGACTCCAAGCCGCTCGACGCCCTGCTCAACGAGATGCAGCGCACCCATAACCACATGGCGCTGCTGGTCGACGAATACGGTGCGATCGCCGGCCTGGTATCCATCGAGGACGTGCTGGAGGAGATCGTCGGTGAGATCGCCGACGAATATGACACCGACGAAGTCCTGCCCGTAGAGGAATTGGGCAACAAGAAGTTTCGGGTGTCCGCCCGGCTGCCGTTGGAGGATCTGGCCGAGTTGTACGACCTCGAGGTCGACGACGACCTGGACGTCGACACCGTCGGCGGGTTGCTCGCGCATGAACTGGGCCGTGTGCCGCTGCCGGGCGTCAAGGTGCGAGTGTCCTTCCCCTCGCATCGCTCGCCAGATGTCCGGTACCTGCAGTTGCGGGCCGAGGGCGGACGCGACCATCGTGGCCGGGTCCGCGTCGGCACCGTGCTGGTGAAGCAGGTCGAGCCAAAACGTCCCGAAGCTCCCGACGTCGTCGAGGAACTCGAAGAAGGAGAACCCGATGAGTGACGAATTCCATTCCGGCTTCGTCTGTTTGGTCGGCCGGCCGAACACCGGCAAGTCGACGCTGACCAACGCGCTCGTCGGCACCAAGGTCGCGATCACGTCGAACCGGCCGCAGACCACGCGGCACACCATCCGCGGCATCGTGCACCGCGAAGACTTCCAGATCATCCTGGTGGACACGCCGGGTCTGCACCGGCCGCGGACGCTGCTCGGGCAGCGGCTCAACGAACTGGTCAAGGACACCTATTCCGAGGTCGACATCATCTGCCTGTGCATCCCGGCGGACGAGGCGATCGGGCCCGGCGACCGGTGGATCTACCAGCAGATCCGGACTGTCGCACCGAGAACCACACTGCTGGTCGTCGTGACCAAGACCGACAAGGTGCCGCGCGACAAGGTGGCCGCGCAGCTGCTGGCCGTCAGCGAGCTCACCGAGGGGTCAGCCGAGATCGTGCCGGTCTCCGCGGTGGCCGGTGAGCAGGTCGACGTCCTCATCGACGTGCTGGCCAGCAAGCTGCCGCCCGGCCCGGCCTTCTACCCGGACGGCGAGCTCACCGACGAGCCCGAGGAAGTGCTCATCGCCGAGCTCATCCGCGAAGCCGCGCTGGAAGGCGTCCGCGACGAGTTGCCGCACTCGCTGGCGGTGGTCATCGAGGAGTTCACCGAGCGTGACGGCCGCACCCCGGAACAGGGCGAGATGTGCGACATCCACGCCATCATCTACGTCGAGCGCGACAGCCAGAAAGGCATCGTGATCGGTAAGGGTGGCTCGCGGCTACGTGAGGTCGGTACCGCGGCGCGCACCCAGATCGAGAAGCTGCTCGGCACCAAGGTGTACCTGAACCTGCGGGTGAAGATCGCCAAGAACTGGCAGCGTGACCCGAAACAGCTTGGGAAGCTCGGCTTTTAACGCTCGATCCCCCTGCGCGAGCGGCCGTGTTTGTACACGACACGCGGGTCCCGATGTGCAGTTATGGGCCGTTCGCGGCTGGTGAGCGGCCCGTGCCGTACGCAGATGGCCGGTGTGTCGTGTACAGACACGGCCGCTCGCGGGAGGTACCCCCAGGCCGGCTCACGGGAGGTGTGGCTAGCCGGCCCACCAGTTGTCGGGCTGCTTGGTGGCCCAGCCGCTGATCGCTTCGAGGCTGGCGGCGAGCGAGATCAGGAGTGGCTCGCTGCCCTCCGGGCCCATCAGCTGCAAGCCGATGGGCAGCCCGTCGGACGTGAAGCCGGCCGGGATGTTGATCGACGGCCAGCCGAGCGCATTCCACGGCCAGCACACCGGGCAGGCCGCGATGATGGCGCGGTCGGTGGCGGTGCTGCCGAGCCGGTCGAAGGCATCGATCAGCGGTGGCGGCTGTGCGGTGGTCGGCGCCAGCACCACGTCGTACAGGTTGAAAATCCAGCCGATCCGGCGCGCAAGGGTCTTTTCCCGCTGCCGTGCCTGCCGGAGGGCGTACTCCGACAACAGCCATCCGGTCCGGATGTTGCTGCGGGTACGACGGTCCAATGTCACCTCGGGACCGACGCGGTCGCGCCATTCGGCGAGCCCGGATGTCGAGCGCGCCAGAAAGTCCACGGACAGTTGCAGCCCGTACTCGGGATCGTCCGGCCGGACGGTGTGCCCGAGCTCTTCCAGTTGTCCCGCAACGGTGTTCAGTGCCGCCCGGATCTCGGGATGCAACCGCGCCGGGAACAGCGTGAACGGAAACTTGGTCGACAACGCGACACGCAGGGCCCCCGGCGCCCGCCCGACGGCCTCGGCCGCCGCGATGGGCGGCGGCTTGTGCAGATCACCGTCGGTGTTGCCGGACGCCGCGTCGAGCAGCAGCGCGGCGTCGGCCACCGTGCGGGCCAGCACCCCGTTGACCGTGATGCCGTTGAATGCCTCCGGCAGCGGCCAGGTGGAGATCCGTCCACGCTGCGGTTTGATGCCCACCAGGTGGGTCCATGCGGCGGGGATGCGGACGCTGCCGGCGCCGTCGGATCCGATTGCGGCGGTGACCAATCCGGCCGCGACGGCCGCGGCGCTACCACCCGACGACCCGCCCGGGGTGTGCTCGCGTGACCAGGGGTTGCGGGTGTGCCCGAAACCGGGGCCGCTGGTGAACGGCCACTGGCCGAGCTCGCAGGTGTTGGTCTTGCCGACGATCACCGCGCCGGCCGCCTTCAGTCGGCGCACGACCTCGGCGTCCTCGGTGGCCGGCCGCACCTCGCCGTCGGTGCCGAACCGGGTGGGCACCCCGGCGACATCGACGTCGTCCTTGATGGCGATGGGTACCCCGAGCAGCGGAAGGCGTTGTCCGGCAGCGCGTTTACGGTCTGCTTCGGCGGCATCGGCCAGCGCCTGTTCGGTGAAGACCACCCGGAACGCGTTCAGCTCGAGCTGGCTGGCGGCGATGGCGTCCAGTGACTGCCGCACGATCTCCTGCGACGTCACCGCGCCGCTCGCGAGCCGGTACAACTGCTGGGTCAGGGTCGGGAATCGGGGCGGAGCGGATGGTTTCGGAAGGCTGGCCATGTCGATTCCGAGAATAGAGTGACCGTTCGCCCGGCGCTGCCTAACGGAAGTTGTCGGTCCGCGATGGGAGAATCGCCCGATGCGGTTGTACCGGGATCGAGCGGTCGTGCTGCGCCAGCACAAGCTCGGCGAGGCCGACCGGATCGTCACGCTGCTCACCCGCGACCACGGGCTGGTCCGCGCGGTGGCCAAGGGCGTGCGGCGAACCCGCAGCAAGTTCGGCTCGCGGCTGGAGCCGTTCGCCCACATCGACGTGCAGCTGCACCCCGGCCGCAACCTCGACATCGTCACCCAGGTGGTGTCCATCGACGCGTTCGCCGCCGACATCGTCAACGACTACGGCCGCTACACCAGCGGCTGCGCCATCCTGGAGACCGCCGAGCGGCTGTCCGGTGAGGAACGCAATCCGATGCCGGCGCTGCAGCGGCTCACCGTCGGCGCGCTGCGAGCTGTCGCGGACGGCAGCCGGCCGCGTGAACTGGTGCTCGACGCCTTCCTGCTGCGGGCCATGGGGATCGCCGGCTGGGCGCCGGCCATCACCGAGTGCGCCCGCTGCGCCGCACCCGGTCCGCACCGTGCGTTCCATGTCGCGGCCGGCGGCAGCGTGTGCGTGCACTGCCGGCCGTCGGGGTCGGTCACCCCGCCGCAGGGTGTGCTGGACCTGATGGCCGCGCTGCACGACGGCGACTGGGAGTTTGCGCAGGACTCACCGGCGGGACACCGCAGCCAGGCCAGCGGTCTGGTGGCCGCGCACCTGCAGTGGCATCTGGAGCGTCAGCTGCGGACATTGCCTCTGGTCGAGCGCGTCTACCGCCCCGATACCGCACTCATTGAGCAACGCGTAACCCTCCTCAGGCAGGATATTGCCCATGGCACTCAACCGGGCGCGCAAGACCAGCTATCCGCAGCTGCCTCAGGCGCCTGACGACTATCCGGTCTTCCCGGACGTTTCGACCTGGCCAGTGGTCTTTCCGGAGCTCCCGCCGAACTCCAATGGCCGTTTCGCCCGGCCGCCACAGCACCCGTCCAAGGCCGTGGCCCCGCAGATTCCGGCAAACCAGGTGCCCAACCACGTCGCTGTCGTCATGGACGGCAACGGCCGGTGGGCCACCCAGCGCGGGCTCGGGCGCACCGAGGGGCACAAGATGGGCGAGGCGGTGCTGATCGACATCACCTGCGGAGCCATCGAACTGGGCATCAAGCACCTGTCGGTGTACGCGTTCTCCACCGAGAACTGGAAGCGCAGCACCGAAGAGGTGCGGTTCCTGATGGGCTTCAACCGCGAGGTGGTGCGCCGCCGCCGGGAGAATCTCAACGCGATGGGCGTCAACATGCGCTGGGTCGGGTCCCGGCCGCGCATGTGGAGCAGCGTCATCAAGGAGTTCGACATCGCCGAGCAGATGACGGTCGGCAACGACGTCATCACCGTCAACTACTGCGTGAATTACGGCGGCCGCACCGAGATCGTCGAAGCGGCACGCGAACTCGCCGAGGAGGCCGCCGCGGGCAAGATCAACCCGAGCCGGATCTCCGAGGCGTCGATTACCAAGCACCTGCACCGCCCCGACATCCCTGACGTCGACCTGTTCATCCGTACCTCGGGGGAGCAGCGCGCCAGCAACTTCATGCTGTGGCAGGCGGCCTACGCGGAGTACGTCTTCCAGGACAAGCTGTGGCCCGACTACGACCGCCGCGACCTGTGGGCCGCGTGCGAGGAGTACGTCAGCCGGAACCGAAGGTTCGGGAGGGCCTGATGTCGAACTTGTTGCAGCGGTTGGCATCTGTGCTCGCCGATGTGGTGACCATCGTCGAAGAGGCGGACGGCGCGCTGACCGTCGCGCACGACGGTACGGTGGCGTCGCTGCGGGTGGTGAACATCGGCGAGGGATTGGAATTGGTCTCGCTGACGCAACCGCTCGCATGGGACATCAAGCTGGACAACAACGTTCGGGACCGCGTGTCCGATCACGCGGGGCGCACCATGCTCGGCTCGGTGGTGCTGGTCGAGCGTGCCGGTGACCCCAAGTCGAACGGCGCCAAGAAGGTCGGCGACGTGATGCTGCGCTACAACTTCCCGGCCGCCGGACTCAGTGACGACGCGTTGTCCACGCTGGTGATGCTGGTGCTGTCGACCGGTGTCGACGTGCGGGCCGACCTGACGCAATGAGGCCGAAGTGACCGTCATCCGGATCGTTGCCGCGGTGATCGTCGACGAGCGCGGGCGACTGCTGCTGGTCCGTAAACGTGGGACGACGGCGTTCATGCAACCCGGCGGCAAGCTCGAGCCAGGGGAGTCGCCCGTCGACGCGCTGGGCCGCGAGGTCCGTGAGGAACTCGGGGTCGGGATGACCGACGTGCGGGAACTGGGTCACCACACCGCGGTCGCGGCCAACGAGCCGGGGCACAGTGTCGCGGCCGACCTGTTCTTCGTGACGCTCGACGGCGTCCCGCAGATCGCCGCCGAGATCGAAGAGATGGCCTGGATCGATCCGCACGCGCCTGGCGATATCGAGTTGGCGCCGCTGACCCGCGACACGGTGCTGGAGTTGGCTCGGGTCAGCTGACCCGACCGGCAGCGGCACATGCCGCGCACACCCCGAAGATCTCGATGGTGTGACTGACATCGGAAAAGCCATGGGCTGCAGCGGTTTCGGTGGCCCAGGCCTCGACCTCGGTGCCGGCCACCTCGACCGTCGCACCGCATTGCCGGCACACCAGGTGGTGGTGATGGTGGGCCTGCGAGCAGCGCCGGTAGAGCGCCTCACCGCTGTCGTTGCGCAGGCTGTCGACCTGCCCGGCCGCGGCCATGGACTGCAGGGTGCGGTAGACGGTCGTCAGGCCGATGCCTTCGCCGCGGCGGCGCAGTTCGTCGTGCAGCTCCTGCGCGGACCGGAACTCTTCGACGTTGGTGAGCAGTGCGGCGATCGCGGTGCGCTGTTTGGTGGACCGGGTGGGGGCGCTCACGACCGGTCCTCTTCGACGTGGGCGATGGCGTCGACGACGATGTGCGCGAGGTGATGGTCGACGAGGCGGTACATCACCTCGCGGCCGGCACGCTCACCGGCGACGACCCCGGCCGACTTGAGAATGCGCAGGTGCTGGCTGACAAGTGGCTGCGGCACGCCCAGGGCGTCGACTAGTTCGTGCACGCAGCGCTGCGACTCCTGCAGCTGCATCACGATGGCGATGCGGATGGGGGCGGCGAGGGCGCGCAGCAGGTCGCCGGCGGCGTCGAGCGTCTCCCGCGGCAGGGACGATGGAAACGGCGCACCGCTGTGCTGGTGGTCGAGCTCGTCATGCGTGGTGGTGGGTGGCACCCGGCAACTCCCGGCTATTGGAAATAGTTTTCATTTAGCTTTCCATGCGTCCTTACGCATGTCAAAGATCCGGCGGCACCGACGGATACCGTCGTGGCATGACAGCACTCGAACTCGTGGTCCGCGGGCAGGCCCGACGCAGGTACGCCGCCGAGCGCGCGACCGTCACGGTGGCGGCGAGCTTGAACGACGCCGAGCGTGCCGACGTGTACCGCCGCGCGGTCGCGCTCCAGGATCGACTGCTCACCGATCTGCGCCGACTGACGGACTCCCGCGCGGTGAACAAATGGGCCAGCGACCAGATTCGGGTGTTCAGCTACCGGCCCTACTCCAAGGATGGAACGGCAGAGCCGCGGTACCGCGTCGACATCCGGGTCGAAGCGGAATTCGCTGATTTCGAACAGCTTTCGACCTTCCTCGACCGGTGGGCCGTCGAGGACGGTGCCGAGATCGGCTCGATTGACTGGGACGTCACCGAAGAGAACCGGGAGGCCTACGAGGCCGAACTACGCCAGGAAGCCGTGCGCAACGCGGCGGCGAAAGCGCGGGCGTTCGCCGAGGCCGCGGGGCGTGGTGAGGTGACGGCGGTGCAACTGGCAGACCCGGGCATGCTGCAGGCGCAGGCCGACCACGGCACTCCGCGAGCGGCGGCCATGGCGGCTCCCGCCGGGATGCCCGGCGGCGGTCCGACCCTCGACCTGAGTCCCGACGACATCACGATCTGGGCCCGGGTGGACGCGAAGTTCGTCGCCGACTAGCCCGCCACTAGTCTGAACAGGTTGTTTCCCACCTGACACAGGAGTGCTCGAACATCGTGGCGTCCATCATCGACACCGTTGCCAACCTGGCCAAACGTCGCGGACTGGTCTTCCAGTCCGGCGAAATCTACGGCGGCACAAAGTCTGCGTGGGACTACGGGCCACTGGGTGTCGAGCTCAAGGAGAACATCAAGCGCCAGTGGTGGAAGTCCGTCGTCACCTCCCGCGACGACGTCGTCGGCCTGGACAGCGCGATCATCCTGCCGCGCCAGGTGTGGGTGGCCTCGGGCCACGTCGCGGTGTTCAACGACCCGCTGGTCGAGTGCCTGAACTGCCACAAGCGGCACCGGCAGGACCACATGCAGGAGGCCTACGCCCTGAAGAAGGGGCTCGACGACCCTGACGCCGTGCCGATGGACGAGATCGTCTGCCCGGACTGTGGCACCAAGGGCCAGTGGACCGAGCCGCGTGACTTCAACATGATGCTCAAGACCTACCTCGGCCCCATCGAGTCCGAAGAAGGCATGCACTACCTGCGCCCCGAGACCGCGCAGGGCATCTTCGTGAACTTCGCCAACGTGGTGACCACCGCGCGCAAGAAGCCGCCGTTCGGCATCGGCCAGATCGGCAAGAGCTTCCGCAACGAGATCACGCCGGGCAACTTCATCTTCCGCACCCGCGAGTTCGAGCAGATGGAGATGGAGTTCTTCGTCGAGCCCTCGACCGCGCCGGAGTGGCACAAGTACTGGATCGAGACCCGCTTCCAGTGGTACGTCGACCTCGGTATCAACCCGGAGAACCTGCGGCTGTACGAACACCCGCTGGAGAAACTGTCGCACTACAGCGCCGGCACCACCGACATCGAGTACAAGTTCGGCTTCACCGGCAACCCGTGGGGTGAGCTGGAAGGTATCGCCAACCGCACCAACTTCGACCTCAGCACGCACGGCGAGCACTCGGGCGTCGACCTGTCGTTCTACGACCAGGGCACCGACACCCGCTTCGTGCCGTACGTCATCGAGCCGGCCGCCGGCCTGACCCGCTCGCTGATGGCGTTCCTGGTCGACTCGTACCACGAGGACGAGGCCCCCAACGCCAAGGGCGGCGTCGACAAGCGCACCGTGCTCAAGCTCGACCCGCGTCTCGCGCCCGTCAAGGCCGCGGTGCTGCCGCTGTCGCGCAATGCCGACCTGTCGCCGAAGGCCCGTGACCTGGCCGCCGAGCTGCGCAAGAACTGGAACGTCGAGTTCGACGACGCCGGCGCCATCGGCCGCCGCTACCGTCGCCAGGACGAGATCGGCACGCCGTACTGCATCACGGTCGACTTCGACTCGCTCGAGGACCACGCCGTGACCATCCGCGAGCGTGACGCCATGACACAGGAGCGCGTCGCCATCGACGCCGTCAGCGACTACCTCGCGGTGCGCCTCAAGGGCTGCTGAGTTCCCTGCCGAGCAGACGTTGATGTCCCCGACACGCCAAGCGTGCGGGGACATTTACGTCTGGTCGCGCGGCCGCGAGCCAAAATTGGCGCCGAAGACCCGCCCCGGGCGTGAATAGGATGTAAGCCAAGGGGATTGGAGGAGCCGCGGTGGGGGTTATCGGCGCATTTCTTTCGACTTGGGACGACGCGCGCGCGGCGTTCGGGTCCGGCACGCCGGTCGGCAGTGCCGACTTCGACATGAGTGCCCAGTTCCAGGAACTGCGGCGAACGGTCCTGTCGGTGGCGCCTGGCGGGGAGTGGACGGGTGCCGCCGCCGAGAAGTACGACGGTCGCAATCGCGAGCACGCCCGGACGATCGGCAAGCTCGCCGAACTCGACCGGCGCCTCGGTGCCGAGGTCGATCGGTCCGCGGCCGTGGTGACGGCAGGCCGACGCGACCTCGACGCCGTCAAGCAATGGGTGATCGATGCGGCCGCGACCGTGCCGACCACCGCGGCGGGTGAGCGTGCGTTGCTTCCGGTGGTGGCCAAGGGGACCGCCGACATCACCGAGATTCTCAGCCGGTCGAATGCCGATCTGGACACCATCGCGGTGCGGATCCGCGAGATCGGCACCGGCTATGACGAACTCGGCGGACGCGGCGCACCGCGATGAGGCGGTACCTCGGTGCGCTGACCGGAATCCTGATCATGTGCGGCTTGTCGGCGTGCGCCACGGAGATGGGCAAGGAGCAGAAGGCGCCCGTTTCTGCAGAGACGGCTGCGGCGTTCGGCGACGTGACCTTGCCGCCGGGCGCACAGGTTCTCGCCACCGTCACCGACTCGGGCCGCGATACCCGGTATCGCCTTGCGTTGCGGCTGACCGACGGTCAACTGCGTGAATTTCTGGGCCAGTTCCCGTCGGCGCCGCGGCCATCTGACATTCCGAAAACCATGACGGGGCTCGCCGGCCCGTCGTTGTCCGGTGCCCCCAAACCGCTGTTCCTGCAGGACAAGATCACCACCGAGGACCACCAGCTGGTCAACCGCGAGGTCGTCGTCGACGAGCGCGGACCCGACGAGGTGTACGTCCACCTCTCGTTGTTCACCACCTGAGCGCGGTTGCTGAGCAGTTTGTTAGCACCCGCTGCCGATCCCGTTGGACTTTCGGTATAGCGTGCCGGTATGACGCGAGTTTCGGTGATCACCGGCGGCGCTTCTACGCGAGCGACAAAGTCGGGTACCTCACCGGCACCGACATCCTGAACGACGGCGGCGTGGTCGCCTCGATGCGGGAACGGGCGCGTCTGGCCGCCGCCCCGGACTAGAACCGCCCGCCGCCGCCGGAGAAGCCGCCGCCGGAGCCGCCGAAACTCGTTGAACTCCAACCGCCGCCGTGGCTGCCACCGCCGCTGCCGCCGCCGCGGATCATGCCCGACAGGATGCCGCCGATGATGATGCCGCCGATGTCCCCGGCAGTGCTGGACCCGGTCCCGGCGTAGGACTGCCGCGCGGCGGCGACGTCGTTCGCGGCCAGTGTCTGGGATTGCTTGAGCAGATCGGCCGCCGAGTTGGCCTGCTCGATGCCGGCGGGAAGGTCGGTGCGCGAAGTCAATCGGGCGGACTCGATCCGGCGCTGGGCCTCGGCTAGCCGGGTACGGGCCTCGGGGCCGACACTCCCGCGGTGAGTGTCGATGAAGTCCGAAACTCCACGCACCTGGGAAGTGGCGGCGAGCAGCGCCTGATCGAACGATTGCTGCAGCCGTTGCCGCGCGGCAGCCTCGTCGGCGATGATCGCCAACAGCCTGTCCAACTGGGCGTCGGCGGCGGTCAGTTTGGTGAACGCACTGAACGGATCGGCCGCACCGGAGGTCTGGGCGTTCGAAACCGCTTGTACCGCAGCAGTACGCGCCGCCGTCAGCTCGGTGTGGTGCTCTCCGGGCGGGACCGCCTCGGCCGCGGCGATCCCTTGCTGGATGTCGGTGATCGCGGCGGGCAGGGCGCTGATCGCGTGCGTGATGTCGCCCGCGGCGCTGTCGATCGCATCCAGCATGCGCTGCGCCTGTCCCAGCGCCGACTCCGCGCCATGGATCGCATTGACCAGGGCGGCCTGGCTGTCGCTGGGCTTGCTGACCAACGCCCGAGCGGCGGTGATGTTCTGGTCGGCGAACGCCAGGCGCTGTCTGGCGCCGTCCACATTGCCTGCCACCGCCGCCAGCGCCGTCTCGGTGAACTGGCCGTGCAGTCCGGTCAGGGTCTGCTGGGCCGGCTCGACGCGTGCCGTCAGGGCAACCATCTGCTGCGTCAGCGCGTCCAGCCGGGTCGGTGCGTTGATGACCAGATCGCGCATCTGATGGAACGCGGTGCGCTGGTTCTCCAGCTCCTGGTCGGCGCGGGCGGCCGAGACGACCACCTGGGTCAGTAGGTCGCGCCGCTGCTGCGGGGTCTCGGGCACCGCGTCGTCGAGCGTCTGGCGCACGCTGAATGCCTGTGCCATCGCGGCTTTCGCGTTCTGCACCGCGGTGATGAAGGGCGCGGTGTCGTGCTCGCCGAACTCGCCGACGGCCAGGGACAGCTCGTTGTCACTGGTACGCACCGCGTTGTCGACCTCGACGAGGATCGACTTGGACAGGTCCTCCAAGGTCTCCAACGACATCTTTGCGAGCGCCGTGACGTCGGTCGGGTCGACCTGCCGGGCGGCGTTCAGGTCCGCCTGCCGGCGCTGCCGGCGGCTACGCCGGACCCACCAGATGAGCCCGGCCAGCGCGACGCCGATCACGGCAAGCGCAACGACCAACCCCGCCCAGTTGAACGGTGGGGCCGGTGCCCGGAGTCCGCCGGCGGCAGCAACGGCCGCGCCCGCCCAGTTGCCGTCGTGCAACTTCGGTTCGACGACATCCCGGCGCAGGCGGTCGACGTCCACACCGCCCGTCGCGGCCTCCGGGACCAGAAGCGCGTAGGCGCGATCCGTGATCGCCACGGCGAGGATGGCGTCGCTGTTGCCCAGAAAGCTCTGGCGCCAGGTGTTTTCCGCCCAGTCACGGGGATTGGCGCCGGAGAAGGTGTCGACGTAGACGACCCACAGCCGGGTACCGCGTTTGTCGTACAGCTGTTGCACCGCGCCGGTGACCTCGCTGCGCTGCTGCGGGTTCAGCGCGCTCGCCTGGTCGGTGACGTAGTCCGGCAGCCGCATGGGCGGCTCAGCAGACGAGGTCGGGGCCAGCAGCGTCCCCACCATCAGGACCGAGATCATCAGCCAGACCAGCCGCACGATGCGCATGCCGTCAATCTAGTTAAGGTGCCCCAGCTTGAGGGTGTCTGGCCATGGGGCGCGCCCGGGCTGGCAGACTTCGGCCGTGGGCATTGCACGCGATGGATACAGCGACCTCGACCGGCAGCGGCTGGTCGAGGAGGGCGTCAAGAGCGCCACGCTGCCCGGTACCGATGCCGGACACCGCACGGATTTCGCGCGCGACCGGGCCCGCGTGCTGCACAGTGCCGCGCTCCGACGGCTCGCCGACAAGACCCAGGTGGTCGGGCCACGCCAGGGGGAGACGCCACGAACCCGGCTCACCCACTCGCTCGAAGTCGCCCAGATCGGGCGCCACATGGCCGTCGGGCTGGGGTGTGATCCCGACCTGGTCGACCTCGCCGGTCTCGCCCACGACATCGGCCACCCGCCCTACGGCCACAACGGCGAACGTGCGCTCGACGAGATCGCCAAACCGTTCGGCGGGTTCGAGGGCAATGCCCAGAATTTCCGGATCCTGACCCGCCTCGAACCGAAAGCGCTTGACAGTGAAGGGCGTTCGGCCGGGCTGAACCTGACCCGGGCCGCGCTGGACGCGGTGATCAAGTACCCGTGGTTCCGCGAGGACCGCGTCAAGTTCGGTTTCTACGACGACGACGCAGCCGCCGCGGCCTGGGTGCGCGAGGGGGCTCCCGCCGAACGGCTGTGCTTGGAAGCCCAGGTCATGGACTGGGCCGACGATGTCGCCTACTCCGTGCACGACGTCGAGGACGGCATCATCTCGGGCCGCATCGATCTGCGCGTCCTCGCCGACGCGGACGCCGCCGACACCCTGGCCCGACTCGGCGCGCGGTCCCATCCGACGGTGACGCACGACGACATGCTGGCGGCTGCGCAGCGGTTGTCGCAGCTGCCGGTGGTCACGGGCGTGGGCAAGTACGACGGTTCGGTCGCGACATCGGTGGCGCTCAAGCGGCTCACCAGTGAGCTGGTCGGCCGGTTCGCCAACGCCGCGGTCACCGAGACCAAGAAGCAGTCGGGGCGCGCGACCATGCGCCGTTTCGAAGCCGAGCTCGCGGTGCCGGCGCTGGTCCGGGCCGAGGTGGCGGTGCTCAAGATGCTGGCGCTGCAGTTCATCATGTCCGACCACCAGCACCTGCAGATTCAGGCCGATCAGCGCACGATGGTCCGCGAGGTCGCGCTGTCGCTGTGGGGCCAGGCCCCGGCGAGGCTTGACCCGCAGTTCGCCGCGGAATTCGCTCTCGCGGACGACGACGGCGCCCGGCTGCGGGTGGTCGTCGACCAGATCGCGTCGTACACCGAGACCCGGCTGGAACGCGTCCACGAGGCCCGCTCGCCGCGGCCGCTGGACTGAATCCAGCTCCGCCTACACTGGGCGCGTGGCCGGCCGGATTCCTGATCGCGATATCGCGGCCATTCGTGAACGCACGCGCATCGAGGACATCGTCGGCGAGCATGTGCAGTTGCGGCGCGCGGGTGCCGACTCGCTCAAAGGCCTGTGCCCGTTTCACGACGAGAAATCCCCGTCGTTCCATGTGCGACCCAACCACGGCCAGTTCCACTGCTTCGGTTGCGGCGAGGGCGGTGATGTCTACGCGTTCGTGCAGAAGATCGAGCATGTCACCTTCGTCGAGGCCGTCGAATTGCTTGCCGACCGGCTGAGTTTCACCATCAGCTACGAGGGGTCGTCGACCACCAATGTGCAGCGGGACAAAGGCAGCCGCAGCCGCCTACTGGCCGCCAATGCCGCCGCGCAGGAGTTCTATGCCGAGGCGTTGCAGTCGGCAGAGGCCGCCGCCGCCCGCCAGTACCTGATCGACCGCAACTTCGACGCCGAAGCGGCCAAGCGATTCGGCTGCGGATTCGCGCCGTCGGGCTGGGACACCCTGACAAAGCACTTGCTGCGCAAGGGATTCACTTTCAAGGAGCAGGAGGCGGCCGGGCTGTCGCGAGAAGGACGCCGCGGCCCGATGGACCGCTTTCACCGGCGGCTGCTCTGGCCCATTCGGGGCGCGACGAGCGAGGTGATCGGGTTCGGTGCCCGCCGCCTGTTCGACGACGACCAGATGGAAGCCAAGTACGTCAACACACCGGAGACGGTGTTGTACAAGAAATCCAATGTGCTGTTCGGCCTCGACCTGGCCAAGCGCGACATCGCCAAGGGGCATCAGGCCGTCGTCGTCGAGGGCTACACCGACGTCATGGCGATGCACCTTTCCGGGGTGACCACCGCGGTCGCGTCCTGCGGCACCGCCTTCGGCGACGAGCACCTGTCGATGCTGCGGCGACTGATGATGGACGACAACTTCTTTCGCGGCGAGCTGATCTACGTGTTCGACGGTGACGCCGCCGGACGCGCCGCTGCCGTGAAAGCGTTTGAGGGCGAACAGAATCTGACCGGCCAGTCATTCGTGGCGGTGGCCTCCGATGGGATGGATCCGTGCGATCTGCGGCTCAAGGCCGGCGATGGTGCGCTGCGGGATCTGGTGGCGCGCCGAACCCCGTTGTTCGAGTTCGTGATTCGCACCGCGCTCGAAGAGCACGACCTCGACAGCGCCGAGGGTCGGGTCGCGGCGCTACGCCGCTGTGTGCCGCTGGCCGCGCGGATCAAGGATCCCACGCTGCGTGACGAATACGCCCGTCAGCTTGCCGGCTGGGTCGGTTGGGACGATGTGGCGCAGGTGATTTCGCGGGTGCGTGAGACCGCCAAGGCGGGCCCCGCGACGTCGAAGCGGGACAGTCGGCGTCCGTCGGCACCGGCGGTCCCGGCCGCGACGGTGGGGCGGCCGAACCCGAAGGACCCGACGTTGTGGCCGCAGCGCGAAGCGCTCAAGTCGGCACTGCAATACCCGGCGATGGCCGGCCTGGTGTTCGACGGGCTGCCGGTCGACAGCTTCACCCATCCGGGCTACGCCGCGGTTCGGCAGGCGATCACGACAGCAGGCGGCACGGCGTCCGGGATGGGTGGCGCGGAATGGATCGAGGCAATCCGGGATGCCGACCCGACGGCGGCGAGCCTGATCAACGAACTGTCGGTCGAGGCGTTCCAGGTCGAAGAGGACAGGCTGCCGCGGTACATCGCGAGCGTGCTGGCTCGGTTGCAGGAGGTCTGGGTCGGTCGCGAGATCGCGGAGTTGAAGTCGAAACTGCAGCGCATGTCGCCGGTCGAGCAGAGCGCCGAGTACCACGCGTTGTTCGGCGATCTCGTCGCCATGGAGCAGTACCGGCGCAGTCTGCTGCAGCAGGCCAGCGGCGACGATGTCAGCTGAGGCGTTCCGTCTGCTGTAACACGCAGAACCACCGTGCGCGATATGGTGGGGCAGAACCGACCGTAGGGGAGAGGCCCACATGACCATCGGAGCAACCCGGCTTTTCGCCGCAGCAGCGCTCGTGGCCACCGCAGTGGCTGCCCCGGTAATCGTCGCGCTGAGCAGTGCGCCGTCCTCGCAGTCGACGGCTGACGGCGGCTGCCTCGCCTGGTTCGGCAACAAGGAAGACGGAAACTGCATGGGCCGGTCCAACGGTCAGCCCGTGAACGTGGGCACCCCGTGGGGCGTCTGGGGCCCGCAAGGCGGCATCAGCAGCGGCCCGCTGCTGCCCGGTCAGTCCTGGAACCAGCCGCTCGGCTGACGGTTTTTCGAACCTGATCTCCCGATTGACAGTCGGGTCAGTCGTGGATTGACTCCGGATGCAGCACCGCGGTCTGTGAGTCGATCGCCGTCAACCGCACCATGTTCGGGTCCGGTGACACCTTGTCGGCCAGCTTGCGCCGGCCGGCGTCCAGCACCGCCTTGGTCTTCGGGCTCTCGGTGATGGCGCGGTATGTGCCGGCGATCTGCTCGTAACGGCGACGGCCTGCCTTGGCTCCCAGAACATAGCCAACGGCCATGACGGCGACGGCTCGGATCACTGGACCCCTCCCTGATGACGGTGCTTGGCTCCATCCTGCCTCACGATCGCCGATGCGTCTGGCCCGACCGGCAGCTACCAGCCGATTCAAAGATCCGCGCAGTCATGCGCTAGAGTCATGCCTCGGTTCAGGGACACGCGCCCGGGGCCTGAGCACAATCCCCTGTAGCTCAATTGGCAGAGCTCCCGACTGTTAATCGGGCGGTTATTGGTTCGAGTCCAATCGGGGGAGCAACGGTGACCAGCACGAAAGTGCTGGTCATTTTGCGTTCCGGGGTACCTGTCCGGCTGGCGTCCTACGCCGAGCGTGGGCCCTGGCGTGACCCGGACTGGCGTGTCACCACGGCACGCCCCCCGTTCGGCGCAAGAGCGCCACCGAGCGTTTTGGTGGTCGAGCGCACGGGTATGCCCAATACATGAATGAATCACCTACCCCGGTCGGTGCCATGGTGCCGGGTCTGGTGACGATCGCCGTGAGCTTCGTGGCGCTGGTTGTCGGCGCCGTCGCGATGGTCGCCGGATATCTGACGTTCGGTGCCCTGGCGATGATCGTTTCCCTGGCCGCTGCGACGTTCGGCGCGGTGTGGCTGCTGTCCGGCATGCTCCTCACCGACCACCACCACCTACACCACCTACACCACGGCTGAATCCTCGCGCGGCACGGCGCGGTACAGAACAGGGGGAAGTCGATGTCGGATGCGGTGACTCGGTTCGTCGGCGCGATCGTTCACGACCTCGCGGGAGACAAGATCGGCAAGATTCATCGGGTGTACGTCGATCGGCGTACCGGACAGCCCAAATGGGCCTCGGTCCGCAGCGGATTGTTCGGAAGTTCCGAGTCGCTCGTGCCGTTGGTCGGCGCACGCGGCGGCGACGGGTCTGTTCGGGTTGCCGTCGCCAAGAACATTGTCAAGAACGCCCCAGTGATAGACGGCGGCGATCGCATCACGGCACTGGCGGTAGCCGCGCTGCTCCGGCACTACGGGATGCCTGCGGAGCACGCGACCGGACTCCAAGCGGCGCAACCGCAGTCATCGACCGCGGGGAAGCACTTCCTGGAAGCCGCGGCTGCGGCGGCCGGAATCGGCGGTACTGCGGCCAACACGTCCGCGCGCACGACGGACCCGGAGCGGCCCGGTCGGTAACTGCCTGCCGCGCGACGGTGCGCGGCTTCAGTGGGGTCCGTTACTGCGCCGGCCCCAGGTGCAGGATCGGAAACGGTCGTCCGTCGCCGTCGGTCTCCGAGCGGCTCAAAGTGACGAAGCCGTGGCGCTGGTAAAACCCGACCGCTTGGGGATTCTGCTCGTTCACGTCGACCAGCAGCCCGGGATTCTTGGCCTGCGCATCGGCCAGTAGGACCGATCCGGCGCCACGACCCCGGTGTTGGTGGTCGATGAACAGCATCTCGAGGTTTCCACCGGCGACGCCCGCGAATCCAACGGGCACACCGTCGGAGTCCGCCACGGTGACGTCGACCATCTTCAGGTACTCCTCGGCGAGCCGCCGTTCGTAGAAGTCGATGTCCGCGGTGGTCAGGAAGTGGTGCGTCGCTTCGACCGCGCTACGCCAGATGCGTACCAGCGCAGGCCACTCCGCGGGTCCCTGGCATGGGCGGAGGACGAAGTCATGTGTTGCAGGCACGTTCACAGAGTAGTGACGCGCCGCAGCGACTCGCCAAGCGAGCACGTTTCGCAGTCTTGGTCATCGGCGGACGGGGCGGGTTCCAGTAAATGGCCCCAATGCTTCTGGGCTGTCCGCACCGCGTCGGGACGCGATTGACCGGCGAGCCGCAGCGAATGGCCGCCCGACAACTCGACCAGTGCCTCGGCCAGCACGTAGGGCGACATATCCGCGTCGTGGGCGACGCCGATCAATTCCACCGCGGCATCTTGCCAACGTCGCCGCTGTAACCCGACGAGGACGCCGACGGCGAGGGCCAGTACGCGACGCTGTGCCTTGTTGCCCGTGACCGGCCAGGACCCGCTGCCGTACAGCCCTGGGACTCCGGCGGGCAAACCATCGTCGCACTCTGGCGGTCCGCCGCCGACCGTGATCGACATGGCCATTGGTTACCCGGGACGGTGCGTCGCGAAACGCACAGCTATCCGGAGCGGTGCATGCGCGCCGCCCCGGATGAGTTGATCTGCCTACTTGTTGTTCGAACCGGCGTTTTTCGGTCCGGTGTTGCGCGGCCCGGTGTTCTTCGGGCCGGAGTTCGTCGGCGCCGACTTCGTCTTCGGGTCTTGTTTCGGTGGCTGCACCTTCGTGGACGCGGCCGGAGTTGCGGGCGTCGCCCGAGTTGCCGGGGTGGCCGGAGTGGCCGGGGTACCCGCGGTGGCCGGCGTTGCCGGGGCGGCGGGCGTTGCCGGGCTAGCCGGCGTGGCCTTGGCGGGCAGGGTGGCCGCAGCAGGTGTTGCCGTCGCGGTGGTCGAGGCGGTCGCCGGATCTGCCGTGGCGGCGGTGTCCGACATGCCGGCCAGCGACATCACGGTCGCCTGGGGCGCCGACAATGACTGTGTGGCAATGGTTTTGGTGGTGGCACTGAGCGTGGTGAGCGCCGTTGTGGGACTTGGAATCGCCGTTGGCGCCGGCGGGTCGAGCGGCGCCTGCGGATGCGCGGCGGTCCATTGGGCGATGACGTTCGCGGCGGGCTTCGGCGTCCAATCCGTTTGGAAGACACCGAGGGTGTCCTGGTCGCTGGTGCTACCGGTGTTGCGGTCGCGGGTGGTGTAGATGAACATCGGCCCGGTGTAGTTGAAGCTGCTCCAGGAGTTCAGGAAGTTCGAGATGAATGCCGCCTGCGTGGTGTTGTCGACGACCGAGGTCGGTTCTCCGTATTCGGTCGCCCAGATCTGCTTGCTGCCGTCGCCTGCCGCGACCATCTCCTGATGGATCGTCGCGAGCTGGTTGATCGGCGCCATCGGTCCGTATGGTGTGCCGTTTCCGAATGGCACCTGGTATTGGTACGGATGGAACGAGAGCGCGTCGAAATAGCCCTGGGCGCCATTGTTGTACATGCCCTGGACGTATGAGGCCGCGTTGATGGCGAGGCCCGGGGTGTCGGTCACCCAGCCGACGACGCCGCCGATCACCGTCGCGTTCGGATCGGCGGCCTTGATCGCCGGATAGGCCGCCTGCAGCAGCTTCGTGTACGCCGCGGGATCCGGCGCCGGGTACCAGGAGGGCGCCGCGTTGGGCTCGTTCCATACCTCGTAGGCCGATACCTTGCCGGCGTAGCGCTGCGCTACTGCGCTGGCATACTGCGCATACTGCGCGTTGTCCGCCGGTGGCGTGGCGACGGCCGGATCACCTGCTGGTACGGCCCATGCCGGGGTGGCGTTGAGGATGCCGAGGATGCCCATGTTGCGGGCGGCCGCGGCGTTTACCAGGGTGTCGACGGTGCTCCAGTTCCAGTAGCCCTGTACCGGTTCGACGTTGTTCCACGGGATCAGGATCCGGACGTTCTGGACGCCCAGCGACTGCATCTCGTCGAGCGTCTTGTTGATATCGGCCGTCGACATTCCGATGATGTCCGAATCGGCGAATCCGAGCGTCGTGTTGGATTCGGTGATCGCAGCCGACAGCAAATAAGGTACCGGTCGCGGACCGGTACCTGTACTCGCAAAAAGTAGACCTGCAACCCCAACGGGCAGTGCCGTCGAGATCGCCACTGTCACAGCGGTCTTGATCGCCGGCCTCGAATCTTGACCTCGCTTCTGTCTGTGCCACATCGAATTACCCCTATTCACAATGAATTTCGCGCCCGGCTAACCCAACCGGGCGTCATATACCTAGGTTGGGTGCCCCGCGCAAACGGAGGGCAAACCACGTTGAGATCAAAATGCTTGGTGCGCTTGGACGTAGGCTGGCCGCATGCGGTCCATCAGCTACACCTCGGCGTTCGCGCTGCTTGCGGCATCGACCCTGCTCACTGCCGGATGCGGCTGGAGCCCGAAAGGGCCGGACCCGGTGCCGCAGGCCGATAAGTGCACACCTGCCGACGGGCCGGCGCAGAACGTGGTGACCGCATCCGTTTTCGCGCTGCCTGCGCCGCCATCGGGCAAGTGGACGCAGATGAGCAGCGGCCACACCGCGAATTGCGCGTTGTACTGGGTGCAAGTGGGGCAGAACAATTCGACGCCGGACAGCCCGCAACAAGTCGTGTTCTTCAACAAGAACACGATGATCGGTACGCCGACGCCCAACGCGCGGCCTTATATCACCGTGACGGCGAGCGCTCCGGACAGCGTGACGGTGCAGTATCAGTGGCAGCAGCCGAAGGATCAGCCGGGGATGCCGACAGGTATCGGCAGTGTGCGGTTCACGGTCGACGGCGGTGCGCTCAAGGCGCTGGGTCCGATTCCGGGCCCGCAGTAAACAGTGCCCACCGCGTCAGCGCGTGGCGAGCAACCCACGCATGATCTCGACGGCGGCCGCCAGGGTATCCCGGTCGGAGCTGTCGAGTTGTTCCAGGAACGGGTCGATGGCATTGCCCCGGTCGGTGCGGACCTGCGCCAGGGTCGCGACGCCCTGCGGGGTGATGCTGATGAGGACGGCGCGGGCGTCGTCGGGGTCGACCGTGCGGGACACCAGTCCGGCGTCTTCGAGGCGACGGACCTGGGTCGTCATCGTCGGCTGTGAGCAGTGGTCGATCGCCGCGAGATCGGAGATTCGGGCGCGGCCCTCGGCCTCGATGGTGGAAAGCAACCGGGCCTGGGCGAACGGCAAGGAGAGTCGGACGCGCTGATTGGCCAGACGGTTGATGCGAGCCACGACGGCGAGGAGGTCCGAGGCGAGAGTCGTTTCGGTCGCCGGTGCAGCTGTCATGTTCAACATGGTTTCATAGATTCTCTATGTAGTCGAACAACCGCCCAACAGTGGCGACGGTCACAACACCGTCGAGTTTACTCGTCAAAATGCCTGGCAGAATTGTGCAATGACTGCTGCCGGCACCCGAGGCGAAGCCGGCCC
>Ga0070667_100000572_pt1 | contig 36433 bp, 34 predicted proteins | sample KBSS33metaG_FD_64659 | JGI IMG/M metagenome (GOLD analysis project Ga0070667, IMG submission 64659) | Switchgrass rhizosphere microbial communities from Kellogg Biological Station, Michigan, USA - KBS S3-3 metaG | ecosystem: Host-associated > Plants > Roots > Rhizosphere > Soil ...
GCCCGACCTGGTCCCTGTTGGGCCCGGCGTTCGTCGCTGCCATCGCCTACGTGGATCCGGGCAACGTCGCAGCCAACATCAGCGCCGGCGCGAAGTTCGGCTTCCTGCTGGTGTGGGTCATCCTCCTGGCCAACGTCATGGCCGGGCTGGTGCAGTACCTGTCAGCCAAACTGGGTCTGACGACCGGTCGGTCACTGCCGGAACTGGTCGCTGAGAACTGCCGCACGCCAACCCGGATCGCATTCTGGGTACAAGCCGAAATGGTCGCCGTGGCAACCGATCTCGCTGAAGTAGTGGGCGGGGCCATCGCGCTTCAGCTGTTATTCGGCCTGCCCATGCTCGTCGGCGGCATCATCACCGGCGTGGTCTCCATGGGTCTGTTGTCGGTGCAGAACCGCGGCGGTCAGCGCGCGTTCGAACGGATCATCGCCGGCCTGCTGATGGTCATCACCATCGGCTTCCTCACCAGCATGTTCGTCGACCCACCCCCGGCCGGCGATGTTCTCGGCGGCATGGTGCCCAACTTCGCCGGACCCGAGAGCCTCCTGCTGGCTACCGCAATCCTGGGTGCGACGGTCATGCCGCACGTCGTCTACCTGCACTCCGGTCTCGCCCGTGACCGGCACGGAAAGCCGGAGGCCGGCGCTCCGCTGCACCACATGCTGCGCGTCACGCGCTTCGACGTCGGCCTGGCGATGGTGGTCGCGGGTGCGGTGAACCTGTCGATGCTGCTGGTCGCGGCGACACACCTGCAGGGCGTCGAAGGCACCGACACCATCGCGGGCGCGCACGCCGCGGTCGGCAACGCCCTGGGCCCGGCGGTCGCCCTGTGCTTCGCCATCGGCCTGCTAGCTTCGGGCCTGGCATCATCGTCGGTCGGCGCGTACGCCGGCGCGATGATCATGCAGGGTCTCCTGAACCGGTCGTACCCCTTGCTGCTGCGCCGCGCCGTCACGGTCATTCCGGCGTTGGTGGTGCTGGCCGTCGGATTCGACCCGACACGCGCGTTGGTGATCTCCCAGGTCGTGTTGTCGTTCGGCATCCCGTTCGCGCTGATTCCGCTGATCCGCCTCACCAGCAACCGCGCCGTGATGGGCGAGCACATCAATCACCGGGTCGTGACGACACTGGGATGGGCTGTGGCCATGCTGATTTCGGTGCTGAATGTGGTGCTGATCTACCTGACCGTCACGGGCTGATCGCCGCCGCGGACGGCCACGTTCGACAGCAGCGTCGCGCCGAGCCCGTGACTGTGTTCGACAGTCGCTCCGTTGAGATAGATGTCGCCGGGCGCACCTGGCCTGGCCACCAACTTGTAGTCGCGGGTGGCCATGGGGTGGCCCCGGTCGTCGAACTCATAGCAGGACGCCAGCTCGCCCAGGAACGCCGACACGTCCATCGGCGCGTATCCGGTCGCGTACACCACGGCATCGCAGCGCACCGTCTCGGTGGTGTTGTCGATGAGGTTGCGCACAGCGAGCCGGACCTCCGCGTCATCTTCATCGGCGCCGGTGACGCTGCAGGCGCGGTGCAGGAACAGCCGACGGTCTCCGCTCACGCGTTCGCCGTACTCGCGTTCGTACAAGTCCGCGATGAGGTCGACGTCGACGGCCGAATAGTTGGCCGACCGGTGATAGTCGAGTAGCCGCTGACGCTCCACGCTGTCCGCGCCGTAGAACTCGTCGACCGCGGCGGGGTCGAAGATGCGGTTCACGAAGGCGCTGTCGTCGGCGAGGCTGTACCCGTACCGGCCGAACACCGCGTGCACCTCGGCGCGCGGGTACGTGTGGTGCAGGTAGGCGACCACCTCGGCGGCGCTCTGCCCCGCGCCCACCACGGCGAAGCGGCCGCGTTCCAGCGAACCGAGGGCTGCCAGCGCGCTGAGCAGTCGGTGGCTGTGCCACTGCCGCGGGCTCGACCGCGTACCGGCGGGCAGCACCGAGTGCAGGCCCGTGCCCAGCACCAGGGTGCGCGCGAAGATGACCTCGGCCGGGTCCAGCTGCACCGCGAATCCGGCGTCACTCCCGGTCACTCCGAGCACGCGGCAGCCGTAGTGCACGTCGGCGGCGAACTGGTCGGCGGTCCACTGCAGGTAGTCGTGGAATTCGTGCCGGCTGGGAAACACGTCATGACGGCCGATGAAGTCGACGAGTCTGCCGCGAGCACTCAGGTAGTTCACGAACGTGAATGCGCTCTGCGGGTTGCGCAGCGTCGCCAGGTCTTTGAGGAACGGGATCTGCATCCGGGTGCCGGGCAACAACATGTCGCGGTGCCAGCCGAACCGCGGCTGGGTGTCGACGAAACGGCCGCGCACGCCACGCTCGGCAAGCGCCACCGCCAGCGCCAGATTCGACGGCCCGAACCCGATGCCCAGCATGCCGGGGACTTCAGGTCTGGACATGATTGCGGGTGAGCCGAGAAAGGTAGAGCTGATGCACCATGTCCCGATTGATCAACACGACGAAATCGGCCATGTCGAATTCCGGGTCGTACGACGGCTCCCCGCAGATCACGCCGCCGATCCGGAGGCTGCCGGCCACCATCGGCGGAATTCGCACCCGGCCAGGGTCGGGCAGCTCGGCCAGCGGAATCCCGTTGACCTGTACCGGGTTTCGAGGGATGACGCGGAACTCGTCGGGCGCCGGGTGCTTCCGGAACGCCCGGTCGAGGACGCCGCGCACCAGCGCTCCGCGCGGACCGCCGTCCTCCATGCGCACCGACAGACTGCCGATCGCCCACCGGTAGCCGGTCAGCTCCTGATAGCGCAGGATGCCGGCCCACAGCATCGCCATCACCGCACCGCTGCGATGCTCGGGATGCACGCTGGCCCGGCCCAACTCGACCAAGGAAGGCCGCAGCGCGTCGATGCCGGCACTCATCTCGAAGTTGGTGTCGGTGAAGATGCCGCCCGCCGCCCGGGCGCCGTCCGGCGACAGCAACCGGTAGCAGCCGACGATGGCGCCGGTCTGTTCGTCGCGCGCCAGCAGGTGGTCACTGTAGGCGTCGAAGCGGTCGACGTCGATCATCTCGCCGGTGCGCGGGCCGCGAATCGCTTGCGGGAGTGCGGCACCCAACTCTTCGGCGAATGTCTGATACCGCAGGCGCTGCGCTGCCTCGATCTCATCGGGGTCGTCGGAGATGACGATGCTGTAGCGGCCGGAATCGGTCGCTGGGATGAGAACAGCAGCACCGACCATAACGTTTGAAAATATCCGCATCCAGGCTTGGCCGTAGCAACTTTGGCTAATCCAAAGCCTCGGTGCGGATTGTTTGCCGGGCGCCGATCCGGATGAGCCATGCCACGACCAACGTGGCCGTGGTCGCCGCCAGCGCGGCGGCCGTCAATGCGGACTGCATGCCGGCGGCACCGGCTTCCCGCGCCAGCGTCGCAAGTGCGGGACGCAGCCGCTCGGGCACGACCTCGAGCGCTCGCAACCCGGCGCCCGCGGCCAGCCCGTCACTCAGCTGCCGGGCGGCTTCGGCTCGAAGGCCCGGTACTGCGGAAAGCCGGGACGCGGCAAGGTCACCCGCATGCCGGCTGAACAAGGCACCGAGCCCGGCAACGCCGGCCAGAATGCCGACCTGGCGCGCCGTGCTGACCGTGCCCGTCGCCATTCCGGCATCGGCCACCGGCACGAAGCGCAGCGCCGCGTCCGACGTCAAGGCGGACAGTCCGCCGAGTCCCAGCCCCGCCACCACCGATCCCGAGATGAAATGCGTCCACGTCGTACTCGCGTTTACTGCGGTCATCATCCACATACCCACGGCAATCAGCGCGACGCCGGCGGGGATCGTCGCCACCACCGGGATGCGCCGTGCCGCAACCATCGCCGCGGGGGCACCCACCACAATGGCCAGCGTCAGCGGCAACGCCCGCACCCCCGCCCCGAAGGGGCTGAACCTCAACGTGTTCATGAAATACAGCGCGAGGTAGTTCGTCGACGCGATCAGCGTGCCGGAGGCGGCGAACGCAGCCACGGAGACACCGGCGAAACCGGGACCGGTGAGCAACCGCACGTCGAGCATCGGCTCGGCCAGGCGGGACTCGCGTAACGCGAAGGCCGCCAGGGCGGCCACACAGAATGCACTCAGTCCCAACATGATCGGGCTCCCCCAACCGAAGCGGTTGCCCTCGATCAGCACGTACACCCCTGCGAACAGCGCCGCCGTCAACACGACCGTGCCCCAGACGTCGACCGGACGGGACCGCGCGACGACGCTCTCGGGGACGGCGAAGATGACGATGTACAGCGCGAGCACGCCGACCGGCAGGTTGATCAGGAAGATCGACGGCCACCCGTACGCGGTAACCAGCGCGCCGCCCAGCAGCGGCCCGACGGCGCCGCCGGCTCCCATCGCCGCGCCGTACGCCGCGATGGCTCCCGCCCGCTGCCGCACATCGGGAAAGACGGCCGCGATCATCGGCAGCGACACCCCGAGCAGCACCGCGCCGGCCGCGCCCTGCACCGCCCGCAAGCCGTTGAGCACGTCGATGTGGCGGGCCAGCGCGCACCCGGCCGACGCGAACATGAACACCACCAGCCCGCCGAGATATAGCTTCCGCCGCCCCAGCCGGTCTCCCACCGTCGCCGCCGTCAGCAGCAATCCGGCCATCGGCAGGGCGTAGGCGTCGACCACCCACTGCAGCCCGGACAGCGGGGCATGTAGTGCGGCCTGGATATCGGCGAGTGCCGCGGCGACGATCGTCATGTCGAGCAGCAGCATGAACACCACCACGCAGACCGCGGTCAGGGTCAGTCTGGCGTTCACCCCTGCAGTTTGCACCGGCGGGAGCGCCCCGCGCGTCCGTAAGGTCGAACCCATGACGAAAGATTTCCGGTTCGGATTCGGCCTGCGGCACACCGACAGTGGCCCGGCGGTGCGGGAGGCGACGCGCCGCGGTGAGGACCTCGGCTATGACGTCCTGCTGGTGCCCGACCATCTGGGCGCTCCGGCCCCGTTTCCGGTGCTGGCGACCGCCGCCGCGGCGACCAGCAGGCTGCACCTGGGCACGTTCGTGTTCAACGCGTGCTTCTACAAGCCGGCACTGCTGGCGCGCGACGTCGCCGCCATGCGCGACCTGACCGAGGGGCGCTTCGAGGCGGGCCTCGGCGCCGGATACGTCAAAGAAGAGTTCGACGCCGCCGAACTGCCGTTCCCCAGCGCAGGGAAACGGGTGGCGTACACGGCGCACGTCACGTCGTATCTGCGCACCCACCTGCCGGATGTGCCGGTGATGATCGCGGGCGCCGGGGACAAGCTGCTGACGGTCGCCGCGCAGCAGGCACAGATCATCGGGCTGACCGGCGGCGGTCCACGTACCGATGACCACGATCCGCTCGCCGAGCGGATTTCGTTCGTGCGCAACGCTGCCGGCGCCCGTTTCGATGAGCTGGAACTGAACCTCGCCATCACCGCGGTGCCGACCGACGGATCCGGCATCCCGAATCTGTCGATGACGCGGCATTTCCAGCCTGATGTCAGCGATGCCGAACTGATGACGACGCCCGGCGTGCTCAGCGGCAGCACCACCGATATGGCCGACCGGATCCGCGACTTGCGCGAGCGCTACGGGGTGAGTTACTTCATTGTCCAGCCACCGCATTCAGAGGCGTTCGCGAAAGTCATCGCGGAACTGCGCTGACAGCCCGAGCGGGGCCGGCCTGACCCATGGGCTCGTAAACGGCGAACTGCAGCACGGTCGACAGGCCCCCACCGGCGACGCGCGTGTTTCCGGAGTAGCGGGCACGGGTATGCACAGCCACGTGCTCAAGGAACTACAAGGCCGACGGATCGCCGTACTCGCCGCCGGCGGGGTCGCGCGGTCGAACTCGACGACACCGCGGTGGCGTTCGTCGGTGACTTCGTCCGCTCCGGCAAGCCTGTCGCAGCCATCTGTCACGGCCCGTGAACCCTCATCGAGGCCGACGCCGTCCGTGGTCGCAAGGTGACCAGTTATCCGAGCGTTCGCACCGACCTGAGTAACGCTGGAGCCATTGTCGTCGATCAAGCAGTGTGTATCGACGGCAATCTCATCACCAGCCGTTCGCCCGCCGATCTACCGGCGTTCTGCGCGGCCATCACCGAGGCATTGGCGAGCAGCCCGGCCCAGACCTGACATCGGCCGGGCTGTGACAGCTATGACCACTCGTAGTCCTGCTGACGCGCCGGAAGCCGCACCCGGCATCCGGCAGCGCAACTTCGTCTTCCTGGCCGTCGTCCTCGGGATGCTGCTGGCCGCGCTCGACCAGACCATCGTGGCGACGGCACTGCCGACCGTCGTCGCGGATCTGGGCGGCGCCGGTCACCAGTCCTGGGTCGTCACGAGTTACCTGCTCGCCTCGACGATCGTCACCGCGGTGGTCGGCAAGCTCGGCGACATCTTCGGTCGCAAGAAGGTCTTCCAGGCCGCGATCCTGCTGTTCCTGGCGGGCTCGGTGCTGTGCGGACTCTCGGCATCGATGGGGATGCTGGTCGCGTCGCGGGCGCTGCAGGGCCTCGGTGGCGGCGCGATCACCGTGACGGCCGTCGCGGTGATCGGTGAGGTCATCCCGCTGCGCGAAAGAGGCAAGTACCAAGGCGCTTTGGGCGCGGTATTCGGTGTCACGACGGTCGTCGGCCCGTTGCTCGGCGGCCTGTTCACCGACCACCTGGGCTGGCGGTGGGCGTTCTGGATCAACGTGCCGGTGGCGGTGGTGGTCATCGCGATCGCGGCGGCGGCCATACCTGAATTGACCCGGACAGGCCGGCCCGCCCTCGACTACGCGGGCATCGTGCTGGTCGGGCTCGGCGCCGCCGGTCTGACGCTGGCGACCAGTTGGGGCGGCACCACCTACGCATGGGGTTCGGCGACGATCATCGGGTTGTTCGTCGTCTCTGTCGTGGCCCTCGTCGCCTTCGTCATGGTGGAACGCCGTGCGCCCGAACCGATTCTGCCGATCCGCCTGTTCGCCAACCCGGTCTTCACGGTGTGCTGTGTGCTGTCGTTCGTCGTCGGGTTCGCGATGCTGGGTGCGCTGACGTTCCTGCCGACCTACATGCAATTCGTCGACGGCGTCTCGGCGACCGCGTCAGGGCTGCGCACCTTGCCGATGGTGGCGGGCCTGCTCGTCACCTCGCTGGGCAGCGGTGCCATCGTGGGCCGCACCGGAAAGTACCGAATCTTCCCGATTGCCGGCACGGCCATCATGGCGCTGGGCTTCGTGCTGCTGTCGCGAATGGACGCCGACACCTCGACGCTGACCCAATCACTGTTCCTGTTGATCCTCGGCACCGGGATCGGGCTGAGTATGCAGGTGCTGATTCTGGTGGTGCAGAACACCGTCGACTTCGCCGATCTCGGCGTCGCCACATCCGGCGTGACGTTCTTCCGCACCATCGGAAGTTCTTTCGGCGCCGCGATTTTCGGCTCGATGTTCGCCAACTTCCTGGGCGATCGCATCCCGTCGGCCATGAGAGCCAGCGGCGCGCCACCCGATGCGGCGACGTCTCCGAAGGTGTTGCACAGCCTGGCGCACGACACCGCCGCACCGATCATCAGCGCCTACGCCGACTCTCTCAGCCAGGTGTTTCTCTTGGCGGCGCCGGTCGCGGCCGTCGGCTTCGTGCTCGCGCTGTTCCTCAAGCAGGTGCCGCTGCGTGATGCAGCGGCGAGCGGTAGCACCGACATGGGTGAGGGTTTCGGCATGCCGACCACAGAGTCGCCGGAGAAACTTCTCGAAGTCGCGGTCGGCCGGTTGTTGCAGCACAGCAACGGCATTGACCTCGAAGCGGTTGCCCGCACCTCGAACAGCCGACTGGGCACCGCACAGTTGTGGGCACTGATGCTGATCTACCGGTACGCGGCGACGACCGGGGCCGCTGACCTGCTCGACATCGCGGACGACCGACGGGTGCCACGTCAGGTCCTGGAACCGACCTTCGATCGTTTGGTCGCCACGGGATTGGCGACGCGCTCCGAAACCGAGTACTCGCTGACGCCGGCCGGTGCTGCCGAGGTGGGTTCGGCGCGCAATGTGATCTCGAGCTGGATCACCGAAACCCTCACTCAGTCAGACGAATTCCAGGGCGTGCCCGAGCGCATTCATGTCCAGAGCGCGCTCGACCGCATTGCCCGCGGCTTGCTGACCGAACGGGAGACGGCGCGGCGCGAGAGGCGACCGACCAAACTCGGGCCACCGCATCAGTCTGTGGCCGAGCAAGCCACCACCCGGATGCGCGCGGCGCGGCCCGATGAGCCCCCGACCCGACCGTTCCGCACCCACGCCACGCTCCCGCGCGGCTGACATGGTGGCCGGGACGGTCCTTGTTCGCACTGGCAGCGAAACACAAAGGAGGACATGCAATGAAGCTCTCAACCCGAGTCACCGGCCTCATTCCGGTGCTGGCCGCCGTACCGATGTGCCTCGGCCTCGTCGCGCCCGCGACGGCCGTCGCCGAATCTGACTGCAGCCCGGATTCTGTTGCGAACAGCGTCAGTTCGGCCACCGGCGCGGCCAGCAACTATCTCACAGCGCATCCCGATGCCAATCAGGTTGTGGTGGCCGCATATTCGCAGCCGCGGCCGGTGGCGTCGGCCAACCTCCGGGCATACTTCACGGCTCATCCCCAGCAGTATCAGGACCTGCGCGGAATTCTGGCGCCCATCGGTGACACTCAGCAGCGGTGCAACGTGACGGTGCTGTCGCCCGAATTGGCCACTGCCTACACCGAATTCATGGCCGGTTAGGCGTGGCGATGACCAGACCTCCGGAAGCCTGCCACCTGACCTCATTGTGGTTGGCCGACCGCGAGATATGCCCGCTTCCCGGTTCCCGGTTCGCCGCCGACGGCCGGCTGCTGGAAGGGCCCGCCAGTCGGGGCCTCTCGCAAGTCGCCCGGCCGCAATGAGCTTCCGCGCCGCGAATCCGGCGGGTCAGCCGGTGTGATGCAGCGACGTCGCTTCGAGTTGGTGGACGAAGTCGCTGATATCCGCCGCAGTGGCTACGTCCACAGTTTCCCACCCGACCGCGACGTCGTGTGCGACGCGCAGCAGTGCGGGCCCCTCGTCGAGGAGGAGCCGGCTCAACCCAAGCGCAGCACAGGTTTTCAGCGCCGGGGCCAGCACCCACCGAGCCCTTTCATCCTGCCCCGCCGCCACCAGGCACCGGGCATATTGAATCCGGGTCTGTAGATGCGCCCGTGGTCGTAGCAGCTCGTCCGTGTGGTCGAGCCGGACCCTGGCCCGTTCGCATGCCGAAGCCGATGCCGCCGGATCGCCGTTGAGCAGTAGCAGCCTGATCTGCGCGTCTTCTCTGAATTCTGCTGTTAGATCGCCGCTTTCATCGATGTCCTGCACACCGTGTGCCATGACGCGCCGGACCAGCGCCGTGTCGATCTCACTCCCGGACAATGCCGCGACGCGGATGCGTGTCAGCGTCAGCCCCGCCTCCAGCCGCGGCAATCCCAGCGCCCGGGCATGCCCGATACCCTCCGACAGCCGGACCTCGGCACCGGACGTGTCGCCGCGGGCACTCTTCAAAAACGCACCCGCGCGGTAGGTCGCGAGCATCAGGTCCACGATGCCACCCTCGGCCCCGAGGGCATACGCGGTGTCGACGAGGACCTCCGCCTCGTCGAGTTGACCACGCTCGTACAGCAATTCACCGAGCAGCGACCCGGCGAGTTCGGCGATGTAGGTCGGGCGCCCCGACGGCAGCAGGGCGATCCTGATCGCATGCCGCAGATGCGCCTCGGCGCCGGCGACGTCGAGTTGCTCGTTGGCAGCCAGGGCGGCGAGGAGATAGCCGTAACCGACGGTCATCGGCCCGGCGATGGATCGACGATATTTGTGCCCCCACCGGTGCCAGCGCAATGCCCCGTCGAAGTCGAACTTGCGCAGCGAGACGTAGGAGAGGGTGTAAGCCGCGCGACACAGCACGAACGGCGCCAGGGTGTCGGTGCGGGCCACACACGCCTGGGCCGCTGTCTCGGTAAACGTGTCGATGTGGTCGGCATTCACGGCCATCGCCACGCGCAGCAGGTCCAATTCGCAACGGACGTCGTCGATTTCGTCTTCGCTCAGCAGGTCGATGTTGTCTTCGGCCAATTGCAGTGCGTCGGTCACGGCGGCGGGGCGGCGCAGAACGACGTTGGCCCATGCCAGGTTGGTCTGCAGCCGCGGCCGCTCCTCGACGAGGTTCGGGGGCAACTTGGCCGCCAGCCCGACCAGAGTCATGAGTTCGCACTGCTCGAGGAGATCGGGGGACACCTGCTCGACGGCGTCGACCGCCTGCTCGTCGTCACCCGCGGCCAGCCAATGATCGACGGCGTCGGTGTACATCTGGTGCTTCAAGAACCACTGTGCGGCAGTTCGGTTCAACTCCACGACGCGGTCTTCGTCGTCGCGCTTCAACCTGTGCCGGAGGTGGTCCGCGAACAGATTGGCGTAACGGAACCACGTCCCGTCCGGGTCGGTGCGTCGCAGGAACAGGTCCCGCCGCTCGATGTCCTCGAGCATTTCCCGGCTGCGCGGGCGACCCGTGAGCGCGGTCGCCAGGCCGCCACAGATCTGTTTCGTGATGCACGTCGCCGACAGGAACTCGACGAGCTCCGGCTCGAGGCTGTCCAGCACGTTGGATGTCAGGTAGTCACCGATGACCTTGTCCGAGCCGGAGAGTCGGCCGACGAGGGCGGCAGCGTCACCGCCGTCCCGCAGGTTCAGCGAGGCCAGTTGCAGGGCCGCCGGCCAGCCGTCGGTCGACTCTTCGAGGTCGGCCACGATGGACCCGGACAGGTCCAGGCCGCACCGGTCGATCAAGAGGGTCCGGGCCTCTCCGAGATCGAACCGCAGCAGCGCCGCGTCGATCTCGACCAGTTCGCCCTGCACACCCAGGGTGCCCAGCGGCAGGCCGGTGCCGGTCCGGCTGGCCACGACCAGGTGCAGGTGGTGGCAGCCCGTCTCGAGCAGGTAAGCCAGGGTGCCCAGGCTGTCGGCGCTGGTGACGCGGTGCCACTCGTCGATCAGCAGGGCCAACGTCTGCTTGTGGGAGTGCAGCCAGTCGATCAACAAGTTGGGCACCTGCCGCAGCGCGGAGTCCGGCCGCTCATCGAATTCCTGCTGCAACACATCCGCGAGCTCGGGCAAGGCGACACGCACGGCCTCGATCAGATGCGCCACGAACCAGAAGGCATTGTTGTCGTCGGGGTCGACGGTCAGCCAGGCCGCCGGGAGGCCCTCCCGGATCAGCGTTTCGCCCCACTGCGTCGCCAGCACGGTCTTGCCGTAGCCGGCGGGCCCGTGGATGAGCACCAGTTTCGGCCTGCGCCCGGAGCCGAGGAGCTCCAGGATGCGCCGGCGCGGCACCGGCTGGCGGCTGAACGTCGGCGGCCGAAACCTGGCCGGTGAACTCGGCGGATAGGTCGACCGCCCCGAACCGTCGGTCCGCAGTCCGATTCCTCCGGTGGAACGTCCACCGGTGTCCGGCGACGATTCCACCCCGTCGTACTGGACTTCCGGCAGCTCCAGCGGGACGTCGGCGATGTTCAGCCCGATACGCGCACCCGCAGCCCGCAACAGTTCGCCGAATTCCGCGGCCGTTGCGGGGCGCAGCGCGGGATCGACGTTCAACCCCTGCTCCAGCACGCTGCAGACGGGATCGGCGACGCCGTTCGCCCTGAGGTCGGGCACCGGCCCGGCGAGGACCCGCCGGGCGAACGCGATGGGGTTCTCTCCTTTCTGGAACTGGAACGGGGGCTCCCCCTTGATCGAGGTGAAGACGGTGGCGGCCAGCCCGTAGGTATCGACGGCGGCCGTCGGCGTCGAACCTTCGAACAACTCCGGTGCGGTGTACGACGGCGATCCGACGAACACGTTCATGGTCGCTTCGCGGCCGCCCGCGATGCGGGCGATGCCGAAGTCGCACAGCTGCGGCTCCCCGTACGCCGAGAGAAGTACGTTGGGCGGCTTGACATCTCGGTGCAGTACAGCGGCGCGGTGCGCGGTTTCCAGCGCTCCCGCCAGCCGGACCCCGACAGTCAGGGCCTGCCCGACGGCCAGCGGGCCGTGCTGCCGAATCCATGCCGACAACGTGTTCCGGCCGAGGTACGGCATGACGATGAAGGGACGCCCCGTGAACGTCAGCCCGCTGTGCAGCACCGGCACGATGTTCGGGTGACCTGACACCCGGCCCATGGCACGCTGCTCACGCTCGAAGTTGTCGAGATCGACGTCGTCCGAGTCGGCGTTGAGGACCTTGATCGCAACGACCCGGTCCAGCGACGGCTGGCGGCACCGGTAGACGACGCCGAACCCACCGCGCCCGACGGGCTCGGCGCCGTAGAAGCCCTCGGCCTCGAGCTCGGCGACGATGCCGGTCGCGACGCCACGTTGCGTTTCGTCGGGTTCTGACACGTCGGAGGCCTTCGGTTCGGTTGCTGTCGTCACCTTCAATTGTCGGCTCGGCGGGCCGTAATGGGGGCGACCCGGGTGAAATTGGTGCCCCTTTGTTCCTTCCGGACAACGATTTCGCCCAGATCGTCAAAAGATTGTCTCGGCGGTACCTGGGTCGCGATGCGCGCGCACCGTACTTTTCTTGTATCAGCTTCCCGTTGAGAACTCGTCAAATATCAACGGAATGAACATATTTCGCCAACTCAGGAGTACTTCCATGGTTGAAGCCAAGTTCATCTTCGACGGCATCGTTCTTTTCGCCATCGGCCTGTGGCCGCTGCTGCTGGTCGTCACCGCCGCCGGCGTCCGCTGGTTCAACGGCCGCCGCAGCGCCGCCGCTGCGGCCGTCCACTCGGTGGCATCGCAGCACGTCGCAGCGCCGGCACGCACGCGCACCCCGGCCTACGCCGCCGGTCAGTAGCCAATCGACGCCTGACCCAGTGGTTGCTCGGCACGGGCGGTTTGAGAACGCTGTCGTTCTGCCATCGGTTTCGCGCCGCCGTGCTCGCTCCTTAGCGCAGCCTGTGGATTCCGGCAAAGCCGATACACCATCGGGGCCGACAAGGGACGCTGTGAGGAGAACCAGCAGCGCCACCGGGCGCTGCCGTAACCGAGGAGCTCCTGGTGTACGCACGCTCAACCACGTTTCAGGCCGAGCCTGCGTCGATCGATGCGGGCGTAGCCTACATGCGCGACACCGTGCTGCCCGCTCTCGAGGAGCTGGGCGCGGCGGGAATGTCACTAATGGTGGATCGGCGCCTGGGGCGCTGCATCGCCACCAGCGCCTGGGAGTCCGAGGCGGTGATGCATCTGACGGCGCACGCGGCCCGACCACTCGGGGAACGCGCAGCCGAGCTGCTGAACGGTACCCGGAAGGAGATCAACGAGTGGGAGGTCACGGCGCTGCACCGCGACCACCGCTCGCCGGAGGGCGCCTGTCTACGCGTCGCGTGGTTCTCGGTCGAACCCCATCAGGCGGACCTGCTCACCGACTTCTACCGGACGTTGGTGTTGCCGTCGTTGGAGAAACTCGAGGGGTTCTGCAGCGCGAGCCTCCTGCTCGACAAGCCGTCGGGACGCGCTGTGTCATCGGTGACGTTCGACAACGCCACAGCACTGGACAACAACCGCGAACAGGCCAGCGCGCTACGGACCGAGAAGCTCGCCCAGTTGGGTGGCAGCTTGGTCGACATCTGCGAGTTCGAGCTGGCGATCGCTCACCTGAGAGTGCCCGAGCTGGTCTGATCACACGGGGCACCGCGGCTGGTGGACCTGGTCGAACCACTCTCCCCCTGAGGTTCAAGCGCGTCGCGAATCGCCGTCGGTATCTCGGTGGATCGGCGCGATTGCCGGTCGATGTAGACGTGTCGCCAACGCCCTTGCGCAGCAATCACGTCACCGTCGGCGACACCGTCCGTTGTCCAGAAGGTGACGCCGAAAGTGATGCTGGTGTTGCCCAGCCTGTGCACAGTCACCTCCACACTCGCCGCCCCGGGGTAGACGATCTCACGGAGGAAATCGCACTGGGACGCGGCGACGACTCCGATCACCGGTGACGTACGAGAGTCCAGTCCCGCGGCCACCCGCATCCACTCGTTGATCACCGTGTCTCCCAGCGCGTAGTACGCCGCGTGATTGAGGTGGCCATAGATGTCGAAATCTGCCCAGTGTGGCGTGATGCCGACGCGTCTCCGGGGATGCCTGCCATGCGGTGACGGGCTGCCGTTCATCGTGTTTCCTGTCTCCTCGATAGGGCCGGAGTCACTTCAGCAAGGCGCGGGCCATCACCAGCCGCTGGATCTGGTTGGTGCCCTCGTATATCTGGGTCACCTTGGCGTCCCGCATGAACCTCTCGACGGGAAAGTCCTTGGTGTATCCCGCGCCGCCGAAAAGTTGCACCGCATCGGTGGTGACCCGCATCGCCACGTCAGAGGCGAAACACTTCGCCGCTGAGGAAGTAAAGGCCAACGGTTGCTCGTCGCGGTCTGCGCGGGCCGCTGCGCCATACACCAAACCCCGCGCCGCCTCGACCTGCATCGCCATATCGGCGACCATGAATTCGACGCCTTGGAAATCAGCGATCCGACGGCCGAATTGCTTGCGCTCCTTGACATATGCAATTGCAGCTTCCAAGGCACCTTGGGCAATGCCGACCGCCTGTGCGCCGATCGTAGGCCGAGTGTGGTCCAACGTCGCCAACGCGGTTCCGAACCCGCTTCCCGGCGTACCGATGATGCGGTCGCCGGGGATGCGGCAATCGTCGAAGTACACCTCGGTGGTGGGAGAACCCTTCAACCCCATCTTGCGCTCGGGCGTCCCGACACTGAAACCCGGATCGTCCTGGTGGACCATGAACGCCGAGATACCCCTCGCACCTCGGTCGGGATCGGTCACCGCCATGACGGTGTACCAAGCCGACCTGCCGCCGTTGGAGATCCAGCACTTGGTGCCATTGAGTACCCAGTCGTCGCCTCTCGCCTGCGCGCGGGTTCGCATGGCTGCGGCGTCGCTGCCGGCTTCACGTTCGGACAGCGCGTAGGAGGCCATCATCTCCCCCGACGCCAAGCCTGGAAGCACCTGCCGTTTGAGCTCTTCGGAACCACTCATGATCAAGCCGGTGGTGCCCAGCTTGTTGCAGGTGACAATCATCGACGAGGACGCACACACCCGGGCGATCTCCTCGACCACAATGCAACTCGCCACCAGGTCGGCGCCCTGCCCGCCGTAGTGCTCGGGGATGTGGATCGAGGCCAGCCCGGCATTCGTCAACGCTTCCAGTGCCTCCTCCGGATAGCGCCCCAGCTCATCTACGTGAGCGGCGTGAGGAGCGATGCGTCTGTCGCACAAACCGCGCAGCACGACCCGCAGCTGTTCGTGTTCGTCTGTCAATCTGAACATGCTGCGCCCCTTTCTATTTCCCCGACCAGCCGGGTGGACACTTGCAACAGTTCTCCGACGGCAACGACGCCCGGCGTTCCCCGGCGGCGGGGTCGGTGGCGGTGATCGCGTGGACGCCGCCCTTGGAAGCCGCGTATGCGACCTGTCCGATCTGTCCCTCGAAGGCCGCGACCGAGGCGGTGTTGATAATCACGCCACGCTGATTGTGCTCGTCGGCCGGCTCGCTGGCAGCCATCACCTCGGCGGCCAACCGCAGGACGTTGAACTTGCCGAGCAGGTCGACCTCGAGGATTTTGGCGAACAAATCCAAATCGTGTGGGCCCCTGCGGCTCAGGATGCGTGACGACGGGCCGATCCCGGCGCAGTTCACCACAGCGCGAAGGGGCACACCGGTTTCCGCGACGGTTACCAGTGCCGCGGCGACGTCGTCAGCGCTGGTGACGTCTGCCCCGAGCAGCGTCACATGGTCACTCGAAGGAGCCTGAGCAACCGCCTGCGGCAAGTCTATGCCGAACACCGTCGCGCCGCGAACGGCCATGGCCGCGGCTGTCGCGGCACCGAGGCCCGATGCGGCTCCTGTGACAAGTGCTGCAACTCCATTGAGTTCCATGTTTCCTTCTGGTTGAGATGTTTTCAGTCGCTGACGCGTACGACCAGCGCACCAGCGGTGTCGCCGGCGGCACAGCCGGTGAACAAGCCGACACCGCCGCCCCGCCGGGTGAGTTCGGTGACGAGCTCGGCGATCGATCGCGTTCCGGTCGGTGCCTGTGGATGGCCCCAGATGAGGCTGCACCCATAGCGATTCATGGCCTCCAGCGCACGTCCCGTCTGCCGCGCGAACACCACGTCGTTGACAGCGAACGGGTTGTGGGTGGTGACGACATCGACCTGGTCCATCCTCAGGCCCGCGTCCGCCAGGGCACGCAATGCCGCCGGCACCGGCGCCTCTGGCATGTGGCTGCGTCCAACCCGGGCGAATCCAGATGCGAGAACTTCCACGATGCCGCCGCCGGATATCTCCCGCGCCTGGTCGACCGTCGTCACGACCGCGCCGGCGGCACCGTCGGCCGGGTGTGTCTGGGTCGCGCCGGTGTGCACACCGTCCTCGGCCGCTGCGGCCAAGTTGGAAATCTTGTCGCGATCGACGGGTCGAATTCCGGCGTCTTCCAACACGGCGATCGTGCGGCGCCCCTGGCCAAGCTCGACCGGCACCATATAGGTCCGTTGGAACTTGCGGTCGTCGGCCAGTGCATGCTCGTACTGAGCGGACCGCATGGCGGCGACGTCGTCGAGTTCGGCTCTGCTGACTTGGTGTTCAGCCGCGACGAGCTCAGCTGCAGCAAGCATCGACGTCCCCGCCCACGGGTCTCGGGCGAAGTTCTCCTGGACCACGTTCTCCACTGCCGGCGAGCCGCCCACCGCGGAAGTTGCGGGGTACAGCAACGTGGGGCCGTTACTCGTGCGGTCTGTCGTGACAACGAGTTCGACGCCACCGCTGGTGGCCACCGTCGCCGCGGCGGCGTGCAGCGCAGCAACACCCGTCGCGCAGGCCTGCGCGATCATCGGACCGGTCACCGCCGGGATGCCCAGTTGTGCAGCCAGTGTCGGAGGACCGAAGAACGAGCCCGGCTGCGGAATGGTGATGCCCAGGACCAATTCATCGATGATGCCGACATCGATGGAGCGGTCCGCCAGCGCGCGTGCAGTGACGACGGCAGCGAGATCGATGCTGGATATGTCGGCGAGTGCGCCCTGCCACCGCACGAACGGTGACGACCACACCGCTCCGGCGGGTATCGCGACGTTGCCGTACTTCATCTCTCTCCTCCGGATTGCCCGACATCGGCGAAACTAGGTAACATTATTACCTATCTAGTTAAGATAACAGCATTACCTAACAGATCAAGCCCGCTCCGGGGGCGGCTCACCACGACTGCGAGGATCTGCCCATGACGCCGACGACGCGCCGCCGCGCCACAGGCCCGGGCGCATCTGCACAAGAGATCGACATGGCACCGTTGGACGACTCCGTGGGATTCCTGCTCAAGCGGGCACAGATCGCCTTCTCGAGGCGGATGCACTCAGCCTTTGGCGAATTCGACATCACCGCCGTGCAGTTCTCCGCGTTGACTGTGGTTGCGAAGAATCCGGGCATCGCCCAAGGTGACCTCGCCGCAGCGTTGGATGTCGAACGGCCCCGGATCGTTCCGGTAGTGGACAACCTGGAACGCCGCGGACTGGCTGTCCGCCGCCAGGACAGCCGAGACGGACGCAGCCGCCGCATTCACCTCACCGATGACGGCGCCCTACTGTTGACGACGCTGCGACGCAGGTTCGGCGTTCTCGAGAAGAGGCTGGCGTCAGCACTCGGTGCCGAAGAACGCGGACAGTTGGTCACAGCCCTTCGCACCATCATCGATCTGCCTGATTGATAAGCGTCGCTCACCGATAATCGGGCCCATCCTCAACATCCAGCCGTTGATCGGACGACGGCTACGCAACGTCGTCAACCAGCGACTGGGCGCGTACAACGCACTCATCGACTTCGACCCGACGGCCCGCGCCGCGTATCAGCACCGCATCGACGAGTCGTGAGTCAGCGGATCGCGAGACCCGTCACCGCCCGCGAGATGACCAACCGCTGAATCTCGCTGGTGCCCTCGAAGATGGTGAAAATCTTGGCATCTCGGTGCATCCGCTCGACGGGGTAGTCACGGGTGTACCCGTTGCCACCGAGAATCTGGATCGCCTCGTCGGTCACGTACACGGCGGTCTCGCTGGCCACCAGCTTCGCCATCGAGCCCTCGGCGTTCTCGAACGGCACATTGTTGCGTGCCATCCACCCGGCCCGCCACACCAGCAGCCGGGCGGCGTCGATGCGCGCCTTCATGTCCGCCAACTTGAAGGCGATGGCTTGGAATTCGCCGATCTTCTTGCCGAATTGCTCACGCTGGCAGGCATATTCGAGGGCATACTCGTAGGCGGCCCGCGCCACTCCGACCGCCATCGCGCCGACGGTCGGACGTGTTCGCTCGAACGTCTTCATCGCGGCCTGGCCCCCCGCGGATGCACCCGACTTCACCCGAGCCACCCGGGCCTCGAACTTCTCGCGGCCACCGAGGATCGCGTCGTCCGGCAGCCGCACGTTGTCGAGCACCACCTCTGCGGTGTGCGACGCCCGGATGCCGTGCTTCTTGAATTTCTGCCCCTGGGATAACCCTTTGGTGTCCGGTCCGATGACGAAGCTGGCCTGGCCGCGCGACCCGAGTTCCGGGTACACCGACGCGACCACGACGTGCACGTTGGCGATGCCACCGTTGGTTGCCCAGGTCTTGGTGCCATTGAGCACCCATTCACGGGTGGCCTCGTCGTAACGGGCCCGGCACCGGATGGACCCGACGTCGGAGCCGGCATCGGGCTCAGACGAACAGAAGGCCGCGACCTTCGGATCGGCGGCCGAGCCGAACATTTCCGGCAGCCATCGACCTATCTGTTCAGGAGTTCCGTTACCCGCCAAGGCCGCCGCGGCCAGACCGGTGCCCATGATGGACAGCGCGATTCCGGCGTCACCCCAGAACAATTCCTCGAAAACGGTCAGCATGCCGAGCCCGCTCGGCTCGGCAGCCTGAGTGCCGAACAGCTCCGGCGAGTACAGCCCGATCTTCGCCGCCTCCTGGATGATCGGCCACGGAGTCTGCTCCCGCTCATCCCATTCCGCGGCGGCAGGGCGTACCACCTCGACGGCGAACTGGTGCACCCAGTCGCGCACCTCGATGACGTCATCGCTGAGCTGTAGTGAGAATGTCATGTCACTCCTGTTGGTGGTCAGAGGGTTTCAGTTCCGCGAGCGATCAGCAGCTCCGCCAGGCGGTAGCACCGACGTATAGGTACCGAATCTGGCGCTCGAGCATCGTGGCGGCCGAGTCCAGATCGCGCGCGGTGGTCTCGTCGTCGAGCCCGCGGGCGATGACCTCGAGCATCGAGTCGATACCAGCGAGGATGGTGGCCATCAACATGCTCGAGAGCATCTCCACGTCACCGACGCTCCACGATCGAATGGGTTCGAACCGGGCCATGTAGGTGGCCAATTGACTGGCGTACAAGCGAATTTCCGACCGGATCTCGCGCCGAAGCACCGAATGACCGGCCGCGCGTTGGCGAGCCAGGAACGCGAGGTGGGCGTGGTCCCGCGAGACCACACCACGAAGTGCCTGCACACCGACGTGAATGGCGCCGCCGGAGGACTCGATGTCGAGATTGGCCATCTCGCCCATGATCTCGCGCAACGTGCGAAACGTCTCGTGAATCACGGCGAGACCGAGATCATCGAGCGACTGGAAGTAGCGGTAGAAAGCTGACGGCGCGACACCCGCCTTGCTGGCAAGTTGCCGCAAGCTCAGCGCGTCGAAGCTGGATCCGCCACCGGTCAGATCCAACGCCGCCGTCATCAGCGCACGGCGGGTGTGCTCTCGGCGCTCCTGCTGCGTCCGGCGCCCATGCCGATCCCGCCCCCTTCCGGACTCCGTCTCGACAGATAGAGAGCGTCTGTTCTCTGTGTCACCGGTCACGAATCCAACTATAGCTATTGACCTCGGCATATTGAGAACCATATCTTACGGAACATTCGTTCTCTAACTTGAAAGGAGAGATCATGGCACGCATCGCGACCCGCCTACCCGGCGAGCGCACCCTGGCAGCGGAAGACCGTGACCGGATCGCCGAGATCCGGGGCGAGCTCATCCGCATAGGCAACGACTGGCGCGAGCGCCATCCGTTTCTCGCCACCCACCAGAACGGTGTCGGGATGGCGATCTTCCTGATGTCGATCGCCGGCGTGCTCGTCGACGCCGCGCTCTACGCGGCCGGCATCCTGCCCTGGTACGCGACGATCTTGATCACCGCGTTCTGGCTGTCACTGCTGCACGAACTGGAGCACGATCTCATCCACTCGATGTACTTCCGGCAGAACCGCCTGGTGCACAACGCGATGATGTTCGGGGTCTGGTTCTTCCGGCCGAGCACCATCAACCCCTGGATCCGGCGAACGCTGCACCTGCACCATCACGAGGTCTCGGGCACCGATTCAGACCTCGAGGAGCGGGGCATCACCAACGGCGAAGGCTGGGGCAGCCACCGGCTGCTCAGCCTGCTCGACTCGATGCTCGGCATCTATAGCAAGCCGCTCCGACAGCGCGCCATCGTCACCGCCTACATCAAGCACGAGGCCCGCTCTCCCGAAGAAGCGCGCCGGCTCGCGGCCAAGACGGTCGCTCTGTACTTCCCGCTCGGAACCATCCACTACACGCTGTGGCACCTGTTCATCGGCGTTCACGTTTACGAACTCGTCACCGGCACCAGCATTTCCGGCAGCTGGGTGACAGCGTTGAACTTCGTCGCCGTCACTCTGCTGGCACCGAACGCGGTGCGCACGTTCTGCCTGCACTTCGTCAGCTCCAACATGCACTACTACGGCGACGTCGAGAAGCACAACGTAATGCAGCAGACGCAGGTATGGACGGCCAAGTGGCTCAAGCCCTTCCACGCCCTCTGCTTCAACTTCGGCGAGACGCATGCCATCCACCACTTCCTGGTCCGCGACCCGTTCTACCTCCGCGAGGCGATCAAGCACGATTGCCAGAAAGTGCTGCGCGCCAACGGTGTCCGGTTCAACGACTTCGGCACATTCGGTCGGGCGAACCGGTACAGCCTCGCCCCGGCGCACGTCGAGCCCTGACCACACCACTTCTCCGAACGGAAGCACCATGACCGAGACCCAAATCGCCCAGCTGTGGATCTGCGTGCGCTGCGGCATGATCTACGACCCCGCCGACGGCGACCCGGACAGCGGCATCGCCCCGGGCACCGCGTTCGAGGACATCCCCGACGACTGGGTGTGCCCCGTCTGCGGCGTCAGCAAGGACGAGTTCGTCCCCTACGAAGACTGAGCCGCACATACCGCTGCGAACCCGGGTCGTCGACCCGGGTTCGCAGAGTCGTTGATCGACACACCCCAGGCGCCACGCCGGAGCAGCCGCAGTCCGTTGAGGCCGACGATGATCGTCGAACCCTCGTGGCCCGCGACCCCCAACGGCAGCGGCAGCGTGCCGGCGAGGTCCCAGAACACCAGTGCGGCAATGAATGTCGCGGCGATGACCAGGTTGGCGATCACCACACGCCGGGCTCGTCGCGACAGCGCGATCACGGCGGGGATGGTGCGCAGGTCGTCACCGATGACGACGGCGTCCGCGGTCTGCAACGTCAGGTCCGAACCGGCACCGCCCATCGCGACGCCCGTATGCGCAGCTGCCAGTGCAGGCGCGTCGTTGATGCCGTCGCCGACCATGACCAACCGATCGTCGTCGGCCCGCAGTTCCCGCACCGCGGCGACCTTGTGGTGCGGCAGCAGACCGGCGCGTACCTCGCCGATACCGACCCGACGAGCCAATTGCCTTGCTGCAACGACATTGTCACCCGTGAGGAGGACCGGCGCCCGGACGGTCAGCGCGGTGACGGCGGCGACCGCGCCCGGAGCGTCGGGACGAAGTTCGTCGGTCATACCGAGGACTGCGACGGGACGACCATCGACAGTGACGATCACCGCGGTGCACCCGCGCTGCTCCATCGCAGCCACGGCATCGGCGCTTTCCCCGGAGGGCGAGGACACGGTGACGGTGCGTCCATCCACGGAAGCTCGCACGCCGCGGCCCGGCTCGGCGACGAAATCGGCGACGCGCGGCAGGTCCAGACGACGCGCCTTCGCCGCGCGAACGATGGCCGCACCCAGCGGGTGCTCGCTGGCATGTTCGGCCGCCGCAGCGAACGTCAGCACCTGTTCCTCGGTGAAATCGACTGCCAGCAAGACGATTTCGGCAAGTTCCGGAATGCCGCGGGTCAGCGTTCCGGTCTTGTCGAAGGCCACGCGGGTCGCGGCACCGAGCTGCTCCATCACCACAGCCGACTTGACCAGCACGCCGTGACGTCCGGCATTGGCGATCGCCGCCAGCAGCGGCGGCATCGTGGCCAGCACGATCGCACACGGGGACGCCACGATCATGAAGGTCATGGCCCGCAGCAGGGCCTGCCGCACGGAGTCTCCCGCCAGCAGGGGCACCGCGAATACCGCGAGCGTGGCGACGACCATGCCGATCGAGTAGCGCTGCTCGACTTTCTCGATGAACAATTGTGTGCGGGCCTTGGTCTGCGCCGCCTCTGCCACGAGTGCCGCGATGCGCGCCACCACGGAGTCCTGGGCGCGCCGGTCCACTTTGATCCGCAGCGCCCCAGTGCCGTTCAGCGTGCCGGCGAAGACCTCGTCGCCGGCGCGCTTGTCGGCCGGCAGCGGTTCGCCGGTGATGGTGGCCTGGTCGACCTCACTGGCTCCGGCGATCACCGTGGCGTCAGCGGAGATGCGCTCCCCCGGCCGAACGAGCACCACGTCGCCAACCTCGAGTTCGGCTGCCGGCATCACGTGCTCACCGTCGTCGGACAACCGGGTCGCGGTGTCGGGCGCGAGGTCGAGTAGACCGCGTACAGAGTCCTCGGTGCGCGCGGTGGCCAGCGCTTCCAGCGCGCCGGAGGTCGCGAAGATGACGATCAACAGTGCACCATCGGTGACCTGGCCGATCGACGCCGCACCGATCGCGGCGACGACCATCAGCAGGTCGACGTCGAGGATCTTCTCGCGCAGCGCCCGCAGCCCGGCCAGCGCCGGTTCCCAGCCCCCGGTGCCGTAGCAGCCCAGGTACAGAGCCCACCAAGCCCACGTCGGACCACCGATCAGCTGCGTCACCAAGCCGGCGAGGAACAGCACCAAAGCAACTGCCGCCCAGCGCATCTCGGGTAGCTCGAACCACCTGCGGCGCGACCGACCCGCCGCCGCGCCGGCAGCTGCCGACCGGACGGCCGCAGTCATCGTGGCCATGACGCGCCTCGCAAACACATGCAGCCAACGTTATCAGAATAAATGAATACGTCTTCATGTGTGTGCGCTAGTACACTACAATGATGGGACATGGTGTCGAGGGGCGCGACCGCCCTACCGGGCGTCTCGACGCCGACGCCGCAGCCCAGGTGGCCACCACGCTGCAGGCACTGGCCACCCCGAGCCGGTTGATGATCCTCACCGAGCTACGCCAAGGCGCTCGCTCCGTCACCGACCTCGCCGATTCGATCGGCCTCGAACAGTCCCTCGTCTCTCACCAGCTCCGGCTGCTGCGCAATCTCGGTCTGGTAACCGGGACCCGGAGCGGCCGCAGCATCGTCTACAGCCTTTACGACAACCACGTCGCGCAACTGCTCGACGAGGCCGTTTATCACAGCGAGCACCTGAGACTGGGGCTGGCGGACCGTGCAGGCAACGCCGGCTGAATGCCGGACGGTCTCGTGAGTCGCAATGCCGTAGCGCAAGGAGGGGCAGTGTCCACGACACCCACGAGTACCAATGTCGCGACCTTCGAACGATTCCACTGCAGCTGCAACAGCGGTGACATCGACGACATCGTGAGCACGATCGACGACGTCTTCCTCCCCGACGCCGTCGTCCACTCACCCCTCGCGGCAGGTTCCGGGCCGGACACCATGAAGCGCATCTGGACCGTGCTTCTTCGAGCCTTCCCTGACCTTCACGTCATGGTCGACGACATGGTCGTCGACCATGACAAGCTCGCCTCCCGACAGACGGTGACCGGGACGCATCTCGGCGAGTACCGGGGATTGGCGCCGACCGGGAAAGCCGTTGTGTACGAAGAGATATTCATCATCCGGTTCACCGACGGACTGATCGCCGAGGTCTGGGGTGTGGTCGACACATTGACCCAGCTGCGCCAACTCGGGGCAGTCGGCCGACTCTAACGCGCGGGATAGGCGTGGATCAGCGCAGTCGTGAGCTTGGGTACGGCGTGCACCAGATGATGCTCGGCGTCATGGGCGATCTGGTGGGCCCGCGCCAGGCTCAGTTCAGGGTCGAGGTCGAGTTCGACGTCGGCATGCAGTCGGTGACCCATCCAGCGCATGCGCACGCTGTGCACCGACCGTACCCCCGCCTCGGCCGCCAGAGACCGCTCGGCCGTCTCGACGAGCGCGGGATCGACGCCATCGAGCAAGCGGCGGAACACATCTCGCACCGCGGTCCGCAGCACAGCCAGGATCGCCACTGTGATGATCAAGCCGACTATCGGGTCTGCGAGCGGATACCCAAGGGCCACTCCGCCGGCACCGAGCAGCACCGCCAATGACGTGAATCCGTCCGTGCGCGCATGGACGCCGTCAGCGACCAACGCTGCCGAACCGATCTGACGCCCTACCCGGATGCGGTAGACCGCCACGGTTTCGTTACCGATGAATCCGGCCAGTCCCGCCAGCGCCACCCACCCCACATGATCAATGCCCTGCGGGTGGATCAACCGCTGCACCGCCTCATAGCCGGCGACGATCGCCGACAGCGTGATCATGCCGACCACGAACAACCCCGCGAGATCCTCCACCCGGCCGAACCCGTACGTGTAGCGGCGGGTTGCGGCCTTGGTGCCCAACGCAAATGCGATCCACAGCGGTACCGCGGTCAGGGCATCGGAGAAGTTGTGGATCGTGTCGGCAGCCAGAGCCACCGATCCCGACGCCACCACGATCGCGATCTGCACCACCGTGGTGAGTCCCAGCACCAGCAGGCTGATCTTCACGGCTCTGATGCCGGCCGCGCTCGATTCGAGAGCGCTGTCCAGACTGTCCGCCGCGTCATGGGAATGGGGCGCGAAAACCCCTCTGACCGCACCCCAGATGCCATGGGAATGGCTGTGATCGTGCGCGTGGTCGTGGTGATGATCGTGATCGTGGTGATGGTGATGGTGCGGCCCGCTCATCGTCGGCCGCCTCTGCGCGTTGCGGTGTCGGTAGCCAGGCTCCGAACACCAGAATCCTGGCGATGGTGGGGCGGCACACCAGGGCCGGCGTGTTCGGCGTTGTGCACGGCGTCGACCACCAACTGACGAACGTGCTCGTTCTCCAGGCTGTAGAAAATCGTCGTACCGGCGCGGCGGGTCTGAACCAACCGCGCCATCCGCAGCTTCGCCAGATGCTGGGACACCGACGGGGCGGGCTTGCCGACGCGCTCGGCCAGTTCATTGACCGAAAGTTCACGCGCACTCAACGCCCACAGCAGTTGGACGCGCGTCTGGTCGGCGAGCATCCGGAATACTTCCACCACCAGATGCACCTGATCGTCGGCGAGCGGTGCCGGAACCTGGTTATCTGCATTCATACGCAGATAATAGACCGTAGGGCGCGCCGCTCGCCGGGACCAAGCCTCCGGCAGCGCACACCCAGCAAATCAGCCCCGCCCCGTACCACCGTGACCGCACGACATCAGCGATCGCGACGACAGATACCCGCACTGCGGTCAACCACCCGTCAGCCAGCGACGACAAGCGCAAGAACACCAATCGCAGGGAGCCCGATCAAGGCAAGCACGAAAAGGGTTCTGACAGCGCCAAACTCGGCGACAAGGGCAGCGCCGATACGAAGGCTGCCGACAAGCCACACGCACCCGACCCGGCCGGTGCCCCAGCGACGGCCGTCGCGCAGAACTTGAGTGCCCACCGGCCCGGAATTACGTTGCCGCAGAAAATGTCGGCGGGGTCAATCGGACTGCTACAGTCCGGCTGTGTCCGGTGGTCAATCGACCCGGCGCTGGCACTGTGGAAAGGATTACGGCAATGGTCTTCACCAAATCGGTCGCCCAGCGGGCGGTCGTGGCTGCTGCAGGAGCCGCAATGGCCGTGGTGGCCCCGATGGCCCTAGCCCTGCCGATGTCGGGCCAGGCGCTGGCCGACGCACCGAAGGCACCCAACTGCACCCCCGCGGACCTGGCCGGCGTGGCGTCAGGTGTCGCCGCAGCGGCCTCCGCCTACCTGTTCACCCACCCGGACGTCAACGACTTCTACGGCAGCCTCCAGGGCAAGCCGCGCGATGAGGTGGCCAACGACGTGCGCACCTTCTTCGCCGCAAACCCGCAGGCGCACGACGAACTTCGGGCCATCCGTCAGCCCATGACCGATTTCCGTGAGCGCTGCGGCCTGGCGCAGCCCGACCGGCCGCTGCTGGGCGAATGATGTCCTCCGCCTCGTCACGCCCCCGTCGTCGGCTGATCGCCGCCGCGCTGGCCACGGCAGCCGTACCCGGATTGCTCGCTGTCATCCCCGCAGGCACCGCAAGTGCCGATGTCTGCTTCGGCGCCGGACGACGCATCACGGTCAGCGGATGCACCGACTTCGGCGCCGTCGCACCATACGTGCCGCCGCCGGCGTACTACGCGCCGCTACCCGAGGACATGCCGCCGCCACCCCCGCCGCCGCCCGTCCAGGGCTGCGTGGGCTGGAACGGGCGCTGGGTCAGCGCCAACACCTGCCGCTGAGCCCGAACCCGCCTCGGACCACGCCGGTCAGTACGCCCCTGCGGCGGCCGGCTGGTCCGCGGCGTCGGCGCGGCCGCGCAGGGCCCAGTGCAGGCGTTTGGCCGCGGCCAACGCACCGCTGGGTGCGTGCGGCTGGCCGTAATGGATGAGCAGGGTGACGCGCCGCCGGCCCGATGCGATCGGCATGTTGGCGTGCAGGCTCCGGTAGCCCCAAAACAGGTACACGTCACCGACATTCATGTCGACGACGGTCGGACCGTGACTACGGCCGAGGCTCTCCATGATCCGCCGCCGGAACGTTGCGCTTTGGTGGACGATCTTCTCGAAGATGTTGACCAGCACCGACCGGCGGAACGGCCGCTTGTTGAAGTAACCCACGAGCTCTCCCGACCGGCCCGGCTCTGCGTCGGGGAGAAACAGCGGGACCACCATCGTCACGACACTGGCGTCGTAGTGGAACCACCAAGCGTCCCCGTCGGCGTGCGGCCCGGCGACGATGCGCACCGCTGTGCCGGCCATTTCATGCGCACGGTCCGGGAACCGCTGGCGCACGACATTGTCGAGAAATGTGCGAACCGAATCGCTCGCCATGAATGCGTGAATCGATTCCAGGTGTCCGTCCTGCGGCGACAGGACGAAATGGTCTTTCTCGCCGTACTCCGCCAACCAGCGGTCGATTTCCGCCCGGGAATCAATCACCCAGTCCCATTGCACGGCGTTTGCTACTCGAGCGATGCCGGTCGCATCCAACTGGTGCGCCACATCGGCGGGATCGCACGCGTTCATGTCAAATTCACACATTTGGACGGAAGTGTAGACAACCAGAGAACGTCATTACCACGATTGCTGCGATTTGACATTCGCCCGGCAATGGCCATGCAATTCGGCGGTCGCGAGGACGATTCTGCAATGGTGTAAATATTGCGGGAATTACCGCACTTCAAGCGCGGAAATCGGGCCCGCCCCGCGAGAGGAACGGACCGACCCGCGCCGGGGTGCCCTACCCGTCGATCCGAGTCCTCGGCATGCTGGGGCTTTTCGGCAGAAGGTGCTGCTCACCATCTGGCTGACCCATCGACTCACTGCAGGCCGTGGCGAGCCCAAACACCCCCATGAGCGGTCCGCCAACTACGATGAGTCGTCCCCGCCCCCGGTTTGCATGTTGGTTGTTAGTGAATCGCTCATCGACGATGGCCGAACACGTCGGCTAACGTGACGGTGCGTAGATTGCGTTCGGTGATGATGTCCAGCAGTCGGTGATAGACCTGCGTCACTGGCAGGTGGTTAAGGTGTCCAATCACGATGCCCGACGGACGGAAGTACTCGCGTGCTTTCTCGACGATGTAATCAGGCGTGACGATCGACGAGTCGCCGTACGATCCGTTCCAGAGGATCGGGCAGGGGTAACCGAGATCGCGCGCAACGGAGTCGACGCGATCGTCGTGTCGTCCGTACGGTGGCCGGAAGTAGGGGGCGGGGTCGGCACCGTAGTGGTTGATGAGGAACTGCGCGTTGCGGGTGAGCTGCGCCGCGATGGTAGAGGCCGACAGTTCGGTCAGGTCCGGGTGAGACCAAGTGTGATTGCCGAGTTGGATTTGCCCGCTATCCACAAGCGGACGAAGTTGCTGGGCATGCTCGGTCCAGCCTGAGTACACGCCGTTGACGAAGAAAGTCAATCGCACACCACTGTCGTGCGCGAATTGGGTGTACGCCCTGATCACCTCAGCATTGGTGCCGTCATCAACGGTTAGTGCAAGCCGGTTTTCCGAGGTCGATGTTGGAAGCGTTGATAGCGCACCGCCGCCTGGCAAGGGCACTGGTGTCCGTGCAGGTTTGGGGGCGGGGACTGGTGCCGAGTCGACGTCCCCATGTGCGTCGATGACTGTTATCCCGGAGGCTACGCTAGCAGCAAGGCAAACGAGGAAGGCGCGGCGGTCGAACACGTGATCCGGCTCCTTTCAATGAGATGTCGATGTTTGCGTCCGATCGCTATGGCGTGTTCGTTGTGACGCTGGGGCTCGTGGTAGCAGTGGTTGGTCAGAAGGTGCCTGTAGTGCTGGATTCAGTGTCTGAGGCCCGATCGCCGGCTGCTTTGGGGCTGTCAAACGTCAGACGAGTCATTTGCTGGGGTGTACCAGGCGTGGTCGGGCCGCAGCAGTAGCTCAATGCTGTCGACGATTGTGGCGAGGTTTTCGGCGCTACCGAGGGATCCGGCGTACACGCCGATGCCACAAAAGACTGCGACCATCGATTCGGCGACGATCAGAACGTCGGTGGTGATGCTGAGTTCGCTTCGATCGATGGCGTCGTACACCGCGGAAGCGACGAATGTGCGGACGGAATGCAGCACGTCCTTGCCCTCGGGGGCAAGACCGGTATTGACAACCGACTCGCGCATGGCGGTGAGAACGAGTCGGGCGGTGCACCCGTCGGTTTCACCGGCCACGATGGCTGCACTGAAGAAATTCGACAGTTGGGTCGATAGCGTCTCCGAACGGCGAGCAGCGGCCGCGGCGGCGTCGATCACCGCGGCCGCCGGGTGCTGGATGGCTTCCAGATACAGCTCGCGCTTGCCGCTAAAGTGGTAGCTCACTGCCGGTCTAGTCAAGTCGGCCCGGGTGGCTATGGTCTGAATCGTTGCGGCCGCGTAGCCCATTTCGATGAATTCGTTGCGGGCAGCATTGACGATCCGTTGGCGTGCGCCCACCCCAGTTGCCGTCGCCGGGCGGCCCAGCTTGCGGCGCGCAGTAAACCTCATCCGCATGTTGCGCTAGCCCGATGACCGTTGTGGTCCGGTCGGTCGACGACGACCGGGTCTGTCGGGGTCAACGGGCAGACCGACTTAATGGCTGCAGCGGTGCCGCGGACCCCGCCACCCGACAGCCGCTCGCAGTGACCTGGAAAATCGCCAAACCTGTTGCGATGCAAGACCTGCGCCGTCGAGGTCCATCCCTCTGCCATGTACGACACCATCGCGCACCGACTATGAGAGATTCGTGAAGCCGACTCAGGGTGTTACCCGCCAAGGTGATGGGACCGGTTTGACCTGTGTTTAGCCACGGTCATGGGACCACCCGATTTGCAGACGGCGGCCACCCAGGCTGGGGTGGATCATAAGACCGCGCGTCGTTATGTCGAGGCTGCGGTGGCCGCGGTCTGGACCGAGCCGGAGGAGCTGATCAACTCGATGACAAGTTGATCAGCGCGGTGGTGACGGTGGTGCGCCCGGACCGCCCGCAAGGGCACGGTTCGACGTGGGAAGTGTTGTGCACCAACCATGATCGCTGGTGCCGAGCGGCTCGAAGACGGTCCGGTGGTGTACGTCCGCAACAACTGCATCGCCGGTGAACAGTTCCGCGATCTGGCCGAGGCTCAGGACCGTGCGGTCGTGTGGTGTGCATAGAAAGCCGGTCTACGCATCCATGGCAGCACGTGCGCTGGGCCCGCGCTGGTGCTCGCCGCCGCCGAAGCCGCGGCGTTGTTGGCCGCCCCGTCGGCCCGGTATGTGGTGCCGTTATATGCCGAGGTCAAAGTGGCCCGCGCCTATTACTTGCTGCTGGCCAAGCCGTTGTACCCGAAGCCGCATCACCTGCGCGGACAGACCGTGTCCGCTCGTGCCGATGCCGAGTTGGCGAAGCTTTACCACCTGGTGACGACGCATCCGCGTCAGACCACCGGAACCCGGTCCACAGACCCGGCTGATCTGGCCGCCGACAAGTCCGGTTGAGCCACGCGGGATCGATCTGCCGGGTGGTCAGGTTTTCTGCGTCATTGGTCGTCGGCTAGTTGGTTTCTAGGCGATGCCGATTTGGCTGGCCAACCATGGCAGGATCAATGCGAACGCCCGCGCGGCGTAGGGCCAATTGTGGCTACCGGTGAGCGCAACGATCTCGCAATGGATTCCGTTGGCGGCAGCGATGTCAGATAGTCGGACGGCCGTGTCACGCTCGCGTGCGTCTGCACCGCTGATCCTGTTGTGGATGTCCAGGTGTGCGCGCGACACGGTGAAGATGCCAGAAATGTTCTCGTAGTGGCCGTGTTTGGTCATGACGGTGCGCGGATCGAATTCTTGCCACGCGCCGATGTTGCCCCCAAACAGGCGATCAATGGTTTGCGCGGTGGTGCCGGTGTTGGGGCTTTCATCCCCGGAAATGTCGCCAAATGTGTGGAACAGCTCGGGATGCATCACGGTCAGATCGAGGGCGCAGGTGCCCCCGGAGGAGAATCCGACGACGGCCCACCAGGCGGGATCGCGGCTCACGCCAAAACTGGATTCCATGAAGGGGACGACATCTTTGGTGAGGTGGTCGGCCGCATTTCCGCGTGTTCCGTTGACGCATTCGGTGTCGGTGTCGAATCGGCCACCGGAGTCAACGAACACCAACAGTGGTGCGAGGCCTGCGTGCCTCGCGGCGAACGCGTCCACCGTAGCGATGGCGTCGCCCGCCCTGATCCAGTCAGTGGGCGTGTTGAATTCACCACCAATCATCATCACTGTCGGTAGCGCTGGCGGAGGAAAACTGGTGAACCATGCCGGCGGTGCGTAAACCAACTCGTTGCGATGATCGAAATGTGATGCCGCCGAATCGATGGTGACCGACATCAGGACGCCCTTGGCTGGCACATCGTTGCTCAGCTGCATGGCGGTAGCGCGGGCACGATCGATTTGCTCGGGCAGTGGGTTGGCCGTGATCTCGGTCCACGCAGCGCCCACGGTCGGGACGTATCCGAGCCAGCCGTTGACCTCGGCGGCCACACACACCATCGACAACGGCACCGCCAACAGCGAAAGCCCGCGTCTCCACCATCGGCTGGTTTGCCAACCAGAGGCCGCGACAACGCATGCGCCGCCGAACACGGCGACCCACACCCACAGCATGACCGGAGCTGGGCTGCCGGTGATCCCGGTAGCACCGACATACCAGCGGGCAACCATCGCAAGGAGCACACCCACGATGATTGCGACGGGAATCCATACCATCCGCCATCGGCGTGTGCGCCACCCGGTCGCGGCCAGGACGGCGAGCATTACGGCTGCGGTCAGCAGCGCTGGGACCCAGCCATGCGTGAGAGACAACTCCTTGATCTGCCGTGTCGTCATGCCCTAGTACCACCCCTCTGCCGGCCGGTGATCGTGCAGTCCTGTCTGCCTCGGTCGGTGCGCTTGGCGGTGATACGGGCAGCGCACGGCGGCGGGGGTCCAGCGGCAGGACGAATATGCACGGCGACAGAAGGCAACTGGCCAGACGCGGCACCGTAGGCAATGGAGTCGTCGACGTGTCGATCTACCGCGCGGGCGGCAAGACTCGGACACGCGCGCCTAAGGGTCAACGACTCCGCGCGGTCTGTGTCGAGGGCCATCAGCGCGAAGGGTGCCCGCGGGGGTCTTCGAGTATCGGTGCGGGAATGCCGGGTCCAGCGGGCGCGGTGGTAGGGGCCGCCGATTCGACGCCGGCGGCGGTCGCGGGCGGGTTCCCATTCGGGTCTTCCAGCGCCGGGTTCTCTTGGCCACCACCGATGTTCACCCCAGGGCCCGCGCCCTGCGCTGGGTTTGTGCCCGCGGCGATGCCATTGCGCGTGCTTGACGATGTCAGGATGTTCGGTCTGTTCGCGCTGTTTCCCAACTTGCTGCCGGGAAGCCCGGGCGCGGACTGGCTGGGATCGACGTTGCTGCTGATCCTGACTCCGCGCGCGTCGGTGGTGGCCGGCGCGGGGACGGCGATGACGTTGTAGGGGTAGGAATAGCTCCCCGGCGCTGGCAGTGGTGCACCGGGAAGGTATGGCGGTGGGGCGGGCAGGTCTGCGCGGCCGACGGTCGTTGGGGTGATGATGCCGCAGGAAAACACCGCGCCGACGATCACGGCGGCGCGAAACATGTTCGGCGGCAAGGTATGTGACGTCCTGTACATGTCAGATCTTTATGGGGTCGCCGTAAATGGCAAAGGAGGTGTGTTCGGACGCGGTTGAAATCCGGAGATAGGCGTAGGACCGAACGGTCACGTCCCCGCCGCAGGCGTCAGCCTTGATGTGAATGTTGTCGATGTCGAGCATCGCTTGTCGGGAGTCGTTGAGACTCATGTTCGCCAGCGGCAGGTCCACGATCACGCCAGGCTGTACGACGGTCTGGACGAATCCGGCAACCCCGCCGGTTATGCCAACTGCGGGTGGCATGAGTGATGCCGAGGGTGCGATGCCCGCGGTCCCGCCCAACTGAAGCCCGGTGGACACGTCCGATTGGCAGCCCAGTTGATAGCCGAGGATGAACAAGCTGTCGGTGATCGCCGGCCCTCCAATAGCGGTCGCGGTCGCGGACACGGTGACAAATCCCTCGCGAGAGTTCGTCGCGGCGGCGAGGTTGGGTACCGGATTGACTGCTTCGTGCTCGAGCCTGATGCTCAAGTGCACGCCGTCGCGGGTCACTTTGTCGTAGACCTGTGGCGCCATCGCGATTGGTTCCGCGTGTGCGGGAAAATAGCTGGTGAATGTCACGCCAGTGAGCACAACGAGCGCCGCACCAACCCACGGAACCGGGCCGCGCTCACGGCATTGTTTCCAGTGAGATGTGGGCAGACGAAGATGCCGAGTCCCCGTAGGGGAGATCAGCGGGCCGTTTACAGGCTTGGTGTCGATCGCCATCAATGGTCTCACTCACTAGTCGCATCGGTATTGACAGGGTCCAGTGTCATCGCAGCGAGACCCGGGCTGGCCGGCCTCGCTGCGATGACTCGATTGTGTTTGTGCGCGTGCCTGTCGGGAAAGGTGTGATCCTTTGCGGCAGAGGCGATGCCAATGTTGCCGGTCGATTTGTGAGATTTTCGTGAAGCGCGACGGGGTGATGTTTTGCGATGGCGTCGAGCAGGGTGTGGCGCTATGTGCGGGCCAATTTCGTTGACCGACGCGGACTTAACGCGGCAGGGCTCGCGCTCCAGCTGGGGTCTTGGGCGGCGGCTTCACGAATTTCTCACAATCGTTGCGCCACAGTACATGCCATGGCAGGCGACCGCGACACGATCACGAAATTGTTTCGTCGCAACATATTTGACTCTGATCCGGATCAATGTGAACAACGGTCGATAAGTCGGACGCCCCGTGCCGCCCATGCCATTGTGTCGGGCCGCCCACTGACCGCGTCCCGGTCGAAGTTACGACTTGGACGGGGCTGGAAAGCGCTGATCGGCTTCGGGTTGGTGTTCGTCGCGATGACGATTCTCGGGTTGCTCGGCGGCGCAGCCGCTCGAGGATCAATGAGCTGATGGTGCCGCCGCGCTCGCCTGTGCCCGCATCGCGAGGGCGGCGGCACGTTGAACATGGCGCCGACCTGGTCAAAACTCGGATGCAAACCGTCGACCGGCTCTGCTTATCGGTGACCCGTCTCGCCGCCGCCGGCGCGCCCCGCGGGCTCACCGCCGACCGTGCCGCCGACATCCTGCGTTAGATTCGCGCCGCGAACCCACCATCACAGCGCTCCTAACTCGCGGTCGACCTCGTCGCTGACATCCGCTCACTCGATCGGTGCATCGCTAAAGCGGCGTCCGGTATCGCCGCAGTTCTCGAAGATTCCGCGGGCACTCTGACCGAGTTCAGTCGCATCGCCAACCCCTCGAGGCCGAAGGACCATCGCCAGGCTTAATTCCGCTCAGCGGTCGCTTTCTCGACCTCTGCCGGCATCGCATCCATCGCTGCGTCCTCTGGCGATGTCACCGGCCACCACTGTGCCTGTGCCTGCGCCGGCGACCGGCAGCTCCCACTGCCGCCCCGCCGCCGCCGCCGACAAGAGTCATCACCGAGAGCGTTGGCTGCTTCGAGCGACGCCGATCCCATGCCGTCTATCGGTACTGCTTTCGCGGCACCACAGCTCATCTGGAGGCAAGTCCCACGGGACAAATGGGAATGACTCGGTTGTCCAACGCGACTGGCCAATACCCCATGACAGCACTTCGGGCCAGCCACTCAACGAACCAGCCACCGTCGAATGCAACCGCGCGACCCCCTCCTTAACACAGAGAGGCGCCGTCTACGGTCCGGGTTCGAGCTGGTGCCCCGGGAGGGCTTCACGAATTTCTCACGGTCGGTCCGCCACAGTGCGCGGTATGGCAGATTACCGCGGCACGATTACGCAAGCGTTGCGTCGCACCACGTTTGGCCCTTCTCTGGATCAACGCGAGCCGCTGTCGATAAGCGGGACGCCCCGCGCCCCCCGTGCCATCCTGTCGGGCCGGCCACTGACCGCGACCGGTCCTGTTGTCGATGACCGGCAGAACGACAAACCTGACCGGCCCAATCGACCGGCGCGACGACTAATAGCCAATCCGGCCGCAGGCGGAACCTACACGAGGCACGCTGGCATCAGCTGCGGCGGTGCCGCGCCACTTCGAGGCTGCGGCACTGTCCCGTTGCACCGCATCGCTGTAGATGCCAACACGTCGACATCTACGCCGCGACTTCGCTCGACAGCCTTGCCGATCCCAGAGGCCGGTGCGCGCGGGCGGACCCCGACTGCACGAAAACTCACAGGTTTTGCACGGGCGCAAATTCGTCGCGGGATCGCGTTGGGCGGCATGGTGATCTTCTTGATGACCGACGCGGGCACATCTCATGCCGGGTTGGATAACGAACTGAGTCTTGTCGACGGGCACGGCCGGACGTTGTCGGTGCAGCAATGGGACACCTTCCTGAACGGGGTTGCGCCCCTTGACCGCAATCGTCTGACTCGCGAGTGGTTTCATTCGGGTAAAGCCACGTACCTCTGCGAGGGCCCTGGCTGTGAGAACTTCACGGGAACCGTGGTACTGGGTTATGAAATCGGGTTCCCATGGTCGCTGGGCGTCGGCATCAGGTTCAGCTACACCACGCCGAACATCCTGCTCGACAAGGTCAACCCCAGAACGCTGGTCGGGGTCGGTGGCGGCGGCATCATCACCCCAAATTTGCTTCCGGGGGTGTCGATTTCGGCCAACTTGGGCAACGGCCCCGGCGTTCAGGAAGTATCGACTGTCTCGGTGAACGTGTCCGGTCCGCGTCGTTCCGTGGCGGTATCGAACGCACACGGCACTGTGACCGGCGCCGCCGGAGGGGTGCTGCTGCGTCCTTTCGCCCGGCTGATTTCCAAAACCGGCGACTCGGTCACCACCTTCGGCGAACCCTGGAACATGAATTAGCCGCCCCGGTCGGGACTGCTGGCTCTGTCGTCGGACGCCGCCATTTGTCGAGCAAAGGCGAGTGTGGCGCCCATTTCGCCGCTAGTTTGTCCTGCGGCACCAGCTCCGACGATCAGCACCCGCACATCGGTATCGCCCACGCCCGCCTCGCATTTCACCGACGTATATGGAACGACTCCGGTAGGCGTCAAGGAGAATTCGGCAGGATCACGTTGCGTCGGCATCGATTGTCGGTCATCGTCCGGGTACCGTGGTCGGCGCAGGCTGTGACCTGGACGGCCTCGAAGCTGCGGCCCTTCCGCGTGCGCATGTCGAAGCCGACGACGACGGTCAGGATGCTGGCGACCAACATGCTGGCGGCCGGTTGCGGTCCACCGCCTGCAGAAACGACGTGGTCATGACGAGCAAATCCGGCACGGTGCCAGGCGGATTTGATGGTCTGAGATCGGTTCGGCCACCCGGGCATGGTGGGTTTCGTCGTCTGGGGGTTCTGTCGAAAATCACTGCGGCCGGCTCCGCAACCACCCCTGCCTCTTGGGA
>Ga0070667_100000575_pt1 | contig 36222 bp, 38 predicted proteins | sample KBSS33metaG_FD_64659 | JGI IMG/M metagenome (GOLD analysis project Ga0070667, IMG submission 64659) | Switchgrass rhizosphere microbial communities from Kellogg Biological Station, Michigan, USA - KBS S3-3 metaG | ecosystem: Host-associated > Plants > Roots > Rhizosphere > Soil ...
CACCAAAGACGACGACAGCCCGTATCGGGTGTTCACTCCGTTCTTCCGGCGCTGGCGCGAGCACGGGTGGCGGCAACCGGCCGACACCGGTCCCCAATCGGCACAATGGATCGACCCGAGCAGCTTGGCTGCCGCCGCGGCCAAACCCGCCGACGCCCCGGACACCGGTGCGCCGGCCTGCTTCGCCGCCGGCGAGGAGGCCGCTCTGCGCCAGTGGCGACGATTCGTCGAAGCAGGTCTGGACGACTACGCCGAACAGCGCGACCTGCCCGGCGTCGACGGCACCAGCCAATTGTCGATGCACTTGAAGTTCGGCGCGATTCACCCCCGCACCATGGTCGCCGACCTCGACCTGCGCCATAGCAGTCACGTTGCGTACTTGCGCCAGCTGGCTTTTCGCGATTTCTATGCCACGGTGCTGCACCACTGGCCGAACAGCGCCTGGCACAACTGGAACCGCGACTTCGACGTCATCGAGACCGACACCGACGACACGGCCGGGCGACACTTCGACGCCTGGAAGGCCGGGCAGACCGGATTTCCGTTCGTCGACGCGGGCATGCGGCAATTGGCCCAGACCGGCTTCATGCCCAACCGGGTACGGATGATCACGGCGTCCTTTCTGGTCAAAGATCTGCACCTGCCGTGGCAGTGGGGGGCCCGCTGGTTCTTGACACAGTTGGTGGACGCCGACATCGCCAACAATCAGCATGGCTGGCAATGGTGCGCGGGCAGCGGCACCGATGCCGCACCGTACTTTCGCGTGTTCAATCCGACAGCGCAGGGACAGAAATTCGACCCCACCGGTGCCTATATCCGCCGCTGGGTTCCCGAGTTGGCCGACGTGGCTGATCCCCACCTCAAGTCAGGATCGCCCCCACCGAACTACCCGGCGCCGATCGTTGATCACGGCGAGGAGCGCGCCGAGGCCCTCCGGCGGTATCAAGCGATCGGCGCCCACCGCAACGCGACGCCGAAACCGTAGCGATACCGCGGCGCATGGCCGTAGTGCGCGAAGGTCTGGCACATCATGGGCCGATCGCCTTACGCTGGCCATTATCGCTCGATGCATGCGGAGGCCAGGTGCAGAATCCGGAAGCTTTTCTCGACCAGTTCGCCGACGACGCAGCTGGGCGAGTATTCGCCGAGCCGTACCACACGCCAGATGGATCGACGGTCATCCCCGTCGCCAAGGTCAGCCATGCCGGCACTGGGACGACGGCAAAACCGCTGGGCATCTTCGTAATTCGTGACGACGGGACGACCTGGGTGCCGGCGGTGGACGCCGACCGGATCGCGTTGGTTGGCGTCGTGACCGGCCTGGTGACCGCGGTGATCGGCTGCCTGGCGATCTTACGGCGACCACCGTGGCCGGACCTGTCCAATCAGGGGCATCTGGCGTCGCATCGGCGCCGATTCAATTCATAGCTCCCCACATTGCGTGGTTTCGCGACGCCGCACCCGGGTATCTGGTGTTGCGGGGGTCGTGGAGTTGTTCTGCCGCGGGACAGCGCGGAAGAGCGATTCCTCTTTCATCACGAGCACACGCAAGGAGTTCAACCCATGACCTTGAAGAAGACCGCAGCGCGTGCAGTCGCGACCAGCATGCTCGGCCTGGCAGGACTCGGCGTCGGGGCCGGCCTCGCCCAGGCGGATCCGGTCGGTCCGATGCCCACACCGCCGTTTCCGTCACCCAGCGTCCCCGGACCTGGCGTGAACGCCGGCGCACCCGGGAATCCGCTCCCGCCGGGACACGGCTACCTGCCGCCTCCTGGACACGGCGGACCGATGCCGCAGGACCGCATCCCGTTCACTGCGACGCCGTCCTGGGTCCTGGTCCCGGTGGTGCCCCCGATGGGCACCCCACCGGCGCCGGCGCTCCCGGACTGGGCCGCCGGTATGCAGTTGGTCTGGAACCCTGACCTCGGCGCTTGGGGCGTCTGGGACATGCAGGGCAGCTCGTTCATCCGGCTCTAGAAGCACGAAGCGGCCGCCACTCCGTCGCGATGACGGGGTGGCGGCGACCTCTGCAGTTCCGTTATCCACAAAGTCCCCGCGAACTCTACGGATACTCCCAGGTGCATCCCAGGCGGAAATGCTAACTCCGGCGTCAATTCTTTCTACCGTTACCGCGGACAGTCAACAGCGGACGCGCGGAGGGAACGACCATGGGGTGCTCACGGTACATCGGCCGGGTCGGAGCGTTGGCCGTGTTTCTCGGGGTCGGCGTCTCGATCACGACGGGGCAGACGATCGCCTACGCCGAACCGACATCGACATCGGCGGACACCGCGCATGCCACGGAAGCGGGTCCCGGCAAGCCGGCTCCGAAACACGCGCCCGCCCCGGCAACAGCGGCACAGCCCGATCCGGCGCCGGCATCGACATCGGACGACTCCGCGTTGTCCCCCGCCCCCAAAACCAAGCAGCAGCCCGGCAAGGACAGCAACAACAAGAGCAGCGACGCATCCAACCGGCACCGTAACGCCAATCTCAAAGCTCACACCGAAAGCGTCACCAAGACCGCATCGATCTCGTCGCCCACGAGCGACGAATCCAGCAGCGCCACAAAGAAGATCAGTCAGCCACAAGCCACCGCCGCGGTGGTCAGCCACTCCCCCGCACCGTCGATCGTCACAACAGCTGCCGTACCGGCGACCGCCTCGACGGCCCACATCGCGGCGGCGGCGCCAGTTGCGGCACTCGTCACCCCCACTGTGACCGCCCCCACCGCGACCAACGTGGTCGGCCAGATCGTCACCGCGGCAAAACAACTCATCAGCATCGCGCTGAAGCCACTGGTATCGGTCCTACCGTCGAACGTGCCCGCGAATTCGCCGGCCTTGTGGACGGTGCTCGCGTGGGTACGCAGACAGATCGAGACGAATCTCCTTCCACCCCATGTGGTTTCTGCGTGGAATGTGACCAGCCCGAACCTGCTGACCAACCCCGGCGCCGAGCTCGGTGACCCATCACTGTCCGGCGGCAGCACGGTATCCATTCCCGGCTGGACCGTCACGGGCACGCCGACTGTAATCAAGTACGGCACCGTGCGCCAGATCCCGTTGGGCCTACCGACACCTGGGCCGACGCTCCCGGCGATCTTCAACTTCCCCAGTGACAGGCCCACCCCGGGCGATACCCAGTTCTTCGGCGGCGGCAATGTCGCGACCTCCACACTGACCCAGACCGTCGATCTCAGCGGTGCCGCATCGGGCATCGACGCCGGCACGACGCCGTTCAAGCTGAGCGGGTTCCTGGGCGGCGCCATGATCGACCCCTCGGCCGCGTCGGTCAAAGTCACGTTCCTCGACGCAACCGGGACACAACTAGGGGTCGGGAAGGTCGCACCCGTCGGTCCCCTCGAGCGTTGGTTCCAGACCGGACTGCTCGAACGCAGCACCGAAGGCACCATCCCTGTCGGCACCCGCACCGCGCAGGTGGTCGTCACGCTGAAGGACTCGAACCCTCTGACCGGTGGCTACAACAATGCCTTCGCCGATGATCTGTCCTTCACCGTCGGCGCGGCGCTGCCGGCACCACCGCCGCCCACCCCGCCGAAGTCCACGGTCGGCGCGCTCGACCACGTCTTCATGGTCTATCTGGAGAACAAGGGCTACAAGGACATCGTCGGCAGCCCCAACGCGCCGTACCTCAACGGGCTGATCAACACGTACGGCGTCGCGACCGACTATTACGCGCTGACCCACCCGAGCGACCCGAACTACTACCCGATCCTCGGCGGCTCCGACTTCGGCCTCAGCTACAACTGCGCGACCAACTGCATCGATGCCACCAACCTCGCCGACAGAATCGAAGCCGCCGGCAAGACGTGGGCCGGGTACGCGCAGGGGATGTCCGCTGCCGGGCCCTACGTGTCGACAGGCGATTACGCGCCTGACCAGTTGCCGTTCCTGGCCTACCGCGACATCTACAACAACCAGGCTCGAGCCGACGCACATCTGCATCCACTGACTCAGATGGCTACTGATCTCTCGTCGTCGGCCACCACACCGAACTTCGCGTGGTTCGCGGCCAACGAGGCCAACAACGGCGAAGGCCCGCTCAACTTCCCCGGGGGTTACCTCAATTACATCGGCGCACTGCTCACCAACCACCAGTACAACGTCAAGGCGGCGGACCAGTTCGCTCAGCAGACCATCCCGACAATTCTGAATTCGGCGGTGTGGAACGACCCGACACAGAAGTCGGCCATCGTCGTCACCTTCGACGAAGACACCGACAACCTGTCACTGGGCTTCGGCAACGGCGGCAATCGTGTTGTCACCGTGGTGATCCCGTCACCCGGCGCAGTCAGCGCCGGTATGCGTGCGGGCAACTTCACCGACACCAGCTACGCCAATCACTACAGCCTGCTGCGCACCATCGAGGATTCGTTGAAGCTGGCGCCGCTGACCAACAACGACGCCTATGCCGTGCCGCTCAACGACTTCTGGGGCACACCACCGGTCATGCCGTAGCCCAGAACCGAAACGTCGGACCCGAGAAGACTCGGGTCCGACGTTTACTTCCGGGCGGAACTGGCAGATCAGAACCAGTCGACCTGCGCCTCGACGGTGGTGCGGTCCAGGCTGGCCAGCAGGTCCAGCTGGGTCGTCACCTTCGGCAGCTCGTAACGGAAGAAGTACTGCGCGGCAGCCCGTTTCCCGTCGTAGAAGTTGCCGGTGTTGCCGCCGGCTGCGTTGAGCTGCTCCAGCCAGATCCAGGCCATCGCGATGTGGCCGGCGGCCTCCAGGTATGCGGTCGAGTTCGCCAGGGTGGTCTCGGCGTCGCCGGCGGCCCACAGCGTCGCGGTGACCTCGGCCAGACGCTCGGTCTGCGCCTGCAGTTCGCGGGCGTAACCGGCAGTGGCCTCCGACTGCAGTGCGGTCTGAACGGTTTCCCCGATCCGCAGCTGCAGCAGCTTCAGGCCGGCGCCGTCCTGCATGACCACCTTGCGGCCGAGCAGGTCGATGCCGTGAATGCCATGCGTGCCTTCGTGAATGGCGTTCAGACGGTTGTCGCGGTACTGCTGCTCGACGTCGTACTCGGTGGTGTAGCCGTAGCCGCCGTGGATCTGGATGCCGAGGTTGTTGGCTTCTAGGCACCACTGCGACGGCCAGCTCTTGGCGATCGGGGTGAGGACCTCGAGCATCAGCTCGGCCTCGTCGCGCTCGGCGCCGGTGAGGATCTTGATCTGGTCGACGAGCCGTGCGCAGTACAGGCCGAGCGCCAACGCGCCTTCCACGTAAGACTTCTGAGCCAGCAGCATGCGCTTGACGTCGGCGTGCTCGATGATCGGAACCTGCGCGCGCGAGGGGTCCTTGTCACCCACCGGACGGCCCTGGGTGCGCACCTTGGCGTACTCCAGCGACGTGAGGTAACCGGCGTAGCCGATGGCGGTGGCCATGGAGCCGACGGCGACGCGGGCCTCGTTCATCATGTGGAACATGTAGGCCAGACCGCGGTGCTCTTCACCGACGAGGTAGCCGACCGCACCGGCCTCAGCGGCGGGCTGGTGGCTGCCGTCACCGAAGTTCAGCAGGGCGTTGGTAGTGCCGTGGTTGCCCATCTTGTGGTTGAGGCTGACGAGCGCGACGTCGTTGCGGGTGCCGTCGGTCAGGAACTTCGGCACGATGAACAGCGAGATGCCCTTCACACCGGGGCCGCCGCCGGGAACCTTGGCCAGGACCAGGTGGACGATGTTCTCGGACAGCTCGTGGTCGCCACCGGTGATCCACATCTTGGTGCCGGTGACGCGGTAGGTGCCGTCGGCCGCCTTGGTGGCCTTGGTGCTGATGTCGGCAAGCGAGGAGCCGGCGTCCGGCTCGGAGAGGCACATGGTGCCGAAGTAGCGACCCTCGAGCATCGGGCGAACCCAGGTGTCGATCTGCTCTTCGGTGCCGTACTCGGTAAGCAGGTTGGCGTTGCCGACGGTGAGGAACGCGTACGAGAAAGTGGCGGGGTTCGCGGCGCGGAAGAACGCGGCCGACGACTGCGCGACGACGTTCGGCAGCTGCATGCCGCCGACACGCTCGTCGAACGAGCTGGCCATCAGGCCCGCCGCGTTGAAGTCGTCCAGCGCCTGCTTGATCTCGTCGATCAGCACGACGCGGCCGTTCTCGTCGACGAACGGCGGGTTGTGGTCGGCCTTCTTGTTGTGCGGCGCGAAGCGCTTGGTCGCGATGTCGGCGCTCAGGTCGAGGACGGCGTCGAAGGTGTCCCGCGAGTGCTCGGCAAAGTGCTCGTGCTTGGTGAGCTCGACCACATCGAGCCACTCGTACAGCAAGAAGTCCAAGTCGCGCCGAGACATGAATTCAGTCACTGGGTTCTACCTTCCAATGCAGCCAGACATTAGCAGTCGCTCATTTTCTAAGCGATTGCTAATATCGCCTATCGGCCATGTCCGTGTCAACTGTGTGTACGATCACGTGCACATGAAGACCGACCGGACGACCGATTCGGCCGCAGCCGAACGCATCCGGCGCGCGGCCATCGAGGCGTTCGCCGAGTCCGGTTACGGCGGCACCTCCACCCGCCAGATCGCCAAACGCCTCAACATGAGCGCTACGGCCATGTACCCGCACTACCGGTCGAAAGAAGAGCTCCTCTACGCCATCGCGCTGGAGGGCCACGGCAGCCTGCTAGCGACGCTGCGCGCGACCGACGATGCCACCGCGCCGAGTGCCGAGCGCTTCCACACGGTCGTCGCGGCCTTCGCCACCTGGCATGCGGAGAACAGCAAGCAGGCCAGGGTGGTGCAGTACGAACTGCACGGCCTCACGCCGGCCCACTACCGCACCATCGCCCCATTGCGGCACCAGGTGACCGCCGTGATCGCCAACATCATCGAAAGCGGTATGGCGGCAGGCGAATTCCACGTCGACAATCTCGACGATGTCGTCATGGCGATCTCGTCGCTCTGCGTCGACGTCTGCCGGTGGTTCCCCTCACGCACCCACCGCGATCCCCACAAACTGGGCGAAATCTACGCTCAGGTCGCGGCTCGCCTGGTGCGCTGACGACCGCCCCTCCCCGCCTGCCGAATGACCCTAGGGCACCCGGCTTTTCGGCCTCTACCTGCCGTAACCGATCGGTGACCCGCTGCTGTCGTGATGTACTTGCTGCCGACGACAGGAGGCCCGATGGTCAACCCTCCACTGGAGGACCGCAATGAGGTCGTGACTGCAGCCGACGATGGCCCGACCGGTCCGTCGGCTGCGGGTGACGCACCGGTGCCCGAGGTCCGATTGCGGCGCGTGCGCGGCAGATTCAGCATCCAGTCGAAGCTCATCGCGATGCTTCTCGGGGCCAGCATCGTATCGGCTGCCGTGGTGGGATTCATCGGCTACCAAACCGGGCAGGCTTCGTTGCGCAACGCCGCCTTCGACCGGCTCACGCAGGTACGCGAGACCCAGTCCCGGCAATTCGTTGTTCAGGTCTCCACGCTGAAGAAGGCGCTTCTCGTCTATACCAGCGGACCGGCGATGGGTGAAGCAGTGCAGGCATTCGGCGCCGGCTTCAACGAATTGGCCAATGCCCCAATCGATCCCGCTCAACAGCAGAGCATCGTCAGCTACTACAACAACGAACTCATCAACCCGATCGAGCGGGCGACGGGCGCCAAACTCAATCTCGATGTGCTGTTGCCGTCGTCCAACGCGGCTCGGTATCTGCAGGCCCGCTACACCGTTCCCGCCGCACGGACCGACGGGTCGGTTCCCGGCCCTGACCCCAGCGCGTGGGCGGTCGCCGCCAACCGCTACGACCCGTTCTTCGAGAAAATCGTGAGCCTGTTCGGCTACGGCGACGCGCTGCTGATCGACCCGGCAGGCAACGTCGTCTACTCGGCAAAAAAGCGCGCCGACCTGGGCACCAACGTCTTGTCCGGGCCATACGAGCAGGGCAATCTGCACGAGGCCTACGCGAAAGCCATGGGCGCCGATCGCGTCGACTACGTCTCGGTCACCGACTTTCAGACCTATCACCCGGCCGGCGACCACCCCGTCGCGTGGATGGGCGCGCCCGTGGTGGCGGGCGGCCGCACGGTCGGCGTGCTCGCACTGCAGTTGCCGATCACCGGGATCAACGCACTGATGACCTTCAACGGGAAGTGGCAGGAGAACGGCCTCGGCGCCACCGGCGAAACCTACCTCGCCGGTGCCGACGACCTCATGCGGTCGAATTCGCGCCTGTTCGTCGAGAACAAACAGAAATACCAGCGCGATGTCACCGCTGCCGGAACACCGGCCGAATTGGCCGAGCGAGCGGTGCGCCTCGGCGGCACGACCCTGGTACAGCCCGTCGGCGGGGACGCCACCCGAGCAGCGCAACGCGGCCAGACCGGTACGCGGATCACCACTGACTACCTCGGCCAGGAAACCCTCCAGTCCTACGCGCCGGTGACGGTGGGTCCCGACGTGACGTGGACGATCGTGGCCAAGATCGACACCGCCGAAGCGTTTGCGCCGGAACGGGTCTTCACCAGAACCATGGGTGTCGCGGTCACGGCCATCGTCATCCTGGACTGCCTGGCCGCCATGGCCCTGGCGCAGTTGTTCGTACGACCCATCCGCCGGCTCGAGGCTGGTGCACAGAAGGTCAGCCGGGGCGAGTACGACGACGTGATTCCGGCGCGTACCCGGGACGAATTCGGTGATCTCACAAAGACTTTCAACGACATGAGCCGGCTGCTGGGCATCAAGGACGATCTACTACGCCGCGAACGCCAAGAGAATGCGCAGTTGCTGCGGTCGCTGATGCCAGAGCCGGTCGCCGAACGGTATCGCCAGGGCGAGGAGACGATCAGCGAGAGCCATCAGGACGTCGCCGTGCTGTTCGCCGATATCGACGGCCTGGATACCCTCGCCGGTGAGCTGCCGTCCGACGAATTCCTCAGGGTGGTAAACGAATTGGTCCGCCAGTTCGACGACGCCGCCGCACGCAACGGCGTCGAGCCCATGCGCATCCTGCGCAACGGCTACACCGCCAGTTGTGGCCTGAATGTGCCGCGACTGGACAACGTCGAGCGGACCGTGGCGTTCGCCATCGAGATGCAACGCATCGTGACCCGCCTCAATGCCGAGGACGATCTGCAGCTCGGCTTCCGGGCCGGTATCGACACCGGCCAGGTCACCAGCGGCCTGGTGGGCAGCACCACGATGATCTACGACATGTGGGGCAGCGCGGTCGACCTCGCGTACCAGATCCAGGCCGGTGGCGGCGAACCCGGCATCTACATCACGTCGCGAGTGCGCGACGCCGTCCATGACACTCATCGGTTCACCCGGGCGGGACAGTTCACCGTCGGTGACACGGAGGAGCCGGTCTGGCGGCTGGTGGGACGGCGGTGACCATGTACACGTCGGGGCCGTCGTGGTTCTTGTGGGTCGCCGTCATCGCCATCGGCCTGCCGGCCAGCCTGATCGTGCTCACCGAATGGCGCAGGTCCCTGTTGCGCCGGAACAGTCCGCTGGCGGCGCCCGTCGGACTCTTGCGTACCTACGTACTGCCCGTCGTGGCAGTGCTGTTCCTGTTGCTGAAGGTGGCCGTCGTCCCCGCGCGCGACATGCCCATCCGGATCGTGGCCACCGTGTTGGTGTTCCTGACACTGCTGCTGGTGTTGTCCGGCCTGAGCAACACGATGTTCGCGAACGCGCCCGAGACGTCGTGGCGGAGCCGGATGCCGCGGATTTTCGTCGATGTGGCCCGCATGGTGCTGATCATCCTGGGGCTGGCGGTGATCTCCCGCTATATCTGGGGCGCCAACGTCAAGGGCGTGTTCACCGCAGTCGGCGTGAGCTCGGTGGTCATCGGTCTCATGCTCCAGCACTCTGTCGGCCAGATCGTGTCCGGTTTGTTCATGCTGTTCGAGCAGCCGTTCCGGATGGGCGACTGGCTGGACACCTCGGCGGCCCGCGGCCGCGTCGTCGAGGTGAACTGGCGGGCAGTCCATATCGAATCCAGCACCGGTGTGCAGATCACCCCGAACTCGGTGCTGGCCGGCACGTCCTTCACCAATCTGAGCCGGCTGGCCACCTCGCACACCACCGTCACCACCACATTCGCCGCAACGGATTCACCCGACCAGGTTTGTGCGACCCTCACCCGGATCGCGACCAACCTGCCGCACCGCGGCGACGACGTCGAGCCGTCGACGGTGCCCATCGGCGATCACAAGTACCGCACCACCATCGGCCTGAAGTCGCCCGGTGACGACGACGTCGTGCAGGCGACATTCCTGCGCTGGGCCTGGTACGCCGCCCGGCGCGACAAACTACATCTCGACGGCGTCGCCGACGACTACTCCACACCGAAACGCCTCGAGGAGGCGCTCGACGAAGTCGCCGCACCGGCATTGCGGCTGAGCCAGAGCGACCAGCAGGCCCTGATGCCCTACGCACGCCTGATTCGTTACGGCACAGGCGAACTCATTCATGCACCCGGTGAGGTTCCGAAAACCGTCACGGTGCTGGTCTCCGGACGGATCCGGCTGACGGTGCCCGCGCCCGACGGGTTCGTCACCGCGGTTCGCAGCCTCGACAAGGGTGCACTCCTCGGCATCGCCGCGTTCACTCACCAGGCCAACCTGGCGTACGCACACGCCCTCGACGAAGTCGTGCTGCTGCAGATCGAACACGACGAGATTCAGCGGCTGCTGTCCGACCGGCCGATGCTGTCCCGGGAATTCGGCCGCCTCATCGACGAACGTCGTACCGAGGTGCAGTCCGCACGCAGCGCGGCGAAGAAGGCGATCCGGGCTGCTGCCGGTCAAGACGTCGTGCCCGCAGTCGGGGCCCCTGACGCTCAGGGAGCAGAATCCCGTTAGCTTACGGCCACGCTCAGCCTTCGGCCGCCTCGTCGAACTTGCGGATGCGTCGGTCGAAGTACTCGATGACGTCGTCACGACCGCCCGACAACCCAAGCGACGCCTCCATGGTCAAGAGTTGCGACGTTCCAAGGATCACAGACACCGCGACCACCGGAGGCAGGTTTTCGGCGCTGATGCCGTGGCGCGCAAGGACGGACCTCATCGTTTCGGCCTGCACCTCCAGGAACTGCTGCGCTGCGCCCGCGATCTCGGACCGCAGCGCGTTGCGATGATTGGCGAGTGCCACGTACTCGAGGATCAGTCCAGAGTCCCGGTTCTCGGTGAGAAAAGTCCACAGCGCCCGCAACGGGTTCGGCGCCAGCAGGATTCGTGACTGAGCTTCCAACCCCTGCTCGGTTCTCCGCCGGATCGCAGCCAAGAACAGATCGTCCATGGTGCGGAAGTAGTAGTGGACCAACTGCGGTTTCAGGCCGGCTCTTTCAGCGACCCGCCGCGAGGTCACCGCGGCGTAGCCCTCATCGAGCATCAGCGCCTCGGCGGCATCCAGCAGAGCTCCACGGTTCTTCGATTCGGGTCCAGCGATCCTGCGCTCAGATCCCATACCGTCACCACCCATTCTCGATCGCGGCCGCGCCCACCGTGGTCCCCGATGCGCACCACGTACTGTGGCGACGCCATGATGCTAAGCAGGCGCTCGGCAAGAGCGACCACCAGCCCACGCTCGGGTACAGTTCATGAGTGTTTTCCGTCGATGGCATGGCAGTGTGGTGAACAGCACGACAGACGATCCGATCTGGAAACAACGCGCGGTCGAGCGCTCAGTCAAGACGGCGAAACTCCGGGCAGCCCAACGAGTCCAACGATTCATGGATGCCGCTCAAGCGATCATCGTCGAAAAGGGCAGCACGGACTTCACGGTCCAGGAAGTCGTCGAACGCTCAGGCCAGTCGCTGCGTAGCTTTTACCTGCAGTTCGACGGCAAGCATGAACTACTGCTGGCCCTTTTCGAAGATGCGGTGGACCGCTCGGCCGACCAGGTTCAGGCTGCCGTCGATGCCGAAAGCGACCCTCTGGGGCGACTCAAGATTGCCATCGGGATGCTCTTCGAACTGTGTCGACCCGACCCTGCCGCGAATCGCCCATTGTTTACAGACTTCGCTCCGCGACTCCTCGCCACGCATCCGGCTGAGGTGAGAATGGCCCACGCACCACTGTTGACATTACTCACCGAATTGATGGAGAACGCCAGTGCCGCAGGCGAACTCCGGCCGAATGTCAATCCGGCACGGATGGCGCCGATGACCTTGCAGACGGTGATGTTCATCGCCCAATCCGGCGGGAGCACAGACGACTCAACCGCCGATTCCATCACCACCGATGAACTCTGGGATTTCTTGGCGAACGGTTTCGCCGCGCCAAAGTGAGAATGGATACCGATTTCCAAGAGAGGTGCTCAGCAGTGACCAAAATGGCAACCGCGGAGAAGCGCCAACGGCGCGAACGAGGTTCCATCAATCCCGACGACATCATCAGCGGTGCATTCGAACTCGCCGAACGAGTTTCGATCGACAATCTCAGTATGCCGATGCTGAGCAAGCACCTCGACGTCGCTGATCACGACCAATAGGCAGCCGGCAAAAGCGCGCAAGACACTGCCGTCGTGAACTACCGGTAATCCATGCCGGTGACGGCGGAGCAATTCTCGGTCCAACTGATTTCCAACAACCCATCACTAAGGTTCACGGTGCCAACGCCACTGGCGATCTCGAAGGGGCGCACCGAACACATGACTGTCCTCAAAAGCCGCACCAAGCTTGTGGCAACCGTAAAACGCAACGCCGCCAACGCCCTTCGCGTCGATATCACCGACGCATCGGCACAGCCTGTGGCAGAGGCACGCCAGAAGTCCGGCCTCGGCGTCCTTCTCGGCTTCAAGAACGGCGGGCGCAGCACCTACAACCTCGCAGCGGACGGTCGCACGCTGACCATCGACGTCGCCGGCACCACCACTGTGAGCGAGGCCGGCACCGAAATCGGCAAGCTCGTCCCCGACGACGGCGCCGCCCGGTTCGACGATCCGACCGGAGCCGTCCTGGCCTACCTGCGTCCGCACGTCGGTCACACCGCGGGCGAACCCTGGCAACACCCGATCCTCACCCCGCGTGGCGAGCCCATGGGCACGCTCACCTTGTTCCCGACATCCTCGGCGGCCGACCTCCGCGATTATCTCGACCGGATTGTCGACCAAGTGATCCTGGACTGGGACATCAACTACAACAGTTTGCGCCTGCCTGCGCTGGGCTCGGTGCTCGATCTACAGGAGCCCGTAGCCGGACGGCTCGGAGATCTCCTGGCGTGCGCGTGCGTCGACAGCTGCACCCTGCCGCGCGGCTACTCAGCCTGAAACGGACCCCGCCTAAGCCCGGCTGGTCTTGATGTCGAAGCCGACCTTCTCGCCATCCACGCTGGTGATCTTCAAGTGCGCCTTGTACGGCCCTTCCGGGCCCGTGAAGGTGCAGTCGAATTCACCGCCGACCTTGGCGTCGATGCCGGATGGGCATTTGACATCAGTCGGGTGGAATCCGGTCTTGCTGCTGACCATGTCGGTCACCGACTGCGCGGCGCCGTCGGGCTTGATGGTCGAACCGCATGCGCTGAGCTGCACCGTGAGGACCCCGAAGATGAGCGTGGTGCCGATGAAGCCGGTGGATCGCGTCATGGGAGAAACGTAGGCACGGACAGTTGGAAATGAATTGGAGTCCGACCCTGCGTTGTCGCCAAACGCGGTTCGCAATAAGCGTCCCGTTTGAGTTCGATCGCCACTCCTACCCGTAGGCGGGGCCCCACCAGGGGGCGCCAAACCTAGAAATGGAAACGATCCACATGAACCGCACCCACACCACCATGACAAACCGGCTCATCGCAGCGGTCGGCCTAGCCGCGGCACCGGCCCTGATGCTGATCGCGTCGAGCTGGACGGCTGCGCCGGCTTTCGCCGTCTGTAACGAGGGCACACCGAACTGCCAGCAGGTCGACTCCGGGCATCAGCGCGCTTCCGACCAGATCAATGGAGCGTTGCTGAGCGGTCAGTGCGCAGGACCGGACGGTTTCTGCGACGACAGCATCCCCGGCAGCGACGTCACGCCCCAACAAGGGACTCCGAAGCCCCCGACCAAGACGGGCATCGTCCACGCTCCGGTGACCACCGTGCGGAAATGATCGGCACCGGCAGAAGTGGGTAACCACCGAGCATGAATGCCGAGATCGTCCAAGATCGTCGCGCGGCCCGGCCACTCTTCGTCACCCTAACCGGGTTCGTGGGGATATTGGCATACAGCGACTTCTCGGTGGAGTGGCTGGTCAACTCGCCGCTGAGCCCGCTGCAGTCCTACGTGAGTGAGCTGGCGGTCGCAGGCCAGCCCGCGCGCTGGTTTTTCCGGATCAGCGACATCGTGGCGGGGGTCGGTTTCATCGCCATGGCCAACGTGCTGATGCGCTGGCAGCCGACGAGGCAGGCATCGGTCGCACGTCTGTCCGCGATGGTCGCCGGATTCTCGTCAATAGTCGACGGGCTGTGGCCCATGCCGTGCGCACCGTCGATCGACTTGAACTGCCGCGCAACGGAAGAAGCGATCCACACCGCGCAGGTCGTTCAGCCCCATACCGCTTCCAGTGTCATCGGGTTCACCGCACTGGTCTGCGCCATCGGCCTCTACGGGGCCACCCTGACAGGACGCCCGGACTACGCCCGGCTCGGTGCGTCTGGATTGTTGGCCGCGGCCGTGGCCGCGCTGCTCGGAGGTGTCGACGTCGCCATGTGCCTGGCGGCCTCGACAGCCTTGGTGGGGCTGGTGGAACGGATACAGGTGTGCGTCATTGCCTTGTGGCTGGCCGTCCTCATGCTCCGCGTGGCCGGTGATCGCCGCTGGCGTTGACGGAGCCGCCTAAGTGGACTCGGGCTGCGATCTGCGGATCCGATCCCCCACGGCCGCGACCCGGCGCCGTACCCGAGTGACCCGCGGTACGTACTCGGCGGCCCGTCGGGCCCCGTCCAGAATCGTCGTCATCGGCTGCAATGGGGCCGAGACGCGAACCGACGTGCGCTCGACCCGCGGCGGCCGATCACCCTTCCACCACACCGGCTCGGTGAGCCGCTGCACGAACGGCACCGAACTCTCGACCGACGCGTTGCCCCACTCGATCGCGCGATCGATGGCTTCCGGCGCGGCCGCCAACGTGACCGGGGACAGTGTCGGACTGAACCGGATGACGCGGTCGGCGAACGGCGCGTTGCGCACCATCTGCAGCTGCAACGCCTGCGTAATGGGTTGCAGCCAAAGATGTCTCGGATTCCACTGGGGGTGGAAGCAGTCCCAGCCGATGTAGCACGCGTTACGGGTGCCGAGGCGACCGTCCTGAATGCGCTTCCACGCCAGCTCAATCGGGACGTTGCTGGCCGCGCCCCCGTCGACCAACGCGGCGACGTCCTTGTCCACGAGCAGCTGATCGAGGAGACCCCACATCCGCGGATCACTCGACTCGTGATGCAGAATCCCCGGGATCGCCGATGAAAAACTTGCGGCGTCAACGACATTGAAGTCAGCGGTGAGATCGTCGCCGCCCAGCACGATCGGCTTGACGACGCGGGAGTCGATGAATGCAGCGACCTGCCACAGGCGGTTGACGGCACCCGGCGCGTAACCCAGCTTGAGGTGCTCAAGGGCCCGCACCCCCATGAGCGTGAAGTGCGACGGATGGAACTGTCCCGGCAAGCGGTCGAAAGACTGCTTCCTGACCCCGGCGACGACGGTCTCGTACGGGATCGCGAGATCCGTCAGCCGCATCGGTTCACCGTCCTCGCGCGTGAACATCTCCTTGGCGAACTCGTCGAACTGCAACGAGAACAATCCGTTGAGGCCATGGCGGCGCCGCGTCCTGGCCGGTGCCAGGACGCCGCGGTAGGTCACGGTCTTGGCCCATGCGACGTAGTCCTCGATGGGCACCGGCAGTACTCGGGCCATCACACTGCCCACGATGGCGCCGAACGAATTGGTCAGCATGTAGGCCGGCGGCAGGCCCGCCGCGAGCATGCGCTGCATGCCACCGAGGTAGACGTAGCCGGCGCCGCCCCCGCCGCCCAAGACCGCGACGTAGGTCTTGTACCCGAGCTCGGTGTCGAGTTCGTCCGCCGAGAAGTCGTTGGCGTGACGCTCCAGCAGGACCGAGCGTTCGTACTCCACGTCCTCCGTGAAACTCAGGAGGACTGCCTTCGCGGCATCCAATCGTTCCTGCGCGGTGGTGCGTCCACGCAGCGGGTTGTACAGCGCGTCGATCACGCGCTGCCGGAACCCGGCGATCCGGTCACCGACCATGACATCGCCGCGGCCGCGGGTGCCGGTGGGCCCGGCCGCGCCCGGTTCGAACACCGTCAACCGCGCGAAGCTCAAGAGGTAGCGCAGGCGTCGGAACTGCTCGGGGCTGAGCACGTCGGGGCATTCGAGGTCGGCGCGAACCAGCGCAGCTTCCATGTGCTGCAGCGCCAGAGTTGGGTTGCTGCCCGGAAGACCAGGAGGTTCGGCAACCTCTATTTCCGCCAACTCGGTGGACAGCTCGCCGTACGGTACGAGCTCGGAATTCGCCATCCGCTCATTCTTGGTCACGCGGCACCCAGCCGCGGCGGTTGGGTGGGATTGCCAGAACTGCCCGATCCCGTCAACTCCGTTGCGGCTCGGCCAGCACGTCCGAGAGCCACTTGATCACGAGGTCGGGCTGCTCGTCGATGATGAAGTGACCGCAATTGGGCACCTCGGTGATGTTCAGATCGTCGGCGTGGTCCTTGAAGCCCTCCAGCAGCGACGGATGCACCGCCACATCGTCGAGGCCGAAGAGCACCCGCACCGGCATCGCGAGCTTCTGGTCGTCGTAGGGACCGCGTGCCAGTTTGGCGAACTCCTTACCGACCATGGACCGGTAGATCTTGGAACCCGCCACGCGACGGTCCCGGTCCCGGAAGCAGCTGCGGAAGAAGTCCACCGACTCCTGCGGCATGCCGCTGCGGCGGATGAACCACCACAGCGTCGGCGACAGGTGCGAGAGTGGTCCGACCACGGGAGCGCCCACGGCAAGTTGGTACGCGAGCTTGTGGGCATGCCGTGCCACCCGGCCCGGCTCCTGCCACACGGGCGGGATGTTGAGGATCGCCAGTCGCTTGACGCGCGCCGGCGCCTTCAGCGCCACCAGCTGCGCGGTCCAGCCGCCCCAGTCATGGCCCACCAGGTCAAAGGATTCCAGCCCCAGCGCGGACGCGGCGGCGAGCACGTCGGAGGCGAACTGCTCCTTCTCGTACCCCTTCGGCGTGACTTCGCTCCAGCCGGCGCCGCGCAGATCCATGGCGTGCACCCGGTAGCCGTCATCCGCCAGCGCCGGGATGACCTTGTGCCACATGAACCAGTTCTCCGGCCAGCCGTGCAGCAGTACGATCGGGCGCCCACTCTCCGGTCCGGCCACGGCAACGTGGATCTTCACGTCACCGGCCTGTACATATTCATGGGTCACGCCATCGACGGTCGGCATGCTGCGCTGAGTCATGCCGGCATCTTACCGTGCGGTAAGTTCCGTTGACGAGAGCTGAACGACTGCGGCCGGCACGAGAAAACCCGCCCCGACCGAAGTCAGAACGGGTTTTACTTGTGGAGCCAAGGGGACTCGAACCCCTGCCCCCCCACATCGGCAGACTCCGACTGATCCGGGCAGACGCACCCAGCCAAACGCCAACCTTGCGCAATTAGTATGCGTTTCGTACCCTAAAAAAGTACGTTTCGCATACTCAAGAGGTGAGCGTGGCACAAGACCACAGCACTCCCATTCCAGCGGCGTTGACCCATGTCCCGCTGCGGACCATCCGGCCGCGCGATGCCACTGTTGCGTATCCCCATCCTCGGTCCCAGCTCGCGCGACTCACTGAGCACGGATTACTGCACCGTCTTGCCGACGGCTATTACGTCGTTGTCCCCCAAGACATGGTTGGACGGCCCTGGATTCCGGGGCTCGAAGCCGCTGCCGCCGGGATCGGCTCTGCGATCTACGGAGCAGATGAGACCGTGGTAATGGGCACAAGTGCCGCACGCCTACATGGGGCGATTCCGCGAGCACTCGCGACCGCGATCATCGCGGTGCCACAACAACACCGACCGATCGCACTCTCCGACCGGCCGGCGATCGTGCGATTCGTCAAGCGCCAGACGGCCGAGATCGACGCCGAGCTCATCCGCACCGAGTTAGGACCCACGCTGGTGACCACCCCCGAGCAGACTGTGCTTGATCTGGCCCACCGCCCCTCGCTGGGGGACGCGGAACCAGACGTTCCCACCGCCCTGGCCGCGCTGTACGCACGCAGCGACAAGAACCGCCTTCAGGAATTGGCAACCGGCCAACGTCGACTCGCGTCCCTACGTCGGGCAGAAGCCTGGGTGCAGGCAGGATCATGAACGTCGACGAACGTGACACCGTCGCAACACAATTCAGCGTTGCCACCGAACAAGTCGAACGCGATCACCTCATATCGCATCTGCTGGCATTCCTGAGTCGGAGCTTCGGAGACCGGATCCACTTCATCGGTGGAACCGCGCTCGCCCGGACACACCTTCCGGACGGCCGACTCAGCGAGGACATCGATCTCATCGCTCTTGGCGACCGCAAGCTGGTCGCGCAGGATCTAGATGCAGCCCTCCCCCGCGCTGTGCCTCGAAGCCATGGGCGGCTCACCGTAGAACCCGCATTGAGTTCAATCGCAGACACTCTCCCCGTGCTGATACGCCCCGCGGACGGCCACCCGATACGGCTACAGCTGCTGTCGTCTGGGGAGCGAATCCTGTGGCCAACCGAACGCCGCGCACTGGTCCAGCGCTACGCCGATGCGCCACCAGCAAAACTGTTGGTGCCAACGTTACCCGCTTTCGCCGCGTCGAAGACCGCTACATGGGCCGATAGGCGTGCTGCCCGCGACCTCTGGGACCTGTGGGCGCTCAACAAGATCGGCGCCATCGATCCGGCGGCTGCCGCGCTGTTCCGGCGATTCGGTCCCACCAACAGAGACCCTGGCGATTACCTATTTCGCGATGCGCCATCAGACACGGTCTGGCGGACGCAATTGGCCGGACAGACCCGACTGACGGTGTCCGCGAAGGACGCTCTTTATGCGGTACGCGGTGCCTGGCGGAATGCCGTCAGTTGCTCGTCATGATGCAAACGTCCACCAGTCGGTGTTTCAGCTCGTTGTCCGAGCAACCAGGAAGCTCTCGGGCCCGTACCCGTCAATCTGTGCGTCACCCCACCAGGAGAGGAACTGCTCAGCTGTCTCACCGTTGTGCTCAATATCGAATGCGCACTCAAACGATGCGACAACACCGTCGAGGTGCGACCTTCGACAACACGCGTGGATGCGCTACGCGGTCCCGACAGCCGTAGGACAAAGTTAGGACATTTCGCCTCGGCGATCATCACGCCAGCAAACGAGAAAACCCGCCTTGTACGATGTCAAGGCGGGTTTTCTGCTGTGGAGCTAAGGGGACTCGAACCCCTGACCCCCACACTGCCAGTGTGGTGCGCTACCAGCTGCGCCATAGCCCCTTAAGTGGTGCCTGATGAAGCTACACCACGGGCACCACCGTCGACAAAACGGCTGGTCAGAGCGACCCCTCCACCGGCTCGTGACCCAGTGGACAGATCGGGGTCTCCTCGTCGTCACCGGCATGACGCGTTTCCGGTGCGAGCGCCCAAGACGCCGCGGCGGCCAGCAGGATCACCCCGCCGACACCGAATGCGGCGGTGAACGACACATGCTGGGCGATCTGCCCGGCGACCAGCGACCCGACGATCGTGCCGAGATCGGACATCATCTGAAAGGTCGCCACGGCAGTGCCGCCCCGAGCCTGGTTGCCGATGACGTCCGCGACGGCGGCCTGCTGTGGCGAGATGAAGATGCCGCTCGCGGCGCCGGTCACGAACGCGATCGCGAGGAACACCGGCAGCGACGTGGTCCAGCCGAGCAGCACCGTCGAGATGGACGACACCGTCAGCCCGACGATCATCAGCTTGCGCCGGCCGACCCGGTCGGACAGATGCCCGCTGGGGATCACGGCACAGACGTTGCCGACCGCGAACATCGCCAGCACCAGGCCGGCCATGCCCGCGCTGCGGTGCAGCACGTCGACGACGAACAGCGGAACCAGCGCCACCCGCAGGCCCAGCGCAGCCCAACCGGCCGCCAGGTTCGACAGCAGCGCGGCCTGGTAGGCACGGTTACGCAGCACGGCCCGCACCGATACCGTCGGCCCCGTTTCCACGTCCGGAGCGGCCAGCGGCGAGTTCCGCAGGCTGACGAACACGACGGCCGCTGCGACGGTCAGCGCCACCCCGTAGATGACGAACGGCGCAGACAGACCCAGCCCGGCGGTCAGGCTGCCGAGCACCGGACCGGCCACGCCACCGATCATGAAGGCGCTCGAGAACAGCCCGGCCACGCGGCCGCGGGCGTCGAACGGCGACAGCCGGATCATCAGTGCCAGGGACGACACCGTGAACATGGTCGAGCCGGCACCGCCGAGGGATCGGAACAGCAACAACTGCCAGTAGGTCTGAGCGAACGCGCAGGCCAAGGTCGACAACGCGACGATCAGCAGCCCGGTGAGATAGACGCGTCGCTCGCCGAGTTTCTGTACCAGCAGGCCGCTGGGCGGCGCGAAGATCAGGCGCATCGCGGCGAACGCGGTGATGACGAACGTCGCCGCGCTGATGCTGACACCGAAGTTACGGGCGTACGCCGGCAGTACCGGGGCCACCACGCCGTAGCCGAGAGCGATGACGACATTGGCACCGGCCAGGATCCAGATCTCGGCGGGAAGTCGGGTCGGGGTCGGACAGTCGCCCTCCGTGACAGCGCGCACGCTATGACTGTATTCGGCGCGTGCCGCAGTCACGGCCAAGTACCGCCCCGTCCGCCTCCGTAGGCAGTTGCTACTGGGCGTCCCGCGTCACTGGCGCCCCAGGGACCTTGGAGGGGGCAGGCGGTGGTGCGGGTGTCAACTCGTCGGCCGTCATGGCCGGATCGCGATGTGCCACACACCAGCAAACCGGCGGAATCCCCTGGCACACCGGATCTTCCCAGGGCATGCAGTACCACGGCGCCGGGAGGCTGGGGAAAGCGACGATGACGCTCAGACCGGTTATCAAGCCCGCACGGGTGAGTGTCCGAACAGCGGTAGTAGTAGTACTCACGATTGCTCCTCTCGCAATTGAAGCCTCGTGGTAGCCACAACTTTAAGCCCGCCAAAGCGACGCCGCAGCGACTTGGCAGCAAAACCACATGAACCTGAAATCCGGTGCTCGACCGCGGAGCAACGTGCAGCTTCGTTAGCCCAGCAAAGCGATTACGCGATGACGGTGTTCACCACTTCCCGGGCGGCCTCCTGGACCTGCGCCAGGTGTTCCGGCCCCTTGAACGACTCGGCATAAATCTTGTAGACGTCCTCGGTGCCCGAGGGCCTCGCGGCGAACCACGCGTTCTCGGTGGTCACCTTCAGGCCGCCGAGCGGGGCCCCGTTGCCGGGTGCCGCCGTGAGCTTGGCGACGATCGGCTCACCCGCCAGCTCGGTCGCGGTGACCTGCTCGGCCGACAGCTTCGACAACCGTGCCTTCTGGTCGCGATCGGCCGGCGCGTCGATGCGGGCGTAGGACGGGGCGCCGTACTTCTCGGTCAGCTCGGCGTACCGCTGCGATGGCGACTTACCGGTGACCGCGAGAATCTCCGAGGCCAGCAGCGCCAGGATGATGCCGTCCTTGTCGGTGGTCCAGACGGACCCGTCCGTGCGCAGGAACGACGCCCCGGCGCTCTCCTCGCCACCGAATCCGATTGTGCCGCTGATCAACCCGTTGACGAACCATTTGAACCCGACCGGCACCTCGATGAGCCGGCGCCCCAGCCCGGCCACTACTCGATCGATGATCGACGAGCTGACCGCGGTCTTGCCGACCGCGGTGGAACCCGGCCAACCCGTTCGATGGGTGTACAGATAATCGATGGCCACAGCGAGATAGTGATTCGGATTGAGCAGCCCGCCGTCGGGCGTGACGATGCCGTGCCGGTCGGAATCCGCGTCGTTGCCGGTGGCGATCTGGTACCGCTCCCGATTCGCGATGAGCGACGCCATGGCGTTCGGCGAACTGCAGTCCATCCGGATTTTGCCGTCGGTGTCGAGCGTCATGAACCGCCAGGTGGCGTCCACCAGCGGGTTGACCACGGTCAGGTCCAACTGATGTCTTTCGGCGATGGCAGCCCAGTAGTCGACACTGGCCCCGCCGAGCGGGTCCGCGCCGATACGCACCCCCTCAGCCCGAATGGCATGCAGGTCAACCACATTCGGTAGATCCTCCACATAGGCATTCAGATAATCGTGCCGCTCCGTCGAGCCCAGGGCGCGCGCCAGGGGTATCCGCTTCACGTCGCGCAATCCATCGCGCAGAATCTCGTTGGCACGCTTGGCAATCAGGCTCGTCGCGTCGGTGTCCGCGGGACCTCCGTTGGGCGGGTTGTATTTGAAACCCCCGTCGCGCGGTGGGTTGTGCGACGGGGTGACGACGATGCCGTCGGCGAGGTCGCCTTCCCGGCCGCGGTTGAAGGTCAGGATCGCGTGACTGACCGCAGGCGTGGGCGTGTAGCGGTCGGCGGCGTCGATCATCGCCACGACCTCGTTGCCGGCCAGTACCTCCAGTGCCGTGACCCAGGCCGGTTCGGACAGGGCGTGGGTGTCGCGGCCGATGAACAGCGGACCGGTGGTGCCCTGCGCGGCGCGGTACTCGACGATCGCCTGCGTGGTGGCCAGGATGTGCGGCTCGTTGAATGCCGCGTCCAGGCTCGACCCGCGATGCCCCGACGTGCCGAACACCACCTGCTGGTCGACGTTCTCGGGATCCGGCGCCACGGTGTAGTAGGCGGTGACCACGTGGGCCACGTCGATCAGGTCGTCTGGCTGGGCCGGTTGGCCGGCGCGGGGGTTGGCCGTCATGAGCTCGATTCTGCTACCGGTTCTCCCCCGGTGTGCACCTGTCGGCGTTCGGCCACCATACTTTTGCCCTATGTTCGGCCACGACAACCGAGAATTGGCCGCCGTCTTCGCCGGGGGCGCCATCGGCACCGTCGCGCGCGCCGCCCTCGCGGTCTTCGCCGCGCCCCATCCTCCGCACTGGCCCTGGCCGACGTTCGTCGTCAACATCGTCGGTGCGTTCCTGCTCGGCTACTTCACGACCCGCTTGCTGGAGCGGCTCCCCGTATCGAGCTATCAGCGCCCGCTGCTCGGCACCGGCGTATGCGGCGGCCTGACCACGTTCAGCACCATGCAGGTCGAGACCGTGCGGATGCTCGAGCACGGCGCCTACGGGCTGGCGGCGGGCTACACGGTGGCCAGCATCGTCGCTGGCTTGGCCGCGGTGTACCTGGCTACGGTCCTGGTGCGGCGGGTGCGGGTGCGGGCATGACGGCGGTGATCTGGCTGGGCGTCGCGCTCATCGGTGGCGTGGGAGCCGTGACGAGGTTCCTGGTGGACCGTGCGGTATCGAAACGCAAGAGCAGCAGCTTCCCGTACGGAACGTTCGTGGTGAACCTCAGCGGCGCGTGGCTGCTCGGCTTCTTCGGCGGGCTGGCATTCAGCCCCAACGTCGCCCTGCTGGCCGGTACCGCGTTCGTCGGCGCGTACACGACGTTCTCGACATGGATGCTGGAAACCCAACGCCTCGGCGAGGAACGACAAGTCTGGTTCGCACTGGCCAATATCGTGGCGAGCGTGGTGTTGGGCCTGGCCGCCGCGGCGCTCGGACTGTGGATGGGCGGGCTGCTGTGAGCGACTCCGCGGACTACCTGAAACTCACCACGTATTTCGGTGAGCGGCAACGACATCACGGCCGGTTCCTGGCGGAGGAACTACTCGACCTCTACGGCGCCGAGGACGTCGCCACCAGTGTGGTGCTGCGCGGCATCGCCGGATTCGGACCACGGCACCAGCTGCGCACCGACCAGACGCTGAGTCAGTCCGAGGACCTGCCGGTGGCCATCGCCGCGGTGGACACCGCCGACAAGATCGCCGGGCTGGCCGAGCACACGGTGGAACTGACGACGCGGGGGCTCGTCACGCTCGAACGCGCCCGCCTGCTCACCACCGCAAAGGTCGGTGAGCACACAAAGCTCACCGTGTATGTCGGTCGCCAGCACCGCATCAATGGCCGCCCGGCCCACGTCGCGGTGTGCGATCTGCTCCACCGCAGCGGATTCGCCTGCGCCTCGGTCTTTCTCGGGGTCGACGGCACGGTCCGCGGTCGCCGCGAGCGGGCCCGGTTCATGAACCGGAATACGGAAGTGCCCGTCATGATCATCGCGATCGGCGACGGTGACCGCGCCGTCGCGGTCCTGCCCGAACTCGAGCGGCTGCTGCCCGACCCGTTGGTGACGGTCGAGCGGGCCGAGCTGTGCAAGCAGGCGGGGACACTGCTTGCCCGCCCTGGTGCGCTTCCGGCCCACGATGCCGCCGGAACTCCGTTGTGGCAGAAGCTTATGGTGTACACCACCGAGGACACGTTGCACGGCGGCGAGCCGGTACACCGGGAGATCGTGCGCCGACTGCGCGCCATCGAGGCCACCCGCGGTGTCACCGTCCTGCGCGGCATCTGGGGCTTCCATGACCGCCGGACGCCGCACGGCGACAGGTTGTTTCAGCTCGGGCGTCAGGTTCCGGTCACGACCATCGTGGTCGACACCCCCGAAAACATCTCTACCGCTTTCGATCTCATCGATGAAGTGACGATCGACCACGGGGTGGTCACCTGCGAACGAGTACCGGCACTGGTCTCCATCGACAACGGAAACCGGGACGGCAGTACCAGTCTGGGACACTTTTTCACATAAAAGGTAAGCCTAGCCTAAACAGCTCCTGTCGGCTACGGTCCCTCGGCATGGAGTCAACAACTGAATCGGTAAGCACTGGCTTGGCCAAGATCATGCAGGACGACATGGGCGTGGACATCAGACGCGTCACCCGCGACTCACGGCTCATCAACGATGTCGGTCTGGACTCGGTGGCTTTCGCCGTGGGCATGGTCGCAATCGAAGACCGCTTCGGCGTCGCGCTGTCCGAGGAAGACCTGCTCAACAGCGAAACCGTCGGCGACCTCGAGGACGCGATCGCCGCAAAACTCCCCAGCGCCCAACGCTCATGAACCCATCGAGCCTCGCGTCGACCCTGTCACAGGCGATGATCCGGTCGACGCGCGACCTGGTGACCATCGACCCGAAATCCGGTGACTGGCAACGACATCCCTGGCAGGAAGTGCACGCCCGCGCCGAGAACGTCGCCGCGCGGGTCGACGGGCAAAGCCGCGTCGGCCTGGTCGGCGAGCCCACGGTGGAATTCCTGGCGGGCATCTACGGCACGATCTTCGCCGGCGCCGCCGTATCCATCCTGCCTGGACCGGTTCGCGGAGCCGACGCCGCAACCTGGGCCGATGCCACGCTGAACAGGTTCGCCGATATCGGCATCGACACCGTGCTCAGCCACGGCAAGCATCTCGACCTGTTGCGCACCGCCACCAGCGCTGCGCAGCTGCACGACGTCAATACCGTTGCACACGAACAACGCTCGGCAACGTTCGCGCCGTCACGGACCGCCGACGTCGGCATCCTGCAGGGCACCGCGGGCTCGACCGGCACACCTCGCACCGCGCAGATCCCGGCGGACGCGGCGTTGGCGAACCTGCGCGGACTGGTCTCGCGGATCAGCGTCACCGACGCCGATCGAGGCCACTCGTGGCTGCCGATCTATCACGACATGGGACTGGCGTTCATGCTCACATTGACGCTCGGCGGCGGCGAATTGTGGCAGGCGCCCACCACCGCGTTCTCCGCGTCACCGTTCGCCTGGCTCAAGTGGTTGACCGAGAGCCGGGCAACCATGACGGCGGCACCGAACATGGCCTTTGGGCTGCTCGGCAAGTACGCCCGCCTCGTCAGCGATGTCGACTTGGGCACACTGAGATTCGCGCTCAACGGCGGCGAACCCGTCGACTGCGAAGGCACCCATCGGTTCGCCACCGAGATGGCCAAGTTCGGCTTCGACGCGAACTCGCTCTGCCCGTCATACGGCCTCGCCGAATCGACCTGTGCGGTAACGGTTCCCGCCCCGGGCGGCGGACTGCGCTGCGACGACGTCACCCTGACCCTCGACGGCGACACCGCGGTGCGCAGGTACGCGGTACTCGGGCGGCCGATCGACGGCATGGAAGTGCGCGTCGCTCCCACGGATGTGCCCCACGAGCTCGCGGGGCGTGATGTCGGCGAAGTCCAGGTGTGCGGCACCTCGATGATGGCCGGCTATCTCGGGCAGGACCCAATCGATCGCGAAGATTGGTTCGCCACTGGCGATCTCGGCTACATCACCGAGGGCGGCCTGGTGGTGTGCGGCCGGCTCAAGGAGCTCATCACCGTGGCCGGGCGCAACATCTTCCCCACGGAGATCGAGCAGGTGGCTGCCCGCGCCGACGGAGTACGCGAAGGTGCCGTCGTGGCGGTGGGCACCAAAGACGCCGGCGCCCGACAGGGTTTGGTGATCGCCGCGGAATTCAAGGGCGACGACGAGGCGACCGCCCGCAGCCAGGTGGTGTCCCTGGTCGCCTCCGAGTGCGGCATCGTGCCGGCGGACGTGGTGTTCCTCAAACCTGGTTCGCTGCCGCGAACCTCATCGGGGAAACTCCGGCGCCTCGAAGTCAGACGTACCCTGGAAATGGCGGGATCGTGACCACCTTCGAGACGTGCACCACCGAGAGTTATCGAGAACTGCTGGGCGAGGTATTCGACGACCGGGTCCGACGATGGACGGCGGAAGCTGAAGAATCCGAACGCTTTCCGCGCAAGCTCATCGAATACCTGGGCCAATCCGAGGTTTTCGCCGCCAAGTGGGGCGACAGCCAGTATCCGGATGTGGCGAAGGTGTTCGCGCTCGCCGGGGAATTGGGCAAGCTCGGGTCCGCGGGGATCGGCGTCGGGGTCAGCTTGCATGACTCGGCCATCGCAATCCTGCGCAGATTCGGCAAATCCGATTACCTGCGCGATATCACCGAGCAGGCCATCCGCGGCGACGCGGTGTTGTGCATCGCCGCGTCGGAAGAGTCCGGTGGCTCGGACCTGCAGATCGTGGAGACCGAAGTCGTCTCTGCACGTGGCGGTTTCGAGGTCCGCGGCATCAAGAAGTTCGTGTCGCTGTCCCCCATTGCCGACCACATCATGGTGGTCGCACGGAGCGTCGACCATGATCTGCACAGCCGACACGGCAGCGTCGTGGTCGTCACCGTGCCGACCGCACAAGTCGAGGTGCAGACTCCCTATCGCAAGGTGGGTGCCGGTCCGCTCGATACCGCGGCAGTTCACATCGACACCTGGATACCGGCGGAGGCGCTCGTGGCGCGGGCGGGCACGGGGCTGGCCGTCATCTCCTGGGGCTTGGCGCATGAGCGGCTGTCGATCGCCGGTCAGATCGAGGCCAACTGCCGCCGGATCATCGGAATCACGTTGGCCCGCATGATGAAACGCCGCCAGTTCGGCCATACTCTGTACGAGCATCAAGCGCTGCGGATGCGACTGGCCGACCTGCAGGCCCGGGTTGATCTGCTGCGCTACGGGTTGGCGGGACTTGCCGCGCAGGGGCGCATGGATCTGCGTGCGGCCGCGGCCATCAAGGTCACCGCAGCGCGCCTCGGCGTCGAGGTCGTCGACGAGTGCATGCACATCTTCGGCGGTGCCGGATATCTGGTGGACGAGACACCTTTGGGCCGCTGGTGGCGCGACATGAAACTCGCACGGGTCGGCGGCGGCAGCGACGAAGTCCTCTGGGAACTCGTTGCGGCGGGAATGCGACCCGACTACGAGGGCTACGACGCGGTGACGTCCTCACCCTTCATCGCTTGACCAGATTCACCAGGAATTCGATGGTGACGATCGGATCGACGGCGAGAAGTCCCGCCGGCGGCGCCGGCGGGACGATGCCGTAATCGGAGAAGGTGACCGGGATTTGGCCCACGGCCACGACCCCGCCGCCCGTCCGCTGCACGTCCAGCCGCACCGCCACCTGGCGGGTAACGCCCTTGAGCGTCAGTTGCGCCGATACCTCCATGGTCGTGGGCGTGCCGTTGCCGGTGATTGCCGACAAATTGACCGGGTCGAGAACCGCGAGTTTGGCGGTCGGGAACCGTGCGGCATCCATTACCTCGGCGCTGCGGAACTTGTCATCCCGGCCGCGGTGCGGTGACTGCATCGTCCCGACGTCGACGACGAAGCTCGCCGCCTGCAGGGTGCCGCCAGCAACAGTGGCGTCGCCGCGGACCGAGTTGGTCCGTCCAGTGACGGTCACCGTCTCCCACAGCAGTTGTTGCCGGGCGCGGTAACCGGCCTGGGAGCGGTCGGCCTCATCGTCGGGACCGGCGGAAACGACCCATTTACCGTCGAGGTTCGTGCTGGCCGCAAGATGCGCCGACGGCAGCGTCAGCGCCGGAGGCGGTGCGCCTTCCATCTGAGTTCGGTAGAACCACGGTCCCGCGCATACCCCCACGACGGCGAGCACTGCCAGCAACAGCAGAAGCCTTTTTGCCACTCCCTCTATATACAGGGCGGGTCCGACGTCAGCTGGATGGGCGCGCCAGCGCGTACAGCGCCATCCTGCGGTTTGCCATGTCGTGTTCACCGAGGAATTCGGCGCCACCATGCTCGACCAGCCGTCGCGCACCGGTATTGCGATGGTCGGGATCGAACATCACCCGACGGCACGCCGGCACCAGTTCGAACAGACTCGCCAACACCTGGGGCATCAGTAGCGGTCCCAGCCCCCGATTGACGAAGCGCTCATCTGCGATTGCGGCGTGCAGCCCCAGATCGTAGGGATCGGCGTCATAGCAAGGCGCGATGGAGTCCTTCGCTGCCCAGTACAGCTCGAGGTAGCCCATCGCTTTGTCCTGGTAGCTCACCAGCAACGGCCGCGAGTACTCACCGTCAAGCTGCGCCTGCAGGTGCCGCTGCCACCATTCCGGCGGTCGGTCGTACTCCCAGGCCTCCGCCAGGTGCGGCCGATTCATCCATTCGGACAACATCTCGGCGTCGGCCTCGGCGTCCACGAAACGCACGGCCCACGGGGCTGCCAGCTGCGGAAGCGGCGGCGAACCCACCGCCCGCACCTCAGCGGACAACGACGTCAACTCGCGCGGCAGCGCCGGCCCCTGATCAATCTCGGTCATTTCAGCGGCGAGCCTACCCGATTTGCTTAGGTTAGGTTTGCCTACATCTGAGCGCGTGCAACCGAGTCGATACCCGCATCAGCAGTCCACAATCCGGCGCTAAAGTCGACTCACGCACGTTGCGGACTGCTTGCTCAAGGGCTGTAACGCTCAGCCACAGAGGGTCGATAGAACTGCTAACGTAGTCATCAATCACTTTGGTCGCATCGGTTAGCTGGTGCGGGAGGGGAATACACAATGTCTTTCACCACTCGGATGATGGTCGGCGCGGGCTCGGCACTGGTCGCTGTCATGGCCAGCGGCGCAGTCGCCACCGCTCAGCCGGACCCCACCCCGATCATGTACTCGACCTGCACCTACCCGCAGGTGATCGCCGCTCTGACCGCCCTCGACCCGGGTGCCGCCGCCGAGCTGCAGGCAAACCCGATCGGCGTCGGTTACCTGCACCAGCTGATCGCCTCCGGTCCGCAGCAGCGTAAGGCCCTGATCACCCGGGCGTACAACACCCCGGGCGCCGCCGGCTACACCGACCTGGTGCTGAACGTCGCCAACACCTGCAACAACTTCTGATCTGAAGCCAAGTCAACGCGGCTCGGTCCTTCGGGACCGAGCCGCGTTGTGCTTTCCAGGCATACGCGCCGATAGTCAGAATCCGCGGTTCGAACCTCGGACCGCGGCGACAGCATCCTCAGGTCCGGCGAAGTTCACCTGCGCGGGTCCGCGGCCTGCCGCGAACAGCAGCAGCTCGCCCGGCGCGCCGGTCACCGTCACCTCGGGGCCACGGCCGGCTGCGGCCAGGCGACGGCCGTCTGGCGTCACCAGCAGAATCCGCGCCGGCGGCTTCTTGATCCCCATGCGCGCCATATTCGCCACCTGCCCCGCCAGTGCGGCGGCGAGCCGGCCGTCGAGTTCCCGCGGCTCCCAGGTGGGCTGAGCCCGGCGGACGTCCTCGTTGTGGATGAACATCTCGGCGACGTTGACGAACGGGTCGAGCAGTTTGAACGGCGAATACACCGGCGGGCCCGCGGCGATCATGTCGACGAGCTTTTCCCAGTCGGTCGATGCGGTCACCTTCGCCTGGACGCGTTCGGTGTAGCCGGCCAGTTGCGGCACCAGAATGCCCGGTGCGGCATCGAGCCGGCGTTCCCGCACCACAAGGTGCGCGGCCAGGTCGCGGGAGGTCCACCCTTCGCACAGCGTGGGTGCGTCGGGTCCGTGCTCGCGCAGGGATTCGACGAGGGCGGCGCGTTCCCGCTGAGCGGCTGTCATGCGCTGAAGTCTAGGTCGGACGACGATCACGCGGCGCGGCACGAACGGCTGCGCTCCGACATTGCGACCCGGGTCACGTTCCCCAGACAAACGCCAGGTGAACGATCGCGACGTGATTACAGATGGGTACCCATCCGCACAGCAGGGGCCTCAACAGCCTCATTGATAACTATGGTCACAAAAGCCCCTCGCTGGCGTCCGAGCGCCGCCTGCCATCCGAAAGGTGTGACCGTGTCGCCGCGTCCTCGCATTGCATCGGTGGCTTTGACGGCCGCCGTCGTTCTCGGCGGAGCGGTGGGCATCGCGCCGCCGCGCGCAGCTGCTGACCCCTGCACCGGCCCCAACGCGGGCGTCCTGCCGCCGAACGGGGTGCCGTCGAGCGGCGTCATGCGGCCGCCGTCGGGCGGCCATCGACCGAGCAACGCGAACGACAAAGCTCCGCTGCCGACACTGGGCAAGTTGTCCCGATCGCTGCTCAGCGTATTCACCCAGGGCACCGTGCAGCAGCAGGCCGGCGTGCTCCCCGGCACACCTCGGGTGCCGCAGCCACCGGTCCAACCACGGACGGCGCAGCCCGCCCCCGCCGCGAGCCAGCCCCAGCCGGGGGCAGAACCGGCGCCGCCCATCGACGCGGGCACCACATCACTGGTCGGCTGGGTGACAGGCGACCAGAGTGCGGGCGGCGATACCCTCCAGCGGTTCGGCATCTCCGGCACCGACCTCGGCATCATGTGGGACAACGGCGACCCGGCGAACAACCAGGTGCTGATGATGTTCGGCGACACGTACGGCTACTGCGCCACCCCTAACCAGCAGTGGCGCTACAACACCATGTTCCGCACCAATGACCGCACGTTGTCGCACGGCATCCACATCCCGCCCGGCTCGGTGACCAACCCGTATTCTGGCTCACCCGAGTGGCAGCCGAACCTGGCCAAGCAGACCATCCCCACCATCCGCTGGGCACCCGTCGAGAAGGGCATCATCCCGACTTCCGGTGTCGCCGTGGGCAAGACGCAATACGCCAGCTTCATGTCCATCAAGAACTGGGACAGCGCCGGCGCCTGGACCACGAACTATTCGGCGATCGCCGTCTCCAACGACAACGGCCAGAACTGGGGCGTATACCCCAGTAGCGTCCGACCGATGGCGCCCGACAGCGTGTCCCGGGTTGCCTACCTGCCGGGCAACGAGAACTTCCAGCAAGGCGCGTTCCTGAAGGGCAGCGACGGCTACATCTACTCGTACGGAACCCCTTCTGGCCGAATTGGCAACGCCTACGTGTCCCGGGTGCCGCAGAACCTGTTGCCGGACATGAGTAAGTACGAGTACTGGAACAACGAGAGCCAGTCCTGGGTGCCCAACAACCCGAGTGCGGCCTCGCCGATCATTCCGGGCCCGGTCGGCGAAATGTCGGTGCAGTACAACACCTACCTCAAGCAGTACCTGGCGATGTACTGCAACAACCTGTCCGACGTCGTGATCCGCACCGCCCCGACACCGCAAGGACCTTGGGGCCCTGAGCAATTGGTCGTCTCGTCCATGCAGTTCCCCGGCGGCGTCTACGCGCCGTACCTACACCCGTGGTCCAACGGCCGCGACCTCTACTTCACCTTGTCGCTGTGGTCGGCGTACAACGTGATGCTGCTGCACACCGTACTGCCCTGAGTCAGTTGGGTTTTCGCATTCCGTCGAGAGTGGCCCAGAACTCGGTGAGTGCTGCCGCGCCGCGCGCCGGGTCCTGCAGCATCCACCAGTGCCCGAGCCCGTCGAGCACCGTGGTGCGCGCGCCCGCGCGTTCCGCTGCGCGGTAACGGATTTCGTCGGAGCCGATGTAGGGGTCGTCGGTGGCCAGCAGAGCAAGGCCCGGCCGGGACCGCAACTTCTCGAGGTCACGCCCGACTTCCGCCATCGCGGGTTGGCGCGCCGAACGGTACAACGCCAGGATCGCCCGGCCCATCTCGGGACCTTGCGCGGCGGCGAGAGACGTGGCGATATCCAGCGGCATGCCCAGTGCGACCATCTGTGCGGCGCGGTCCTCGACACTGCCGCCGAGCATGGTCTCGACCAGTTGCTCGCCCTCCCCCGGCGTCTGCCAAACCTGAGCCAGGTCGTGCCAGACGTAGTCGGGGTCGAGTATCCCGACTACATCCGTCACCCAACTGCGGACGAGTTCAGGGCGGTGCATCACGGCAGTCAGCACGTGGCCGCCACCCCAGTCGTGGCCGACCAGATCGACCGGCTCACCGACCGCTTCCAGCTCAGCCTCGAGCCAGTCCCGGTACGCGGGATAGGTGGCCGAGAAGTCGTCGGGCAGCGGGGCGCCGAATCCCGGCGGCGACAAGCGCACCACGTCGTCCCGACCGAGCGCGTCGACCAACGGGCCCCAGATCGCATCGGTCTCCGGATTGCCATGCACGAGAACGACGGTCATAGGGCCATCCTGGCATCGCCGCGGCGCCGACGCGGCCGCTTCCATGAGGACCGAGGGACAAGTCGCATCATTACAAGAACTGCCGGCCTGAAGATGACCTAGGTCCGCGGTGGCGGGGTGGCCGTCGGGCCCAGCAGATCAGCGGTGCCGTTCGACGAGGTGCGTCGCCACCGCCCCTGCAGCGGCAACTCGCGCAACGTCTCGCCGCCTACGGACCACCGTCGGGCCGCGAAGCGGACGACGGTGCGGACGTGGCGGTTCGTGTCCGAGTACCAACGCCATTCGTAGAGCTGGTCACCCTGCAGCCAATGCGCGAGCGACTCGGATTCGACGCCTTGCAGATAGGGCCGGACCCACGTCACCGTCACCCACGCCTGCTGCGCTACTTGCTCAGACAGCCGGAAGGTCCACTCGAGCGGACCGTCACCGGCGATCATGGTGTGCCGCAATGGTGGCGCTGGCACTGTTCCCTGGACCCCGCACAGCGTCACCGCAACATTGTGAAAGACCGCTGGTCCGCCCGCCTCGAACCGCACGGCGTAGCCGTCGGCCGCGTCGCGGTTCACGGAGAATGCGGCCAGCCCACCGACGGCGACGTAGCGCGCAAACACCAATCCGCTGACGACCATGACGACGCGGCGTACCGCGAGCAGCACGGTGAACGTCGCGACGGTCAGCGCGACGACACGCCACATCAGGTCCACCCGCACAGCGTGTCAGAGCGTCAACCGCACGTCAGGCAATTGCCGACGTGCCGCTCAATTGGGGGCCTTCGCCTTCTCCAGTTCGCGCAGCAGAGACAACGACAGGAAAGTCATCGGGCCCGCGTCCTCGAATCTGCTACCGACGTTGCCCGCGAGACCGCCTTCGACAGCGAGATCACTGATCAGGTCGAGTTTGAGCTGCGGGCTGCCCGCACTGAAGTCGAGGTCCGCCAGGTCGACCCACACGATGTTGGGCCGCGTGGTGGATTCATAGGCGTAGCGCCGGTTGGTCAGGTCCATCACCACCTGCCAGATGGTCTGCGAGGCATCCGGCTTGCCCGGATCCGGGATCCGGAAGGGCTGCGCGGCGTTTCGGATCACCGAGAACATGCCCGCGATCGCCTCGACCTGGCTCGACGGCATGGGCAGGCGGCCGGCGTAGTAAGTGGCGCGCGCGAACCTGTCGGCGGCCAACGTGGAACCCGGCAATGGCTCCGTGCCGCCGAGGCCCTCGAAGCTCTTCACCAGCTCGAGCTGCTGATCGAACGTCGGCGAGTTCGTCATCACCCGAAAATCCTTGCTGTGGTAGACCTTCGGCTGGCCGTCGAGGTACTCGATGATCGCCGAGTCGCCGCTGGCGTCATCGAGAGCCAGATGAATGGTGGGCGGGTCGCCACCGGTCGGGTCGTCCAGCTGGACCACCTGCACATCGGTCTCGCTGATCCACGCGACCGCGTCAGCCACCGTCGCGAAGTTGTCGAGGAAGTACTGCAGCCAGATCGCCTGACTCAGCTGAGTCCGCGTGGCATCCGGTGTGCCATAGGTGGATTCGGCCAGCCACAGCACGTGCCCGGCCAGTCCGGCCTCGTTGATGCCGTCCACCGAGATGATGTCGAAGGCGGCGGCGATCACGCTGCCGAACTTCGAGGTCCAGGTGAGCTTGCCTGCGACGCCGTCGTCGCGCGTGACGCCGCGCGGTTGCTTCCACAGGTTGGTCATGAGGTCGCGGTGGAAGTCCATGTTGCGGCCGACCAAGACCGCGTCGCCGGCGTCCGGCCAGATGACTCGTGTGCACACCGGAGCAAGCCTAACTTTCCGTACGCGACAGCCGCGCTGATCCCGGCCGCGCCGAACGTGGTGACGAGCAAGGCGCCGAGGCGCGCGAGCACTAGGCCCAGCGGTTCGCGAGCAACTTGAAGCTCGGCATGTCTTCCAGAGACGAGAGTGCCTCGTAGATCCGCTGGTACCCGGTGCTGGCGATCCGCCACACACCGTCCTCGTCCTTGCGATAGGTATCCGAGTAATAGCCCGAACCGCGGATCATCGCGTGGCCCGGCACGATCACGGTGTCCTCGAACACCCACGAACCGTGCGCGGTGGTGTCGGAGTCGAGGTCGATCTCGGGGTGGCTGGCGATGTGGGTCGTGATGATGCCGTTGTCGAGGTTCGTCCGCATGAAGTCGACGACGGCGTCTCGTCCCTCGTAATGCACCGGCTCACCCATCGCGTGGGTGCCGTAACGGGTGACGACATCTGCAGCGAGGCAGTCCCCGAAGGTGTCCCAGTCCTTGAGGTCCAATGACCGGAAGTACCGGTACTTGAGCCGATGAATGTCAGCGATCGCCTCCAGGTTACCCATGACGCGAGACTAGAACGTGTTTCATTTTCTGTCACGGAAATGCGGAATGTCGCTCACCACATGGCGGTACCGGAACTACGAAGCGTGTGGCCACGCCGGGGTTGACCTCAACCTATATTGAGGTTCTAGCGTGGAACGCATGTCCTTCAAACCACACGAAATCGAATACATGAAGGCGGCAGACCTCGGGCGGCTCGCCACGATCCAGCCCGACGGCACACCGCAGGTCAGCCCCGTGGGCTTCACCTACAACGAGGAGCTGGGCACCATCGATATCTCGGGCTACAACATGGCCAAGAGCCAGAAGTTCCGCAACCTTGCCCAGCACGCCAAGGTGGCCTTCGTCGTCGATGACATCGCCTCGCGCAACCCATGGCGCGTGCGTTGCCTGGAAATACGCGGCACCGCCCAGCAGGCTGTGACGGCGTCGGGACAACATGGCCACGCAGGCGATGCCCTAGATTCCGCGATCATCCGCATCACTCCCCGCCGCATCATCAGCTTCGGCATCGACGACACCGATACCGAACCCCACCTGCTCAAAGCAGACCGCCGCGACGTCTGAGCCCAAGGGCGTATAGGACGGACAAGAAACAGGCCAGGGTGCGTTACACCCTGGCCTGTCATTTACTGCATATTCAGTTGTGGAGCTGCCGGGAATTGAACCCGGGTCCTACGGCATTCCCTCAAGACTTCTCCGTGCGCAGTTCGCTATGCCTCTACTTGGATCTCCCGGTCACGCGAACAAGCCGAGATGACGATCCCAGTCGCTGTTTGATGTCCCCACAGGTTCCGCGACCGAACCCGTGGGTGGTTCCCTCTAGTCGATGCCAGGGTCCGGGCCGAGGGCGCTCCCGGTCTGACAGACACGCGGTCGCTACTTAGGCAGCGAGGGCGTAGTCGCGCTGATGAGAATCGGCGCTTAATTGGTTACAACGACGCTTACGGTGGTCTCTTGCCTGCACCGGCACGCTTCCCTTGATTCGATGCGCGAAGTCGAAACCGTTCAGCCCCTCGCACCCCC
>Ga0070667_100000576_pt1 | contig 36197 bp, 33 predicted proteins | sample KBSS33metaG_FD_64659 | JGI IMG/M metagenome (GOLD analysis project Ga0070667, IMG submission 64659) | Switchgrass rhizosphere microbial communities from Kellogg Biological Station, Michigan, USA - KBS S3-3 metaG | ecosystem: Host-associated > Plants > Roots > Rhizosphere > Soil ...
TGGCGTGATTATTGGAACATTGAATACATTTGTAAAACCTTTGATGAAATTGTTGTCTTTTCCGATCGTTTTATTGACGGCGGGACTCTTCAGTTTGGTCATCAACATCATCATCTTCTGGTTGACCGTTAAGGTCATAAATGGTATACATTTCTCTGATGTTACGGTCACGATCACGAGCATTTGGACCTATATTATTGCTGCGTTGGTTTTTGGCCTCATCAACTGGATTCTTCATATTTTAGTTCCTAATAAATAATAGTTTTCGTTATGTTTCACACGCTTTTAAAATATTTCCAATTGGTTGTTTCGATTTTGCTTATTTTGTCTATTTTGGTTCAAAACCGAAGTTCAGGTTTGAGCTCAACGTTTGGTGGTGGCGGTACTATTCACGTTAAAAAGCGTGGTGCGGAAAAAGTGCTTTTTAATGCCACAATTATTTTGGCTATTTTGTTTGTTCTCAGTGCAATCGCGGCCCTTTTTGTTTCTTAGTCGCTATTCGTAAAACGCTTCAGTTCTTTTTTTTAAGGTATGAAACGTCTGTGGAAGATTTTCGTCAGAGTTCTTCGTTCGTATAGTGTAGAAGAAAAGGTGATTAGCATCATTGTTTTTGGTATCGTGATTTTTACGTTCGCCCAGACAGTGGTGGATTTTTTTAAGTCTCCAAATAGCATTCTTCAAGACAATAAATCTTTTACAGAAGCCATGGTGAGCGATCATCCGGTTGTTCTTAATCCGCTTTATGTGGATTTTAATGAACCGACACGTGATATTGCTGAATTGGTTTTCTCCGGTTTGAGCAAATATGATCCTTCCAAACAGGCTTTTGTTGATGACATGGCTGTTCTTACGGTTTCTCCAGATAAAATGACATACCATTTTGTTTTGAAGCCGGGTTTGCTTTGGCAAGATGGTCAGCCACTTACAGCTGACGATGTTTATTTTACGTTCCACGATATTATCCAAAGTCCTGATTTTCAGAATCCGGTCTTAAAACTGGATTTTGATGGTGTTGATATTAAAGAGGTTGATGCATCAACTATTGAATTCAAACTTAAAACACCAAACGCATTCTTTATTACGAATATGAATGTTGGAATTTTGCCGAAACATATTTTGGGGCAAACTCCTGTTGCACAGCTTACTACGGCTCAATTTAATCTTAATCCTGTTGGTTCTGGTCCTTATCAAGTTGATTCTCCGGTCCAGGTTTTTGATGATGGCAGAGAGAAAGTTTCATTAAAGGTTTCTCCAAGTTATTATGCGGCACGTCCAAGTATTAATCAGGTGCATATTACTATTTATCCTGATTTCGAAACGCTTTCTCGAGAAATTAATACTGTAAATATTATTTCTAAAATCCCAGTTGAGAATTTTACCGATGTGCAGAAACTCAACAGATTTACATTTACGAATTATCAGCTTCCTCAATATACTGCGGTTTTCTTTAATATGAATAACGCGATTTTGAAGAAAGATAAGGTGCGCGTGGCATTGATGAAAACAATCGATAAACAACAACTTTTGGCTCAACTTCCAGAACTTTCTGAAGTTGATACGCCACTTTTGGAATTGAATCAGCAGGATTGGATTTACAAACCAAATCTTCAGGAAGCTCAAGGTGCTCTTTATGATTCTGGATATAAAATCGATAAAACAAAGACGGCCCCAGCAATTCCTCCTTCTTCAAGTTCTCAAATAACTTTTTCTCCTGCGCTTACCCAAGTTTTAGATAGTACGGCATCAACTCAGCAACAAACCCAGGCGACTCAAGCTCAGATCCAAACTCAACAAACTCAGACAACTCAAGCTACAACGCAAGTTGCTCAAACTCCTCCAGCTGCTGTGGCCACAACAACTCAGACCCAGCAAACTTTACCAGTTCGTGTGGATAGTAATGGTAAACAGCTTAGCTTTACGCTTTTGGCTCGTGCTTATGAAGATGGTAGTGAACAAGCTATGGAAACTCAGAAAACTATGGATTACTTAAAAAATGCTTGGGCGCAGCTTGGAATTGCGATTGATGTACAGTTGGTTAATCCAGATGAATATTTGCAAAGATTGCAGGCTCGTAATTATGATATGGCTTTGGTTGGACAAAATCTTGGATATAATCTTGATACGTATTCTTTTTGGCACTCAAGTCAGGCAACCTCGAATGGTTTGAATCTTTCGAATTATAAGAGTTTTGCCGCTGACCAATTTATTGAAAAGATCCGTGATACTTTTGATCAAACTCAAAAGGAAACTTATCTTAAACAGCTTGCTCAAGTGATTTCTGATGATGTTCCTGCGATTTTCTTGTATCGTCCAAAGTATATTTTCGCTTCTGATAATAAGATTCAGGGCATTGCTCTCCAGAATTTGGCATTCCCAAGCGATATTTTCGCCAATATTTCACAATGGTGCGTTCAATGTCAGGCAAAGTAGTGTTTCGTTGGTCTTTGCAATTTATTGTTTGATTCAGTACAATTTAAACGATTTATTTTTTAATTTATTAACATGCAGGTTATTCTGAAACAGAACGTTCCGAACCTTGGTAAGAAAGGGGAGCTCAAAAACGTGAAAGATGGTTATTTTATGAATTTTCTTCAACCACGTAATTTGGCTGAAGTTGCGACAGCAGAAAAAATTAAACATGCTGAAGAAATGAAGAAACGTGAAGTTGTTCAAAATGAAAAAGTGAAAGAACAAGCTGGCGAAATTAAAGAGAAACTTAAGGGTGTTAAAATCGTGCTCAAAGCAAAAGCAAAAGGCGATAAGCTTTATGGATCTATTACTGAAAAGGAAATTTTGAATGCATTGGAAGAAAAGATTAATGTGCGTTTGGGAAAAGAGAATTTGCTTTTGTCTGAAAATATTAAAGTTGTTGGAACCTATGAAGTTCCGGTTCGTTTAGCTGAAGGTGTTGAAGGAAAGTTCACATTGGAAATTAAAGCGGAAAAATAATATGCATGAAAAAGGTAAAATTTTGGCGATTGATTATGGTACCAAAAAAGTCGGCCTGGCTGTCAGTGATGATGCCAGGCTTTTGGCTTTTGGAAGGGGCATTTTTGATCGATCAAAAGGGTTTAAAACTTTGGTGAAAAAGTTGGAGGAACTCTGTTCAGCTGAAAAAATTGTGGAGTTTGTGTTTGGTTTAGCTTTGGATGATGAAGGCGAAGAAGGTGAACAAGCTCAAAAAGTCCGTAATTTTGCAAAGAAAATTGGATTATCATTTCCTGATATTAAAATCAGTTTTATTGATGAATCTTTTTCTTCTTACGATGCTCAAAATATGCTTAAAGAAAGCGGACAACACGGCCATGACGATGAAATGGCGGCTGTTATTATTTTGCAACGTTACATTGATAACGTTGTTCACGGGGACAAAAGCTCTCTTTGATTCGCTTTTTTACCCTATTTTGGCTATAATTTCTTTGGAATACTAAGTTTTTTAGGTGTATGGATTTTCTGGAATTTCTGTTGTGGCTGATCGGCGGTGTCGTGGGAATCGTAGTGTTTTTTGTTTTCATAGAGCTTTTTATCCGTTATCAGCAGCATAGAAAAGCTGGAAAAGAGCCAACAACTGTTCTTTCCGTGCGTGTGGCTAAAGATAACGAAACTGGGCCAATTGTGGCTGAACAGATTTTTTCAACGATTCATGGCATTGCCCGAAAAATCGGTTTTTTTGAACGTTTGGGCGGGGCAAGCCAGGATCAGGTGAGTTTTGAAATTGCGAATATTGGCCGAAGTATTCGGTTTTTTGTACATTTTCCTACGAAACTTAAGAATTTGGTTGAAGGCCAAATTTACGCTCAATATCCAAATGTAGAAATTGTTGAAGTTGAAGATTATGCTTCGCCACGTGAAATTGAGATTGCGAGTCCCGACCAAACAACAACTTCTACTGATTCAACTGCGATTGTTGCAGCGGATAAAGTGCCAGCTGTAAAAGAACAGATTCAAGATTTTACGAAAATTAATGAGTTCCAGTTTGCCGTTGGTTTGGAACTTACCTTGGCCGACCCGGATATTTTTCCGATCAAGCGTTATCCTCAATTTGAAGACAAAAAAGCAAAGGTTTCTTTGGATCCTCTGGCTGGTGTTACAGCAACTTTGGCCAAAATGAATGATGCTGACGAACAGGCCTGGATTCAGATTGTAGCTCGTCCAATGGAAGAAAAATGGCGTTTGGTTTTTGTAAAATGTATTCGTATTTTAAAAAAAGGTGTTTTCTTGAATATTGATTCGTTGCAGAAGGCTTATGCGAAGGCGTTTTGTACGCGCAGTAAGCTGATTCGCATTATCTTTTTTCCTGTGTATTGGATGATGTGGTTTCAAGGAGTTTTTTCCGGAACGAATGTTTTAGATGGTGAAGGTGGAGGCCACGGTGGGGAAGTTGAAGAGCAGGTTTCAAAATCTCACGAAAAAGAAACGACGATTGTGGCTGCGATTGATAAGGTCGGTAAACTTTTATATGAAGCCAATATTCGCATTGTGTATGTTCCTAAAGATAAAAATACGGACATTGCGATGCTTAAATTACGTGAAATTGCCGGTTCTTTTAAACAGTTTAATATTCCGCATTTAAACGGTTTCCATATTGAAAAAATTACTCAGAATTCTTCCATCGTTGAGGCTTATCGAAAGCGTGAAATGCATAATCCGTTTGTAGTGAATGTGGAAGAACTTGCAACGATTTATCATCTTCCAAATATTACAGTTGCCACTCCGAATATTTACTGGGTTCGTTCCAAAAAAGTTGAACCACCAAACGATTTACCAACTCCAAAATCTGTTCCTGAATCTGATTTTACGATGCTTGGAAAAACAAATTTCCGTGGAGGAAATCAGGAATTTGGTATTAAAACTTTGGACCGACGCCGTCATATTTATATCATTGGAAAGACGGGTATGGGAAAATCTACACTTTTGGAAAATATGATTTTTTCTGATATTCAGGCCGGAAAAGGCGTTGGTGTGGTTGATCCCCATGGAGATTTGGCTGATGCGGTTTTGAATTTTGTTCCTTCTCACAGAACGAACGATGTAGTGTTATTTGACCCTTCTGACCGTGATTATCCGGTGGCGTTTAATATGCTTGAAAATATTGATCCGGCTTTGAATACGATTGTTTGTTCAGGAATGGTGGGGATTTTCAAAAAGATTTATGGGGAAAGCTGGGGACCTCGTTTGGAACATATTTTAAGAAATACGATTTTGTCTTTGCTTGAATACCCAAACACCACAATGCTTGGTATTCCTCGAGTTCTTCAAGATAAGGATTATAGAGCAAGGGTTGTGCGCAAGATTACCGATCCTATCGTAAAAAGTTTCTGGGTCAACGAATTTGAGAAAATGGAGCCAAAAAATCGTATTGAAGCGATTTCGCCGATTTTGAATAAAGTTGGTCAGTTCCTTTCTTCTCCAATCGTCCGTAATATTCTTGGACAGCCGAAGAGTACTTTAGATCTGCGTTTTGCGATGGATCACAAGAAAATTATTATCGTGAATTTGTCCAAAGGTAAGATCGGTGAAGATACGTCGTCTTTGCTTGGTTCCATGATGATTACCAAATTCCAGCTTGATGCTATGAGCCGTGCGAATATTCCGGAAAGTGAACGTACAGATTTTTATTTGTATGTTGATGAATTCCAAAATTTTGCGACGGACTCTTTTTCTACGATTTTGTCTGAAGCCCGAAAATATAAATTGAATCTTACGATGGCGAATCAGTATATTGCTCAAATGCCGGAAGAGGTTCGTGACGCGGTTTTTGGTAACGTTGGTTCGATTCTTTCTTTCCAGGTGGGTTTTGATGATGCTGAGTATATTTCCGGTCAGTACGGGGAAGAAGTTTTGCCAAATGATCTCGTAGCATTGAGCAAATATACGGCTTACTCACGATTGTTGATTGATGGTATGCCTTCAAAAACATTCTCTTTTGATACATTGGCACCACCAGCTTTAGAAGTGGAAGAAGGCCGTAAAGAAAAGGTGATTAAGCTTTCCCGTGAACGTTATTCAACCCACCGCGACATTGTTGAAGATAAAATCCGTCGTTGGAGTGAAGGCGCTACAATAGGAGAAGGTGAGGACGCAAAACCTTTGTTTAAACCCAAAGCCGCTCCTGTTTTGGAGGAGAAAAAGACTGCGGCATTGCCGGAACCAAAAGCAAAAACTGTGCCTGCGGTAGATAAAAATATTAAGAAAAAACCTCCTGCTCCACCTGCTAGTCCAAAGAAATAATACAATAAAAAGAGCTCCTTTTGATCAATTGGAGCTCTTTTTAGTTATTGTTATTATCGACGTTTCTTTGATTTCTTCATAGGTTTTTTGGTTTTCACTGTTTTCTTTCCTTTCATTTTTTTAATAACTTTTTTTGTACCTGTTTTCTTTTTAGGCATAGCTTTGGACTGTTTTTTCTTTCCTGCTGGCTTCTTCTTTGAAGTCGATTTCTTTTTTGTCACAGGCTTTTTCTTAGCAACTGGTTTTTTCTTTGCCACTGCTTTTTTCTTCAAGGTAGGTTTTTTCTTTTTGGAAACAGCTTTTTTCTTTTTCGCAGCAACTTTCTTTTTAGGTGTAGCCTTTTTGGCTGGGGAAGATTTTGCTCCCTTCTCCATCAAAACTTCAACTCCTGGAAGAACTTTTCCTTCCAAAAATTCAAGCATCGCGCCACCACCTGTGGAAACGAATGTGAATTGATCTTCGCCAAAACCAAGACGTTTGACCGCTTCAACCGTGTCTCCGCCACCCAAAATGCTTTTTACGCCTTTCGCTGAAACTAAAGTTTGGGCGATGGCAGCAGTTCCTTTGCTGAAAGGTTTCATTTCGGAAAGACCAACCGGACCGTTCCAGATAACTGTTTTTGAATCTTTAATAATTTGAGCGAATTTTTGAATGGATTTACTGCCGATGTCTAAAATTTTCATTTCTCCAATGACATCATCAACAGGAATGTCGATCGTCGTGGCATCGTCTTTGATTTCATCAGCTACGATCACATCTTCTGGCAAAATAAAGCCGATATGGAGCTGTTCAGCAGCAATGAGCGTGTCTTGAGCAACTTCCAATTTGTCTGGTTCATAAAGAGATTTTCCGACGTTGTATCCTTCGGCAGCCAAAAATGTGTTGGCCAAACCTCCACCAACTAAAAATGTATCAGCTTTTTTGAGGAAGTTTTCGATGATACCAATTTTCGTATCAATTTTTGCTCCGGCAACAATCACTGTTAAAGGTTTTGCTGGTTTTTCTGTAATTGATGAAAGTTCTGCGACTTCGTGTTGCATCAAAAATCCGGCGTAGCTTGGTAAATATTTGGTTACTCCAGCTGTTGAAGCATGAGCACGATGCGCAGTTGCAAATGAATCGCTCACAAAAACTTCGGCCAAACTTGCTAATTCACGAGCAAACTTTGGATCATTTTTTTCTTCTTCCAAATGGAAACGTAAGTTTTCTAAAAAGAGGATTTCTCCTGGTTTTAATGCTGCTGCAGCTTTTTGAACTTCTGAACCAACGCAGTCTTTCATTGTTTTTACTGGTTTTTTGAGAAGTTTGCTTAAGTATTGAGCAATCGGATTCATGCTCATTGAAGGCACATTTTTTCCTTCAGGACGACCCATGTGTGAACAAATGATTAATCGGGCATTTTGTTTAAGAAGTTTTTCAATCGTTGGAAGTGTTTGAACAATACGGCTATCTTCCGCGATTTTACCGTCTTTCATTGGAACATTGTAATCGACGCGTAAAAGTACACGTTTCCCTTTAAGATCTACGTTTTGGAATTTGCGGATGTTCATAAGTGAGAATGATAGAATGTGGAATGGTAGAATTTAGCGTTTGAGTAACATTGCCATTTCGATCGCAGCCTCGGCGAACTCTTTGCCTTTGTTCATTTTGCTTTTGGCAACACGATCTTTGGCTTGTTTGAGATTGTTTGTGGTTAAAACTCCAAAAATGATCGGCGTATCGCTGCATAAAGAAATATCCATTAACCCGCGATAACATTCGTTCGCTACTAAATCAAAATGCGGTGTGTCACCGCGAATAACGATGCCTAAACAAATGATGGCATCAAATTTGTCTTTGAGTGCTAAAACATTGGCAATGACCGGAATTTCTAAAGCTCCTGGTACGCGGAAAAGCGTAATGCTTTTTTCTTTGGCACCGTTTTTTAATAATGTCTCGTGCGTGTTTTTGAGCAATTCTGAGCCTAAATCGTCGTTATAACGAGAAAGGATGATTGCAAATTTGTGACCTTTTGCGCTTAATTTTTCTGGTGTTGATTTTGAAGTTTTCATGATGTGAGTTTATCAGATAAAGCCACGTTCTTGAAGAAAAAAGTAGTTGGATTCGTCTTCTTTGGCATTGAGCAGACTTTCCAAATATCTTGCGATGATATCAATTTCAACATTAATTTTACTTTGTGCTTGAAGTTGATGAAGGTTGGTATGAGTTAAAGTATGCGGAATAAGGCTTACTTCCAAACTATCATCATTGATTTTGGAAATAGTAAGACTTACGCCATTTAAAGTTACGGAACCTTTCAGACTAAAATATTTTCCAAAATTATGTGGATAGGTAATGGTGAAAATTTGTGAATCACCCTCGGGTTTTTTATCAATGACTGTTCCCATAAAATCGACGTGACCACTGACCATGTGGCCATGAAAACGATCAGTCATTTGCATTGCTGGTTCAAGGTTGAGTTCAGTTCCTTTTTTATAGGTTCCAGAAATAGTTAATCGTAAAGTTTCCGGAATCGCTTCAACTTTGAACTGATCTTGGGTTTTTTCAATAACGGTTAAACATGAGCCATCAACGCTGATTGAATCACCAATATTGAGTTTCGGTGTGGTTTGAATAGCTTTAATCGTAAAAGTTTTTATTCCGTTTTTTTCTTGGACTTCTTCAATCGTGCCGATTTCTTGGGTGATTCCTGTAAACATAGCTGTGATAAATAGTGGCTTTATTGTTGTTGAATATCGCAAAAAATGCAAGTGGCGTTTTAGGGATTTTTAAGGTTTTGTTGAGATTTTTTTCATGACTCGCCCGGTATGGTATGAGCACTATTTTTTAACTTTTCACTTATGAGAAGTGTGAATAAAGTCCTCTTAATGGGGCATTTGGCTACTCAGCCAGAAATGAAAATGACCGGAGCCGGTCATACGGTCACGACATTTAGCGTGGCTACAAACCGTGATTGGGTTTCAAAAGACGGTGAAACCAAGCCAAATGCGGATTTTCACAAAATTGTTGCATGGCGCAAACTTGGGGAAGCTTGTGGGGAATATCTTAAAAAAGGTTCGAGTGTTTATATTGAAGGTCATCTTTCCAATCATAAATATCAGGACAAGCAGGGTAAAAATCGTAAATCTACAGAAATTGTGGCGGATGTTATCAATTTCATCAGTGTTAAAAAGACAAATGATGTGGATCAAGTGACACTTATTGATGTTCCAGCCTAGTTTTTTTTCAATTTTAAAAACTGCGTTTTACATGAACCATAGGGTCGACTACAATAGAAGAAATTATGCCGATCCTATGGTTTTGAGTGTTGTTATTCCGACTTTTAATCGCGCTGATATTCTTAAGGAATGTCTTGCTGCTTTGTTAAAACAGGATTTGCCTGCTCAAGATTTTGAAGTGATTGTGGTTGATGATGGTAGTACAGATGAAACCAAAAAAGTCCTGGAAAAATATGCTGCCAAACATCGTAATTTTCGTTTTTTTAATCAGAAAAATCAAGGACAGGGGATTGCTCGCAATCTTGGAATTGAACATGCGAAAGGGAATATTATTGTTTTGATTGGCGATGATATTATTGTGAAAGAGAATTTTTTGAGTGAACATTTGCGCTATCATTTGCGCCACGCCAAAGAAAATGAAGCGGTTCTTGGTTTAACATTATGGCATCCACGTCTTCATGTGACGCCTTTTATGAAATGGCTCACGAATGGTTCTTCGGTTTTTGGAAGATTTGGCGGACATCAGTTTGCTTATGAAAAATTGGAAGATAAAGAGGAAGCTGATTATAATTTTTTCTATACTTCAAATATTTCTTTAAAACGAATGTTGTTGGATAAGTATCCGTTTGATCCTTCTTTTTCCGGATATGGTTGGGAAGATATTGAACTTGGGTATCGATTGCATTTACGTGAAAAATTGCGGTTATACTACAATAAAGAGGCGATCGGTTATCATGATCATGTGATGACTGAAGCGAGTTTAGCTGACAGAATGCGAAATATTGGTAAATCTGCCTGGGTTTTTCATAAACGTTATCCTGAACTTGGAAAAGTACCGGGAACGTTTAAAAAAATTATGTTTAAAATATTGTCTTTCGGTCTTTTTATAAAGGTTTTTAAGTTTTTGAGCCGTGATTTTTATTACTACAGTCTTTCCAAAAAATATTTTTTAGAAGGTTTGGCTGAAGGATCAGAGGTAAAGTAAGAGATATTCATTTTGTGATAAAAGCTTTCGTTTCAGGCGGAAATTTTCTATAATAGAGGAAGTTTTTTCTTTCTTTCCTTATGCGTCTTCATCGATTGGTTGCTTCGGGTTTACTTGTTTGTTTAAGTTTTGGCCTTTTGGCCGGTTGTGTCAAAAAAGATCAGCCAGTGGTTACAAAAACCGACAAGGTGACTTTGGTTTTCTATAGCCTTTTCGACGACGAAGATATTTATCAGCCGCTTATTCAGCAATATACGGCTAAGCATCCGAATATTACGATTAATTACCGCAAATTTACAAATCCGGTGGATTATATGAATTTGATTATTAATGAATTGGCCGAAGGCCAAGGCCCGGATATTTTTTCTGCACCAAACTATTGGTTTTTAAGAAACGTCAAAAAGATTTCGCCAATGCCAACTGCAACCCTTTCTCCAACTCAATTCCAGCAAACATTTGTAAGTGTGGCAAACGATGATTTGGTTTTAACTGATCCCGCTGATGGTCAGAAAAAAGTTTTTGGTATTCCTCTTTCTGTTGATACTCTTGCTCTTTATTACAACAAAGGCGATTACGACGATAAAATTCCATCTCAAGGTCATCCGGCAACAACTTGGGAAGGGATTAAGAATGATGTTTTCCAACTCACAAAAACAGATAACAGCTTTGAAAGATTCCAGGTTTCAGGAATTGCGATGGGCCGTTCTGACAATATTGCCCGGGCTGTTGATATTCTTTATTTGCTTTTGCTTCAGTATAATACTCGTTTCTATAATTCGACTCTTTCTCAAACTGCTTTCCAAAATCAACAAACAACTACAACAAGTGGTCTTTTGATTAATCCGGCTGCCGAAGCACTTCGTCTTTATACAAGTTTTGCGTTGCCTGCGAATAAAAATTATTCATGGAATCAATATTTGGCGACTCCGGATTCTCCTGTAAAAGAAATGGAAACTTTTGCGCGTGGCAAAGTTGCGATGATTTTTGGTTATTCTTATCTTTATGAACAAATAAAAGCTGAAGTTGCAGATCTTAAATCAAAAGGCGTGAGTACGATTGATCCAAAAGATATTCAAATCAGTGATGTTCCTCAAGTGAACGATCCGGCGACTTCAACTGAAAAACGTGTGGCCTTTGCAAATTATTATGCACAAACAGTTGCCAGAACTTCTCAGCATCCAACAGAAGCTTGGGATTTCTTGATGTTCTTAAGTTCTAAAGATAATTTGAACTATTACAACAGCAAAACTCATGAACCTACGAGCCGTCGCGATATGATTCAGGATCAAATGAAAGATCCGATCTATGGCGTGTTTGCTGAACAAACTGGGTACGCCGAAAGTTTACCAGTGTATGACTACGATCGTTACGCTGAAATTTTCTCTCAAGCAATTGATAGTGTGTTGGCAACAACATCGCCAGATGATGCGATGAGAAATGCTTCCTCAGCAATCGATGCGCTTCTTCCAGCAACTGGAATGATTCCTGCACCAGCAACTACGAAATCAACACAGCAGAGTACGAAATAAAGTCTCAAGTAATTTTGTTTTGTCATGACGACTTTTTTGCATCAAGCCCGAACATCTTTTTCTGCAATTGGATTTCAGTGGGCCAGTTTTTGGAAAACGTTGACGTTTATTAAAGTCAGCAGAATTTTGTTAGTGCTTTTTTTGTTGTTTTTCCCGTTTCAAATTCGCTCAATGGTTTATAGTTCTCTTTTTTATGCATCGGGTGAATTTGATTATTATACATCTTTTTTTGTTTATTTAAGCGATATTTTTTTCATCGGTTCGTTCTTTTGTTGGAGTATAAGTTTATTGAAAAAGGAAAATGAATCAAAGTTCACGCTTGGCGATCCGATGCTGACATTTATTTTTTTGGCGATGCTTTTAATGATGGTTGGGAATGTGTTTTTTGTTTCCGAACCTCAGCTTCATTTTTTCCAAACATTTAGATTTGTTGAACTGTTCCTGCTTTATTTAATGGTGGTTAACCGGGTTTTAAAACAGGAAAAGATTGTTTTGTATCTGTTGTTCGGAATGTGTTTTCAGGCTTTTATTGCGGTTTATCAGTATGCTTTGCAGAGTTCGATCGGATTAACCTTTTTGGGCGAAGCTGTCGCAACATCTTCAACCTTGGGCGTTGCAAAAATTAGTACTGGTTCACAAACGTTATTACGCGCCTATGGAACTTTGCCCCAAGCAAATGTTTTAGGTGGGTTTTTGTTTATGGGAATTATTTATGCGATGGCTTTAGTCAAAAAATATCGTTGGTTTATTTTGGGAGTGTTGTGGTTATTGGCCATGGGATTGTTATTTTCATTTTCACGAAGTGCTTTTTTTGCTTTAATTGCAGGTTTTTTGATTTATATCTGTGTTCAAAATAATAAAATCGTTTTACGTTACATCGTTTTGGCAGCAAGTCTTTTGCTCTTTTTTATTGTTATTTTTAATTTGGAAAATGTTGTTGTGAACAGGTTTTTATTTGAAGATACGGCTTCAACTCAAGAAAGGACGTTATATTTAAAGATCAGTAAAAATATGCTTTTTGATCAGCCGTTGGGTGTTGGACTCGGGGGATTTACATTGGCAATGCAGGATTACACGACTGAAAAATTAACTCCGTGGCTTTATCAACCGGTTCATAATATTTTTATTTTGGAAGCAAATGAATTAGGTGTTGTTGGTGGATCGCTTTTCTTTGCGTTATTTGCCTATAGTTTTTGGCAATTATTGTTATTAGCGCGCAAGCAAAAGAATCCAGAAAATCGTTTCGCAGTTGCTTTGCTTTTGGCATTGCTCCTTGGAATTGCTGTTATTGGCTGCTTCGACCATTATTTTGTGACGATTTACCAAGGCCAGATTATGCTTTTCGTTTATTTTGGATTCGTCAGCAGTTTGCTGAGCAGCACACGATTGCCAAGTAAGAATTCCTGAATCGTCATTGGCTTTTTTCCTTCAAGTTGAAGTGTTTGTGGAATGATTGAACCATCTTTGGTTCCAATGGCCACACTGTTTTTGCTGAGTTCTTTTACAGCGCCTGGAGCCAGTTTGAGACTTTGGTCGATATCAAGTTCAAGAAATTTAAGTCGTTTTCCTTCAACCATCAAAAAAATGGAAGGCCATGGTGTGTAAGCGCGAAGACGATTTCGGATTTCCACTGCCGTTAATGTTTGAAGATCAATCAGTCCGTCTTCTTTATCAATTTTATGACAAAACGTAGCACGACTTTCGGTTTGTGGAATTGGTTGAATTTCGCCATCCACATAATCTCTTAAAACGTATGGTAAAATTTTTCCTCCTAAAAGTCCCAGTTTGACCGTTAGACTTTCAGCATTGTCATTTGGATCGATCGGTAATTTGGTAATATTTAGAATCGGACCTGCATCCAATTTTTCTTCCATTTTCATAATCGTCACACCAGTTTCTTTGTCACCCTTTAAAAGTGCGGCTTCAATTGGAGAAGCTCCGCGGTAATTCGGCAAAAGGGAAGCGTGGACATTTACCGCGCCAAATTTAGGAATATCAAGAATTTTTTGTGAGAGAATTTGGCCGTATGCAACCACCACCATCAGGTCTGGTTTGAGGTCTTCCATCAGTTTTTGGAAGTCTGGATTTTTTTTGATTTTTTGTGGCTGAAAAACTGGTAGATTATGTTTCTGGGCCAATTGTTTGATTGGAGGAGCAGTTAATTCCTGTTTTCTGCCGATCTTTTTATCTTCCTGAGTGACAACCGCCACAATTTCAAAATCTTCGTTTTCAAACAAGGTTTGTAATGAAGGTAAGGCAAAATCTGGAGTTCCCATGAAAATAGTTTTGATGCGTTTACTCATAGTTTTTGTTAAGTTCTTGAAATATGATACCAAATAAACTTGCCAAAGGAAAAATCTTTGGCTAAACTCCCCATCTAATAACCCAATATATGGAAGAAAAGTACCTACAAGCCAAACGAATGATTGAGAAATCCCAAAAGATTCTCTCGATTTCGCATAAACGTCCAGACGGAGATACGCTCGGCGCTTCATGCAGCTTGTATTTAGCTTTGCAACAATGGGGAAAGCAGGTGGATATGGCCTGCATTGATGAGATTCCAGACCGTTTTGATTTTCTGACGGATATGAATAAGGTCATCCGTGAGTTTAATTTCCGTGATTATGATTTGATTATCGTTTCTGATGCCGGTGCTTCGTACATGACCCGTTATCACGAAGTGTATCCTGATATTTTTAAGGGTGATGTGCCTGTCATCAATTTTGACCATCATTCATCCAACGATAATTTTGGAACATTGAATATTGTGGATGCGACTTGTCCTTCGGCTACTGTGCTTTTGTATCGCGTTTTTGAAACGTGGGGTATTCACATTACTCCTGCCATCGCGACTGCGCTTTTGTGTGGAATTTATAATGATACCGGCAGTTTGATGCATTCCAATACCACGATTGAAGTTTTGGAAATGTCCGGAAAGTTGATGGAAAAAGGTGGAAAAATTAATACTGTGGCAAAAAAACTTTTTAGAACAACTCCTGTTTCAACCTTAAAACTTTGGGGTCGTGTGCTTGAAAATGTTCATGTGAATGAAGAGGGTGTAACGGTTTCAGTGGTAACTTGGAAAGATTTTTTGGAATGTGGTGCGGGACAAGATGAGATTTCCGGAGTTGTGGATTTTTTGAATTCAGTTCCGGGTTCAAAATTTACAGTGCTTTTGAATGAAGACGACAAAGGTAATATTAAAGGTTCATTCCGAACTCAGCGTGATGATGTTGATGTGGCTGCTTTGGCTGGCCAATTTGGTGGTGGCGGTCATAAAAAAGCCGCGGGTTTTACAATGCCGGGCCGTTTACATAAAGAGGTTCATTGGAAAATTGTTCCAAAAGGACAACTTGAAAATACTCATGAAACAAAGGGTTTGCCAGGCGGTGCGTCTGAAGACCAGATTGTTTCTTTTCAATTACCGAAAGTTCAACTATAATAGGCAAGCTTTTTGATTGCTTAGGGTTTTTATGACCATTCGACGAATTATTGGTTCATTTCTAGTTTTTCTGTTTATCATTGTGGCTTTGCCAACGTTTGTTGTTTTTGCCTTGAGCAGAACGTTTTTGGATTTGAATTTTTATAGCGCTAACGCAACCGAACCTGCTTACCAGCTGATGGTAAATGCGATTGGTTATAATATTTATACGAAAGATCCGCTCATCCAAAAATATTTTACTGCGGATGATGTTCATAAAATTGTTGCTGATACCGTTCCAATCGACCTTTTTAAGGTTACGATGAAAGATTTTACTGATGATTTGGAATTGGTAAAAACTCAACCTCAGCATCCTTTGACGATTAATTTAAAACCTTACCGCGATAATTTAGAGAAAGTTGCTCAACAACTGGCGATTCATATTTTCCAGGCTTTGCCGGCATGTAAATCGACGGAACTTCCTGAGTTTAATGAAGATGGCATTGCGACCTGTGTTCCGGATGGTACGAATTATGATGTTGTTGCTGGACCACTTTCCAAGGCTTTTGAAACTGCTGTTTTGAACTCTTTGCCAGATACTGTGGATTTGAGTTTGGCAAAAAATCAGAATGGTTCCATGTTTACGTATATTTTTGATTCTGCGGAAAAAGTGAAGTTTTACGCCATCGGAACTTTGATGGTTTTAATCGTATTGTTGGCTTTTGTGCTTTATCGACCGTTTACAACTATTGTCCGTTTTGAAGGCGTAGCATTTTTGTTCAGTGGATTTTTAGGCTTTTTGATGAGTGTTTGGCTCGGTGCAGTTCCCCCATGGTTTGTTCAATCATATGCTCAAAAAAATGAAAGTATTTTAAAAGCTTTGGGTGGCGATGCGTTGGTGACAAAATATTTCCAACAAATTTTTGGTATTTTTACAGCTGAGATTTTTAAAATTTCGTTTGTCTTTTTGGCCCTGGGAGCGATTTTGCTCTTTATCTATTTTTTCTTTTTGCGCAAAGAAGCAAAGAGAATAACTGAAGATTAAACTATGGACGCTTTGCTACAGCTTCGCGAGACGATTGCAAATTGTACGAAATGTCCTTTATACAAAGGAACGAATCATTCGGTTCCGGGAAGCGGGAGTTCAAAAGCTGAAGTCTTTTTTATTGGTGAAGCACCAGGGCGACAGGAAGATTTAACTGGCGAACCGTTTATTGGAGCAGCTGGAAAGTTTTTGAATGTGATGCTCGAAAAAATCGGCCTCAAACGCGAAGATGTTTTTATTACGAGTATTATCAAACATCGTCCACCTGAAAACCGTGATCCAAAACCTGCGGAAATTGCTGCTTGTTCACCGTATTTGGTGGAACAATTGAAAATTATAAAACCCAAAATTATTGTTTTACTTGGACGACATTCAATGGGATATTTTTTTCCTGATCTGGTGATTTCGGAAGCGCACGGAAAACCGCAGTATGGAAAGGGAATTTGGTCATCAAAAAAACAGTTATTTTTGCCGCTTTACCATCCAGCTGCAGCGCTCTATAATCCTAATATGAAACAGGTGCACATCAATGATTTCATGAAAATTTCTGAGCTTTTAAAACAATAGTTTATGTCTCATACCCGTTATTTATCGTTTATTGCAGGAGCAGGTGTTGTGAGTTGGATTGCTTGGATTGTGGTTTTGAATAAACTTGATCCGTTTGAATCTACAGGTTTGGCAATGGGTTTGTTTTTTATTAGTTTGTTTTTTGCTTTAACCTGCACGTTTACGGTTGCAGGATACTATTTTAGAGTTTGGTTGAATAAGAACGAGGTTTTTTATAGTCATATTAATGTTTCTTTGCGACAGGGGATTTTGCTCACCTTGATTGCGATTGGTTGTTTACTCTTTCAATTATTGGGAGTTTTAACATGGTGGTCTGGGCTTTTGTTTATTGGAGCCGTGACTTTGGTGGAATTTTATTTTATGGCAAAAGAGGAAGCTTAGTTTTGGGATTTTTATAGGATTTATTGCTGGTGAAGCTGGTTTTTGTGCGTGCGCACAAATGGATAATTTTAAATTTTGGGTAAGGGAAACAGGCGTCTCGTCGTGTCGGGGGGCGGATCTTTCGATCGCCTTCCGAACTGACATTGAGACGCCTGCCTCCACTTTGTTACTTAAGCTAAGTTGTTCCTTCGAATCAGAGGCCGGTCGCGTCGACACCGTGCTGCGGCTTGCGGTTGTCGATCGTGACGACGATCGGCGCCGAGTCCGGCGGGGTGACCGTGGGGCCGGGCTTGGGGCTGGGGTTGCGCTTGGGCGGGTCGTTCTTGACGACCTTGGGCGGTTCTGCCGGGCACTTGGCCTTGCAGACGCACTTTTGCTTGTCGGCGTCCCACGTGGACGTTTCGGAGTCACAGAGGTTGGCGTCGGAGACGCAGCCCTTGCTATCCGAGTCCCAGTGGGTGCTCTTCTTGCAGCTGTCCGGTGAAGGACCACTGGAAGCGACCGCGCTGGGCGCGGCCGGAGCTGGAGGGACGACGGGAGGAGCCGAGGCCGTCGCGACCGCAGTCGACGAAGGATCAGCCGAAGCCGAACCTCCAGGGGCTGCGCCCGCGACCTTCTCGCCCGAAGAGCTGAAGACGCCCTTCTTGTAAAGCGCGAACAGTCCGATGATGCCGATGATGCCGAGGAGGGCGATCACCGGCCACTTGTAGCTGCGCTTCTGAGGCGTCGTACCGTGGAGAGGGCCGCCGATGGGCGTAGGAGTGCCGCCGCAATCGGGGCATCCGCCACCCTGTCCGTTTCCGTGACACACGGGGCAACCTGAACGAGGAGTAGTCATGAGAGTTTCTCAACTTTCCGCGCACCGAAGTACGCATGTAGTCCTGGCACACATGTGCCTAAACCGGGTTTGCGCCGAAGCGCGGTCTTTTCAAACACGCGCCGTCGAGGCGCTGCCTTTTTGCCTGATGCATGCCGAAGCACACACCTCTGTCCAAGGAGAGGCTAACCTCTGGGCATAGGACCAAACTGCGTCAAAAAATCTCCAAGCCTAGAAACTTGTTCAGAACCAAAAGATTCGATGGCGGCAGCCCAGTACAATACCCAGAAGAAAGCCTTAAAACTAAAGCAAAATTTTAAAGTAACAAAGCAGAGAGAGTATCTATCTTCTTTGCGCAATCGCTCCATCAACATAGAGTTTTTGGAAGATTTCGCATCTAAAGACAGGTTACTCCCTGCTTCTTTGAGCTGGTTTTTAAAGAACAGCTGTTTTCTAACTATTACAGTAAAAGAACAATCTTCCTGATCTATTACAAACTATTCCACAGGAAAGACTGCAGCATAACAAAAAATGCCACTTTTGTCAACCCTAAGAACCAGGCTTATTATATCCCGTAGGTTGGATTATTCAAAACTGCCATTTTGCTGAACGGCCAGAGCACAAGCCAAGCTTTTCCTTCAACGTTACTCATGGTCAGGTAAGGCGTATTTCCAGGTCGGTTACAACCACCCGTGCTTACGCTTTCTTGGAAGCAGGTTCTCGCATCAGAACTTTGAGTTCTGTTGTCACCCATCACAAAATAACTTGCAGTCGGAACTTCAAAAACTGTGAAATTTTCTGTAAATGGATGCGTGTTTCCTGCGTTGGTTGAATTTAAATATGGTTCATCAAGTTTGTAACCTTCAGGATGAGCTGTATTGAAAATATACACATAACCATCAATCAATTTCACGGTTTCTCCTGGCATTCCAATCACACGTTTAATGAAAAATTCTGCATTGTTGCCTGGTGGGTGGAAAACGATAATATCTCCACGTTGAGGAAGCCCAACCTGCCAGCCTAATAAGTTTTGATATCCGAATTTATTTACGATGATGTATTCGCCGTAACCATGTTCGCAACTTCCTTCGATATTATTTAACGTATCGCACATTGAAGGGCCGTAAACCTGGAATGGGGAAATTAAGAAGGTTCTGATAATAAAGACCATCGCTGCGATGATCACTAAATTCAGAAGAATATCTAAAATGAAAAGGATGACTGTTTTGTTTTTTTCGAAGAAAGCTTTAAAAACATCTTTGTTCGTTACCGGGCCATGTGGATCGTGCATATTCAAAAGAAAAATTACTCAGACACTCTACCGCCAAAGGCCTTTCTTTACAAGGAAAGTTGAATATAGTACCCTTTCAATATGAAGAAACTTCCTCAAATTTTATTTAAACCGCATTTGGATCCTGGCGAAGAGATTCTTGAGGTTTTTCATCGTCATCCATTCATTATGCTGCCCAGTTTGGGACGCATTTTGTTTTTTACGTTTTTGGTGCCATTGTTTGTGATGTATTTGTTTCCGCAGTTCGCACTGTTTTTCTTTTTATGGATGGGATTTGGTGTAGTTCGTATGGTGTATGTGTTTTTTAATTGGTATCACGATGCGTTGCTTGTGACGACAGTGAGTTTGCTTAAAACGTATTGGAGTGGATTTTTTGATCGTACCTCTTCACGACTTGAATATCCGATGATTGAAGGTATCAGTTATGCGATTCAAGGTTTCCGTCGTACGATTTTTAATTATGGACATGTTCATATTAACCGTTCTGGTGGATCTTCTGTTTTGGATCTTCCAGATGCCATTAATCCACCACGCGTTGAACGCATGATTCTTTCACATCAGGATAATTTTGTTTCAAATCAAAGTATTAAAGATTCAGATACTCTTAAAAGTTTGCTGGTGACCATGATTCGTCATCATGCTAAAAATAATCCTGAACCTGTAGCGCCAAAACCACCTCAGCCGCTTCCTCCAAAAAATACAAAACTTCCCAAGAAATAAATTTTTCCAATGAACTTTTATTTAGCCTTAGCGATTTTTTTGATCATCGATTTATTGTTGGTGATCTATATTCTTTATCGTCGTTCAGCGAAAAAGTTTAGCCAAAAGGATCTGAATTTTTTTAAGAATGAATGGAGAAAAATCACCTCAATAAGTGATGGTAAACATGCTGTCCTTGATGCTGATAAGCTCTTAAATTTGGTTTTGAAGAAAAAAGGTTATATGGGTGGAGTTGGCGAACAACTCAAAAAAGCCGCGAAAGTTTTTACGAATGTGAATGATGTTTGGTCTGCGCATAAACTCAGAAATCGGGTGGCCCATGAACTTGATGTTCAAGTAAGTAGTGGCGAAAAACAGCAAGCTTTACGTTCATTTGAAAGAGCTTTGAGAGATCTTGGTGCGTTGTAGATTTATTTGATGAAGAAATTTTTATGAAGAAATATATCCTGGGGATTGCGGGATTTATGGGTTCGGGCAAATCAACTGCCGGAAAGTTTTTGGAAAAACAGGGCGCTCGTTTTATTGATGCTGATAAAATTGTGGATGAGCTTTATCAAAAAGGGGAGGATGGTTATCGCAAAATCATGAGTTTTTTTGGCGAAGAGTATTTTAAAAATGGTGAATTAAATCGTAAAAAATTTGCGAAAGTGGTTTTTGGTGATCCTAAGAAATTACGGATTCTTCATGACTTGATTCATCCTTTGGTGACGAATCGGATTCGGAAAATCGTTGACCAAAGTAATGATAAAATTTTTGCGATTGAAGCGACGTATTTTGATAAAAAGCATTTAAAGGCTTTAATTACACAACTTTTGTGGATTGATTGCCCTAAAGATATTTTGTTTGAACGTGTAAGCACAGAACGAAAAATGGAACGTGGCTTATTTGAAAAGATTTTAAGGCTTCAGTCTCAGCCTGAATCGATTGATTTTAAGGTTACAAATACTGGTTCAAAAAAGGATTTTGAAGATGAACTGTTAAAAGTTTGGGATAAGATAAAGGAACGAGCGCACAGCGCGAGTGCGTAAGCGTGTGACTCTGTCACCGCTGGAGCGTATTATAGAGTTGAGTTGATGCGTTTTTTTTGGTAAAGTTAGGGAAGTTTTTACTAAAAGAAACGAAAATATGAGTGATCAATTTGAAGCAGTTATCGGAATTGAAATTCACGCGCAGATTGCAATCAAAACAAAGATGTTTTGTACATGCAGCAGCGATGCTTTTGACCATGAACCAAACATTAATACCTGTCCGATTTGTATGGGTTTTCCCGGACAGTTGCCGGTGATTAACAAAGAAGCTGTTCATAAAGGGATAAAGGCTGCTTTGGCTTTACATTGCCAAATTCCAGCTTTTTCGAAGTTTGATCGTAAGAACTATTTTTATCCTGATTTACCAAAAGGTTTCCAGATTTCTCAGTTTGATCAGCCGGTTTCTATGGCCGGTTGGCTTGATATTCAGGTTGGTGGTGAAAAGAAAAAAATCCGCATCACCCGTTTGCATTTGGAAGACGATGCTGGAAAATTAACTCACGTTGATGGCGCTACTTTGTGTGATTATAACCGTTCAGGAATCGCGTTGATGGAAATTGTAAGTGAACCGGATATTAAAAATTCGGCTGAAGCGAGCGCTTATGCAAAAGCTATTCAGACGGTTTTGCGTTATGTCGGTTCTTCCGAAGCTGATATGGAAAAGGGAATGATGCGTTTTGATGCCAGTGTTTCTATCCGCAAAAAAGGTGAAACGATTTTAAATCCACGCGCGGAAATTAAGAATTTGAATTCGTTTAAATCTCTTGAATCAGCCATTGATTACGAAATTGAACGCCAGAATTTTTTGTATGATGAAGGAAAACCTTTGAGTAATAATATTACGGTTGGTTGGAATGATGATCAGCAAAAAACGTACTTTTTGAGAGATAAAGAAGGTGCTGATGATTACCGTTATTTCCCTGAACCGGATTTGCCACCTTTGGTTGTTACTCCTGATTTTATTGATGAGCTTAAGAAACAGGTTCCTGAACTTCCTGTGGAAAAACAGGAACGTTATCAGAATGAATGGAAAATTTCTGAAGCTGAAGCTTTGCTTTTAACTTCTCAGATTGAGTTGGCGCGTTATTTTGAAGAGGTTGTGGCTGCTACGAATGATCCTAAAAAAGCTGCAACGTTTGTGACAACGATTTTGATGAGTCATTTAAATCGTGATGGTTATGGAATTCACGATACGAAAATTACCGCTTCTCTCCTTGGGAAACTCATTTCTGCTGTGAATGAAGGAAAGGTTTCAATGAATTTGGCGAAAGGTGAAGTTTTTGAAGCAATGTACATGGATGGAAAAGATCCGGAAGTTATTATGAAAGAAAAAGGCTTGGTTCAAATGAATGATGCTGGCCAGTTGGAAGAGGTTTGTAAAAAAATTATTGGTGAAAACAAACAGTCGGTTGATGATTATTTGGCTGGGAAACAAGCTGCTTTGCAGTTTTTGGTCGGTAAAGTTATGAAAGAAACTCGAGGTCAGGCCAATGCCACGATGGTTCAAGAACTTTTAAAAAAATTGGTTACGTAAAAATTGCGTAACTGCTCATACTAAAATAAATTATTTTTTAATTAAACAAAATTATGGATCCACTTTCATTTCTTTACATTGCCTTGGGTGTAGGTTTTTTGCTTATTGCCATCTTTATTTGCGCTACGCTTATTTACGTTATTCAAATTTTGCGTGATGTTGCAAAGATTTCGGATAGCGTGAGCGATACTGCTGATCGTGTAAACGATTATTTGATTCAGCCTTTTGCTTTTTTAAGCAACGCTTCTGAATATATTAAGCCGATTTTAGATATTGTTAAAAATAAGCGTGAAGAGTTAAACGAAATGGTGAATGATAAAGTTCATAAAGTTGCAAAAAACATGAAAAAACGCATGAAAGATAATGAATAATTAGGCGTTTTCCCTTAAAGATAAGCCGTTTTGTGACCGAAAGGTGCAAGACGGTTTTTTTGATTCCAATACTCTTGCTATTTTTACGTATTGTGTTTATATTACGGACTCATTATTTTTCAATAGTGCTATGGCATCTAAATCAACTTCTCGTCTTATTCGACGCATTATCTACGTTTTGGTGGCTCTGGTTATCATTGCCTTTATTATCAGCAGAATGGTTGGGGGACAAAAAGGACCCGAATATACAACTGCGAAAGTTCAAACAGGTGATATTCAACAAACTGTGGAATTAACAGGTACAACAGAACCAAAAAATCGTTATACACTTCAATTTACTAAGTCTGGAATTATCGGCTCACTCCCAGTAACTGTTGGAGCTGTTGTTAAACAAGGTGATGTGTTGGCTGCGTTAAAAAACGATGATGTTCAATTTCAATTAGATGCTCAAAAAGCTGGACTCCATATTGCTCAGGCGAATTTGGCAAAAGCTGTTGCTGGTAAACCAAGCCAACAAGTTCAGGAAGGAAAATTGCAGGTTGATCTTGCGAAGTCTTCTTTGAATCTTGCAAATACTTCTAAACAAAACTTCCTTGCTTCTCAGCAAGCAGCAGTAAATAGTGCTTATATTGCTCAATTATCTGCGAAAACTGCTTTGGATCAGGCACAAAGTCAGTACAATTATACTTTGGATCAAGTTCAGACAACGACTTGGGATCATCCATCAACTCCGATTTATGACAGTGGTTATTACTATGGTGATTTACGTGCTCAACAACCTCAAGCTACGACTTCAACAACTGGATCAATGACCGGAACTTCATCTGCAAGTTCTTCTTCTTTTGCTTCAAGTGCGAGTGTTAATCCAAATGGAAATTATGTAACAAACGTAAACAATATTGATAATGCTCAGTTTACGGTTCAAAAAGCGCAAGAAGCTTATGATTCAGCTCAAGAAGCTTATAATAAAGCTGTTGCTGATCTTAAAAATCAATCTGATCAATTGGACAACGGTGTAGATAAAGCGAACATTGGTCTTTTGACTGCTCAACAAGAATATAATCTTACTGTAGCTAAACCTCGTGATGTTGATATCGCTCCTTTGAATGCACAAGTTGATCAAGCATGGGCTGGTGTGAACCTTGCTCAATATCAATTGGACCAAACTCAATTAAAGGCTCCGGTTGATGGTGTTGTGACAAATGTGGCTCAAAATGTTGGTGAAACAACAAGTTTGGCTCAACCACTTATTACTTTGGATTCTCAATATTTGGATATTAAAGCTTTGGTTTCTGAAGCTGATATTGCCAAGATTCAAGTTGGTCAAAATGTTGATCTTACTTTTGATGCTTTTGGTGGAGATAAGTCATTTAAAGGCAATGTTTATGAAGTTGATCCTTCAGAAACAATTGTTCAAGGAGTGGTGTATTATGTGGTTAAAGTTCAGTTTATGGCCAATGATACAGATGTAAAACCTGGTATGACTGCAAACCTTACGATTCAAACGAATACGAAAACCGGAGTGGTTGAAGTTCCAGCGAAGGCTGTTCAATACGATGGTAATCAGGCTTATGTTCAAGTTTTGACAACTGATACAAACGGTAAACAAACTGTTCAAAATCAGAATGTTGAAATTGGTCTTCAAGGTGATGAAAATTATGAAGTAACCAGTGGCCTTAAAGGTGGTGAAGATGTTGTGACATTCACAAAATCTTAATCGTCATTTGAGAAAGAAAATTTTGTTTATTGATTCGATATGAATTCAAATCAGCCGATCATTCAGCTTAAAAATATCCAAAAATCCTATGTGATGGGAGAAGGTGAACGTAGTTTCACGACCCAAGTTTTGCAAGGTGTAAGTTTGGATATTCGACAAGGAGAATTTGTTGCCATTGTAGGACAATCCGGTTCCGGAAAATCTACATTGATGCATATTCTTGGCTTCTTAGACACAGCTACAACTGGTACCTATACTTTTGATAATCGTGATGTGACAAATTACGATGAAGATGAACTTGCTGATATTCGAAGTAGAAAAGTAGGATTTGTGTTTCAAGCGTTTAATCTTCTACCACGTACAACGGCTTTGGATAATGTACGTTTGCCTTTGATTTATCAGGGTGTGGGTTTAGGTGAACAGAAAAAACGTGCTGAAGAAGCACTGATTCGAGTTGGTTTGGAAACGCGTATGGAACATAAACCCAATGAACTTTCCGGTGGTCAGCAACAACGTGTAGCTGTTGCCCGTGCGCTTATTGCGAATCCACTTTTGATTCTTGCCGATGAACCAACAGGTAATTTGGACAGTAAATCAGCTGATGAAATTATTGCGTTGTTTAAAAATCTTAATGCAGAGGGTCGTACGATTGTTTTGGTAACTCACTCCAATGAAGTAGCCCAAATTGCTAAACGAATCGTTACGATTAAAGACGGTAAAATTCTTTCCGATCACATCAACGAATCATGGAAATCTTAAATATTATCAAGCTGGCATGGAACGGACTGGTCACGAATAAAGGGCGATCTTTCCTCACGATGCTCGGTATTATTATCGGTGTGGCTGCGGTTATTATTATTGTGTCTGTTGGCGAAGGAGCGCAGAGTTTGATTTTCAACCAGATTAAAAGTTTGGGTTCAAATTTAGTTTCGGTTTTGCCAGGGCAGGGAGGCGATAAAGGACCACCTGCGTCAGTGTATGGAATCGTCATCACTACCTTGAAATATGATGATGCGGTGTCACTTTTGGAAGGACAAAATTCTATCCCTCATCTTGCAGGAGTAGCTGCTTTTGCTTTAGGTAATGAAACAGTTTCATATGGAAATAAACAGGATACCGGGATTTCTTATAATGGTACAATGACTTCTTATCCTCAAGTTATTGATCGTACACTTGAAAGTGGACGTTTTTTTAATGAACAAGAAGAAAAAGGTTTGGCAAAAGTTGTGGTGCTTGGGTATACGATTAAAAAAGACCTTTTTGGTGATAGTGATCCGATTGGAGAAAGTGTAAAAATCGGTAACGAAAAATTTAAAGTCATTGGATATTTTGCCTATAAAGGAACGGTTGCGTTTCAGGATTTGGATAGTCAGGTTTATATTCCGATCAGTACGGCCCAAAAAGTAATGTTGGGAATTAATTATGTGAATCGTATCAGCATTAAAGTTGATAGTAGCGATTACATTCAAGAAGTTATGAGTGAAATTCGAAGAACTTTGCAACTTCGTCATCATATTAAAGATGCTGCTGATGATGATTTTACGGTTGTAAGTGCAGATCAAGCGCTTGCTGCAATCGGAGGAGTTACTAACGCCATTAAATTCGTTCTTGCAGCTGTGGCGGCAATTTCTTTGCTGGTAGGAGGTGTTGGAATTATGAATACGATGTATGTGATCGTGAAAGAAAGAACACGTGAAATTGGTTTACGAAAAGCTATTGGTGCTAAACCTGGAAATATTCGAAATCAATTTTTGATTGAATCGATGTTTATTACCACCTGTGGAGGTATTGTTGGAATTATTTTAGGTATGGCTATTACTGCGCTTATTGCAGTTGTTATACAAAGTTTAGGATATTACTGGGAACTCTCTTTTTCTCCAGTGGCCATGGTCGTTGGGTTCTTAGTTTCATTTATTATTGGTGTGCTTTTTGGCTATTATCCAGCAAAAAGTGCTTCCCAGCTTCCAGCTATTGAAGCATTACGTTATGAATAATTTTCTTAACATCACAGAACTTTTTCGTTTGGCCTTTGATTCTCTTGGCAAAAATCGTGTGAGAACAGTGCTTTCGATTGTTGGAATTGTTATTGGTATTTCCACATTGATGTTGGTTTTGGGAATTTCTAATGCTGCTGAAGGAACGATTAAAGATCAATTGGCCTCTTTTGGAACTGACACCGTTTATGTTGAAACAAAAGTTCCGAACGCATCTGCGTCGGCTTCCGGAGCGGCACGAGGACAAGGGATTCAGATCACAACTATGAAAGTTGCGGATGTGAATGCTGCGAAAAAACTTCCTGGAGTTAAAGATGCTTATGGTACGGCTATTGGTCAGGAAAAAGTTATTTATCGTGATAATACAAAACGTGGTTTAGTGTACGGAGCAACTGCCGGTTTTGTACGGATTGATCAAACGAAAATTGCAGAAGGTCGATTTTTTTCACAAGCAGAAGATGACAGTATCGCCAAAGTTGCGGTTATTGGACCAAATGTTCAGACTGATCTTTTTGGAACTGAAGATCCTGTGGGAAAATATATTCGTATCAGAAATGTCAGTTTTAAAGTTATTGGTGTTACTGCAAAACGTGGTGCGGCACTTTTCGCCAACTATGACGATAATGTTTATATTCCATTAAAAACTCAGCAGAAACTTTTGCTTGGTTATGATTATTTGCCTTATTTTGTTGTACAAGTTCAGAACGCTGACGATATGGATGAAGTTGCTTCTGAGTTAACTTCATTGTTACGAAGACAACATAACATTACGAGTAATGATACAAAAAAAGATGATTTTGAGGTTCAAACTTCACAAGAATCTTTGGCAACAATTGGTGTTGTGTTTGGAGCAGTATCACTTTTATTTGGAGCGATTGCTTCGATTTCTTTGATCGTTGGGGGCGTTGGGGTGATGAATATTATGTATGTGAGTGTGACTGAACGTGTTCGAGAAATTGGTCTGCGTAAAGCTGTAGGTGCGCGAAGACGTGATATTCTTCTCCAGTTTTTGTTGGAATCGTTGGTTATTACTTTGCTTGGGGGAATCATCGGTATTATTGTCGGGACACTTTTAACGACTTTGATCTCGTTTGGAGCAAGCTTTGCTGGATTTGCATTAGACATGAGTCTTTCGCCAACCGGTTTGTTGCTTGGATTGGGAGTTACGACATTTTTTGGTGTTGTATTTGGATTTGGGCCAGCAAGAAAAGCCGCAGGTTTGCAGCCGATTGTGGCACTCCGATCGGATTGAGTTTATGTACGTTTTTTGAATTTTGATCCCAGGAAAACGATCGGGAATTTTATGGTAGCGTTAAAGATTCTGCCAATACGACTTGGTTGTTTTATTAATCTGTAAAGCCATTCAACGCCGATTCTGCGCATCCAGTAAGGTGCTCGTTTGATGGTTCCAGAAATAAAATCAAAAGCTCCGCCAACACCCATCACAACTTTTATATGTTTAAGGTGGGCTAAATTTCTGGCTATCCACATTTCTTGTTTTGGTGCACCAAAGGCAACAAATAAAATTTTCGCTTCGCTTTGATCAATGAGTTTACGGATGTTTACATCTTCTTCTTGTGAAGGTGATCCTGCAAATGTTCCAGCTATTTTCACGTTTGGATAACGTTTTTCCAGTACTTCTTTCGTTTTTTCTGCTACTCCAGGCGCTGCACCAAGTAAAAATATTTTTGTTCCTTGAGGAGCTTTGTTGCAGATTGCTTGGAGAAAATCTGTTCCAGTTACGCGTTCTTTAAGTGGAGTTCTGTTCAACCAGGACGCAAGCATGATTCCAAATCCGTCTGGAATATTGAGATCGGTTTGATTGAGGACTTTTTGAAATGGTTCGTTTTTTCTTGCAGCTAAAAGAATTTCCGGGTTTGGAGTAGCAATGAAGAGCTGTTCTTTGTTTGTATCTAATTTTTTGAAAACGGTATTTAATGCTTCTTTTTTATTCACATTATCAAAAGGTACACCCAAAATTTTTGGTCTTTCTGAAACGTTTTTTTGAGCGATGATAATAAAATCCTGACCTTTTTTTGATTCAATGATATGGAACCCACTCTTCTGAACCAACTTTTTGAGTTGATGATACGTGAAAGCATAATAATATCTTTTTGTTTTTCCTGTTCCCCAAGGAATTTGAGTATCTTTGTAACTGCTTTGGCCAAAATTTAAAATGCTTTTTACGCCTGCCTCTGTAATAAATTTCAGCTGTTTTTTATTCCAAAGATTCCAGCAGGTAAGAATGAGCAGTCCTTCTGGTTTTAAGACTCGTTTCATTTCTTCCAAGGCCTGCAGTTGGAGTTTTTTAGACGGAATGTGGTGGAAGGCACGAATGTTTGCTAAAACGTCGCAGGATTCGGCAGGTAAGGGGATTTCAAGTTGGTCGCCATGCGTAAAGGTTGCTTCTGGAAAGATTTTCCGCGCTTCTTTGAGTAAAGATTGGCTGTTGTCGATTCCTGTGTAGTCAAAATCTTTGATTTTTTCTTTTAAAAGCATCAAAAGGCGACCGTTTCCACAGCCTAAATCAACGATTTTTTGACCATTTTTGAAGTATTTTTGGTAGTTTTCAAAGTCATGACGAAGAGCCATGCGGCTTGCTGAAAACTCTCCTGCGATCTCTTCGTAGGTTTGGCGGACATTTTTGAGCTGGATTTGGGCTTTTTTTTGCCTCATTCTTGAGTATAATTGACGAGAATTGATTTTCCACGTAATTTTATACACCTTAGTTATAAAAAACAACCTATGGCGTTAATAGCAGAGCCGATCGAAAATTTGGTGAAAGAGGCATATAAAGCCAAGATTAGTGATCATAAGAGTCTTCACGCGCTTAAAAATCAGTTCGCGATTGATTATAAGATGAGTTTTCCAAGCAACGCGGAAATGATTAAGACGTATCGTGAACTTGTTCAAAAAGGCGAACTTGCTGAAGATCGTGATTTTATGAAAATTTTGAGAAAGCGTTCGGTACGTTCTCTTTCTGGAATTGCGTCGATCACCGTGATCATGAAAGCTTATCCATGTCCTGGAAAATGTATTTTCTGTCCAACGGAACCGGAGATGCCAAAGAGTTATCTTTCCAATGAACCGGCGATCATGCGTGCAATTTTGAATAATTTTGATGCATATCGACAAACTGAAAACCGTTTAAGCAGTTTGAATAAAACAGGACATAGCACCAATAAAATTGATGTGATCGTTTCTGGCGGAACGTTTTCTTTTTATCCACATCGTTATCAGACAGATTTTACCCGCGGAATTTTTAATGCTCTGAATGGCAAGAAATCCCGTTCTTTGGAAGAAGCGCAAAAAATTAATGAAACTGCTGAGAATCGTTGTATTGGTTTGTCTTTCGAAACCCGCCCGGATCATATTACGGAGAAAGAGTTAATTCGTTTACGATGGTTGGGTTGTACCAAAATTGAAATCGGCGTTCAGAGTTTGAATGACAAAGTTTTGGACCTGAATAAACGTGGTCATGGTATTGCAGAAACAAAGCGCGCATTGCAGTTGATTCGTGATGCTGCCTACAAGGTGAACTGTCACATGATGCCAAATCTTTACGGCAGTACTCCGGAGATTGATTATGAAGATATGGTTGAGCTGTTCAGAAACCCTGCGTATCGACCTGACTGGTTAAAGATTTATCCAACTATGGTTGTGCCTTGGTCACAATTGGAAGGCATTTGGAAAAAAGGTTTGCATGTTCCTTACACTGATGAAGATCTTGTGGATTTGTTGGTAAGAGTAAAACAAACGATTCCAGATTATGTTCGTATTACGCGTTTGTATCGTGATATTCCTGCAACAACTATTACCGCTGGTTCAAAAATTTCCAATTTACGCCAGTTGATTCAGGCAAAAATGGATCAATTAAATGTGAAGTGCCGTTGTATCCGTTGCCGTGAAATTAAAGATGAGAAAGTGAAGTTTGATGATTTGACGTTGAATGTGAAAGAAATGGAAGCTTCCGAAGGTCAGGAGTTTTTTATTACGTTTGATGATATGAAACGTGATCGTTTAAGCTCTTTGTTGCGTTTGCGTTTTTCTTCGTACAGTTTGAACGGCAAAAAGCATTTCATGAAAGAGTTGGAAGGTGCAGCTCTGGTGCGTGAAGTGCATACCTATGGTGAACAAGTAGAAATTTCCGCTCGCGAAAGATCTGCTTCCCAACATATTGGTTTGGGCCGCCGCATGATGTTGAAGGCCGAAGAGATTGCTCAGAAAAACGGCTATAAAAAAATTGCCGTCATCAGCGGAATCGGTGTTCGTGAATATTACAAAAAACTTGGATACGAACTTGAAGGAACGTATATGATTAAGAAGTTGGGTTAATCACGTTTTTTTATTCAGCTGATGGAGGAGGAGCGACGTCAATATTTTGAATTTGATCGCCCATAATTTCTCTTGTTTCTGGACTTAGTTCCGGGCCAGACATCATTGAACTTATTACAGAATATCCTGCAATTCCAAGAGCTCCAGCCATGCCCATTTTAATTGCCCAATGTCCGGTTTGAGACATTTCACGTAAGGCTTCAATATTTTCTGTTTCTCTTTTTTCTGCTTTCATAGTTTTCATAATTTCCGCCAATTCTAATGTTTTTCCAGCGGCTTTTGCTTCTTTCCATGCGCCACCAGCTTTGCGTAAAGTCATAGCTGCGCCGGCAAATTCTGTAGCATCACATAAAGCTGATCCTGCTCCAAATACACCACGAAGTGCTCGATCGGTTGCATCTACTTTTCGGTCTGTCACTAATTCTCTACCTGTTGTGGCAGTGTAAAGATCTGAGTATGTAGAAATAAATGGCAATGTATCAGCTGCAGTTTGTTTGATGATTTTTCCATAATCTTTGCCTTCTTTATTGTCAGCAAGATTTACTGCTAATCCTAATCCCATGAAAACCGCATTGATGCCGATTTTCCATTTTATTGATTTAATAACATGTGATTTCATGGAGTTTGCTTCTTTTTGTCCTGAAATAACGTTTGATAATGTTCGTTGTAATTGGTTTTTTTCCGCCTGCATGACTTCTGAAGCTTCTCCTGTAAGCGTTCCTCCGTTTAATTCCTTAAATAAATTCCAGCTTTTAAACCATTTTTGGGCAAGTTTATCACCGCTATCAATGCTCTTAATTTGCAATCTTACGAGTTCTTCACTCAGTTGGTTAAACTCTTTAGCAATAGTTTTTACTTCCGTACTTCTGCCAGCTTTTTCTGCTGTTTCGGCATCTTTTAAAAGTTGGTTTCTTCGTTCAACAAGTTGGTTACTATGCGCCTCAACTTGGTTTTGAATTTGATCCATTTGTTCAAGATAGCCCTTGGTTAAAACTTTTTTGCCATCAGTTCCAATCTCTTTTTCAAAAGTTTTCGTAGCTTTGGTGATTTCTTGAGTCAGATATTCTCCTTGAAGTGGAAGACGTTCATTCATCAAGGTACGTAATCGATCTTTGTTTTCTTTAAGAAGATTTTCAGTCGCCGCGATTTTCGTTGTATCAGTGCCAACTTTTTTGAGTTCTGAAAGTTCGGTTTCCAGTTTGGCTGTTTTTAAACGTTCTTTATTGATTTCTAGATCATGATTAAGGAGTTTTTCTTTTGTTGCTGCATTATTTACTTCCGAAGTAATTTGATCCTGCGTTTTCATAGGGTTTACTTTTTGTGCTTCAGCAGCTTCACGTATTTTTTTGGCATCAGCAGCCTCATCTGTGACTCGAGCTAAATCTTTTTCGACTTCTTCTACAGTAGCGTTTGGTTTAAACTCTCTTCCAATAATTTCTTCGTTGACGTTGCCACGAATTTTATCAATTCCCTTTTTGGCTAATTTATAAGGTTTTTTTACAACCTCTGAAAGTAAATATGCACCATAAGCTTTTTTAAATGCAGGTTGTCTATAAAATCGATAAAATTTCATGGCATGGGTGAGACCTAATTCTTCCAGTCCTGGACCCCAACCATGACGTTTATTAATTTCATCGCCAACGTTTTTCATTTCTGTTTGAAGTGCATTGTCTGCATCAGTAAGCTCACCCGCTTTTGTGGCGATTTTTTCTAGATCACCAGTACTCAGGATTTCTAAATATTCTCTGAAAATCTTTTTTCTTAAAATAAGAGCTTTTTGAAGATCTTCTGTTTTTACCTTATTTTTTGTCGCAACTGCGATCATTTCTAAAACTGTTTTTTCTGGCGTAAGTTTTTGTTGGATTTCTGCATTCATTTCTTTTGCGATCGCTTTTTTGTCCGGATCTTCGATTTTGTTGATGGCATCATCAATCGCACTTGATTCAGCAGATGGCTGTGGAGCTTCAATATTGCCTCCGCCTTCAATTCCGCTCAAACTTGAAAGCACTTGGTCAATTGTAGTGTTTGGACCTTTCATCTTATCGATTTCCGCTTGATGGGATTCAAAATATTTACGGATCGCATCTTCTTCTTTTACTTCATCAGGATTTCCAAAAATTGCTGTTCCAATAATCGGAATATTTCCAAGTAAACTACCGAGTTGGCTCATTAAACCACTTATAGCATTTTTCCCTTGTGCAAGAGCTGAAGTGAACTCTTCGTACTTCATGCTACCGATTTTTTTCAAGGTTTCAGGTTTTACATCAACGCCGGTTTCTTTGCTGATTTTTTCAGCCATGGATTGGTGAATGCTGAAATTTTGGTCAGGACCTTCAAATAAAACTTTAAAGGCTTCCACAATTTGTCCCTGTGAAAGAAGAACCAAAAATTGGCTTAAACGGTTTCCAGTAATGTCGATTCCGATTTTGTCTTTAATCCATTTTCCAATATCTTCACTACCAATAAGTTTTCCTAAAACAAAAATTCCAAGACCAATGCCAAGTCCGTACTTCAAACGTTTTCCCCATTTGTCTCCTAAAATTGAATCAATAAATCCTGGTTTCTTTTCGCCTTCTGCGGCTTCATCATCATCAGAACTGAACCATTTGTAAATTCTGTAAACTCCGTAAGCTCCAGCTGCGGCAATTCCAGCAGTTAAAATAGGATGATTTTTGGCAAAATCGACGATTTTATCGCTAAGACCTTCTGCGGGTTTTTCTCCATTTGTCTGCCCTTCTTGTGGCGCAGAAGTTTTTCTTTCCAAGGTATCTTTCGCTTTTTTGGCACCATCATAAATTTCGTAAGCGCGATCCACTAATTTTTCCCAATTTTGTTGAAGTGCTGCATAAAGATCAGAACCCTTTTTGGAAGCAATGTCCTGGATTTTTTTGAGTGAATTTTTCTCAATGGAGTTACTTAATTTATCAGTTACGCCTGATCCTAAACTGCGAATATTTTCTAAAGATTTTAGTGATTCTTTGGGAATTCCTTGTTTAAAAATGTCTGCTAAAAGACCACTGATTGCAACACCTTGAAGCATAGCAAATCCTTCTTGCTGCTCTTTAGTGTCAAGATTTCCGTCAACATCGAGTTTATCAATTTTGGATGCTGTGTCTTTATCTAAATTAATTTCTTGTTGGAGAACTTCTCGTTTGATTTCCGAAGCTTCTTTGGTTGTTTCTTTTTTGACTACCGTTTTTTCTCCAGCAATTTCTTTGCCTTTTTCTGCAACCTTGGCATCGTTTGTGTCCAACACGTCTGGTTTTTTCTCAGTTTTGTTTTTTGGCTGATCTGTTGGATTTTCTTTTGCTTTATCTTTACCCATAAATTGAGCTAAAACTAATCTTTATATTATACCTTATTTCCAGCGTTTTGAGTAGAGCTCGTGAGGGGGCGATTTTTAGAGCTTAATGGTGAGAAGATCTTCCCATTGAGTGGTGTAGTTTGGAGAACGTTTTTCCTGACGATAATGCCATTTTTGTTGCACCCCGGCCGCACCAAACTTAATCGTGTCGCTGCCCCAACGCCAATTCAGACTATCCATCATGGTCATGAGGCTTTCTTGTTTTTGATAATCCGGCAGGGGAGTAAAGAGATCCAGTTGTTGATGCCGTTTTGGCACTATTCCTGTTATCATTACTCCGGCTTTTTTGTAGCCATAACCGTATTTGAAGATTTTTTTGAGACATTCATCAGCAGTTGCAATGAACTCTGATGTGGATGCAGTGGGATAGGGAAGTTCTTTTCCAAAATTTTCGCGATACATGGCGCCTTGTTGGTGATAGCCTGTACTGATGTAAACTTGGATGTATGAAGCAACGCAACCTTGTTCGCGTAGTTTTTCTGTAGCTCGGGATGTAAATGTGGCTACGGCTTCTTTTAAAGGCGGAAGTGTTGTAATTGGATTCCGAAATGAGCGTGATGTAATAATACTTTTTTGTGCTTCTGGACGGTCTTCCATCTCGATTTTTGGTATGCCGTTCAGTTCTAAAACTGTTCGTAAACCTGTTACAGCCATATGTTTTTTGATCCATTCTTCTTTGGCATTTTTTAATTGAAGAACGGTGGTGATATTGCACTGTTTTAAAAATTTGCTTAACCGCCAACCAATTCCCCAAACTTCTCCAACTTCCAGTTTGCTTAAAATTTGGTCAGTGTGCGGATGATTGGTAATGTTAAAAACTCCTTTATGAATGGGATTTTTTTTGGCGATTTTGTTGGCGAGCTTGGCAAGTGTTTTTGTTGGAGCGATGCCAATTGATACCGGTATTCCTGTCCATTTAAAAATTGTTTTTCGAATATTTTGGGCATGGTTTTCAATGTCAGATTTTGGAATATTGCTGAAATCCATAAATGCTTCATCAATGGAGTAAATTTCTAGATCTTTGGTGAACTCTTCCAAAATATTCATCACTCGATTTGAAAAATCTCCATACAAAGAAAAGTTTGAAGAAAATACGGCGATGTTGTGCTGCCGGATTAATTTTTCACATTCAAAATAGGGTTGTCCCATTGTAATGCCGATGGTTTTTGCTTCATTGGATCTGGCAATAACACAGCCATCATTGTTGGAAAGAACAATGATCGGTTTTCCTCTTAATTTAGGCCGAAACACACGTTCACAAGACGCATAAAAATTATTGCAATCCACAAGTCCGAAGATTTTAGTTTGGCTCATTATTTGTTGAGTGAATAATATGGGTGACAACTCCCCAAATTTCAAAGTTCATATCTCCATGAATTTCTATGGGTCGATATTTTGGATTTTCCGGCATGAGCCAGATTTTTGACCCCATTTTTTTGATTCTTTTTACAGTAAATTCGCCATTCACCAAAGCTATAACAATTTTGTTGTTGGTACTTTCGAGTGATTTATCAACAATTAAAATATCTCCTGAACGAATACCTCCGTTAATCATAGATTCTCCCTGTACTTTCACGAAAAACGTTGCTGCTGGATGTTTGATTAAATAGGTGTTTAAATCCAGGTTTTTTTCTAAAAAATCATCAGCA
>Ga0070667_100000577_pt1 | contig 36178 bp, 34 predicted proteins | sample KBSS33metaG_FD_64659 | JGI IMG/M metagenome (GOLD analysis project Ga0070667, IMG submission 64659) | Switchgrass rhizosphere microbial communities from Kellogg Biological Station, Michigan, USA - KBS S3-3 metaG | ecosystem: Host-associated > Plants > Roots > Rhizosphere > Soil ...
GATGGGCTGTCGCGTCGCGATCGGAGCTTGTTGAACATCGGCATGATCAGCGCGCTGAACCGGCCGCACGAACTCAAGCTTCACGTCAAGGCGGCCCTGAGCAACGGCCTCACGCGCGACGAGATCAAGGAGGCTATTTTGCAAGTTGCGGTATATTGCGGAATACCCGCTGGCCTGGATTCAACGCGTCTCGCTCGCGAAGCTTTTGCCGAACTCGACGGACAAGATTGAATAAAAAGATAAAAAGATAAAAAGATAAAAAGATAAAAAGAAAGTGAGGATAGGGTGAGCAATGAACTTGGCAAGGACGGGTTTGCGCAAGATCGCCTGCAGCATCTCCAATCGGTCATTGAGTCCGACGTTGCGGGGGCCGCGTATCACGGCGCGGTGCTTAAAGTGGCACGGGGAGGCGAAGTTGGTCTCGATGCGGTAATTGGTCATGCCGATCGCGATCATACGCGCCCGCTCCAGGCCAATTCCGTGTTCACCATTTTCTCCACGACGAAGGCCTTCACAAACGTACTGTGCTTGCGCGCAATCGAACTTGGCCGGTTCGCGCTGACGACCAGGGCTTCCGAAATCATCCCTGAATTCGGCGGCGGGCTGCGAGGCGAGATCACCGTGTTCGATCTGCTGACGCACTCGTCCGGCCTGCCGATGCTGTTCACGCCCAAGCCGGGCATGTGCATCGATCACCTTGACGAGGTCGTGGCGGCCCTTTGCGCAAATGTCGTGTCGATCGAACCGGCAGGCGAGCGCGTCAATTATTCGCCGATGGCGAACCAGTTGCTGCTTGGCGAAATGCTGCGGCGTACAGATCCGCAGGGTCGCCGGTTCCGCGACATCGTCGCCGAGGATCTCTTCATGCCGCTGGGCATGATGGATAGCGCGATCGGCGTTCGCCGCGATTTGCAGCCGCGCCATATCGTGCCTGACTTTCAGGGCCACGCCCCGATTGATCACCTGAGCAGCGCTGTACCCGGCAAGAACGGCGCCTACGAGGATCCCGATGCGGAAATGCCATGGGTAGGCGCGGTATCCACTGTGCCTGACCTGTTCCGTTTCGCAGAAATGCTCCGCCGGGGCGGCACGCTCGACGGGGTCCGCATCCTGTCTCGCGCCATGATGGCAAAGGCTACTAAAAACTGGACAGGTGACAAACCCAACGAGCTTTACAAGATGCTGGCCCATAAACGTGGCTGGAAGCCCTCTCCGGCAGGTATCGGGCTTGGTTTTACGGTCCGCACCGAACATATCTGCCATCACATGTTCGGCACCCTGACGTCGCCGGGTACGTTCGGCAATTACGGTTCGGGCAGCGCGCTGTTCTGGATCGACCCGACGCTCGACATGACCTTCGTATGCCTTACTGCGGGCTTGCTGGAGTCAAACGACAATATCGTCCGTTTCCAGAAGCTGTCCGACATCGCCGCCTCGGCGGCAGCGTAGTCCGCGCCCCGTCATGGCAACGCCACTTGCGAAATCGTCGGCACGAGGCCGGTCCAACTCGGGGAGCGATCGATGCGGACATTGATCACCGGTGCGGGTGGGTTCGTCGGTTCGGAGCTGCTGGGCTTGCTATCGAGCCGCGCTTCGGCCGGGGACGAGATCGTGGCCGTCGATATCGGTTTCGCTCAGGATGATCGACGGCCGGGTGTCGTATACCATCTCGGCGGCCTGCAGGAAGACGGGGTGATCGACCACCTCTTTGAGCGACCATTCGACCGGATTGTACATCTGGCGACGGTCGCAGGGGTGGGATCTGAAAACTTCGACCTGGGAAAGGCAACGAATCTCGATGCGACGATGGCCTTGCTCGAGGCTGCGCGGAGAAGCGGTACCAGGCCGCGCTTCGTCTATTCAAGCTCGGTCGGCATATTCGCCGCGCCGCTTCCTGCTGTTGTGGATGACGCGACCCTTCCCGTTCCCACCAACAGTTATGGAACCCACAAGCTTGTCGCCGAGCTGTTGCTGACGGATTATACGCGCGCCGGCTTTATTGATGGCCTCGCGCTGCGTTTCCCTGGCGTCATCGCGCGCCCGCAGGGATCGACGACGATGTTGTCGGCTTTCCTCAACGACGTGTTCTATGCGGCCGCTGCGGGGCGGCCGTTCCTTCTGCCGCTTGCTCCGGGCGATGCGACCTGGGTCATGTCGCTGAAGCTTGTTGCGCAAAACCTTGCCCATGCGCTGGAATTGCCACCGGGCGACTTGCCGTCCCGGCGCTACTGGTCATTGCCGGCCCTTCACTTGACGATGTCGGAGCTCGTTGAGGCTCTTGCGGAACGCTTCGGTTCCCGCGTGTCGGAATTGATCGGTTTTGATCCCAATCACGGGCTCCAGCAAAGGTTCGTCTTTCCACCTCTTGTCGCCACGGGAGCGGAAACGCTCGGCTTCCTTGGCGATAAAACAACGCAGGCATTTGTCGAAAACGTATTGTCGACGAACGCCACCCTGGCGGCCGCATCAACGCCGCTCAAACCAACCGAGAGCGAGACACGACTATGACGGGTATGACTGATCTTTCGGGCAAAGTCGGCGTGGTGACTGGCGGCGCATCGGGCATCGGCAAGGGTATTGCAAAGCGAATGCTCGCGGCGGGCATGAAGGTCGTCATCGCCGATGTCGAGGATGGTCGCCTGCAAAAGGTCGCATCCGAACTCGGTGTTCTTGGCGTGCAAACGGATGTTCGCCATTACGCTGCGCTGGAACGGCTCGCCGAGCGTACGCTCGACGCGCATGGCGCGGTCCACATCCTGTGTAACAATGCCGGCATCGGACCGATGGCTCCCATCGCGGACCTCACGCTTGCCGACTGGCAGTGGATGATCGATGTCAATCTCTGGGGGGTAATCCACGGCGTCCATGCCTTCTTGCCGATTCTGCGGGCGAACGCCGACGGAGGCCATATCGTCAACACGTCATCGATGGGCGGGCTGCGCACTTCGCCAACCCTTGGCGCCTATGCCGTGACGAAGTTTGGCATAGTGGCCCTGACAGAGACCCTTGCCGAAGAACTGGAGGCCGAGGGTTCAAAGGTCGGCGCGAGCGTGCTTTGCCCGGGCCCTGTCCGAAGTGATCTCGGTCGCAGCTTACGCAACCGACCCGCGGAAGTGGGCGTGGGACATCTCAAAGATGTGCAGCTGGAAGATGCCGCCCATTTCCAGAATATAGCGATTCCATATGTTGAACCGGACGATGCGGGCGAAATGGTTGTGCAAGGCATCCGCCGCGGCGATCTGTACATTCTCACGCATCCAGAAATGATGGGCTTCGTGAACGAGCGCCATGAACGCATCGAAGCCGCCACGCGCGCCGCTCTGTCAGCCAAATCGCGGAATTGACGTATTTTCGACACTCGAAGGCACCCGGGGGTTCACCACGTATCCGGACAGGTAATGCGAGCCTGAAAGGTATCTAGACGGCGAAATATGGGCATCACCTTCTAGATTGCGTCACCTGTACGGACATGCTATTTCGTCGATCAGCAAGCAATAAAATCGGCGCCTGGACGCCGACTAGAGAGGGGGTGGACAATGCATATCTCGCGATTTCTCCTGAATAGCTGTGTGATTGCGCTCGCAGGAGGAGCATGGGCGGTGCCCGCTCTCGCCCAGACCGCACCGCAGATCGACCCGTCCGCGAGCACGGGCGAGGAGAAGATAAGCGAGATCATTGTAACCGCGCGGCGCCGCAACGAACGGTTACAGGACGTTCCCGTGGCGATCTCCGCCTTCAATCAACAAGATCTGTCGCGATATTCCACTGGATCGGTGAATGACATCGCGTCGCAGACCCCGCAACTTGTCATCAGCGCGCCCAACGGGCCGGGAGGCAGTTCGATAAACCTGCGCGGCGTCGGATCGGCGTCGACGACATCTTCGGTAGACCAGGCGGTGTCTATCAACATCGACGGCGTCCAGGTCAGTCAATCGAACTTCATCGCGCTGGGAACCTATGATCTCGATCACGTCGAGGTCCTGAAAGGCCCGCAGGCGCTCTTCTTTGGCAAGAATAGCCCGGGCGGCGTGATCTCGCTCTCGTCAGCCAATCCGGGTCGCGAGCTCGAGTGGCGGCTGCGCACCAGCTACGACTTCAACAATGCTGGTCTGCTTACCGAGGGAATGGTCTCAACCCCGCTGACCGACACGCTAGGTGTCCGGATTGCCGCCGCGTACAAGGACCAGGACGGTTGGTTCAAGAACCTGCCCGCGTCCTTGCCCAGTACAACGGTTTCAGACAAAACCAGTCCGAAGTCGAAGGAATATTTCATTCGAGGCACACTGAAATACGGCTCCGATTCCAACGCATTCAACGCCACGCTAAAGCTTGCCTACGGTCAAACCGACCGTGACAACGGCCTGTATTCAAATGGCCAACTGCTTTCTTGCCCCGGCGGATCGCTGTCGTTCCCCATCCCCGGCTTGTCGACCGACTGTAAATTGGACCGCAACTACAGCGAGCCGAATCTGGCCCCCGACGTTGTGGCCACCGCGCCGCGGGTGTTCCGCGATGGCCGACCATATTTTGAAAACCGCATGCTGCTGACCTCGCTCACCGCGAATTTGAAAGTGGCCGACGCACTGATGCTGACGTCGGTCACCGGCTATTTGCGACTGCGCGAGCGCTTCACGGCCAACTACAATGAGAACGGATTTTCGCAGTTCGGTACGGCCTCCGATCAGTTGCAGCGCCAGTTCACGCAAGAATTTCGCCTGGTTTCATCGTTCCAAAGCCCGCTGAATTTTACCGTTGGGGCTTTCTATCAGACCGCGAAACTGTCTCTTGCAATCCCCACCACGCTTGCCGCTGGCTTCTCGCCGACAGGTTCGGCGCTGATGATCGAGGATGACACCTTTGGCCTGAAGACAGAGGCCTATTCGGTTTTCGGTCAACTTATCTGGAAGTTCGCGCCGCAGTGGGAACTTGCTGGCGGAGCGCGCTACTCGCACGAAACCAAATCGGAAAACGCACAAAGCCGCTTGTTCGGCGTTTCGTATCCTTTCCTCGATCCCAAGCGCTCGTTCAACAATGTCTCCCCCGAGGCGACGCTCAGTTTCCGGCCAAGCCGCAAACTGACACTCTACGCCGGATATCGCCGCGGGTTCACGTCCGGGGGATATAATCTGGTCCCCCTCGCCTTCAACCCGTTTGCCGTCAACGACAACGGCTTCAGGCAGTCGACGGTAGAGGGTGGCGAGTTTGGCGCGAAGGGCTCCGTTGCCCGTGGCCAAATCCAGTTTGACCTCGCGGTTTATCAATACAAGTACAAGGACCTCCAACTCTCCACCTTCGATTCCGCGACGGCTGCGCTCAGCTTGCGCAACGCTGGCCGCAGTCGGGTGCGCGGTGTCGAGGTCTCGGCGACCGTCCGCCCGGACCAGATTGACGGACTGTCTCTCCGAAACTCAATTGCCTATAATGATGCGCGCTACACCTTGTTCGACGACGCAGGCTGCTACACAGGCCAGACCATCGCGCAAGGCTGTTCGGGGAACATCGCCGGCGGCGTTGCACAAACCCAGAACCTTTCGGGTTCACGGCTTGAGCGTGCGCCGGAATGGTCGCTGAATTTTGGGGCGAGCTATGATCGTCCGATCACGTCCGGGGTTGCCTTTGGGCTGACCGCCGATGCCTATTACACCAGCAGTTTCTTCTCAGAATCGACGCACGATCCGCGCGCGACGCAGCACGAGGCATGGCGCTTCAATGCCGGCGTCAAGTTGCACGATCCCAACGACGGCTGGGAACTCGCGCTGATCGGGCGCAATCTGACCAATGTCTTGCGCGCGGAATATGTCTTTGGCCAGCCCTTCACCGGATTTGGCACGGGCACCAGTGGGCCAAGCCGAGGGGCAGACTTAGTGGGCGTTAATGGCATGCCGAGATCTGTCATGCTGCAACTCACCTTGCGTAATACGCTCTTTAAGTAGCCGACGACCTGCCACTACTTTGGCAGAAGTATGAGTTTTGGGATTCCCTGTGAGGAAGATGCGTGATTCGTAGGGAGCCAGCTTTGATTGAGGCTGGTGATGGAAGAGGATTGGCAGCGCGATCTGGAACGCTGGCTTGAGCCTTATCTGGAGGATCTGGGCAACAAGACGCGGCGGCGGATGTGCCCGGCCTATATCGCGGGTCTGATCGGCCCAGGCGATCGCAAGCCCGATGCCATTATCCTCCACAATGAAGCCGATGACAGGCGGGCTCGCGTCTTCGCTATCGCTTCGAAGCACGTGACGGTGATGCTGCCGCTTTTCGTGGCTACTCGATCCCACCGCGCCCCGATGGCGTGAAAGGCGTTCGCGATGGCTTCGAACAACGGAAATAAAGCGTTCAAAGGCGACGGCGCGAATCCAAGATTGCGCACGCGTCCAGCGAGGCTGAACTCAAAATCTTCAGAATCATCGTCGCGCACGCACCGGCTCCCCGTCATCTGGGTGGTTCAGTCGTACCGGCGCTGCAAAGAAATCTCGTTCGCCTCGCTCGGCGTCGCCGCGCATTCAACGAGGAGCAGACGCTATGGGCAGGTTGCCGCTTGGCCCGCCGGGCATTCTGCGCAGCGCGGTGGATGACATTGGCCACCGCGACGGGATGCGTCGCAAAAACAGCATGGCTCGCCTTACGTCGACAGTCTTCGCACAAATGCGTCGCGCCATGGACCGGAGCAAGGCTTGAGCGGAGCGCCCCTATGCCACGATCCCAACGAATGGGCCGCGGCGAACGGCGGCTTTCAGGCATGCTCACTAACGGGCTAAACGGCCGACATTGGGGCGCAAAGCCGACCGGCCGGTTTGCGCGACCCGAATGGCGGGTTTCAGCAAAAGCCGATGTTGAATTAACGCCGCTGAATGTCTTGAGCTGGCCGGGAGCGGAACTATTGAAGTCGCTGACAGCGGGCGCCAACGTAGCAGACATTCAACGCGCGCTCGAACGACACTGTAGCTGCCGTTGGTTTACGTGCGAACTGTGGAATGTGCCCGGTGGTCAGGCCAAGCATTGAACCGTACCGCTCGCATTCCCAACTCGCATCCAGAAGACGTGAGGATGCGAATATGGCCGGTGGATGGTCGCGCGACGGAGCAGTGCAAGATCAGATCGAGGACACCGTGAATGACGCCGTTCGCGGAGCACGCGCACGGATGCCCGCCGGTGAAGGGCTAGAGCACTGTGAAGAGTGTGGTGAGGTGATCCCGATCCGCAGGCGCGAAGCACTCCCGGGTGTTCGCACATGCGTTCCATGCCAGGGAGAACGCGATAAGACGGTAGTCCACTCCCAAATTAACCGTCGTGGCAGCAAGGACAGTCAGTTGCGGTGAGGACCGTAGCCGCCGACGTTAAACAGTGGCCTGCCCCCCTCTGTGAAGGGGAATAGGTACTGTGAGCAGGCGGCTCGGTCGGTGACCGCGCAATTTGTATTGTTGCAGGCCGATGGCGGAGTTTGTCGCAACAACAACCTTGCCCGTTGTTACGAGAAGCCTTAAGATTGTGCTTTATCTGGAAAGACGCGCGAAGCGGATGTGATCTCAAGCCTGACAGCACGCTAAAACAGTTGCCCTCAGGAAGTGTGTCCCATGCCCGCGATCAAGACGGTCGACCTTTGCTGGTCGACGCCCGATGACCAATCGGTCATCTCCAATCTCAACCTGACCTTCAAGATAGAGCGCGCCGGAGTCGTCGGCCGCAACGGCGTTGGCAGAACAGGGCTATCCCCATTCGACGGCGCCCTTCTGGTAGTCAGCCACGACGAGGCATTTCTGGCGGCCATCGGTATCTCACGACGTATGGCATTATCCACGGATCTAAAGCGGCAATAACTCGCGTATCTGGCAGGTGGACGGCAACGTTGGACGTGCCTTTCAGATCGTCCGCTTCGAACAGGTCGGTCGGCAGCCGCTGCTTCTCATTGCGGCCTTCGCCGCGGTCGGATCCGCCAACTTGCACGTTCCGAAGCTCAGGTTTTGCTCTCTGAAGCTGTCAACCATTTACGAGCCGATTTTGCCAACCCACTAGGTGCGATGCGGGCTGTCGCAGCGGACAATCATGCGCAATTGAGATACCCAGTCGTTGGCAGTGCATGCTCGAAGCCGCGCTGCTGGATTGAATGCTCCTAAGCCGCGGCAGCTCCGCCGTTCCAGGCTCATGCTGAAGTGAGCGCCCGTAACGCAAGGCCGGCTTCCCGGCGAAGTAGTCGGCAGAGTAATGCACGGGGTTGTAGCGCATCAAAATCTCGTTCGAAGCGACGGTCAGCGGGCAAAAAAGGCGGTATGCGCGACGCCGGCGTTGTTGCTGGCCGCTACCCAGCCCCGCACCTCGACCTCGTAAAGGCCGGCAGCCTGCGTGGGTATGTTGGCCGTGAACGTGGCGCTGGCGGGATCGAAGCGCAGGGGCAGGCGACGCAAGGCACCGCCGTTGCTCGTGACGATCGCCTCCACCTCGGTGTCGCTTGCGCGCCAGGGGCCGACCTGCGAGATCGCGCAGCCGCACAGCATCGTCACCCCGACCCGAAGCGGCACCGTCTCGCCGGCCGTCACCCAGCGATAGGCGATCGGATCGGCGATATCGACGATCAGACCGGGCAGTTCGATCAGCCAACCATCGGTGGCGGTGACGTCGTGTCCGGGCAGCACCCAATGCGTGCTGGTCGCGGTCGTGGTCGCCTGCGCCTGGCTGAGCGGGCCGGTCACCGTCGCGGTGATCCGTCGCGGACCCTCGATATCCAGCGTCGTTCGGAAGACCGCCGTATCGGCGCTGGATCGTTTGCCGCCGCTGTCCTTGCCACCAGTCATGATCCGTTGCGTGTCGCCCGTCGTGCCAGAGGTGAAGCCACGTGCCAGCGTCTCGCCGGTATCCGCATCGGTCAGCGTCACCCACACGGGCGCCGTATAGCCGCCCAGGAACTTGGCACCTCGTGCGATGACGCGAACGTCGATCCTGGTCGGTTCCGCTGCGGCGGGTCGGATTGCCAGCAGCAGCATAGCGGCAGCGCCCAGCAGGCGCGGGAGCAAATGCATCTTGATCGTCCTTGGTGGAGAGCGCCTGCCGTCATCGGGGGTGTGCCGGGTGGTCCAGATCGTTGATCGTCGTTCGGATGCGGTCGTTTGTCGGATCGAGCGTCAACGCGCGTCGATAGCTCTCCCTTGCCCGGTCGAGCTGGCCGGCGGCACGAAAGGCCTCGCCCAGGCTGTCATGGACATTGGCAGAGTGTGGAAACCGTTCCGCGTTCCACCGGAACGCCGGCAGGGCAGCGTCGGCGTCGAGGATGTTCATGGCGTCGTAGCCGACACGGTTGACGGTCGCTTCGAGGCGACCCGCCGGAATCGCTGCCGCGACGGCCGCCACGGCCTGGTCCCACCGGCCGGACGCCAGCCCCCGGTAGAGGGCTTCCTCCTGCTCCTCGCCTTGTCGGGCAGCGCCCGGCATGACGCGATCGGCGACGAGGGTGGCCAGGCGATGCCGGTCGAACGTGGTGCGCCCGCCGTTGTCCAGATAGATCACGGTCGCGCTGTCGTCGGGGTCGGCGTGCCGGAAGAAATGCCGCCAGACGAGACGTACATCGCCGCCATGGCCGACGATTGTCACATCGTCATGTCGGTAATATTCCCAGCCATGGGTGTGCCATGCGGCATCGCTGGAGGACATCGTGAAGGGCGACCAGGACTCGCGCAGCGCGGCAAGGGGCACGAGCGCCCCCCGAAGCAGCGCCTCTGACCAGCGGACCAGATCGGGCAGCGTCGTGAAGACACCTCGCGAGCCGAAAGTGTAGGCCGGCCAAGACGGCGATACATAGGGCAGCGGCGGCCGACCGCGTCTGGCGCCGGGCGATAGCTCGACACCAGACCTGGCAAAAGGGGTTGTCCTTCGACGTGGTAGCCGGTTCGCCGCATACCGACGCTGCGGCACTGATGTTCTACAAGAGCCGCCAACGGCGTGCCGGTCGCCTGTTCGAGCGCCTTCCTGGCAAACAGGAAATTTGTCTGGTTGTAATCGTTGCGCGTGCCCGGCACGAAGCGAAGGGGAAGCGCCTCGATGGCGGCGAATGCCTGGTCCTCGGTCTGCTCGACGTGATCGGGAATATAGTCCGGTAGGCCGGAAACATGGGCAAGAGCTTTCGCGAGGGTGATCCCCATCCAGCCCGGCGGCAGGCCGGCCCGTATCGCGCCGAGCGGTTCGTTGAGGTCGATCAGCCCTCCTCTTTGCGCTTTCAGCAGTTCCACGATCAGGAACAGCTTCGAGATCGAGAAGAGTGGGTAGACGGAAGCGTCCGTGATCGGCGCGCGAGTCTCACGGTCGGACAGCCCCGCATAGCGGGAATAGACCAGCCTGCCCCGGCGCAACACAGCAACGGAGTGGCCGACCGTGCCGTAGGCGCTCGCGGAAAGGTCAAGCAGGTCGTCGATACCGGCCGAGGCCGCCGTCGCATGAACTGGCGTGGTCCAGCCCATCGACGCCAACAGGCCGGTCAAGCCGGCACCCAGGACGCTTCGCCGGTCGGCAGTGGCGGTGAGGAATATCTTGGGCAAGGACGGCCTTTCGCAATGATGCGGGTGACGCCGCGATCGGTTATCCTGCTTCGGCTTCCAACACCGCATGACAATCCGTGACCTGATCTGACATATGGAAACCGAACCTGTTTTTCCTCGCTTTTTCAGTATCCTGGCATGATCCGCTTCTCCGACTTCGATCTTGATCCCGCTGCGTTGCGCATATGCCGTGACCGTACTGCGCTCGACGCATCGCCTCAGACCGTCGAGGTTCTGGTCTTCCTGATCGAGAATAGGGAGCGCACGGTCGGCCGATCCGAGTTGCTCGATCGGTTCTGGCCGCGGTCAGGCACGGGTGGCGACGCCGCCCTCAATACCTGTATCCGCCGGATCCGATCCCTGGTCGGTGACGACGCCGACGCCCCACGCTTCATCCAGACCCGGCCAAGGTCCGGCTATCGCTTCATCGGTACGATTGACGCAGACGATCCGGAGATTGGAACTACAAAGCCGGCATCCGGAATCCGTCGACCGATCGCGGTTGGTGCCATCCACCCCATCACGTCATAAGTGAGCTCTGAGCTTAGCCCGTGACTGGGGCATCGACCCCGCACGTCCGACCTACAGCCTTCCCTTGTTCCATATCAATCTACCAATGCAGTGATACCAATCAACAATTGGCAATGATACGTTTCCAAGATTAGCATGCATCGCTGGAAAAAGGTTGCGTCCGATAAATTCGGCATTGCGCCTATACAATGACGAAAAAGGGATGATGAATGGAGGGCATCGACTTCGAGGCATTGGCCGATCGTGTTCGCAATTGGGGTCGCTGGGGTAGCGAGGATGGCCGCGGTACGCTGAACCACATCGATGCGGCCGCGCTGATGCGTGCCACTGATGCTGCCACTACCGGAAAAATGTTCGGACTTGGCCTTCGTTTCGATGGCAACGGACCGATGGATGGCCGCTTCCGGCGCAATCCCAAGCTCTACGTCACCGCGCTGGACCAGATGATCGATCCCAACAATCCGCGTGCACGCTTCAGCGATGACGACATCAACATGTCGCTGCAATGCGCAACGCAATGGGATGCGCTCAGCCATTCGCATTACGACGGGATGCTCTACAATGGTTGCAAGGCCTGCGACACGCTGAGCGTTCATGGCGCCTCGCGCAATGGAGTAGAGCACATGGCGATGCCAGGCGTTCTATCCCGTGGCATCCTCCTCGACATCGCACGGCTGAAAGGCGTGGACGTGCTGCCATCCGACTATGGCATCACACCGGCCGACTTGGATGAGGCAGTCGATCGCGCGAACCTGACGGTCGAGCCGGGCGACATCATTCTTGTGCGAACCGGCTTGATGAGCCGTTTTACCTCTGGCAGCGATCGCACCGCGCTTTCCTCTCCGCACTCCGGCCTGGCAGGCGAATGTGCGGGATGGCTTTTCGATAAGTCCGCCGCAGCCGTCGCCTCGGATACGGTCGCGGTCGAGCGAATTGGCCCGGACACGATGTCAGGCGACATGCCGCTGCCCCTGCATATGCTCTGCCTGCGGGACATGGGGCTGCCATTGGGCGAGATGTGGGATCTTGACGCACTGGCAGCGGATTGTGCCGAGGATGGTCGCTACAGCTTCCTGCTGTCGGCCTCGCCGATCGCGATCACCGGCGCATTCGGTGCACCGATCAATCCAACTGTATTGAAATAGGCGATAACAAGAAGGCGTCCGGCTTGGGCCGAACGCCTTCTATGTTGTCAAGCCGTGGCGCCCTCGGCCCGTTCCCATTTGCTGGCCTGGTCGGCCTTGACGTTACGCGCCGCCAGCAACAGCAAAATGCCGCCGATGGGGCCGATCGCCAGGATCCCCAACAACGCTGGACCAAGCGAGCCAGTGGCTTCCGCCAATCTGCCAACCGCATATGGCCCTAGCGCCAACGTCGCGAGGGTGATCGAGAGCGCGAAGATAGCGGAAGTCGTCGCACGCACCCTGGGCAGCACGAGATCCTGCGCCTGCGAGCTTGCTGCCGCGCTCCATCCATAGGAGAAGACGGTGAAGATCACCGCGCTGATTGTGTAGGCGGTCATGGTCGTGCTCATCATCATCGCGACCAGCGCTACGCTGAACAGGATCATCACCACGATCGACCATGTCAGATAACCGCGAGGGTCACGCGTTCGCAAGATGTCGGCGATGACGCTGCCTCCCAGCACTCCGGCGATTGCGCCGGCTGCAGTCAGCGGGCCGAGAATCAAGCCGACCCGGCTCGCATCGACCCCTAAATTTCGGATCGCATAGGGGAACATCCAAAAGTGGACCGCGCCGATCATCGCCCCCAATACCGAATAGCCGAGCACGGAATAGACAAAGGCCGGAGTGCGCAACGTCAGTTCGGCCAATACGGGATCGACGCGTGCAAGCCGCTGGCACCAGCTCATGATGGCATAGATCCCAATGCACAGTGCAACCCATTGCACCACGTCACCTGTCACGAACACAAGCGCCGCTGCGATCAGGATTAGGACGGCCGCCCCGATCAGGTTACGGCGCACCGCTCCGGGATCGCCTTCACGCATCAGCAGCACCGTTGCAGCCAGAGGCAGAACATTCAGCAGGTCCAGCCAGGCCGCGCGCCAGTGGCCGATCGGCTGCGGTACCACCGGCACACCTTCGCTCGCCCCTCGCACCGGTTCGCGCAAGTTCAGTACGAGCGCCGCGAGCAGAAGGCCCGGAAGCCCCATGATCAGGAACGCCACTTGCCACGACCGCATGGAGCAAAGCCCGAGGTGAACGCATTGCTCCGGCCACCCCGTTACCAGTCGCCCTCCGACAGCGGCCGCTAATCCTGCGCCGATGAAGAGCCCGCACAGATAGGTGGCAATCACGCGCGAGCGGAGCCGCACCGGAAAGTAATCGCACAGCATGGAATGAGTTGTCGGATTAGCGGTCGCCTCGCCCACCCCAACGCCGAGCCGAGCCGTGGCCAGCGTTTCAAGCCGGAACGCGAAAGCTCCGACCGCGGTAAAGCACGACCAGACCGCCAGGCCGCCTGCCAGCAATTTCGTTCGTGACATGCTATCTGCCAGGCGTGCGGCCGGAATGCCAAGCAGAGTGTAGAGCGTCATGAACGCGGTGCCGTGTAGGAACGCTAGCTGGGAATCACTAATATTGAGATCGTGCTTCACGCGCTCGGCCAGGATCGGCAAGATACCACGGTCGGCCGCGTTGACGATACCGACCAGAACCAGAACCAACAGTGCGTAATATTTGTACGGACCCGCAGTAGCCGCCTTTGCCGCGAGACTCTCGCTACCCGTAATACTGTGCATTACCGCTCCTTCGTTCATTCCGCGGCTGCATCTTGCCTTTTATGGCATGTGCGCGTTGTGCCGACATACATCCGAACGGGACCTCAACGTGGCAAGGGACGCACGCCTGGATAAAAGCTGCCCCCTCGCCTTGGGCGTACTTCGACCGCGGACCTTGCAAAACGTCGGAGAAAGCCATCCGAAATGACGCGCCTTAAGCCATGACTCCGGCATCGATTTAGCAGCCAACTCGATCTGACCGTGGCGCTTGGGGACGTGTTCGATGGTCGCCGGGAAAGTGTCGGCCCTCGGATATCCTTGTGGGGAGCGGCATCAATGGCTGGATTGACCTTACGAACCGGCATCGCACTGCCAGACATCGATGCCAAAGCAATACCCACCGTGCCGCAACGATTACTTATTCCAATCATGACAGGCGCGGTACGACCTGTATTGATGGCGTCTGTATCAGTCACGGGCCGGCCGCATGGCCCGCGTCGTCGTGAAAGCACGCCGGTTCGCCTCATGACGTTGACGCCATCGCTACTCCGCAGCGACCGAGATCGCCTTGGGAGCAGCCCGACCATCGCCCACGCGGAACAGCTTCTTGGCGATGCCACCGACGATCTGCGCCTTCTCATCCTCGGGTACACCAGCAAAGATGCGGGAAATCACCTCGTCCGAATTAGGGTAGGTGGTCTCGGAGTGGGGATAGTCCGACGACCACATGATGTTTTTGCCGCCGGGCATGTGGCGGTTCCGGATGCCCACCGTCTCATCGATAAACGATCCGAAGATGTTCTGGTCCATGAAGAAGCTAGGTTCGCGCTTCAAGGGGCTCTTGGTCCAGAAGCGCTGCTTCTTCCAGGTGGCGTCCATGTAATTGGCGAACCACGCGAACCAGCCCACGCCGCTTTCGATGCTGGCAAATTTCAAATCGGGGAACCGCTCGAAGACCGCTCCATAGATCATGATCGCGATTGGTTCCGCCATGGCGACCTTGGTCATCGGCAAGTCGGCCAGAAACTTGTCCGGCTCCTGGAAGCGCGCGCCGCGTGCACCAAGGTGGATGGTCAGAACCAGACCAAGATCGACTGCTGCCTTCCAGATCGGATCGAATTCCGGACTGTCATAGCGGCGTGGACCCATCGGATCGCCGGTCAGCGCCAATAGCTGCGCTGCGCCGCCGCCATTGGGCGCGATCTTTTCTTCAGCCTGAGGAAATGCGGGAATGTTGACTGCAGTGAAGCCAAGCTGTGCAGCTTCCTTCATCATGGCGACAGTTTCGGCGACGTCGCGCATCGGTACATAGGCCACGCCGCAAAGACGACTGCGATCATAGCTGCAGAAGTCTGACAGCCAACGGTTGTAGGCCGAGAAGCTCGCCATGAAGAGCTCGTCGTTTCCAGTGCCAAGCGGGCCACCTCCGAACAGCACGGCGACGTCCATGCCGTCCTGGTCCATGTCGGCAAGCCGCTCGCCCGGCATCCATCCCCCCTTGCGCGCATCGGAAAGCCGGCCCTCCAGCTTGAAGTCTTTGCCCGAGCGGCCTGCCTGGGCGCCGATCAGATTGACCTTCTTACGCTTGCCCTCGAACACGACGTAATCGAGATCACCTTCGGTCTCTATTGTGGGAGCTAGATCCCGCAGGTGAGACGGAAGGTAATCCGCCCAGAAAGTCGGGACGGGATTTACATGCGCATCGGCGTCAACGATTTGATAGCTGCGGGGCATTTCGCACTCCTGCAATACAGATGAGAGTTTTCTGGCGACAGGCATCGGACAAGTCCAATATCAAAGATGCCCTATATGATGCATTTTTGGTATATGTCGTTCGGCTGGGCTCAACTCTGCCTCACCGACGTCGCTCCTTCAGCAAAGCGTCGCGTGCGTCGCCGTGGAGCGTGTCATTGGCCGGTAAGTCGATGGAGATGCACGGCGCTACCGATGTGGCGGCCGTGCATTCTCGCAGGATCAGAAGCCGGCGCGCAGTTCCACACCGTAAGTGCGCGGTGCGCCAGCGTAGGCAAAGCCGCCCGCCGCCGCCGTCGCGAACGTGCGGTACTGCCGGTTGGTCAGGTTGCGCCCGAAGAGCGCGACCGAGAACTGATTACCGAAGAGCGGCTTGGCGACGTCAAGCTGGATTCGGCCGTTCAACAGGCCGACGGCTTTCTGCTCAATACCAGGTGTGTTGAACGGATCGAAGAAGACGCGGCTGCGATACGAATAATCACCGCGGAACGTAAGCGCTCCGAACTCGCCCAGCTTCGCTTCGTAGCTTCCGGTCAACGAATAGGTCCACTTGGAGGTGGATGGAAAGTCAAGGTTCTTAAGGTCCGTCCCGTGGACCACAGCCGGCAAGAGCACTTGGCCATTGTAGATGAAAGCGGGGCTGGACGGACGCGGATCGACGAAACGCTTATAGTAGGCATCGATATAGCCGAGCGTACCGCCGAACGTCAGGCCATCCACAGGACGCACGGTCACCTCCAGCTCCACGCCTTTAGTTGCGGCCTTAGCGGCATTGAACACGCTGGAGTAGGGCTGGCCATTGGCGACCAGGAGCGAGGTGCGCTGAACGTTGTCGATCGTCGAGGCGAACACCGCGACGTTGGCGCGGAGGCGTCGATCGAAAAGATCGGCCTTGGCGCCAAGCTCATAGCTTTTCACAACTTCAGGCTGAAAGGGATCGATCGTCGTAGGCGAATCGTCAAGCCCGCCTGCGCGTTGTGCCTTGTCGAACTTGAAATAGACGTTGAGGTCTCGGTTGAACTGGTAGCGCGCGCCCGCCGCGAATGCGACATAGTCGAACGCCGCCCGACCCGACTGGAAGCATACCGATATCGGTGTTCCGCGCGGCAGGGCTTGTAGTGAACAGGCGCCGTTCTGCACCCCCCGGATCGTCAGCTCGCGGTTGTCCTTGGTGTACCGCGTGCCGAAGGTAAGGAAGAGCTTGTCATTGGTATTCGTTTCCAACTGCAGATAGCCCGCCGTGGACCGGTTGGTTGCGCGGTTCTCGGCATAGCGGCCGACCACCAGCGGAACTGCGTCGGCGGGGACCTGTGAACCATCCGAGCCATTCTCGTAAAAGAAAAAGAAGCCTGCAGTATAGTTGACAGAAGTGAGCCATGACGAGACGTCACGCAGGGCCGTGCCACTCAGCTGCACTTCCGCTGTCCACTGGCCTTGGCTGGCAAACTGCCGGGAATCGGTACCACCGACCGGATTGGCGCTAGTGCCCGCCGGCCCACCGTCGACATCGACGTCGGCCACCGTGCTCAGCAATCGCCGCCCGATAATCACCTTCATCGCCATGTCAGGGTTGATCTCCACTTCGCTGCGGAACGTGTAGCCCTTGATGTCCGCGCGGCTGAATGGGATCAAGCCAGAGCGATTATCGTAATATCCCACGCCGACCGGGATTAGCACGGTCGCAGCGGACAGGCCCAGCGGGTGCAGTGCAGGGCCCGCTTCTCGCAACCGGGTCCGATCATAAGTGAAGTCGAAAGTAACAGCGTCAGACGGCTTCCAACGTATGGCAACGCGTCCGCTGTCATTATGCGCATTGCCGTAGTCGTCGAAGCCTGTCGTCAGGCTCTTGCCGTAACCATCCTGTCGACTACGCAGAAACGAAGCGCGAACGCCCAACTTGTCTTTTACAATCGGCACATCGACTACGGCGCCAGCGTCAAACCGGTCGAAGCGGCCGTAGGTCAAATTAACCGAGCCTTGCAGGTCGGTGAGATTGGGCCGATTGGGCGTCAGCAGAATTGCGCCGCCGGTGTTGTTGCGACCGAACAATGTCCCTTGCGGGCCGCGCAGTACCTGGACGTTGGCCATGTCCTGGACGGAAGCGAGCAGGCTGCCCGCCGAGCGGCCAAGATAGACTTCGTCGAAATAGATGCCGACTGCCGGGTCGTTGGTGATGGCGGTGCCGGTGTTTTCCTGGCCGCGAATGTTGACCACTGCCACCGAACCGCCACGGCCGCCCTGTCCGACGTAGAGATTGGGTGCGATTGCCCCGAGGTCAGTGATGTCGCGCGTGCCGCGCTGCTGCAGTTCGGCCGATGATATCGCGGTGACGGCGACCGGTACATCCTGAAGCCGTTCCTCGCGACGCCGCGCGGTCACGATGATGTCATTTGATTGATTGGCAGGCTCCGCCTGTGTGTCCGCCGGCAACGATACCTGCTGCGCCCCCGCCGGTGCTGTCAGTGCCCCCATACCCAGACCGCCGACAATAAGCGCAAGTCCGCTGATATCGCTTTTCATTCAAGCCTCCCAATTGCAGGCCCTTTGCGGGCTGTCACAGGCAGGGCTAATTACGGGAGGATACTTTGTCTAATATAGGATCGACGCGAATAGATACCCGCTGGATATGAGTCGTGCTCGCCCCAGAGGTACCTTCGTCAAACATGCAGCCTTTTGGCAAGATGCGGATATCGCCGGCGACATTCTAGATATTGGACATTGCCGGACAGCGGCGTTGTAAGCGGCCCAACAGAATGGCGGAGGAGCGCGGACATGACAGGACCACTTAGCGGAATTAAGATTGTCGAAGTGGCGATGTGGGCCTTTGTCCCCTCCGCAGGCGGCATGCTGTCGGACATGGGAGCGGAGGTCATCAAGATCGAGCCGCATGCAGGTGACCCCAGTCGTGCACTGAGCACGGCCGGCATGGGGCCGGGCGCGCACGGGTTCACCGTGCAATGGGAAATCTACAACCGAGGCAAACGGAGCATCGCGCTCGACCTAAGGCAGCCGGGCGCAAACGAGGTGCTGCATCGCCTGCTGGAGGATACGGACGTGTTCCTCACCAGTCTGTTGCCTCCTGCCCGCCGGCAGATGAAGATAGACGTGGATGACATCAAGGCACGGCACCCCAACGTCATCTATGCGGTGGGTAGTGGCACCGGCCCTCGGGGCGCCGAGGCCGAGAAGGGTGGGTTCGATTTTATCTCGTTCTGGTCACGCGGCGGGGTATCGGCGGGATTGACGCCGACGGACTACCCATATCCGATCCCCATGCCGTCAGGTGCCTTTGGCGATTGCTCCAGCGGCGCGATGCTGGCGGGCGGGATTTGCGCCGCGTTGTTTCAACGCGCGACTACAGGTCAGGCCCCTGTGGTCGATACCGCGTTGCTGGGCGCGGGGATGTGGGCGATGCAGAGCAAGCTCTCGTCTGTCACCTTGGCCGGGCTCGATGATCTTCCCAAGCCCGCGCGATCGCAGGCCAACAACCCGCTGGTCAATTCTTATCGCACGCGCGACCGCCGCTTCATCGTTCTATCAATGCTGCAATCGCAGCGCTACTGGCCGGGTTTCTGCGAAGCGGCCGGCCGACCTGACCTGATCGAAGATCCTCGCTTCGCCACGCTGGAGGGCCGCAGCACCAACATTGATGCGTGCATTGCGGTGTTGGATGACCTGTTCGCCACGCGCGATCTTGCCGAATGGCGCGCAGTGCTCTCCAAGCAGGAGGGGCAATGGGACGTGGTCCAGTTGCCGGGTGAGGTCCATGCCGATCCGCAGGTGATCGCGAACGACCTGATGCAGGAAGTCAGCTACGCGGACGGACGCAGCCTGAAGATGGTGAGCGTTCCGGTCCAGTTTGATCGCACCGCGCTTACGCCCCGCCCCGCTCCCGAGTTGGGCGCCGACAGCGATGCCGTGCTGGCCGAACTTGGTTACGACGAGGATGCGATCATCGACCTCAAGGTCGCAGGCGTGGTGCTCTAACTCAGGCGCCGTAGGACGACATCGGGCTTGGCGCCCGATGTCGTCCCGGATTGATTGCCACGTCTCAGTCGAACAGAACGTGAAGCGCGTCCGGTCCGCGCGCGAAGACCGTGCCGACCATCTTGGCCGCTGGTTTGGACGCATCCCAGCGCAAGTTGGGCAGCCGATCGAGAATGGCGTTCATCGCCACGAACATCTCCTGTCGCGAGATATGCTGACCGAGGCACGAGTGCGGACCACCCGCGAAGCCTAGCGAGCGCTGCAGCGGCCGAGTGATGTCGTAGGCGTCCGGATTGTCCCAGCGTGCCGGATCGCGATTGGCCGCGCCCAGGCACATGTGGATGAGCGACCCCGCCGGAATGTCCACGCCGCACAAGTTGACGTCGACTTCGGCGCGACGCGGAAACATCAAGTCTGTGGCATGCCACCTGACCGACTCGAGGATGGCATTGCTCAACAGGCTGCGGTCGGCCTTCAGCGCCTCGAATTGCTCCGGATTGTTGAGCAGCGCGAAGATTGTGATGCCCAGCTGTCGCCACGTCGTGCCGCCACCGGCCGCCAGGATCAGGCGCACGTGATTAACGATTTCGGTGGTGCTATAATGGCGGGTGCCGCCATCTTCCGTTTCCACCTCGGCCTCGACCAACTTGGAAATAATATCATCGCGCGGCTCGCGTCGGCGCGCCTCGATGACGCGTTCCAGGATCGCTTGCGATGCGGCCTGCCCAGCCATACGGATCCCGGCATCTTCGTTGATGCCCTCGTTCAGCGCGATACGGAAGTCGACGATCTCGTCCGGCTCGATGCCAAAGGCGACCGACACCACGTGAACCGGCATGCGCGCGCAAAGCTCGAGGAAGAGGTTGGCGCTGCCCTTGCCTTCGATCTTGGACACCAGCACTTCGACAGTCTCGGCGATCACCAGGTCGTTCCACCAAGTGGCGGCCATCTTCGGGCTGAACAGCGGCTGCATCGGCGCGCGCAGCCTGCGGTGCTCCGCACCCACCTTCTGCAGGATCGTATGCGCGAACTGAGCGTTGCTGTCGATTTCCTCATAGACGCGAGACGAGAAGGTCTCGTTCTCGATCAGGACCCGGCTCGTCGCCTCGAACGAGAACGTAGTATATGTCGGCTTGCCGGGAATGTGGAAGTGAAAGCCCGCATCCGCATTGTAGCCCAGCAGCTCGCCGATTGCGCCCTTATGCACGGGCGCTTCCGCCAGCAGCTTGCCAAGCGCGGGGAACGGGTCCTCGACGATGACGTGGCCGGAGTGCTCTTGCTCGCCCGCAACGTCGAACAAGGCGGCGATGCGGGGATCCTCCTCACGCAAAACCCTTTGGTACTCGCTCATCTCGATATCTCCCAAACTGTCGGCTTCGCCGTATCAGGCAGCCCTGCTCTCGAAAGGAATGATCGCCGGGCCCGAGCTGGCGCGTCCATCTCGATGTTCATCGCCCGACATCTACGGGCATCAGCAAGCCGGGAGAGCCACCCGCTCACTGCGCGGCTTCCACCTGATCCAGCAGGCTGTTGATCGCCTTGCCCATGTCGATGCTCGCCAGATCCGGCTTCGCCTGGTTGCGCAGATCCAGCATGTTCCAGAAAATGCAGCTTATCTTGAAGCCGGCGAATGCTTCGTACCAGTCGATGCCGGCCGTCGACAGCCCGGTCTTCTCAGCCCACAGCGCGATCGTTTCCTCGCGTGAGCCAAGACCTGCCAGATTGCCGCCGTTAGCCGCGATTTTAAGCCGCTCGTTGAAGATCCACCAGCCCAGATCATGGAGTGCGCCGCCCAGCCCCGGCTGTTCCCAGTCCATGACGGCAAGCACTTCGAGGTCAGGACCGATCATCATGTTGCCAAGGCGCGCATCGCCCCACACGACGCCTTCCGGGCGATTGGCGGGGAAGGTGGCCTCCAGTCGCCGGAACGTCTCGCGCTGGAAAGACGCCGGGCCCACGGCCTCGATCGTTTCCAGATAGCGGCGCCAGCGGTTCCACTCCTGCATGAAATGCTCGCCGTCTCGCGGCCGTTCCAGGAATGCCAGCTGATCGAGCGGCACGCTCTGGATGGCCGCCAGCTGCTCCACTCCGTTTCGCCACAGCCGCTGCCGCTCGTCGGTGCTCAGGTTAACAACCCACCCTTGTTCCAGATAGGAGGGGATGCTGACCGCCACACGACCCATGACCTTGGCCATGACGAAGAAGGGAGCACCGAGAATGGACGGATCCTCCTCAAGCCACAACAATTGGGCGATGTGGACCTTTCCGCTGCGCCGCATGACCTGCATGACGCGGTATTGCTCGACAAAGGCATCATCGACATAGACGGTGAAGGCCGTTGGCTTGATCCGAACCACCATGCCCTTCTCCTGCCGCGTGCCGGCCTGCTGCCATTCGGCATCGAACAGGATGGTCTCGTGCGACTGGCCGGCGCCCAGTGGGTATTCGAAGTTGGTGAGCTTGATGCCGGTCGCTTGCGGCAGACGAGCAACCAGCCACTCCTCCAGCGAACGCGACAGCTCATCGAGGTCCCGTTTACTGGGAGCGACGAACACGCCGGCCTTCTCCTCAACCCCTACGCCCATTATTGTCTCCTTGTCTTTCATGGGCTGTCCGCTCACACGTCACCCGATGTCCCGATGCGAAGCGGTCCGACAAAGCGGACGTTCACGCGAAATGAAGCCGGCGATACTTGCCGCGGAAGTACAGCAGCGGATCGCGGTAGGGCTCGAAGGCCACATGTCGAACCTCACCCACGAAGATCAGGTGATCGCCGCCGTCGTGGACGGCATGGCGACGACAATCGAAGCTGGCGAGCGACCCGGTCAGCAGCGGCACGGACGTCGCCGGGGCGTTGACCCAGTCAAGTCCCTCGAACCGCTCGCCGTCGCCGCGGGCGAACCGTGCCGATGTCGGCTGCTGGCCGATATGCAGGATGTTGATGCCGAATCCTTCGGCATTGGCAAAAGTGTCGAGGTTAGCTGACGATTTTGCCAGGCAGAATAGGATCAGCGGCGGATCAAGCGAAACCGACGTGAAGGAGTTGGCAGTAAGGCCGACCGGTGTACCCTTCTCGTCCAGCGTCGTCACGATCGTCACGCCTGTGCCGAAACAACCCAGCGCGTCGCGCAAGACGCGCGGGTCCGATCCGCCTTCACACAAGGTCCGTCCACGCGGGACACGCCGCTCCAGGAAGTCGAGCAGGGCGGCGTTGAAATCATCTTCACGGTCAACCGCGATGTGGTGACCCGAACCGCCGATCTCGACCACTTCAGCATCGGGCAGCAACCCGGCGAGATGGGCCGTCGCCTCGGCCGAGACGCTCTCGTTCAGCGTACCCCGGATCAGACAGGCCGGAATGCGGATCTGGCTGGCAGCTTGCTCCAGGCGCTGCGCCGCATCGTAAAAATCAAATGAATCGAGAGCCCGACGGTCGCCGCGCCATTCGAGACGACCATTCTCCGTGGCAGCATAGGCCGACAGGAGCTTTTCCCCGGCGGACGGCGCCGGCTCAAAGGGATGCACCGCCGCAATCGCCGCCAAGGCGGCTTCTGGCGTAGCATGGCTAAGATCGCGTTCACGCCAGGCGGCGTCGACCCGGGCAAACAGCTCCTCGTCGACACGGGTAGTGACGCCGACCAGCACCATGGCGGTTGCAAGCGGCGCGCTGCTCTCTCCCAGCGCCATCGCTGCGGCAAGCCCTGCCGATCCGACCGCCACGATCGCCGCGCGCGCCGGTAATTGCGCCAGCACGGCGCGCAAGTCGCCGGCAAAGGCGTCGGCACCATAGGCCCCATCGGCCGCGACCCCGCTGGCGCCGTGGCCCCTCAGGTCCAGACACACGGCATAACGTCCCGCATCGGCCAGCGCCTCCGCGGCGCCGAACCACATCTCCTTCGTCTGCCCGGTCGCCGGCAGCAGAACGATCGGCGGGTCGTCAGCCTGGCCAAATGCCTCCGCAACGAGGTCAACGCCCTTGTGGCCGGTGAAACGCAGCGTCGTCATGCCAGCGTCCAGCGCCTGCAAACCACGCGTGTCGTCCGGCTCATACCCGCACCACCAGCTTGCCAGTCACTCCGTCGCCGAACAGGCTGGCGAGCGCATCGGGCGCGGCCTCAAGCCCATCGCGTACATGCATGCGGTGAGGCAGCGCGCCGGTGGCGACAAGAGGCGCTACATCGCGGATGAAGTCAGGGCGGAGATGCTCATAATGAACATTGGCGAATGCGCGCACCGTAGCCGTTCGGTTCATGATGAGTTCCAACAGAGCAGGATAGCGATCCGGCCCAGTTGTATCGACGCCATTGTACTGCGCCATCAGGCCGCAAATCAGCACCTGCCCTCCCCGCTTCAGCTGCCGCATGACTTCAATCAGCATGTCGCCGCCGACGTTGTCGAAGTAGAGGTCCACCCCATCCGGCGCGGCAACGGCAAGATCGGCGGCAAGCTTGCCGCGCGAGCGATCGATCGCCGCGTGGTAGCCCAACTCGTCGATCAGGTAACGGCACTTCACCTCACCATTCGCTACCCCGATAACGCGAGCGCCCGCTGCGCGGGCCAAAGGTCCGACCATGGAACCGACTGCTCCCGCCGCGCCGCTCACCAGCACGGTTTGGCCCGGCCGGACTCCGCCAGCCGCATGCAGCCCGACATAAGCCGAAAAGCCGGGCAGCCCGAGCGGACCTAGCGCCACCTCGGGCGAGCCGAGGGACGGGTCGACATGGTGCACGCCAGCCCCGTCCGAAACGGCATAGTCCTGCCAACCGAACCGACCCTCGACCAGCGAGCCAACAGTGAAATCGGGATGGTGGCTGACTACCACCTCTCCCACTGCGGCTCCGGGGATCGTCGTGCCGAGCGGCAGAGGGGCCAGTGTGCCGCCCATCGGCGCGGCATCAATGCGGATGCGCAACATGGGATCCACCGAGATCCAGCGCATCCCCACCAGGAACTCGCCATCAGCAGGCGTCGGCGCCGCATCCGAGTGCATGCGGAAATCCTGCGCCTTGGCATTGCCTTCCGGATAGGCGGCAAGGACGATGCGGCGGTTGGTCAAAGTGGTTTCTGACACGATCGCGTTCCTCAACCGACCGCCACCGGCTTAGGCAGCGCGACGAATGCCAGGGTCCGATCGCTGTCGAGCGCGGGGTCCGTCGGCATCTCCGCGGTGCCCATGCGGCGTCCGCACTCGGCCAGGACAGCGTCGATGTCGTCCGCCTCGAGTTCGTAGATAGCCAGCGATTCGAAGCCCTCCACACCGGCCGGCAGCTTCATCGGACTCACTCCGTAGCGCCGCACTGAGGTAATGCCCGGCACTGCCGCCAGATCTTTCAGATGGCGTTCGTCGTACCAGCTCTCGAAACGCTCGGATTGGCCCGGCTTTGCGTTCGTGAGCACGACCATCAGTGCATGCGGCATGGTTGCAAAGGTCCTTCGCTGCTAGTTGGAGATGTTGAGAACTTGGAGCTGCTGGTAGACGCGAAGACCTTCGTAGCCGCGCTCCCTGCCGACACCGCTGAGGCCAAAGCCGCCGGACGAAACGTAGGGGCTATGCATGCCGCTGTTGACGTTCACAGTGCCGGTTCGCAGCCGTTCCGCCACTCCGATCGCTTGCGCGAGGTCACGCCCATAAACATAACCGGACAGGCCGAAGGGGCTGTCGTTTGCCATTTCAATCGCATGATCGACCGAATCGTAGCCAATGACGCCTACGACTGGGCCGAAGATTTCATCTTGCGCGGCTGGATTCCTGTTGTCGGGCAAGTCGAGCAAAGTCGGCTCGAAGAAATAGCCTCGGTCCAGTCCCTTGGGTCGTCCGCCGCCCGATACCAACGTGGCTCCTCCGTCCACGGCGGCTGCAACATAGTGGGCGCAGCGATCGCGTTGCGCCGCAGTGATGACCGGGCCGACGATGGTGCCGGGCGCAGCCGCGTCGCCGATCGGCAGTTGCGCCATCTTCTCGGCCATGCGCGTAAGCAGCCCGGCCTTCATCTCGTTGGGCACGAAGACCCTGGTTCCAAGCGCGCAGCCCTGGCCTGCATGAGCCGCGCACACTCCGGCAGGCGCCGCCTCCGCCGCGTCGGTGCGGTCGGGCAGGAAAATCTGTGCCGACTTGCCGCCCAGTTCGAGTTGGAGCCGCTTGATCCCGGTTGCCGCCTGCGCGGCCACTCGCTCGCCCACCGCAGAAGAGCCGGTGAAGGTCACCATGTCGACGGCCGGATCGCGCGTCATCAGCACACCGCCCTCATGCCCGGCATCGACCACGATGTTCAGCACGCCGACCGGCAAACCCGCCGCACGCGCGGCGTCGCCAAACACCAGAGCCGAAAATGGCGTCAACGGGCTGGGCCGCAGGACCACCGCGTTGCCCGCCACCAGCGCTGGAATGACTTTCCACAAGTTGAGGTAGAAGGGGAAATTATAGGCCGAAATCGCGCTGACCACGCCGACCGGAACGTAGCGCCTGAGGCTTTCAACCAGCATGCCCGAAGGCGAGATACGCTGATTAAACGGCACCGGATTGGGCTCGCACTCCGGCACGGTCAGGCAATAGCCCGCGAACTCTCGTGCATGGACGAGCACACCGTCCAGCTGCACCGGCATCAGCGGCGATTGGACCGGGCAACCGGCCTCGGCGACGATGATCCGCCTGATCGCCTCCTTGCGCGCGTCCAGTTCGTCCAGCAACCGCATTACGGCGGCGACGCGGCTCTGGCGCGGCATATGCGCCCAGTCACCCGCGTCATAAGTGCGCCGCGCGGACGCGATCGCCCGAGCGATGTCGGCCGCCGACGCCGTCCTCACGGCGCCGAGCACTTCCTCGGTGGACGGATTGACGACGTCGAGCAACGGACCTTCGCCGCCGACCTCACCGTCAATGAAAACCCCGCCTGCGGCTTGCTCCACGCTTTACTCTCCCGTTGCCGCGGCACAGACCCGCTGGTGCGAGGCCACCATCCTCCCATCCAGGATGTTGCCTGCGTGCGATCGTCCGCGTCATTCACACTGCATGGTCGGCCTGCAGCCTGGCACTCTCATAGCGCTTGCGTTACCAAGGACGCCAATATCAAAGAGGTCGTACTTGATAGCGCCATGCTATGCTTCCCGGCCCCTTCCCAGTTGTAGGGTCAGGCGTGCCGGGCGGCGCTGCGGATGATGTCAGCGCCCTTTTCGGCCACCATCATCGTCGGCGCATTGGTGTTGGCAGACGGCATCACCGGCATCACCGACGCATCCACTACACGCAGCATGGCGATGCTACGCACGCGCAGATCGGGATCGACCACGGACGCCGCGTCGCCGCCCATCCGGCAAGTCGCGACCGGATGATAGCCGATGCGCGAACGCGCGCGGACCTGCTCCTCCCAGTCGGCATCGGTTTGCGGCAAGTGCTCAGGCGTGTTGCGCCCGGTAACGTGACGCGCCAGCGCCGGCGCCTCGAAAATGCGGTCCACCCGCTTCAGACCGGCGATCATCGCCCGAACGTCCTGCGGATCGCCGAACAGCCGGTGGTCGATGACCGGGGCGTCACGCGGATCGTTGCTGCCGATCCGGATTTCGCCGCGACTGGCTGGAGGCGAAACGTTGGTGAAGACAGTGACACCTGGCCGCTTGTGCATCTGCCCGGTACTACTGTCATAGCAATATGGGCCGAACTGGAGCTTGATGTCCGGGTCCTTCAGCTCCGGCCGAGATCGCAGGAAGGCCATGGCATGCACCGGCGCGGTCGTCAGCATGCCTTTGCGGCGCAGCAGGTAGGACGCGCCGTGGCGAGCCAAATCGAACGGACCCTGCATTGAGTTGTACGTCGGCACGTCGACGAAATAGCTGATCGCGAAACTGGCATGCTCCTGCAGATTACGCCCGACTTCCGGCGCATCGGCCGCGACGGCGACACCCGTAGTCCTGAGCAGATCGCCGCGCCCCACTCCCGAGCGCATTAGCACCGCCGGCGACTGCACCGCGCCAGCCGAGAGGATCACTTCCCCCCGGCAGCGCAGTTCGTGCGATTGGCCGAGGTGGATGTATTGCACGCCGACCGCGCGTTGCTGCTCGATCATCACGCGATCGACCATCGCGCCGGTGATGATCTTGAGGTTCGGTCGCCGCGCAGCGACGCCCAGATTGGCGCGTGCCGAACTCCACCGCTGACCGCCACGCTGCGTCAGATAATTGATGAAGGCGCCATCCAAGTCGCCTGCGCCATAATCGGCGATGTGGCGCAGCCCGCTTTCGGTACATGCCTGAACGAAGGCATCGGCCAGCGGATGCTTGATCCGCAGCTCGGACACCGAAAGCGGCCCGCCTTTGCCATTCGACGGAAGCGGCGAGCCCTCGAAATTCTCCAGCTTCTTGAAGTAGGGAAGCACCTCGTCCCAGCTCCACCCGCTACACCCGGCAGCGGCCCAACTATCGTAGTCGTGACGCGCGCCACGGATGTACACCATACCGTTGATGCCGGACCCACCGCCCAGCATCTTGCCCGACGACCAGATGATCTCGCGCCCGCCGATCGAAGGATCGGGCTGGGCTTTGTACATCCAGTCGACCTTGGGATTGCCCATGATCTTGGCGACGCCCGCAGGCATCCGGATCAGGAAGCCGTCACCGCTGCCCCCTGCCTCCAGCATCACGACGCGGCTGCGTCCGTCCTCGGTCAGGCGATTGGCCAGCACGCAGCCTGCGCTGCCGCCGCCGACGATGATGTAGTCCGGTTCGTCCATTGCTTCACTTCCTGCCGTAGGAACGGCTTGCATGCTTGTAAGGCGCCTGTTCGTTCATCCGGCGACCAGCGCGAAGCTGTCGAGATCGACGACGGCGGTGCCGAGGCGGTGGATCAGTTCTTCGATGATGGGCCGGTCGACGCGCTGGGTGATGCCCCACAGATAATAGCCGTAGAGCATTCCCATGCGGTACTGTGCCCAGCCCTCCTCGCGGTCGATGCGCGGTCCGCCATAAGCTGCCAAGCGGTCAAGGTAGTGGTCCAGCAACTTGCGCTCACTGTCTCGCCGTGCCTCCACCGACAAGGCCGTGCCGAGATGATAAGCCACGTCCTGCGCCCAGCAGCCGCGCTGGATCAGCTGCCAGTCGATCACTCCGATGCCACCGTCCGCGGTTCGAAAGAGGTTGCCCGCGTGTGCATCGCCGTGGATGCAGGACCGCGCCGCACCGCGCAGGCGCTCCGCCAGCAGACCAAGCGCACCGTGGACCTGGGTGGCATCGCGCAACGCGGCTGGAAAAGCATCGCTGCGGCCATCCTGAAGCAGCACCTGCAGGCGCTCCACCGGCACCATCGAACGTTCCGCCACCTGTTCCAGCGTGCTCTCGATCCAGGGGCGGGCGTGATGCGCGCTGTCCGGGCCCGTCTCCGCATGCAAACGCGCCAATTGCGCTAGGCTGGCCAGCGCTTCGTCCCGGCTGTAGGGCGTAAGCGGCGACAGGAACTCGCACCCTTCAGCGACGAGATCTTCCATGATGAACAGCCCATGGTTGTTCGCCGGATCGATTGCGCCATAGATCATCGTCGGCAGGTTCATGCCGGCAGCGGACAACGGCCCCGCCAACTCCTGATAGAAACGGACTTCCTTGGCGGACACGCCGCTAGGAAGATAGGCCTGCGCCTTTTCGCCCAACATGCCCTTGATGCAGATGTGCGGCGGCACATCGCCGCGATCACCTGACAGCGTCAGCGCGGCACGAATCTTGGTGGCGGTGTTCGAGAGCGTCCAGACGACGTCCACTGCCTCCACCCGCACGTCTGGGCGCGAGGGGTAGAGCGCTTGCTGTAGCCAAGCGGGATCGAGCACCTGCTCCACCACGACCGGCGCCGACCCGCCATTTGCCTGTCCCGACATCATCAATCCCTTTTCCCGCAGCGGTCCGCTCGCGCTCGCGGCGGATCACCCTTGTCCGGCCTCACGTAGTTCAACAAAGCGCATCGTCGCGCTTGCCATGCTCTTGACCTTCGGCAATCCATGCTACGTACGATATTGAAACTGCGCTTACACATAGTATTTGCATACCGAACGATATGCTCATGGTTAGGAGGGTGGCTTGGATCTGAGGCACATGCGCCATTTCGTGGCAGTGGCGGAGGAGTGCCATTTCGGCCGCGCCGCAGCCAGGCTGAACATGGCGCAGCCGCCACTGAGCCAGTCGATCCAGCGCCTCGAGGCCGAGCTTGGCGTGAGCCTGCTGGATCGCTCGCGCCGGGCCGTGGAACTGACCACGGCCGGGCAAGTCTTCCTCAAGGAAGCGCGGCGCACATTGCTTCAGGCTGAGCTTGCCCGCACGCTGGCGTGCCGCGCGGCTGTCAAGGTGCCGGAACTGCGCATCAGCTTCATCGGCCCAGCACTTTATCGCGTCCTGACCGGCATGTTGTTGCGCTTTCGCGAGGAGCAACCGGGGATCGAGGTTCGCCTGTTCGAACATCCATCCCCCGACCAGATCACCGGCATGATGAAGGGTCAGTTCGACATTGGCATCGTCAGTAGCGGAGCCGCCCGTTCCGAGGATTTCGAGTCGATAGTGGTCGAGCGCACCAAGTTCTTTGCCATCGTGCCCGCCGATGGCCCGCTGGCGGACAGGACGCACATCAGCCTGACGGAACTTGCCCGGCACCCGTTCATCCTGCCCCCCAACAGTCAGCGCGTTCACGCGTCCGATCTGATGGTGCTGTTCAAGAACGAGGGGGTCATGCCGCATGTGGTGCAGGAAGCCACGCAAACGAACACCACGATCAGCCTGGTCGCCGCCGGTCTGGGATGCAGCCTTGTCAGCTCCACCGCGATGCTGACGGCCCCCAAGAACGTGCGCTTCATCCCCTTGGAGCCCGGCCCCGTCACCGTCTATCGCGACTTGGCGATGATATGGCTACCCTACCACCTGAACGAGCATGGCACCGCCTTCATCGCGATGGCCAAGAGCTATGTCGCAGACAAGCCCCATCTGCTCGATCCCGACGCGCCCATGACCTGACACGCCCATAAATCTAACACAAACGCCATATGGTCCTGTCTGCGTATAATATTGGACGCTGCTTCGGGTCCGCTGCGAGAGAGGACGCACAGACGAACAATCAGGGCATGGGGACTATGCGATCTTCCAACACAGCAGAAATGCCCGCTTCGGAAACGAAGACCAGCGCATGAGCGGCGACACCGAGACGCGCGCGATCCGACAGCTTCCGCTTCTCGATCAGGAGAATCGGGCATTCTGGACAGGCGGCAAGGATGGTGCGCTGCTGATCCAGCGTTGCGCCGCGTGCCGCCGCTACATCCACCCTCCTCGCCCACGCTGCCATTGCTGCGGCAGCGCCGATGTCGCGTCGGAGGCGGTTTCCGGCCAGGGCGTGGTGAAGACGTTCTCGGTCAACGTGCAGCAATGGATGCCGGGCTTGCGGGTGCCCTTCGTTCTCGCCGCCGTCGAACTTGTCGAGCAGGATCGGCTCTACGTCCTGACCAACATCGTGGGATGCCCAGTGGACCAGGTGCGCGCCGGCATGCCTGTGTCGGTCGAATTCGAACAAGTGGAGGATGTCTGGGTGCCTCTGTTCCATCCGACGGAGCAGGAGGCATGACCATGCTTGCAGAAAAGCTCGCCTGCATCAGCGGCGCCGGCCAGTCCGATGTGGGTCGCCCCTCCGATCGCAGCGCCCTGGCGCTTACCATTCAGGCGTGCGAGCGGGCGCTCGCCTCGGCGGGGCTGACGCCGGACGACATCGATGGCCTCACCACTTATCCCGGGCCCATGCACGACGCCGGCGGCCATTCGCCCGTGGGCGCGACGGAGGTGATGCTCAGCCTGGGTCTTGAGCCGACTTGGGTTGGCGCTTCGACGGAGGGACATGCGCACATGGGCGCGATCATCGAGGCCATCATGGCGGTTGCTTCCGGCCTCTGCCGCCATGTCCTGGTGTTCCGCACCGTAGCGCAGGCCACGGCACGCGCGCGCGCAAGACACGCCACCGTTCTCGGGTTTGATGCCGCGCGCGCGATGGGCGGCATGTCGTGGCTTCTGCCTTACCAGGGCTATTCCGCCGCTACGCTTTATGGGCTTTATGCCCAGGGCTATTTCGACAAATATGGCGCGACTCCCGAACAGCTCGGTGCGATAGCCGTCAATGGCCGCGCCATGGCGGCGCTCAATCCCAAAGCAATCTTTCGCGATCCCATCACGATCGAAGACTATCTGTGCTCGCGCATGATATCCTCGCCTTTGCGCATCCTCGACTGCGACAGCCATGTCGACGGATCGACGGCGCTGATCATCTCGCATCGCGATACCGCGCCCGATCTCGCGCGCGCACCGATTCTTATCGAAGCGATGGGCATGGCGCTTGCCGGTTTCGGCTTCGGCGACCACAGCGATGGTGATTTCTCCGCTCTACCCGCCGGCAAGGTCGCGGAAATGATGTGGTCTCGCACGGATTTGACCGCGAAAGACATCGATGTAGCCCAAATCTATGATGGCTTCTCGATCCTGACGCTTCTGTGGATGGAAGCTATCGGCCTATGCGGCCCTGGAGAGGCCGCGTCATTCGTGGAAGGAGGAACCCGCATCGGGCTCGGCGGCGAGCTACCGCTTAACACCAGCGGCGGACAGCTGTCCGCGGGACGGCTGCACGGCTTTGGTCATACCTATGAGGCATGCGTCCAGCTCTGGAATGAAGGCGGCGCTCGCCAAGTCGAGGGCGCGCGAACCTGCCTCGTCACCAATGGCGGCTTCGGGTACGGTGCGCTGCTGCTACGAACCGACTGAGCTGCCCCGCTTCCTCATAAATCTCGGTCAGAAAGAACTGTATTTGCTAGGCTGGGGACAAAGCCGCCTTTCCAAGATCAGGCGGCGAGCGGCGAGGTCTGCCGAATGCCGGCGCCAGTTCGTGCGGCTCCGAATGGCCGCTCGGTCGGACCACCCGCAACGGTGAATGCACAAGTGCATTTGCCAATCTCTTCCGTAGGTTCAGGTCGCCGCTCCAGAGATAGACCCACGCTTTCATCGAACTTCGATGCGGCGCTCGTCCGAGTGGCGAGATCGCATCTACGACTAGCCTGGCTTGGCTGGCTCGACGGTGAGGTGATCGAGAGCTTGTGTCTTGAGCGATTGTAGAAGCTCACACTGGCGTTCAAGCTGCGCCTCCAATTGATCGATGCGCAAGGCGTCGAGTTTTTCATGCAGAGCCATGATTTCCAGCTCAGCTTTCAGGTTGATCTCGTAATCGAGCCCTGCGGATATGCGGTCGCGCACGGCTTGCCGGTTCTGTGACATGAGGATGATCGGAGCTTGCAACGCAGCCACCATAGAAAGCAGCAGGTTGAGGAAAATGAATGGATAGGGGTCCACGGTATGCGCGAGCATCAGCGAATTGCCGCCTACCCAGACAACCAACCCTAGCACGAAGAGAATGATGAAAGTCCAGGAGCCGCCAAATCTGGCGACGCGATCGGCGATACGATCTCCGACAGTCTCGCCATCATCGACCGCGCGGTTCACGCTGCGGGTCACGTGATGGCGTGCCGCGATCGTCGAAATCACGCGCTGATCGCGCGATGAAAGCTCCGAGAGGCCGCCATCGAGCAGACGCTGGCCTAGCTCGACAATACGCTTGTCAGGCACTCGACTGACGGTGGACGGTTCGTCCTGGCTCATCGTGTCCGGTCCTGATGGGCTTGGCTTTCATTGCCGGCGCCGGTGAGCTCCTGGCGATAGGCATCCTCGAGCTTTTTGGCCGACGCGGCAAGCCCTCGAGCTTCTTCCGGGCTCATCGGCGGTAGGAGCGCACACTCGATCCCCGCAGCAGAGACGATGCACGGCAAACTGAGGCAAAGATTGGGATATTTCGCCTGGTCCCATAGGGAGGACGAGACTGGCAGCACCACCCTCTCGTCGCGGATGATAGCTTCGCATATCCTGACAATGGCAGTGGCAACACCGAAGGAGGTGAAGCCCTTGCCCGCGATGATCTGGTAAGCGGCATCTCGAACCGATGCCGCGACGCCCGCTCGATCCAAGGCGCGCCCTTCTTCCGAAAAGGAATTGAGCGGCAGACCCCCGACCCGCGCCTCCGAAAACAGCGCGACCGCACTATCGCCGTGTTCTCCCACAACCATAGCATCCACGGCGGCAGATGCCACGCCCAGCTTTGCTGCGATGGCGGCGCGAAGCCGGTTAGTGTCGAGCAAGGTGCCGGTGCCCACCACTCTCCCGATAGGAAGACCCGAGCACTCCACTGCGACGCGGGTCATCAGGTCGACAGGGTTCGATGCGATCAAGAGGATTCCGGCAAAGCCGGAAGAGCAGAGATCAGTAACACAGGCCCGCATGACCTCAGCGCTGCGCGTCGTCACCGACAGGCGGCTCTCCGCACCATGGGTCGCAACACCGGCCGTAATGATTGCAATATCAGCTACTGCCGCGTCCGCATAATCGCCTGCCCAAACCTTCACAGGCCGCGCGAGCGCATTAGCATCTGTGATGTCTTCGGCCTCCGCCAAGGCGCGCCGACCGTCGCTATCGATCAAGACAATCTCGGAAGCTAGCGCGCGGAGCATCAACGCATATGCCGCGGTGGCGCCGACGTGCCCCGAGCCTACAATGGCTATGCGTTCGGTCCGCGGAATCTAGAGCGCTCCCGCCCTGATCACACGCTTAATCGAGCGCCTTACGATCCATAGACTGCTCACACCTTCGGCGGGAGAGGTAAGGTCCCCTTCAGCGAAGGTTTCGATGCATTCGGCTTGGGAGGCGCCGGCTTTTTCGGCTTGCGAGTTTCCCGTGAAGTCTTTTGCTGACCTTTAGCCATTCTGCGCTCCTTGTCTGTTACGAGATATCGTGGATGCGCCCAGGAATGAACGCTTGGCCGGCTACGTCGCGCAGCGCGATGACAGCTTTGCGGCAATCACCTTCGACTTTGAAGCCGCCGCAGTCCGCCAGCAGTTTGCCGTCTGCATCCATGAGCCTCCAGTGCCAGTCTCCCCCGGCAAACAGGATCGACGTCAGGCTCACTTGATCGCTACGGTAAATCTCAAACCGCGGGCGCTTGTCCTGCGCGGCCCATCGCTCATGGTCCAAGACCACGTCGAGTGATTTTGGCTGCTCATCGTTTGCAGCCAGTTGGACGGATGAGCGCGGTACACTTGGAGGAACTTCGTCCATAATGGTCTCCAGTCTGGCGGTCATCTTCCTACCAAGGCCCTCTGCCGCGATAGAACGGAAAGCGCTTCACGATCCCATGGATCAGGTCGTCGCCAAGTCGTTCACGGATTTGGTCCGCACCCTTCCGAGTGGTGCATACCAGGTGCGTCCCTCCACCAGGCAGCGGTTCGATGGCGCTGATGGAGATATCGCCCGCCTCACAATGAGAGCGCACTTGATCCTCCGGTAGCTGTAAATTCATCGCGCGGTTCATGGGATTGGGACACTGCTCAGTGCCAAGTCTTCCGCATCAGTGAGCGCACGCGAACGACTACCCGCGTCTTGATCTGCGTTGGCCTTCAAATCTCTGATCGCCACCGTGCGCTCATGCCGAGCTTCGCGCTTTTCCGCATCGGCAAGTTGTAGTGACCAAGCGGCGGCGGCCTGCTTCGCGATCAGCCTGACATTGGCCAGTGGCGCATTCGCAGCACGCTCGTGCTGTAAATTCTCCTGTTCGCGGCAAATCAGAACTGAGGGTAGCATGAACCATCCTTTCGAGAGATCGATCGCCCAGGTCTGACTTGTGTCGCATAGCGATGCACGTGCATGACAGCGAAACGCAGCGCTAAACTTGCGCGGCTCATGTCAAATGGCGATCGCGGTTTGCCTGTGCGATTGCGTCTTCGAGATTGGTGTACTTGTAAGGACCGACGGCAAAGACTTCGATCAGCGTGCGACCGATGCCTTGCGCAGCATGAGCCGCCGAATAAGCCTCAACTTGACCAACGTCGCTTCGTGGCAGGGGGGCATCTCGTGAGGCGGTCGACATAACGAGCTCCTGCGTAAGCGGGAGCGCAATCGTCTCTCAGCCAAGGGAGCTTACATGAGACAACCCTCGATCCATTTCATGTGGTGGCAGCAGAGGAGTTATGCAAGCTGTATCTGCTCATGAACGCCGACCAAGCACGGCTGAATTCGTCGTTCGACAGTGGTGGTCCTAGGACGGCGGAACACCGGTTCTAACGGCGCCCCAGCCAGCGCCCGATCGCCCGTTTGCCAGCACCAGCACGCCCAGCGCCAGCAAGGCCAGGTCGATAGTGGCGCCGATCGGATCGGAAACGCCCAGCGTCGCGGCGTGCACGACAGCGAGCAGCACGAGGGCCGCGCCCAACGCCTTGCGCGCTGCAGCCGGGGCGCGCTCTCCCGCCCAGCGCGCTAACACCAATGCCGCGAACGTTAAGGTCCAATAGAAGGTCACGGCGGGGACCGGCGCGAGGATCAGAATTGCCGCAATGATGGCCAGGATCGCTGGCTGACCCCAAATAAGCGCCACCCACAAGTGCTCCAGCCATGGGCGCGGCCGACCCTGTTCGCGCTGGCGGGCAAGCCAGATGTTGCCGCCGCTCGCCACAATCACAGTCAGCCCCGCGCCCAGAGCGGCATAGATCAACTTCAAGGCGACGCCGCCGTAGGTGCCGTAGTGCAGCGGCGTGATCATGCCGAAGATGCGCAT
>Ga0070667_100000580_pt1 | contig 36118 bp, 31 predicted proteins | sample KBSS33metaG_FD_64659 | JGI IMG/M metagenome (GOLD analysis project Ga0070667, IMG submission 64659) | Switchgrass rhizosphere microbial communities from Kellogg Biological Station, Michigan, USA - KBS S3-3 metaG | ecosystem: Host-associated > Plants > Roots > Rhizosphere > Soil ...
GACCGGGTTGGCCACGCCGGGGTCGGTGCGGGCGATGAGGGCCCGCAGGGGCCCGGGCAGTTCCATCTGGGTGGGGTCAGTTGCGCGGAATCGTCTGTCGCGCAGGATGTCCCGGCAAATCTGATGATCAGTAGTAGCCCACACATAGCGCTTCCGTACCAACGGCCCCTGCGCTCGGAGTTGCTCGAGGTACGGGTACGGATCCAGGCCCCGACCGTGGTTGGTCAGTACGGCGGCCATGGGATCGCCGCGGCGTGCCTGCATCCGGAGGTGCGCCCTGGGTGCGCCGTGTAGTGCCAGCCAACGAGACCAGAGGCCTATTCGCATCGCAGTTCCTTCCGTTGGCATGGAACGCCGGTTGAGACACGCGAGACACTAAGACATTCTTTGTCTCGCTCGGATATGATCCACCGTACGACCGCCGGTCACGCCGGGCAAGGAGAAATTGCATGACGTCAAGCCGAACAGAAGATTTCGTGCGTCGGCTCTCCGAACCGGACCCCACCGTCGCCGCTCTGGTCGAGAACCCCGACGAGATCACCACCCGCATCTTGCGGGCGGGCCTGGAACAGGCCGAGTTGGTCGGCATGCGGCGATCGACCATGGAGGATGTCGCCAAGCGCAGCGGTGTCGGGCGGGCCACCCTCTATCGGCGATTTCCCACCAAGACTGCGCTCAACGACGCCATCGTGTTGTCCGAAGTACGCCGATTCCTCGAGGGCAGTACCCGGGCCCGCGCGCAGGGCACGACATTCGAGGACCGCATGGTCTACGACACGGTTTTCACCGTGACCTTCATCCGCGAACACGCGCTGCTGAAGAAGTTGCTGCGCACCGAACCGGAAGCGATCCTGCCGAGCCTCACCGTCGACGCGGGTCCCATCATCGACTTCGCCACCGACTACTCGGCCGCGCTGTTTCGCCGCGAGCTGTACGGCAAGAAGGCCATTACCGCGGTGCAGGAACGGCACCTGCGGACCGCGGCCGAGCTGCAGACCAGGCTCACCCTGTCGTTCATCGTCACCCCGCACACCAGCATCAAGCTCGCGAGCCTCGATGACACGCGGGCCTATGTGCGCCGCTACCTGATGCCGATGGTGACGTCCTAGAACTGCACGATCTGCCGCACGGCACGGCCGTCGGCCAGGGCGTCCATGCCGGTGTTGATGTCGTCGAGGGAGATGGTGTCGGACACCAGCTTCTCGACCGGGAGCCGGCCCGAACGCCACAGGTCGACGAAACGCGGGATGTCGCGCGCCGGTACCGCTGACCCGAGGTAGCTGCCGATCAGCGATCGGCCGTCGGCGACCAATGCCAACGGCGACAACGAGATTCGCGCGTCGGGGTGCGGTAGCCCGACTGTGATGGTCTTGCCGCCCGGAGCCGTCATGCCGATCGCGGTTTCGAGCGCCGCGGGGTGACCCGCCGCCTCGATCACCACGTCGGCCTTGAGGTCACCCGGATCGGTGACGGCATCGTGCGCGCCGAGTGCGCGGGCCTGCTCGAGCTTGTCCGGCAACCGGTCGACGGCGACGACACGGACGTCGTCGTGCGCCAGGGCCGTCAGCATGGCGGCCATGCCGACCCCGCCCATGCCGACGATCGCCACCGTCTGACCGGGTTTCGGCTGTCCGGCGTTGAGGACGGCGCCGCCGCCCGTCAGCACCGCACACCCCAACAGTGAGGCGACTACGGGCGGCACATCGGCGTCCACCGGCACCACCGATCGGCGATCCACCACCGCGTACGTTGCGAAAGCGGACACCCCGAGGTGATGTAGAACCGTTGTGCCGCTTCGGGATAGCCGCGTGTCGCCGCCGAGCAGCGTGCCCGCCCCGTTGGCGGCGCTGCCGGGAATGCAGGGCGCGAGGCCGTCCGTCGCACACGACCGGCACTGGCCGCAGCGTGGCAGGAACGTCATGACCACGCGTTGCCCGACAACCAAATCCGAAGTGCCACCGACCTGTTCGACGATGCCGGCCGCCTCATGGCCGAGCAGCATCGGCACCGGGCGGACCCGGTTGCCGTCGACCACGGACAGATCGGAATGACAGAGGCCGGCCGCCTCGATGCGCACCAGCAGCTCGCCGTCGCCCGGGGCGGCCAGGTCCAACTCGCTGATGGTGAGCGGGCGGGATTCGGCGTACGGGCGGGCCCGCCCGATCTCTTCGAGTACGGCACCGCGGATCAACATGTCACCAGCCTGACAGACTGGCCGATATGGAGCAGGCACTGACCACCGCGGAGTTTCCTGTGCACTGGCCCGTGCAGACCCGGTGGACCGACAACGACATGTTCGGCCACCTCAACAACGCGGTCTACTACGAGCTGTTCGACACCGCGATCAACGCGTGGATCAACACCAAACGCGACGTCGACCCGGTGGCCGCGCCGTGGCTCGGGGTCGTCGCCGAATCGGGCTGTCGGTACTTCGCGGAACTGAAGTTCCCGTCGCAGCTGGTCGTCGGGCTCGCGGTGACCCGGTTGGGCAACAGCAGCGTCACCTACCGCACCGGGCTGTGGGCCGAGGAAACGGAGCACGCCACTCAGGCTGATGCGCAACTCGCCGCCGCGGTAGGCAGCTGGGTACACGTCTACGTCGACCGCGACACCCGTCGTCCCGTTCCCATCCCGGCGCCCATCCGCGAGCTGCTGGAGACCGCCGTCGTCAGTTGATTCTGACGTGGTGCCCGAGAAATGCGAGTAGCGGAGCGCGTGGGCTCAGGGTCAACCGCCTCGGTCGGCGCTGCGCGCGATGAGCCTGGGTTCGGGGCGGGAAATGTCGAGAGACGTGCGCCGTCGGTTCAGGGTCAGCGGACGCACGCGCGGGATCGCCGAAACAGCGGCCTCGATATGCTCTGGCCCATGCCGATCGTGAGCAAGACCGTCGAGGTCGCCGCACCCGCAGCGCAGATCCTGGGGATCGTCGCCGACTTCGAGGCCTACCCGCAGTGGAACGAAGAGGTCACCGGCTGCTGGATCCTGCACCGATACGACGACGGCCGGCCCAGTCAGCTCCGCCTGGACACCAAGATTCAGGGCATGGACGGCTCGTACATCCAGGCCGTCTACTACCCGGGTGACGGCCAGATCCAGACCGTCATGCAGCAGGGCAATCTGTTCTCCAAGCAGGAGCAGCTGTTCTCGGTGGTCGACCTCGGGGCGAGCGCTTTGCTGACCGTCGACATGGACGTCGAGGTCGACATGCCGGGTATCCCGTCGATGATGGTCAAGAAGGTCGTCAATGACGCACTGGACCACCTGGCCGGCAACCTCAAGACGCGCGCCGAGCAGCTCGCCGCCAACTAAGCCGGCCACAACCCGAGTTCGTCGAGGCGGCCGGTCAATCGTTCGGCGGCGTCGTCGAACTGGCGGCGGGTCTGCCGGACGACTTCGTCGATGTTCTTGTCCCGCAAGGCCGCAATCAGTTCGCGGTGATTGGCGACCGCCGCGGCACCCCACTGCGGGTCGGCGGCGTAGATGCGGACCGGTAGGTACCGGGTCGCGTGCAGCAGAAACCACGCCAGCTTGGTCCGGCCTGCCGCGCGGTTGAACTCCTTGTGGAACAGGAACTCCGCCAGCGCGATGGCGTCGGCGTCGCCCGCGGCGACGGCGTCGGCGAGTTCGTCGGTGAGCCGCTCGAGTTCGACGATGACGGGCCCCGTGATCCGCCGGGCCGCGTTCGCGGCGATCTCGGTGGCGATGGTGGCCTGCAGCCAGAAGATGTCGGCGATGTCGTCGCGGGTGAATGCGGACACCACATGGCCGCGGTTGGGTTCGAGCTCGACCATGCCTTCACCCCGCAGCGTGCGGAGCGCCTCTCGGACCGGCGTGATGCTCACGCCGAGCGCCGCGGCGGTCTCGTCGAGCCGCACGAAAGTGCCGGGCCGCAGCGTGCCCGACATGATCGCCGCCCGGAGATGGGCCGCCACCTCGTCGGACAGCTGTTCGCGCCGACGTGCCCGCTGGAGCCCGGGTAGCGATTTCGCCGAGACGTTCACGACATTCCTTCTTGTGGGCGGGGCAGGGGCGACCCGGCGGTTGTCCGGATGGTGCGGGCGTCCTATTGTGACGGCGGCAACACTATATTTGATCAAATATCAGCATCGTGTGTCGCGATCACCGCAATTCCCCGCGATGCCGATCGAGACACAGGAGCAGACCGTGTCATCCGCAGCACTCGAGCAGCCCTATCTGGCCCGTCGGCAGAACTGGACCACTCACCTCGCGCGTCACGCCCTCATGCAGCCGGAGGCGACCGCGCTGCGGTTCGTCGGCCAGACGGTCACCTGGGGTGAACTGGAGCGACGCGTCACCAAGCTGGCAGGAGCGCTGAGCCGTCGAGGGGTCGGCTTCGGCGACCGGGTGCTGATCCTGATGCTGAACCGCACCGAATACGTCGAGGCGTTCCTGGCCGCCAACCTGCTCGGCGCCATCGCGGTCCCCGTCAACTTCCGCATGACGCCGCCCGAGATCGCCTACCTGGTGCGGGACTGCGACCCGAAAGCTGTGATCACCGAGCAGGTGCTGGCCCCGGTCGCCACCGCCGTGCGCGAGCTGGAACCGTCGCTGGGCACCGTCATCGTCGCCGGCGGCGCGACCGAGGGGAACGTGCTCGGCTACGAGGACGTGCTGGCCGAGGCCGGTGCCCCGCCGGCCCCGGTAGACATTCCCGAGGACTCCCCGGCGCTCATCATGTACACCTCGGGCACCACCGGTTATCCCAAGGGCGCCGTGCTCACGCACGTCAACATCATGGGCCAGGCCATGACGAACCTGTTCACCATCGCGCCGGACATCAACAACGACGTCGGCTTCATCGGCGTGCCCTTCTTCCACATCGCCGGTATCGGCAACATGATCGGTGGCCTGCTCCTCGGTCTGCCGACCGTCATCTATCCGCTCGGCGCGTTCGACCCCGGCGCCCTCCTCGACGTACTGGAGGCCGAGGGCGTCTCGTCGATCTTCCTGGTCCCGGCTCAGTGGCAGGCGGTCTGCGCGGCGCAACAGGCCAAGCCGCGCGACGTGAAACTGCGCGTGCTTTCCTGGGGTGCGGCGCCCGCGTCGGACACTCTGTTGAGGGAGATGGCGGCGACGTTCCCGGGCACGCAGATCTTTGCTGCGTTCGGTCAGACCGAAATGTCACCGGTGACGTGCATGCTGCTGAGCCAGGACGCGCTGCGGAAGCTGGGATCGGTTGGACGGGTCATCCCGACGGTCGCGGCGCGCGTCGTCGACGACAACATGAATGACGTCCCGGTGGGCGAAGTCGGCGAGATCGTCTACCGTGCGCCGACCCTGATGGCGGGATATTGGAACAATCCGAAAGCGACGGCGGAGGCATTCGCCGGGGGGTGGTTCCATTCCGGCGACTTGGTTCGCCAGGACGAGGAGGGTTACATCTGGGTCGTCGACCGTAAAAAGGACATGATTATTTCCGGCGGCGAAAATATTTACTGTGCGGAAGTCGAGAATATTCTGGCCGCGCATCCTTCGATTACCGAAGTCGCGGTGATCGGACGTCCGCATGAAAAATGGGGTGAAGTACCGGTGGCCGTCGTTGCTGTGGTGCCCAACGGGAAGGCCGGCAGTGAAAGTGCCCTGTCCCTGGCGGATCTCGATGATTTCCTGACCGAACGGCTGGCGCGCTACAAGCACCCGAAAGCGCTGGAAATCGTCGACGCGCTCCCGCGAAATCCTTCCGGCAAGGTCCTTAAAACGGAACTCCGCGAGCGGTTCGGTGATACAAGTGTGTCGTAAGCGTGGCAAGTGACGTCGCGCTGAGAAATTCGACCACCTGAGTGGAGGGCGGATGGGCCCATGTCGCGTTTGCTGAAACTGAACGCAATTATCCCTCAGTTGGGTCACGGGGTACGCGCCGTATCGGGTACAGTCCTGTGGTCCGTCTTACTACTCGGGAGTAGCGAGACAGAAATCACTCATTCTGTGCTAGGGGCTAAGGAGGGGGCGTGCCACGCGTGAAGCCGCGGAACGGCCGTTTTCCGGAAGGGAAGGCTGAACGGTGACAGCCTCGGACAACACCTTGGTCAGTTATCTCAAGGACCAGCTGGACAAGCCACTTACCAAGGTGGGTGGCTTCGTCAAGATGTGCATCCTTACCTTCAAGGCGCTGGTATCGCGGCCCTTCCAGTGGAAGGAGTTCGTCCTTCAGTGCTGGTTCCTGATCCGGGTGGCCTTCCTGCCGACGCTGGCGGTGTCCATTCCGCTGACAGTGCTCATCATCTTCACGCTGAACATCCTGCTCGCGGAGTTCGGTGCGGCTGACGTCTCCGGTGCCGGTGCCGCCCTGGGTGCGGTCACCCAGCTCGGCCCGCTGGTGACGGTGCTGGTGGTCGCCGGCGCGGGGTCGACGGCCATCTGCGCCGACCTCGGCGCCCGGACCGTCCGTGAAGAGATCGACGCCATGGAGGTGCTGGGCATCGATCCGATCGAGCGCCTGGTGGTGCCTCGCGTGGTCGCCTCGACGTTCGTCGCCTTCATGCTCAACGGCGCGGTGATCATCATCGGCCTGGTCGGCGGCTACTTCTTCGGTGTTTACATCCAGAACGTCAACGCCGGCGCTTACGTCTCGACGCTGACCCTGCTCACAGGCTTCCCCGAGGTCGTGATCTCGGTGCTCAAGGCGACCATCTTCGGCCTGATCGCCGGCCTGGTCGGCTGCTTCCGCGGGCTCACCGTGGCGGGCGGCTCGAAGGGTGTCGGTACTGCGGTGAACGAGACGCTGGTGCTCTGCGTCATCGCGCTGTTCGGGGTCAACGTGGTGCTGACCACGATCGGTGTCAAGTTCGGAACGCAGGCCGGGTAGCGATATGAGTACATCGACAGTTCTGCGCGGCCGGTTTCCCCGCGCCTTCTCCAAGGCCGCCGATATCGGCGCGGCGCCGGCTCGGCTGTTCGACAGCCTGGGTCACGTCGCGGTCTTCGTGGTCTCGGCCGTCGGGCACATCCCGCACGCGTTCCGCTACTACCGCAAAGAGGTATTGCGCCTCATCGCCGAGGTCGGCATGGGTACCGGCGCCATGGCCGTCATCGGCGGCACCGTGGCCATCATCGGTTTCGTCACGCTGGCCGCCGGCTCACTGATCGCCATCCAGGGTTTCGCGTCCCTGGGCAACATCGGTGTCGCGGCCTTCACGGGCTTCTTCGCCGCCCTGGCGAACATCCGCGTCGTCGCCCCGGTCGTGACCGGTCAGGCCCTGGCCGCCACGGTCGGCGCCGGTGCCACCGCCGAGCTCGGCGCCATGCGCATCAGCGAAGAGGTCGACGCCCTCGAGGTCATGGGCGTCAAGTCGCTGTCGTTCCTGGTGTCGACCCGGCTGATCGCCGGCATGGTCGTCATCATCCCGCTCTACGCGATGGCGATCCTGCTCTCGTTCCTGTCCGCCCAGCTGGTGACCACGCTGTTCTACGGGCAGTCGGTCGGTACCTACGAGCACTACTTCCACACCTTCCTGCGCGTCGACGACGTGATGTGGTCGTTCCTCGAGGTCATCATCATGTCGGTCGTCGTGCTCCTCAACCACGCCTACTTCGGCTACTACGCCAGCGGCGGTGCCGTCGGCGTGGGTGAAGCGGTGGGACGCTCGATGCGCACCTCCCTGATCTCGATCGTCACAGTCGTCCTGCTCTTCTCGTTGGCGCTCTACGGCACCGACCCGAACTTCAACCTGACGGTGTGACGCGATGACGAATCCAAATCAGCCACCCGTTGCCGAGGGCCAGGTCCGCGCCGAGCTCAACAAGGACCGCACGCCGCCGTACAAGATCGCCGGCATCGTCCTGGCAGTCGTCGCCGCGCTCGTCCTGACCCTGACCTGGGCCCAGTTCCGCGGATACTTCGACACCAAGGCCCAGCTGTACGTCGTCACCCCGCGCTCGGGGCTCTCCATGGACCCCGGTTCGAAGGCCACCTACAACGGGGTGCCGATCGGCCGGGTCAAGGATGTCCAGGTCGTCGGCCACTCGGGCCAGACACCGGAAGCCCGGCTGGTGCTCAACATCGACCCGCAGTACCTCAACCTGCTGCCCAAGAACGTCGACGTGAAGCTGCTGGCCACCACCGCCTTCGGCAACAAGTACGTCTCGTTCACCTCGCCGTCGAACCCGGCACCGCAGCGCCTGCGGGGCGGCGACACCATCGACGTGTCCAACTGTTCCCCGCCGACGCCGCCGACCGCGTGCGTCACCACGGAGTTCAACACGCTGTTCGAGACCATCACCGCGATCTCCGAGCAGGTCGACCCGATCAAGCTCAACGCGACGCTCACCGCGGCCGCGCAGGCGCTCGACGGGCTGGGTGACAAGTTCGGCCAGTCGCTGGTCAACGGCAACACGATCCTGGCGGACCTGAACCAGCGGATGCCGACCTTCCGGCACGACACCAGGGCGCTGGCCGACCTGACCGAGGTGTACGCGAAGGCGTCGCCGGACCTGTGGGACGGGCTCAAGAGCGCCGTGACCACCGAGCGGACCTTGAACGACCAGCGCGGCAACATCGACCAGGCGCTGATGTCAGCGGTCGGTTTCGGTAACACCGGTGGCGACATCCTCGAGCGTGGCGGCCCGTACCTGGTCCGCGGCGCCCAGGATCTGCTGCCGACCGCCCGGGTGCTGGACAAGTACGCCCCCGAGCTCGACTGCCTGTTCCGCGGTTTCGCCGCCGGTGCGCCGGCCGCGGCCAAGGGCCTGGGCGGCAATGGCTACTCGCTGGTGACCCACACCGAACTCGTCGGTGCGGCCAACCAGTACGTGTACCCGGACAACCTCCCGCGGATCAACGCCTCCGGCGGTCCGATGGGTCGCCCGGGTTGCTGGACGGTCACCAAGGACATCCTCCCGATGCCCTACATGGTGATGGACACTGGCGCGTCGATCGCGCCGTACAACCACTTCGGTCTCGGGTCGCCGTTCGCGTCCGAATACGTCTGGGGTCGTCAAGACGGGGAGAACACGATCAACCCATGAGCATCAAGGGCACGGCGTTCAAACTCGCCATCTTCTCCGCGGTCCTGCTGGCTTTCACCGCAGGCATCTTCATCGTGTTCGGTCAGTTCCGGTTCAGCCGGAACAACGACTACTTCGCGGTCTTCGACAACACGAGCGGCCTCAAGGCCGATCAGTTCGTGCGCGCCTTCGGCGTGGAGGTCGGCAAGGTCACCGAGGTCGAGCTGATCCCCGGCGGCAAGGTGCGGGTGCACTTCAACGTCGACAAGTCGGTTCCGCTGTACCAGAAGACCTCGGCGCACATCCGCTACCAGGACCTGCTCGGCAACCGGTTCCTGGACCTAAAGCGCGGCGACAGCAACCAGGTGCTGCCTCCCGGCGGCACCATCCCGGTCGAGCGCACTGAACCCGCCCTGGACCTCGACGCGCTGGTCGGTGGCTTCCGGCCGCTGTTCCGTTCGCTGGATCCGCAGAAGGTCAACACCATCGCCTCGTCGATCGTCACGATCTTCCAGGGCGAAGGCGGCACCATCAACAACATCCTGGACCAGACGGCGCAGTTCACCTCGACCGTCGGCGAGCAGGACCAGGCCATCGGTGAGGTGATCAAGAACCTCAACACGGTGCTCGACACCACCGTCAAGCACCAGAAGCAGTTCGACGACACGCTGAAGAACTTCGAGTCACTGGTGACGGGGCTGAAGAACCGCTCCGACCCGATCGCCGATTCGGTCGCCGACATCAGCAACGCCGCCGGTTCCCTCGGCGACCTGCTGGGTGACAACCGCCCGCTGCTGCACGACACCCTCGGCTACCTCGAGACCACCCAGCAGTCGCTGGTCGACCAGAAAGAACAGCTCAACGACACCCTGCAGAAGGTGCCGCAGGCGCTGAAGATTCTGGGCCGCTCCGGCGGTGTCTACGGTGACTTCTTCAACTTCTACGTCTGCGACATCGAGTTGAAGATGAACGGTCTGCAGCCGGGCGGTCCGGTGCGCACGGTCAAGCTCACAAACCAGCCGTCCGGAAGGTGCACGCCGAAGTGAGGACCATAGAAGGATCCGACCGGGTCCGCAGGGGCATGATGGGCCTCGCCGCCGTCGCGCTGGTCACCGCGGTCGGAGCGTCCGTCACCACCGTTCCGATGCTGTTCGCGGCGCCGACGTACTACGGCCAGTTCACTGATACCGGCGGCCTGGCCGTCGGCGACTTCGTCCGCATCGACGGCGTCAACGTCGGCCAGGTCAAGTCCATGGACGTCGACCGTGACAAGGTGATCATCGGGTTCCAGATCGGGACCAACACCATCGGTTCGGATAGCCGTGCGCTCATCAAGACCGAGACGATCCTGGGTCGCAAGGCCATCGAGATCGAGCCCAAGGGCACCCACAAGCTGTCGCCGCGTGGAGTGCTGCCGCTGGGGCAGACGTCCACGCCGTACCAGATTTACGACGCGATCTTCGACGTCACCCGCGCCTCGCAGGGCTGGGACACCAAGACGATCAAGGACTCGCTCAACGTGCTGTCCGAGACCGCCGACCAGACGTCGCCGCACCTGACCGCAGCACTCGAAGGGGTGCAGAAGCTCTCGGAGACCATCGGCAAGCGCGACGACGAGGTTCGGTCGCTGCTGGCCAACGCCAACAAGATCGCCACCGTCCTCAGCGACCGCAGCGGTCAGGTCAATGCGCTGCTGGTCAACGCCCAGACGCTGCTGCACGCCCTGAACCAGCGCGGTGAGGCCGTCGGCGTGCTGCTCGAGCGGGTCTCGAAGGTGTCGCACCAACTCCAGGCGACCATCGACGAGAACCCGAACATCAACCATGTGCTGGAGCAGCTCCGGACCATCAGCGACATCCTCGTCGCCCGCAAGCAGGACCTTGCCGACACGCTGGTGTCGGCGGGCAAGTTCGTGGCCTCGCTGTCGGAAGCCATCGCATCCGGCCCGTACTTCAAGGTCATGGTCGAGAACATCCTGCCGCCGCAGTTGATGCAGCCGTTCGTGGACGCCGCGTTCAAGAAGCGCGGACTGAACCCCGAAGACTTCTGGCGCAGCGCGGGCCTGCCCGAGGCGCAGTGGCCGGACCCCAACGGCACGCGCTTCGCCAACGGTGCGCCGCCACCGGCGCCGCCGAAGCTCGAAGGCACACCGGAGCACCCGGGACCCGCGGTGCCTCCCGGCTCGCCGTGCTCCTACACGCCGGGACCGGGTGCGGACCCGTCGCCGGCCGACCCGCTGCCGTGCTCGCACCTCACCGTCGGTCCGTTCGGCAACAACCCGTTCGGAGACAACTACGGCGCGCCGAATGTTATTGCGTCACAACCGAACCCGGCAGGAGTGCCCACCGGACCGGGTGTGCCGTCGGCCGCCTTCCCGGGCCAGCCGGCTGAGAACGTGCCCGGTACGCCGGTGCCGTTGCCGCCGGCGCCCGTCGGCGCCCGGACGGTTCCGCTGACGCCGCAGCCCGGCGACAGCGACATCGCTCCCGGATTCGCTCCGATCCCCGGGCCGCTGATCGCGCCGCCGGCACCGCCGGGACCTGGTCCCAACGCCGGTCCGGCCGGTACCGCGCCGCTACCGGGTAACCCGCCGTTCCTCCCGCCAGGGTCGCAAGGATAGGGCCGCCACGATGTCGACTGTTTTCAACATCCGAAACATCAAGAAGCCGAACCTCTCTCGGGGGACGATCATCGGCGGTGCCATCGCGCTCGTGGTGATCGTGCTCGTCGGTTTCTTCGGCCTGCAGGCGTATCGCAAGCTCACCACCACCACGGTGACGGCGTACTTCCCTGAGGTGCTCGCGCTGTACCCGGGCGACAAGATCCTCATCATGGGGGTCGAGGTCGGCGCCATCGACACGCTCGATACGCACGACGGCAAGATGAAGGTCGTCTTCCACTACTCGAACAAGTACAAGGTGCCGCAGAACGCGTCCGCCTCGGTACTGAACCCGAGTCTGGTGGCGTCGCGCGTCATCCAGCTGTCCCCGCCCTACACCGGCGGGCCGGTCATGGAGGACGGCGCCGTCATCCCGATCGAGCGCACTCAGATCCCGATCGAGTACGACGAGCTGCGTAACCAGCTGACCCGCATCCTCGCCGAGCTGGGTCCGACCAAGGAACAGCCCAAGGGCCCGTTCGGCGACATCATCGAGTCGTTCGCCAACGGCTTCGAGGGCAAGGGCGCGCAGATCAACAAGACCCTCAAGGGCCTGTCTGATGCGGTGACCACGCTGAACCAGGGCCGTGGCGACTTCATCCAGGTGATCAAGAGCCTGGCGGTGTTCGTCAACGCGCTGCACAAGAGTGACCAGCAGTTCGTCTCGCTGAACAATGACCTGGCGTCGTTCACCAATAAGTTCACCAACACCGACCAGGAACTCGCGAACGCGCTGAAGGACCTGAACAAGGTGATGGCGACGACCCGCACCTTCCTGGACAAGAACGGCAGCGTCCTCGCACACGACATCAACAACGTGTCGGAGGCGACGACGGCCATCCTGCAGCCGGAGCCGCGGGACGGTCTGGAACGGGCGCTGCACGCCTACCCGAACTTCCTGGCCAATCTCGAGAACATCTACTCGCCGGCCACCGGCGGTCTGATCGCCTCCGGCGTCCTGCCCGGCGTGACCAACTTCTCGAATCCGCTGCAGTTCATCTGCAGCTCGATCCAGGCCGGCAGCCGGTTGGGCTACCAGGACTCCGCGGAACTGTGCGCGCAGTACCTGGCGCCGGTGATGGACGCGATCAAGTTCAACTACCTGCCGTTCGGTATCAACATGGCGACCACGGCCATGACGCTGCCGAAGCTGGTCACCTACTCGGAGCCGCGTCTGCAGCCCCCGGGCGGGTACAAGGACACCACGGTTCCCGGTGTGTTCTCGCGGGACACCCCGTGGTCGCACGGCCAGCACGAGGCGGGCTGGATCACCGCGCCCGGCATGCAGGGGCTCAAGGTCGGCCAGTCGACCCAGGACCTGCTGACCCCCGAGTCGCTCGGTGAGCTCATGGGTGGGCCGGACATCGTCCCGCCGACCGGTGGCGTCAACATGGCCGGCCCGCCGGATGCCTACAACGAGAGCAGCCCGCTGCCGCCGCCGTGGTACCCGCAGCCGGGACCGGTCTCACCGCCGCGACCGGGTAACGATCCGAGCCCGATGAGTGCCATGGCGCCTGGGCCCGCCCCAGGACCGGCTCCGGCGCCTGCGCCGGCCGGACCCGCACTTCCTGCCGAAGTTGGAGGCCAATGATGACCGGGTCCATGGGGCCGAAGTCACCCTCGGCACATTCGGGGCGCCGCGGCGGTTGGGCGCGTAACGCCCGCCGGGTCGGTGTGTTGTCGGCAGCGGCGCTGGTCCTCAGCTCCTGCGGCTGGCGCGGAATCGCCAACGTGCCGCTGCCAGGTGGTCCGGGCACGGTGGACGGCCACTCGACTATCTACATCCAGATGCCGGAAACGCTGGGTCTCAACGCCAACAGCCGGGTCCGGGTGGCAGACGTGTTCATCGGGCGTGTGCGCGCGATCGAGCTGAAGAACTGGGTTCCCACGCTGACGGTGGACCTGAACCCTGGCATCCACCTGCCGCGCAACGTGCAAGCCCGGATCGGCCAGACGAGTTTGCTGGGTTCGCAGCACGTCGAGCTGGACGAGCCGCCGAACCCGTCGCCGCAGCAGTTGAAGAACGGCGACACCATCGAGTTGAAGAACTCGTCGGCATTCCCGACCATCGAGCGCACGCTGGCGGGCATCTCCGGCATCCTGACCGGTGGCGGCGTGCCGAACATCGAGAAGATCCAGTCCGAGGTCTACAACATCCTCAACGGGCGCGCGGATCAGATCAAAGAGTTCCTGCACCGGTTGGACACCTTCACCGACGAGCTCAACCAGCAGCGCGACGACATCACGCGGGCCATCCGGTCGAGTGACACGCTGCTGAAGGTCGTGGCAGACCGCAACGACACCCTGGACCGGGTGTTGACCGAGACGCCGCCGCTGATCGAGCACTTCAACAAGACCCAGGACCTGTTCACCAATGCGGTGCTGGCGCTGGGCCGGTTGTCGAAGGCCGCTGACACGACGCTGTCGAACAGCAACGCCAACCTCCACACCAACCTCGCGACGTTGCAGCGGGCGCTCAAGCAGATCGCCAAGACGTCCCCGAACCTGGTGCCGGCCATGAAGCTGCTGTTCACGCTGCCGTTCCCGATCGACAACATCCCGAAGGTCATCCGCGGCGACTACATGAACATCTCGCTGCACCTCGACCTGACGCTGAGCGCGATCGACAACGGCATCCTCACGGGCACCGGCCTGTCCGGTATGGCCCGCGCCCTGGAACAGTCGTGGGGCCGCGATCCGGCGACGATGATCCCGGACGTCCGATTCACCCCCAACCCGGCCACCGCGCCGGGCGGACCGCGAGTGGAAAGGGGGGAGTGAGGAGATGCTCACCCGATTTCTGAAGATGCAGCTGGTGATCTTCAGCATTCTCACGGTGGCCGCGCTCGTCGGCCTATCCCTCATCTACCTGCAGTTACCGACCTACCTCGGGGTGGGTATGTACCGGCTGTATGCCGACCTGCCGAACTCGGCCGGTCTCTACAAGACGGCCAACGTCACCTACCAGGGCATCACCATCGGCAAGGTGCTGGCGGTGGAGCCGACGGAGACAGGCGCCCGCGTCAAGATGGACATCGACGACAAGTACAAGATTCCGGTGGACGCGGTCGCGAACGTCCACTCGGTGTCGGCAGTCGGTGAGCAGTTCATCGACCTCGCGTCGCCGGGTAATCCCGGCCAGTACTTCAAAGAGGGCCAGACCGTCACCAAGGGCACGGTGCCCAAGGAAGTCGGTCCGGCACTCGACTCGGCCGAGAACGGTCTGAAGGCGCTGCCCAAGGAGAAGATCGGGGCACTGCTCGACTACACCGCGGAGGCGGTCGGCGGGCTCGGTCCCTCACTGCAGCGCCTCGTCGACGGCACCCAAGCGCTGGCGGGCGATTTCAAGGACAACCTCGGATCGGTCGACGACATCATCCAGAACTCGGCGCCGATCATCGACAGCCAGGTCAACTCCGGTGACGCCATCTCCCGGTGGGCCCGGAACCTGAACGTGCTGGCGAGCCAGTCGGCGCAGCAGGACGCTGCGCTGCGCGGCGCCATCCAGCAGGGCGCGCCGACGGCTGATCAGCTCAATGCGGTGTTCGGCGAGGTCCGGGACGCGTTGCCGCAGTCGCTGGCCAACGTCGAGATCGTCCTGGACATGCTGAAGCGGTACAACAAGGGCCTCGAGCAGGTGCTGGTGGTGCTGCCGATGGCCGGCCCGATCGTCGACTCGCTGACCGCGGTCTACGAGAAGGAACTCCCGATCAACCTGGCGCTGGGCATCAACCAGCCGCCGCCGTGCCTCACCGGCTTCCTGCCGGCGTCGCAGTGGCGTTCCCCGGCGGACACGTCGACGGCGCCGCTGGAGTCGGGCCTGTACTGCAAGATTCCGAAGGATGCCCAGAACACGGTGCGTGGCTCGCGCAACCTGCCCTGTGTGGACAACCCGGCGAAGCGTGCGGCGAGCCCGGAGGAGTGCCGTGGCAACAAGCCGTACGAGCCGCTGGGCACCAACCCGTGGTACGGCACCCCGGACCAGATCGTGAACTGCCCGGCCCCGGCCGCGCGTTGTGATCAGCCGGTCGATCCGGGCAAGGTGATCCCGGCGCCGTCGATCAACAATGGGATGAACCCGCTGCCGGCCAACATGCTGCCGCCCCCAGCGCGGGCGTCGGCTCCGTCCAGTGACCCGATCAGCGCACCGGGGCAAGGCACCGTCGCCTGCAGTGGACAGCAACCCAACCCGTGCATCTACACTCCGGCATCAGGACCAGAGGCCACTTACAACCCGCAGAGCGGTCAGGTGGTCGGACCGAATGGTGTGAAGTATTCGGTCAGTAACTCGAGCAACCCAGGAGACGACGGATGGAAGGAGATGCTGGCACCAGCCAGCTGAACCCCACCGATGAGCAGGACGTCACGTCGCAGGACGTGGTGACGACAGAGCCGTCTGCCGAGGAGTCGATCGAGGAAACGGGAGTAGCCGGCGAATCCGAGGGTACGCAGCGCCCCGCCCGGATCGGGCGGGGCATCGCCCTGACGGTGTCCCTGGCGCTCGCTGTGCTGGCCGCCGCCGTTGGCGCGGGCGGCTGGTTCGCGCTCAAGTCGCATCGGGAGAGCCAGACGCTCGCGGCGAACGAGACGGCTGCCATCGCGGCGGCCAAGGATTGCGTCACGGCCTCCCAGGCCCCCGACACGTCGGCGATGATCGCTGCCCAGACGAAGATCATCGAATGTGCCACCGGTGCGTACGCGACGCAGGCCTCGTTCATGAGCGGCATCACGCTCGAGGCGTACAAGGCCGCCAACGTGCAGGTGCAGATTTCGCAGATGCGGGCCGCCGTCGAGAAGCACAACGACGACGGGTCCATCGACGTTTTGGTCGCGGTGCGCGTGAAGATCAGCAACAGCGCTGAGAAGGACAAAGAAGTCGGTTACCGGATGCGGGCGCAGATGGCACCGGTCGACGGGAAGTTCAAGGTGGCCAAGCTCGACCAGGTCACCTCGTGACGGTTGGCCAGGAGACGACGAGCGCCGAGTCAGTGAGCACCGAGTCGGAGCTCGATGCAGCTCCCGTGTCGGCGTCATGGCCGGCGCGGGCCGGTGCCTTCGCGCTCGACGTGGTGCTGGGAGTGGCGGTCGTCGCCGTCATGACGCTGCTGGGCTACGCCGCCCGGGCCGACTGGACGCTGTGGGTCTACGCCGGCGTGGCGACGCTGGTGGCGGCCGCCATCCTGGTGAACCGGTGGTTGCTGCCGTCGATCACCGGGTGGAGCCTGGGCCGTTCACTCTTCTCGATCCGGGTGGAGCGGGTTCCCGCCGGCGTCCCCGCCGGTATGGGCCGGCTCATCCTGCGCGACTTCGCGCATCTGCTGGACACCCTCGCGGTGTTCCTCGGCTGGCTGTGGCCGCTGTGGGATCCGCGGCATCGCACGTTCGCGGATCTGTTGCTGCACACCGAAGTTCGCGTGGTTCCCACGCCTGAACACGACCCCGGCCGGCGGGCGGGACAGGTGCTGGTGGCCGGTGCGCTGGTCTGTGTGGCGGCGGTGGGGCTGAGCTACGGCGTGCAGTTCCGGCACGACCGCGCCGTCGATGAGGCGCGGCACCAGATTTCCGAGCAGGGTCCCAAGATCGTCGAGCGCGTGCTGAGCTACGGCGTCGACACCTTTCAGAACGACTTCAAGACCGCCCAGGCGCTGGTCACCGACGGGTACCGCGACCAGCTGATCAAGCAGCAGCAGGCGGTGAGCAAGAAGCCGACGACCAACCAGTACTACGCGGTCAGCAGCGCGATCCTGAGCGCCGACGCGGACAAGGCCTCGATGCTGCTGGCGCTACAGGGGCAACGCGGCGTGGACACCAACACTCTGCGGTTCATCACCGCCACTTTGCGGGTGGACTTCGTGAAGACGAGTGACGGCAAGTGGCAGTTGTCGAATCTGACGGTGCTCAAGAGCCCGCGGGGAGGACGCTGATGAGCCCGCGCCGCAAGATCGATGCCGCCGAGCGGTTCATCGCCGGTGATTACTTCAAGGCCGTCGCGGCGGTACCCCGTCGCGTGGCGTTGCTCGTCATCGCTTGTATCACAACAGTTTTCGTGATCGCGGCGATCGGGGCCAGTACCTACCTGCTGATCCAGCACGAAAAGGACGTGGCGAGCCAGGCTCGCTCGGCGGCCGTGCTGGGCTATGTGGAGGAGTTCATGAAGGGCTTCACCGCGGTCGACCCGTTCCACGCCAATGCTTACGTCGAGCGGATCGCGGGCCAGTCCACCGGCGAGTTCGCCAAACAGTTCAAGGACAAGCACGACCAGATCCTGATGCAGGTGGCGCGCGCGCAACCTGCCGAGGGCGCGGTCGAGGCCGCGGGTGTGCAACGGTGGAACGACGACGGCAGCGCGGACGTGCTGATCGCGATGAAGCTGACGACGACGACGCCGGATGGCAATTCAACCGTGGAGAACGGATCGCGGTGGGTGGTAACGGCTACGCAGGAAGGGCAGCAGTGGAAGATCAGCCGCATGAATCCGGTGATGTGACCCCGGGGGAGTCTGTGGCCGATGCTCCGCAGCCGGCAGACGCGCCGCAGGGCAAGGCGGCCCGGCGCAGGCACCGTCTGCCCCGGCATCAGCCCGTCGATGCTACGCCGGCTGACGAGGCCGCCGCTGAGTCGGCTGACGCGCCCGACGCTGCCGACGAGAAGTCGGAAGATGCTGCCGCGCCGGAAGATTCGGATACCGAAGCAGCTGACGAGGTAGCCGAGAGCGAGCCCGAGGGCGAGGTTGAGGTGGCGCCGGTGGTGCTGGTGCCGCACCGTCCCGCCGGCCGCAAGCTGCTGGCCGCAGGCGTGGCCGCGGCGGCATTGTTCGCCGGTGCCACGGCGTTCGCGGGCGCTGCCGTCCAGCCGTACCTGGCCGATCGCGCCCTGGTTCAGAACAAGTTCGAGGTCGCCAAGACCGCTGCGGCGGCGGTGACCACCTTGTGGTCGTACACGCCCAACGACATGGACAAGTTGGCGGACCGGGCGCAGCAGTATCTGGCCGGCGGTTTCGCCGATGAGTACCGCAAGTTCGTCGACTCGATCGTCGCGAGCAACAAGCAGGCTCAGGTCACCAACCAGACCAAGGTGATGGGCACAGCGGTGGAAAGTATCGGTGCAAATGAGGCCACCGCCATCGTGTACACCAACTCGGTTGCGACCAGCCCGCTGACCAAGGGCATCCCCTCCCTGCGGTACCTCTCGTACCGGCTGACGCTGAAGCGTTCTGGCGCTGATTGGAAGGTCAGCCAGATGGGCGCCCTGACCAAATTGGATCTGACGCCGCAGCTGTAGCGAAAGCTGCCGGCAGGCGTGTTTGCCTGAATTGACGCGTGCTATCTGTCAGCACACTGTGAATTGGCTGTCTCGGGCGCGATTGCGAACGCCGTCGCACTGCGCGGCGCGCGTCGACTATGGCCTGAATCACGTTCGGACCTGCGGTGCGTGCTCATCACAGCGACTGTAGGCGTCAATATCTATTGACATGCCACGGTAGTCCAACCTTGGTTTGTCGGCTACTCAGCAAACAATTTTCGTCAGGCGAAAATTAGCTGACTTCGCGGCGTTCACGAGGCGGTGTGAGCCCCGTTCCTCCCTTTGTCAGATTTGGGAAAGGGGCAGGTCAATGTGGGTGTTGGAGCTGCGATGCATTAATGTTACCGTCCGGTTGATAACCGATTGTGGCGGCTGAGGGGACGGGGCAAATGGCTGTTACGCATCTGGCTGGGCGTGTTCAAGCAAAGCGGGCGGCATTGCTGGGTGCGGCTGCCGCAACAGCTACCGCGATGACGGTGACGGCCTCGGTGCCGAACGCTCCGGCGCCGCGGGTGGTGCCGTCGTCGCACTCGGCCGTCAACCTGTCCGCGTTCACCACGCCGTTCCCGAAGCCGGGCGTGCTGCCCGACATCACCTTCGGCGTCGGTAACGCCGCGTACAACCTCGCCCAGGGCGGTGTCGAGGCGCTGCTTCCGCCGCTCGTCCAGGCGCTCAGCGGCATCGGCGGTCTCAGCGGGCTGAACCTGACCAACCTCATCAACCAGCTGCCGAAGAATTTGCTCAGCCAGATCCTCGATGCACTGCCCATCAAGCTGACGCCGCTTCTGAGCGCCGCGCTGGGGCCGCTCATCACCGGCGCGCTGGTCCCGCTGCTGAGTGGGCTGGGCATCATGGACGCCCAGGGCAACGTGACGCTGAGCGGTCTGCTGGACATTCTGGGCATCCACCTCGACAACATCCTCGACCTGAGCGACTTGAACGTCCCCGGCGTCAACATCGTCACCGCCGGTCCGGTGTTCACGCTGCTGAAGATCGCCGGTCTGGACCTGGGCTGGACCCCGGGCACTGCGAACGCGATCGCGAACGAGATCAACAACACCGAGTACCTCGATGTCGGCGCGATGGGCCTGCTCAACACTGTGTTGGGCCGGGCCGGGCAGCTTCCGGTGCTGGGGCCGCTGGTCACTGCGCTGAAGCTCGCCATCGACACCGTCGGCGGTGTCCTCGGCCTGGACAAGCTGGACCTGATCGACGTGCGGGTGCCGCTCAGCGTCGGCTTCGGACTCGGCGCGTTCTCCATGGGACAGGCGTACTCGAAGGTCCTTGCGGACCTGGCGAACCAGCCGGGCGGTGCCACGCACAGCGGCGCCAGCCCGGTCCTCGGCAGCCTGACCGTCCTGCCCATGATCCTGCTGAACAACTTGGGCCGGGCCAACGGCGGCCTGCTGGCGCGCTTCTACCCGATCGGCGACCTGCTGGGGATCAACCTGATCACCCCGGATGTCGCAGCAGCGCACAGTGGTGGCATCCCGCTCCTGAACACCGGGCTGTCCATCGGTGGCGCGAACCTGCTGCCCATCAAGGTCGACGCGACCCTCGAATACCAGCCGTTCTCGGACCTGGCCGCCTGGCCCAACCCGTTCAGCCTGGCGAACAATCTGGTCGCGGGCACCCTGCCGACCTACCTGTTGCGCGGTATCTCGACCGCCACCCTGACCAACCAGCTGACCACCCAGCTGGGCGCCCTCACCGGCGGCCTGCTGACCGGAAATCCGTTGGCCGTCAACATCTATCTGACGATCCCGACCAACACGCTGCCGTTGATGGAACCGATGTACCTCACCGGTGACGTGCTGAACATGGTCAGCTTCGGGACGCTGGGCAGCCCCATCTACAAGTTGGCCAACGCACTCGCGCCGGCCATGACCAGCCTGGTGAACCTGGGCTACACCGACGTGGTCCGCAACCCGGACGGCACCTACAGCCGCACCCTGAACGACCCCGGCACCCCGACGCCGTTCTTCTCGTTCCCGAACGTCAACTGGCAGAAGGTGCCGGCGGACATCATGAACACGCTGGTGGCGGGATTCAAGAAGGAATTCTTCAGCGCCAACCCGACGGATGCACCGGACAACGCTGTCGAAGCGCTGCTCAAGCTGCTGACCGGCGGCAAGCTCAACGGCTTCAACCCGCTGGGCGGCTTGTCCGGCACCGTGCAGAACCTGCTCAAGGGTGTGCTCGGCACGCTGGGCGGCCTCACGCAGGGCGCCACGGTCAACTCGCTTGCGGCGAAGCAGGGCGTCGTCAGCTCGACGGCTCCGACGGACATCCCGTCGACCACGCCGAAGTTGGCGCCGCTGTCGGCCAGCCTCACCGGCCTCACCGGGACGAGCAAGAAGGACGGCAAGCAGGCCACCGATCAGACGGCGGGCGAGAAGGACAAGACGGCCGAGGACAAGACCGGCACGACGCCGGCCTCCGAAGATCCCAAGACCGACCCGAAGACCGAGCCCAAGGCCGAGGACCCCAAGACCGACCCGAAGACGGACCCGAAGGCCGAGCCGAAGTCCGACACCACCACCGGCACCGAGCAGTCCTCGGGCAAGCACGCTGCCGAGGAGGGCACCCCGTCCACGCCGGACAGCGGTAAGAAGCCGAAGCACGCCGCCGAAGGCTCGGACGGCGCGTCCACCGCGGGCAAGGACAAGAAGGCCGACAAGCCCACGAAGGCCGACAAGGACACCAAGGGCACCAAGGCCGGCGCAGACAAGTCCGAAAAGGTCGCCAAGGACGGCCCGAAGACCAAGCAGCAGAAGAAGGATGGCGCCGCGAAGTCGACCGCGGCCACCGGCGGAGGCTCAGCCGCACACGCCGGCTGACACACGGCAACACGAACGCCCGACGTGAGTTTCACGTCGGGCGTTCGTGTTTCGTCCCGCCCGTCCAGTGACGGCTCCCGGCGGGAAGTACGTGAGTGCGATCGTGGTCGCGAACTGCTGATGGTTATTGCGCCCAGGGACTTCTGATGCCCAGGAGAAGTCCCTGGGTTCAGTCACGGGAGCAGCGCGCGCCTGGTGATTGACGCTACGTATTTCTCTGACCGGCTTTTCTTTGCGGGCCGGCGGATTCCGTCGCGCCGCTGTCGTTCAATCTGGCCGGCGTCACTGGCCCGCATACGAACAACGGAACCGAGCGCCCTGGTCAGTCGGCCGGCGACTACGACAAGGCCGACGAGTACCTGGCCCAGGAGCCACAGGCCCAGACCAAGACAGACCCCCAGCCCGAGCCCGAGGCAGAAGAGGCCGAGGCCGATACGGAGGCCGATCCTCAGGCCGATCCGCAGGCATGCGGGGAAGCGCTCGATGTCGAGACCGGTGACGGGAGGCCGGTGCGGGCGCCGGACGGCGAGAACGACGAGCCGCGCGAGGGCCCGGGCCGAGAATGAACCTCTCCGGCCTCCGGCTCCAAGGTGGAGTAGCAGTCGAAAAGCGCTGGCGCCAAGGCTGATTCCGGTGCCAGCGGCACCGGTGGAGCGACGGCCTGACGCCTGATGCCTCAAGCGAAGCCGAGCCAGCCGGGTAGCGCGCGTTCCCTGGAGTCGCACAGCACTGCCGGGGTGTCGCAGGAACCGCGCGGCGTGCCGGACCCGGCCCAGCGGCCGCCGGTATCGCGGCGCAGCACGATGGCGGAGGAACCGCCGCCGTCCAGGAGGATGGCGGTGTCGCTGCCGAGCCCACGGAACAGGTCCTGGATTTGGTCGGGCGTGTGGCTGCCGCCCTGGAAGATGTACATCTCGTCCCGGCTCCGTACATACCCGAGCGCCGTGCGGGCAGCGCTGGGGCCGCCGTCGTTCAGTTGGCCGGTGTCGCCGGGTGCCAGCAGGCCGATGCCGCTGACCGCGACGAACCGGGCACCCTGGCTCACCAGATTGTTGATCGGACCCGTTGCGGCATTGAAATCGCTTGTGCTGCTTGGGTTTATCATGTACGGGGCGCCGTCGGACGGGATGATCATGGTGCTCAGCGCCGTCCACACCTCGTTGCCGCCGGACAGGCCCTGCTTGCCGGCGTAGGGGATGGTGCCGGTGACGGCAGCGTTGGCGCGGCCCTGGCCGCGGGTGTTGTCGACGTAGGCGCCCAGCGGCGAACTGCATCCCGTCGAGGTCCACGACCCGCCCTGCTGGCCACGGATGTCGAAGAAGTTGGCGTTCACCGCGATGGTGGGCCGGCCCAGTGCCTGCCACGCCTCCAGTGGCGTGAAGACCTCAGAGGCCTGCAATAGTCCTTCGGCGGTACGGGCGCGGGGATCGCGTTCGCAGCGGGACTGGATGCCGCGGTGGGAGTCGACGAGCAGGCGCGGGTTCATGCGCTGCGACGCTGCTTTGATGACGAGCAGGTGCCCGCCGTTGCCCGATTCATACCAGTTGCCCGCGGCGTTGAGCAGGGGCGCGGGGTGGTCGCCGCCGAAGTTGTAGACCAGGAAGCTGCCGCGGTAGTTGGTGATGGCATTGACCAGCAGCGAGCGGCCGTCGGCGGCGTGGGACGCGGGCGCTCCGGCGGTGCCGGCCAGTCCGATGGCGAGGGTCAGAATCGTTGTGTGCGTGAGGAATTGCCGCAACCGATGGACGACGCCGCGTCGGGGAATCGGCCCGAGAAACGACATTGTGGCCCTTCCTCCGATCCGATACAACGACCTTCAGCGTAGCCACAGCAAACACTCTGTCAACTTTGATCACGTCGGTATCACGGGTCGATGACGGTTGAATCACCTTGGAGGACAGTGCAATTGGCCCCGCCGCCGACTGGAGCCGGGGCGGGGCCAATGCTGCCGGGGTTACGAGCCGGACAGATCGGTGTGCATTTCCCACACCAGGATCTCGGCCGGCGTGGTGGCGGTGACGCGCTGGCCGCCGGATGAGGTGAGCCGGACGGCGTCGCCTTCCTGCAGCGGCCCGGCGCCCTCGAGCGCCACCTCGCCGCGTGCCACGAACAGGTGCAGGTACTTCGCTGTCGGCAGTTCGACGGTGTCGCCGGGCTCCAGCCGCGCGCCGTGCAGCGCGGCATTGCGCTGGCCGATGGTGATGGCGGTGTCATTGGAGTGGTCGGGCATGCCCGAGGCGATCGTGACCAGCTTTCCGCGCAACAGTTCGTCGTCGATCTCGAGCTGCTGGTAGCCGGGCGTCTTGCCGGACTCGTCGGGCACCACCCACATCTGCACGAAATGCACTGGTTCGCTGTGTGACTCGGCTCCGGTCAGGCGCCAGGAGTCGTTCTTCTCCGAGTGCAGAATGCCGCGTCCGGCGGACATCCGTTGGGCCAGTCCGGGGTAGATGACGCCGGAGTTGCCAGTCGAGTCTTGGTGGACGAGCGACCCGCGCAGCACCCAGGTGACGATCTCCATGTCGCGGTGCGGGTGGGTCTCGAACCCTGAGCCTGGCGCGACGCGGTCGTCGTTGTTCACCAGTAGCAGGCCGTGGTGGGTGTTGGCCGGGTCGTAGTGACCGCCGAAGGAGAACGAATGCTTGGAGTCCAGCCACGAGATGCGGGTGGAGCCGCGGTCGGCGGCGCGACGGATATCAATGCCGTCAGTCGGGCTTCTGGTCATGTCTACCCCTGTCGTTGTCGGTGAGCTTAGGTGTCGCTACTGGACGGCACAACATAAATGATGTGTCATATATTTCATGTGGCTGACGGACGACCAACAGCAGCTATGGCGCGCGTATCTGGTCATGAGCGGCCGCTTGCAGGCGGCGCTCAATCGGCAGTTGCAGCACGATCACGGGCTGTCGCTGGCGGACTACGACGTACTGGTCGCCCTCAGCGAGTTATCGGACTGCCGGATGGGTGCACTCGGTGCCCGTCTCGGCTGGGAGCAGAGCCGGGTGTCCCACCAACTGGCGCGGATGCGGACCCGCGGTCTGATCGAGCGATCCGGGTCCGCTGACGACCGGCGCGCCGCCGTCGTCACCCTCACCGCGGACGGGCGGGACGCGCTCGAGGCCGCTGCGCCCGGGCACGCCGAGCTGGTGCGTTCGGCGGTCTTCGATGGCATGAGCCGAACGCAGGCGGATGCATTGCGGCGGTGGACCGCGACGGTGCTTGAGAGGCTGTCCTGAACGGACGCTGTGAGTCGGAGCGAATTCGCGGCTACAGTAGGAGCCGTCGGGTTTGCGGGGAGGATTCACGTGAAACATTCGGTCGTCGCCACCGGGGTAGCGGGCGCGCTGATCGCCGGGCTGGCGTTGTTGCCTGCACCTCGGGCACATGCCGAACCCTGCGTGCCACTCGACGGCAGCCCCTATGTGAAGAACCGGCACACGAGCGCCGGCCTCGGCAAGGAGCTTCAGGTCAACAGGACCTACACGTACGCCGATGGCATGGTGAATTGGACCATCGAACAGTCCGGTGGCGTCAAATACAACACCGGGTTTGGTTTCGGCGCGAAGATCAACGCGAACTACATCCCCGAACTGAACTCGAGTGGATCCACCCCGGGCGCCCCGGGCGAGTACGTGAACATCGACAGCTGGCATTTCCACGAGACCGTGCTCGTCTGCCCGCAGTAGCCATCTCCCTGGCCCGTCAGCGCGTTTGCTGGCCGACGCGCGGCCGATTCTTGCCATATGACACAACCGTCAATTCGCCGGAAATTGCTGGCCCGCCGGTGTTAGCGTCCTGTCGTCGCAGTCAATATTGCGGGATAGGGCGGGACGCATGGGTGGCAGGCATCGCGAACTCGGCGGGCGCGGAACACGTTTGGCGTTGGCGGGCGTAGCCGCCGCGACGGCGACCGCTGCAGTCGTCACGGCGCCGACGCCACCGGCGTTGCTGGCGGCGAGTCAGCGCGCGGTGAATCTCACTGCCGCCACCACGCCGTATCAAGCGTTCCAGAACACCGTTGACGCCGTCTTGCCGACGCTGGTCAATCAATTCGGTCGCCGGCCGACCATCACGTTGCAGACGCTGCTGGCCCAGATTCCGCCCAGCCTGCTGACCGACGTCCTCAACGCCAACGTCGGCAACATCAACGTACCGGCGCTGCTCAACATGCTGAGTCCCGGCCTCGTCTCCGGCCTCACGTCTCAGGTGGGTGCCGGGACGACGTCGCAGCTGAGCTCGGCGATCAGCTCCGCCGTCAGCACCGCGCTGACCGGCGCGCTGTCGGGCCTGACGGGCACGAACTTCCTGAGCACGTTGCAAACGGGTCTGGTGAGCGCGCTCGTCGCGCCGCTGCAAACCCTGCTGGGCGGGCTGTCCATCACCGTCCCCGTGGTGGGCATACAGCTCAACCTCTCCGGTCTGCTCAACGTCTCGGGACTCGCCACCACCGTGGCGAATCTCGTCGCCACCGACCTCATCGGTCAGCTGACCACGGGCATCACCAGCGGTCTGACCGGCAGCCTGTCTGGCGGCGCGCTGACCAACGGCCTCGGCAGCACCCTGACCGGTGCGCTCGGCGGCATCGTCACCGGCAACCTCGGCGATCTGGTGAACCCGCTACTGCAGGCCGCGGGCTTCCAGGATGCCGCGGGCAACATCGGCGTCGGCACACTGCTCGACCTCGCCGGGTTGAATCTCGGCAGCCTCGTCGACAGCAATGCGATCTCCGTGACCACGGCAGGCCCGGCCTTCACCCTGGCCAGGCTGCTGGGCGTCGACGTCGGCTGGACCCCGGGCACCGAAACTGCCATCGCCGACCGCGTCAACAACACGGCGTACCTCACGTTGGGCACCGACACGCTGAAGGATGCGCTGGCCACCAACCTCACCGCCGCGCTCAACACCGGCGCGCTCGCGACCAGCCTGACGCCGATCCTGACGAACGCCCTCACCTCGACCCTGACCAACTCGCTCACCACCAGCCTGACCACCGCGTTGACGAGCGCACTGACGAGCACCGTCGATGGCACGCTGGGCAGCACCAGCACCCTGACCACCGCACTGACGACCGCCATCAGCACCGCCGTCGGCGATCTCGGCCTCAGCTACACCGTCCCGGTCGTCGGCACCACGATCGACCTCACCAGCACGGTGCTGAACGCGCTGACGCCGTTGGTCGGCGGCATCGTCACCGGCCTTGTCGGCGGGACGAGCATCAGCACCCTGGTCAACAGCGCGGTGAGCGGCACGGTCACGAGCGTCGTCGGCAGCGTCGTCTCCGGCGCCACCAGCGGACTGTCCGGCAGCGTGTCCGGCGGGCTGACCGGCGTGCTGAGCAGCGCCGTGCTCGGCGTCGTCGACGCCATCCCGTCGCTGGACATCGGCTCAGTCCGCGTTCCTATCGTGGTGGCCAGCGGCCTGGGTGCGTTCTCGGCCGGTGCGGCATACCGGGACGTGCTGGCCAAGTTGTCGTCGCAACCGGGTGGCCTGAACTACACGGGTGCCACGTCGATCGCCGGCAGCTTGACCCTGTTGCCGGAGATTCTGCTCAACAACGCAGGCCGCGCGAATGGCGGTGTGCTGGCGCGGTTCTCGTCGTTCCTGCGGATGCTGGGCATCAACGCCGTCACCCCCGACGTGGCGATCGCCAGCAGCGGCGGCACGGCGCTCGGCGGCACCGGCTTGGCCCTCGGCGGCGCAAACCTGGTGCCGGTGAAGGTCGACGCGACCGTCGAGTACCAGCCGCTGTCGGACTTCGCGGCCTGGGCGAACCCGGTGACGCTGTTGAACAACCTGGCCGCCGGGCTCATGCCGACGTACATCCTGCGCGGCGTCGACCAAGCGACGGCGGCCGGCCAGTTGATGACGCAGCTGGAATCGATGGTCACGAATCTGGCGAGCGGCGGATCGACCAACACCAACATCTATCTGACGGCCGCGCCGAATCACCTGCCCCTGCTGGAGCCCGTCTACCTCGCCGGCGACGCGTTGAACCTCGTCGGCCTGACGCCGGTCGGGAACGTTGCCTATCGGTTGGGCAACGCGCTGTCGCCGGTCCTGACCAGCCTCGTGAACCTGGGCTACTCGGACGCGTACTGGGATCCCGCGTCGGGCCAGTACCTGCGCACCCTGAACACCGCGGCCACCCCCGTGCAGTTCGGGGCGCTGCCGAACATCGACTGGTCGAAGGTCGTTCCCCGCCTCATGACAGCACTGGTCACCGGGTTCCAGACGGCGTTCACCGGCCCGGTCTCGATGCCGAACGCCATCTCGGGGGCGATCTCGGTGATCAGCAAGGGCGGGAACCTGTTGAGCCTGGGTGCGCTGCCGTCCACCATTGCGGCGGCGAAAGCGCCGGCCGCAGTGTCAGCCGCAGTGCCGACGGCGGCGACGACGCCGGCCGCTACGGCCGGCAAGGCGAATACACCCGCCGCCATCGCCGCTGTGCCGACCGGGGCGACTGCGGAGACCGGGAAGCAGACGACGTCGACGACGGCCGCCGAGACGACGTCCGCGACACCGGAGGCCCCGGCGGCGGAACCCAAGACGAAGGAGCCGGCCAAGCCCACACACGCCGCTGATGACGCGGACGTCGGGCCGGCGGGTACCGCGGGGGCGTCGAAAGACAATGCCGCGTCGAAGGACAGTGCCGCGTCGGACGACGGCAAGCCGGCCGACGCGGGCAAGGACAAAGGCGCGGGCGAGCGCAAGGCGGGCAAGCCCAAGGGCGCCAAGTCCCCGAAGCCGAAAGATGCTGCCGCCAATGCAGATTCGTCCGGCGCAAAGGCAGCCAGTGACAGCGACGGCACCGGCCGGCACCGGGCCCCGTCGTCGACCGGCGGCAAACATCGCGCGCCCGAATCGGCCGGCGGCAAGCACGCTGCCTGAGCATTGCCAGGTCCGTCCCGCGCAGCGGTCGGCCTCGCATACGCTGTCGGCGTGGATATCAATGGAGCTAGCGCGGTCGTCACCGGCGGCGCGTCAGGAATCGGTGCGGCTGTTGCCCGTCAGTTGGCCGCCAAGGGTGCCCGGGTCGTCATTGCCGACCTCCAGGCCGAAAAGGGCGAGGCTCTCGCCAAGGAGATCGGCGGCGTCTTCGTTACCGTCGACGTCACCAACACCGAGCAGATCATCGACGCGGTCAAGACCGCCGCTGACCTCGGCCCGCTGCGCGCCCTGGTGAACTCGGCCGGTGTCGGCTGGGCCCAGCGCACCATCGGCAAGGACGGCGAGTTCGAGTCGGCACACAACCTGGACCTGTACAAGAAGGTCCTCGACATCAACCTGGTCGGCACCTTCGACTGCATCCGCATCGCTGCCACCCAGATGAGCAAGAACGACTTCACCGAGGCCGGTGAGCGTGGCGCCATCGTCAACATGACCAGCGTCGCGGCGTTCGACGGCCAGATCGGCCAGGCCGCGTACTCGTCGTCCAAGGGTGGCGTCGTGGGCCTGACCCTGCCGGTCGCGCGCGACCTGTCGGCCGTCGGCATCCGCGTCAACACCGTGGCCCCCGGCTTGATCGACACCCCGATCTACGGCGAGGGCGAAGCCTCGGAAGCCTTCAAGGCCAAGCTCGGCGAGTCCGTGCTGTTCCCGCACCGCCTGGGCAAGCCCGACGAGCTGGCCTCCATGGTCGTCGAGCTGATCACCAACTCGTACATGAACGCCGAGGTCGTCCGCGTCGACGGCGGCATCCGGATGCCCCCGAAGTAGTAATTCTTCCCGGTTACTTTCGAACCCCCCAGTTTCCAACGAGATTGGGGGGTTCGGCCGTTTCGGAACAGGAGTCGGACGCGATCCGGCTTACACCTTCGCGGGCGGTGTCGAACGCAACCAGGTGGCGGAGAAACCGGCCTCGAAGCGCCGTGCAGTTGCGTTCGGCACCGGTACGGACAACGGTCGGCGCGAGCCTGACCTGGCGGCGGAAATTCGCGTGCAAAATCGCCTTCTGGTCAGGCTCGGCAAAAGCTCGACGAACTCGTGACGCATCGGCGGTAGGTGTGGCTGCACATTCGCCACGGAAATCCTGTGAAACGCTCGGTACGCTCGGATGGCATGACGCGCACGCGGTTCCGGCCGGTCGTATTTCTCGCTCTGTTGATCGCCTCGGTGTGGTTGTTGGCCGGATGTAGCGGCGGTAACTCGACTCGGCATTCCCAGTCCGCCCCTGCCCCCACCGCGGCGCCGCTCAAGAGTGGGGCGGACTTCAAAGGGAATGCCCCTGAGGCGCCCCCGCCACCTGTCGAGCCGGCGCGGGACGTCGTCAAGACCGCGTCGCTGATCCTCGTCACCGCGGACCCGGTGGCGGCCGCGGACAAGGCGACCTCGATCGTCGACAAAGCGGGTGGTCGGGTCGACGAGCGCTCGGACGACGCCGGATCGACCTCGGGCCGGGCGAGCGTCCACCTGGTGCTGCGAGTTCCGGCCAACGGGCTCGACGCCGCCCTGGCCTCTCTCAAGGGGCTGGGGACCGTCCAGACCCTCGAGGTGAAGACCGACGACGTCACCGCGCACCGCGTCGACCTCGATGCCCGGATCACTGCGCTGAAGACGTCAGTGGATCGCCTACTCGCGATCATGCGCGACTCGAAAGACCCCGACGCGCTGATCAAGGCCGAGGACGCGCTGTCGTCGCGGCAGGCCGAGTTGCAGAGCCTGCAGGCACAGCGCGACGCCCTCCGAGACCAGATCACCTACAGCTCCGTCGACGTCCAGATCACCGCAGAACAGCCGGGCGGACCCGCTCCGCAGCGCTATCACGGATTCTTCGGCCAGGTCGAGCGGGGATGGGACACGTTGTGGGCCTTCGGTTCTCACCTGCTCATGGCGTTCGGCTTCCTGCTGCCGTGGCTGCTCCCGCTTGCGGTGCTGGGCGGGGCTCTCTACGTGTTCGTCAAGTGGACCGGCTCACGTCACAAGAGCAGCGCTTCGGCTGAGCCTGCGTCATCCGCCACTTCGCCGGACGATTAACTCCCGCGAGCAGTCGCGAATCCCCCAATTTCCTAAGGAAGTCGGGGGTTTCACGACTGCTCGGCTCTCCCTACTTGGTAGCCCCCGAACTGGCCTTGTGACCCTCGTTCGATCCACTGCCGTCTGAATCAGACTTCGTCGGTTTGGTCGACGTATCTGTCTTGGCGGACTTGCGGGGCTTCGTGAACGCCTTCTTCAGATCCTCGCCGATCTTGTTGGTTGTCGACGTGATTTGCTTACCTGCAGTCGAGATCGCTTTGGCAGCTGCATTTTCCATTGCGTCCACGGCCTGGCCGGGCGTGGGGACGGGGCGGGCCTTGGGTGCGGGCCCAGCGGCCTCTCGTTCCGGCTGCGTAGCAGCGGATTCCGTTGCAACCGAATCATCTGTGGTCGCCGTGGGTTCAGACTTCGTCGAATTAGTCTGCTTTGTAATGGAATCGGCTTTAGTCGCGGTTGCCGTCGAGATGGGGGATTTGGTCGACGGGGCAACTGGCGACGCGGCAGTCGAGCTTGACGCCGGAGAGTCAGACGCTGGTTCGTCGGCGATGGCTGGCATCGACGCCGTGTCGATGGCGGCGGCTGGCTGCGGCTTCGGCTTGCCGATTGCTTCGGCAGCGGTTTCTAGCCAGCGCAGTATGGCCCTGACCGGACCAGCCTTGCCGAGTAGCCCACTAGTGCTATACGGCGCGTACCCGTTGAGCATTGCGCCGGTCAAAACTGCGGGAGCATTGAACACAATGCTGGCCGCAGTCTCGATATCGCCAGTTTTGACCGCGTCGACGAACCCTTGAGCGGTGTCCTTTAGAGCGGTTTCGAAACTGCCCAGCGTGCCGAACAAAAAGTTCATGCCGGGACCGACAAAGAGCCCCGGCACAGCGGCTACGAACTTCTGGAAATGCAGCGCTGTGGTGTTCACTACGTCGTATGCGGTGAGCAGCGGGAAGCCGATTTGGTGGGCGGGTCGAACAATCAGCGCGATGTAGATGCTGTCAATCGCATCCCCTACGTCACCGGCTGCGATCTGGGTCATCGCCTTTTCCTAGGTAACTCGCCGAACTGAATGGATCGCGGGGATCCAGTAGGGAGACGAAGTTGGTGCCCACCGTTTGTGCGATGCCGGCCAGCTTTGTGGCGTTGGCGACCTGGTTCGCGATCACCTGTCGCAAGATCGGGAATGGGTTGTCGGTGACGACTTGGCCGAGGTTATTGAGGTTGGCGAAACTCGCGGTCGCCACCGAGGCCCACGTTTCCAGCGGGTTGGTGAACGCCGTGAGCTCAATTGTCGCCGCAGAGGGTAGGGCCGGGACATGGACGGCCGCTGAGGGAGCCGCCACTGGGGTAAGGGCGATGACGCCGGCGCCAACCAGCGCGACACCGGCGTTCATATACGGTCGTAGAGCGAGACTCAACTCGGTTTCCTTTGGTTCAGTTGAAGAGTTCGGTTGTCGATGACGGGCCGAAAAGTACGGGCTGAACCGAAGATCCGCATTCACATTCTGCAGGGCTTTTCAAAAATTCAGGCCTGGAGAAGTTACTAAGTGGTAGGGGTGCAAAACCGGCCACGATATGTGCCGGAAGGTCTAGCATTCCGCCGACCGTGTGATCGAAAATGATGTGCCAGTGGGGTTTCTGATGGGGATGAAGCCGTGGGACGGTGACCGGCCGCTCACGCCGCGAATCATGTTGGAGCGTGCCGATGTTGCCGCGCGCGGGCTGTCGTTCGCCTTTTCGACCGAACAGATATCGGTGCCGACCGACTGGTGCAGCGCCAGCGATACTCACCACCTGGTATACGTATATCGTGGCGGAACAATGCATTCCATGCAGACGGTCCTCGACTGGGGGCCGTCCGGGCAGGTGCTCCCGACTGCGGGAGATGTCTGGTGGAAGCCTGCCGGGATCGAATGTGCGGCGCTGGTGCAAGGCGATGTCGCGGGGATGTGCGAGATCGCCGTCCCGCGCGGGGTTATCGACGACACCGGACTGCTGCCCCGAATCAAGTACCGCGACCGACTGATTCACCATCTCGTCGAGGAGATTTACAGTGTCGCGGATCGTGATGACGTCATGGCGCGGCTGCTCACTCATTCCATGGCTGAAACAGTCCGTCTGCTGATCTGTGAGAAATACACCGCGGCCGCGCCCAAGAGGCGCGAACACCGGGCCATCGACACCAGGACCCGCGCCGCGCTCGTCGAATTCCTCAATGACGGTCTCGATTCCGAGATTCATTTGGACGCGCTGGCGCAACTGGCCGGGATGCCGGTGCAGACGTTTATCAGTGCGTTCCGGCGGGCGTTTCACACGACGCCCTATCAGTTTCTGCTGGACTTGAGGATCGATCGCGCGAAGACACTTTTGGCATCAACTACGCAGGGGGTCGCGGAAATTGCAGTTTCAGTGGGGTTTTCGGCACCGAGTCACTTCGCGACCGCATTCCGCAAACGGGTCGGCATTTCCCCCAGCCTCTACCGGGACAGTTACTGAGCATCTGCGGGGCTGGGGCACCTCCGTCTAGTGGGGGAACGCAAATCTGCCCCCTTCTCCGGAAGAGAAGGGGGCAGTCTCGGCGTGCGAAAGAACAGCTACCAGTCTGACTCGTCGAAGGTGACGACGCCGCGAATGTTGTTGCCGTCCAGCATGTCCTGGTAGCCCTGGTTGATGTCCTCGAGCTTGTAGGTCCGCGTGATCATGTCGTCGATGTTCAGCAGGCCGGACTTGTACAGCGCGACCAGGCGCGGGGTCTCGATGTGGCTGCTGCCGCCACCGAAGATGTTGCCCTTCAACGTCTTCTGCAGCATGGTGAACAGGAAGAGGTTCATCTTGACGTCGGCGTCCATCATCGATCCCATGCCGGTCACGACGCAGGTGCCGGTCTTGGCCGTCAGGATCATGGCCTCTTCGATGTACTCACCCTTCATCTCGCCGACGGCGATGATGACCTTGTCGGCCATCAGGCCCCAGGTCAGGTCGATCATCGGCGCGATGGCCTCGGCCATCGACGGGTAGACGTGCGTCGCGCCGAACTTCAGCGCCTGCTCGCGCTTCCACGGGTTGGGGTCGATGGCGATGACGTGCTTGGCGCCCGAGATCACCGCGCCCTGCAGCGCGCTCATGCCGATGCCGCCGACGCCGACGATGGCGACCGACTCGCCGGGCTGAACCTGAGCGACGTTGGTGGCCGAGCCGAAGCCGGTCGGGACGGCGCAGCCCATGATGGCGGCCGACTCGAACGGGATGTCCTTGTCGATCTTGACGACCGAGTCCTTGTGGACGGTCATGTACGGCGCGAAGGTGCCGAGCAGGTTCATGGCCGCGACCTCTTTGCCGCCAGCGGTGTGAATGCGGTTGGTGCCGTCGGCGATCGACTTGCCACCCAGCAGGACGGCGCCGCGGTCGCACAGCGAGCGGAAGCCCTTCATGCACGGCGGGCAGGAGCCGCAGGCCGGGATGAACGCGAGGATGACGTGGTCGCCCTCTTCGATGCCGGTGACGTTCTTGCCGACCTTGGTGACGACGCCCGCGCCCTCGTGCCCACCGAGACAGGGCAGCGGCATCGGGGTGGCGCCGGTGGTCAGGTGGTAGTCGGAGTGGCACATGCCTGCGGCATGCATCCGGATCTGTACTTCGTCGGCAACGGGGTCACCGAGGTCGATCTCCTCGATCTGGAACGGGGAGTTCACTTCCCACAGCAGAGCACCTTTGGTCTTCATGACGAAGATCATAGCCATAAAGTAAGAACACGTTCCAGAAAGATGCTATGGCAAAGGTCCTACCTGCATAAACGTGACGTCAGAACGTATCGTTTTGAAGTACTGAAAACTAGCGGCAGTAGTGCGCTGGTCCCGCAAGGAGGCGCGCGGAGGCCCCGACCGGAATGCATTTTCTGGCCTCTGGATGCGACGGTCCGGGGCCTGTCAGAGGTGTGGCGCCAGCCCGAACTTCTCGAACAGCGTCGGATCCATGAACGCGACGACGTGCGAGATACCGCCGGGCTTGATGTCCAGCACGTGCAGCTGGAACGCCTCGTGCCGGCCGGTCTCGGGGTTACGCATGTACATGCCCGCGGCGGACTGCCCGTTGGCGGTGGTGACGACGAACCGCATGTCGCCCGGGTGCTCGGCGGGGCACTTGAACCGGGACAGCTCGACGATGTCGCGGGGGCCGGAGTACCAGGTGTCGAACGGCGGCATCTCCCACACCGAGTCGGCGGTGAACAGTTCGACCAGGGCGTTCATGTCGTAGGACTCGAAGGCATTGACGTACTTGGCGAGCAGGTCGCGCGCCTCGTCGGACTCCGGTGCGACCAGGACGTCGTCCTGGCTGGGGCCGATGGCGTCGAGTTGGGCACGAGCCCGTTGCAGCAGGCTGTTGACGGCGGCGGTCGACGTTCCGACGGCCTCGCCGACTTCGGCGGCCTTCCACTGCAGGACGTCGCGCAGTACCAGCACCGCGCGTTGTCGTGGCGAAAGATGTTGCAGCGCAGCGATGAATGCCAGCCGCACCGACTCGCGTGAGCCGACGATGGTCTGCGGATCACCAGGGGCGTCATGCACGTCGGGCAGCGGCTCGAGCCAGGCGGTGTCGGTGCGCTCGGTGATGTCGGCGTGCGGGTCAGCGGCGGGCTGACCGAGCCCGGACGGCAGCGGCCGGCGCTGACGGCCCTCCAGCGAGGTCAGGCAGGTGTTGGTGGCGATGCGGTACAGCCACGTCCGCACCGACGATTTGCCCTCGAAGTTGTCGTAGGCCTTCCAGGCGCGCAGGTAGGTCTCCTGCACCAGGTCCTCGGCGTCGTGCAGGGAACCAGTCATGCGGTAACAGTGGGCCAGCAGCTCGCGCCGGTGCCGCTGGGCGTCGGCCAGGAACACGTCCCGGGACCGGGACGACGTGTCTGCTGCACCGGATTCGCTGAGGACACTCACCCCACCCAGGGTACGCAGCGGGTGTGACATCGAGCGGGCGTCGCGGCGGCGACCCACGCGCTGCGGGCGCACCCCAGATATTGTCTCTCCATGGCCACGACCCGCAGCGAACGCAGCTTCGACGGTATCGGCGGCACCAAGATCGTCTACGACGTCTGGGTGCCCAATACCGATCCGACGGGCGTGGTGGTGCTGTCCCACGGCTTCGGCGAGCACGCCCGCCGTTATGACCATGTCGCACAGCGGTTCGGTGAGGCCGGGCTGATCACGTTCGCGCTCGACCACCGGGGCCATGGCCGCTCGGCCGGTAAGCGCGTTTTCGTCCGGGACATCTCCGAGTACACCGGGGACTTCCACCATCTGGTCGGCATCGCGACCGCCGAGTACCCCGAGTTGAAGCGCGTCGTGCTCGGCCACAGTATGGGCGGCGGCATCGTGTTCGCGTACGGCGTCGAGCA
>Ga0070667_100000587_pt1 | contig 35895 bp, 31 predicted proteins | sample KBSS33metaG_FD_64659 | JGI IMG/M metagenome (GOLD analysis project Ga0070667, IMG submission 64659) | Switchgrass rhizosphere microbial communities from Kellogg Biological Station, Michigan, USA - KBS S3-3 metaG | ecosystem: Host-associated > Plants > Roots > Rhizosphere > Soil ...
ATCATCAACGAACCAACAGCTGCAGCACTTGCGTACGGTCTCGACAAAAATAAAACTACAGAACGCAAAATTGCTGTCTACGATTTTGGTGGAGGAACATTTGATGTTTCCATTCTTGAACTTGGTGATGGCGTGTTTGAAGTAATGTCCACAAACGGCGACACCCATCTTGGTGGTGATGATATGGATCAGGCCATCGTAAAATGGTTGCTCGCAGAATTCAGAAAAGAATCCGGCATGGATCTTTCTGGCGACAAAGTTGCACTCCAACGTTTCCGTGATGCAGCAGAAAAAGCAAAGATCGAACTTTCAACACTCAACGAAACTGACATCGTTCTCCAATTTATCGCTATGGACAAAGGTGGTGGGGCAAAACATTTCAACACCAAACTCAGTCGTGCTCGTCTTGAAGACCTCACTGCAGATCTCATTGAACGTTCCGTTGCTCCATGCAAAAAAGCGATCGAAGACGCAAAAGTAAGCCTCAGCCAAATTGATGAAGTTGTCCTCGTAGGAGGAATGACTCGTATGCCAGCCATTCAAAAAAAGGTTGAAGAAATCTTTGGCAAAACTCCACACCGTGGAATCAACCCGGATGAAGTTGTGGCGATTGGTGCTGCAATCCAGGGCGGCGTTCTCCAGGGAAATGTGAAAGACATTATTCTCTTGGACGTCACTCCCCTTTCTTTGGGACTTGAAACTATGGGCGGAATCGCAACCAAACTCATTGACCGTAACAGCACGATTCCAACATCAAAATCCCAAGTCTTCTCAACTGCTGCAGACAATCAACCTTCAGTAGAAATTCACGTGGTTCAAGGCGAACGTCCAATGGCTGCAGACAATAAATCACTCGGCCGCTTCATGCTTGATGGCATTCCACCAGCAAGACACGGCATCCCACAAATCGAAGTAACATTTGATATTGATGCGAACGGAATTATTAATGTGAAAGCAAAAGACAAAGGCACGAACAAAGAACAACACATCACGATCACAGGTTCAGGAAACATGAGCAACGAAGAGATCGAAAAGATGCGTAAAGAAGCAGAACAATATGCAGAAGAAGACAAAAAACGTCACGCTGCAGTAGAAACCCGCAACAAAGCAGAAAGCTTGATGCTCCAAGCAGAAAGAACGTTGAAAGATGCTGGTGACAAAGTGAAAGATGACATCAAAAAGCCAGTTCAGGAAAAAATTGATGCCCTCAAAAAATTGCTTGAAAGCAAAGATGACAAAGGCACACCAAACGCGAGTGTTGATGATCTCAAAAAAGCTCACGACGAACTCTCTGACGAAATCCAAAAAGTTGGTGCTGCAATGTATGAAAATCCAGCAGCTGCTGGGGGCCCTCAAGCTGGAGCGGCAGACGGCTCATCAGCAACTGGTGACGCAGCATCAGGTGAAAGCGCAAGCACAGCCGAAGACCCAGATGTAAAAGTCTACGAAGCCGGAAAAAAGAAAATCCCGGTTGAAGACACCGACGCCCCAGCCGCAGAAGGCGAAGTTGTGGATAACAAATAATTCGCTCAACAATTCAAACAAAAAGCCGCTCCAACTCCGAGCGGCTTTTTTTAAATTAATTTCCAAAAAACAATTATCTCAACACTGGCTTATACATAACCGGAGACACAGCTTTCGCCCCAGTACTATAAGTAAATGAAGGAACATTCAAATTAATATATCCAGCTTTTGAATCAAGAACAGTAATCACTGGAGAATAACTCACGCCCGATTGTAATCCTGAAAACGTGATGGTATTTGTTCCAGCTACCGCCCTACCATTATCATAAGTTAACGTACTATTTGTACCAGTACATCCAGGACAACTAATAAATAACGACCCGGCAAAATTACTTGTAAAAGTATACGTCGCAGTTGCATTCGAAGTGTTCATGGTAACAACGCCACTATTCAATCTTGGAACAGTTGGCATAACAATTGATGGATTCAATGCATAACGATTTCCAACATTATCAACAACTGTAATCACTGGTCCGTACGTAACACCTTCCTGCAAACCAGCAAACTGAATGTTAATCGCACCAGTCAACGGAATCAAATCTGAAGCAGCATAACCAATAACAGATGCAGAACAACCATTACAAGAAACATAAACCGTACCTTTTGCACCTGTAGCAAAACCTTTGCCGTAAAAAGTATACGTTGCTGTGCCATTAGAAGAATTTACTTGAGCAGGAGCAGACTCAGCAATTGATCCACGTTGAACCAACGCGCCTTTTAAAAGATCACCGTTATTCATAAAAACAGCTGCACCAACAACAATCACAACTAAAGCAGCAAGTGCGCCGTAAAGGACATTTGGTGACATCGGTTTTGAAGACGCTACCATTTCATTTTTATGTTTAGCCATAGGGGTAAATGAATCAATAAAATATGACGTATCTAACCACTATACCAGAAAATCACCAGAATAGCTATTGCGAAACATATTAAACCTTAAGTCAATAGGCTCTCAGCTCAAAATGATCTAAGATAATGCCATCCTAATCCCAAAAACGAATGAAAAATCCCCAACTCCTCGCAACACTTGCTGCATCATCACTCCTTCTGACAGCCTGTACTGCAAGCTTTTCAGTTTCAACAACAACTCCACCAACACCACAAATCCAAACTCAACAACCAGCTTCTTCCGGTCAATCTGCAAGTCTCACGGTAAGCGGCAGCCAGGAAAATCAATCTGCAACGCAAGCCGCGACACAAATGTCCAAACCAAAACTCACGATTGCAGACTACAAACAATGGATGCTCAGTCCGGAAATCATTAGCGAAAACATGGTCGACTGGTCAACCATGAACAGAGACCTTACCGACTGTTACGGACTCATGAACGGCAATAACGATGGTGGCGATCTTTTAAGCACAATCATTGCAGATGACGCAACCCGCACACAACTCCGACTCAAAGTTTACACACCAGAATATGTGATGGCCCTCGAAAACAAAATCGTCGCATTCACTCATAAAAAAGATAATGCAGATTTTTATGCATCATCCGTTTGCCATTTAGGAAATGGTGTCGATATCGCTACTGGAGGACTTTGGCCACAAGGACAAAAAACTATAACCGATGCAGATAAAGAAGTAACCGACAAAGAAAATGCAATGAAAGGACTTCCAAGACCTCCTGAACCAAAAAGCTCTCTCATCATCGTGAACAACAATGACGTCCTTGAATACAACGACATCCAACTCATGAACAACACAGCCACAGGCGCAGAAACTTATCCATGCGGCGGAACACTCAAAGGCTCAAATATTCTTTGGAACTGTTTCCTTGGACTCGAAGGCAACGATAAAGACGGCGTCACGGGTTCAAGCATGGAAGAATGGACCATTCCACTCGACGGCGGAAAAGTGACGACCAGAAAATACAGTGACCAGGCTTAATAAAACCCGCACGAACTGCGCCCTAATAAAGTCTCGAAGTACGAATAATGCTCATTCCTCCTTCGTAATCACCCGTATAAATTTCCATAAGAACGGCCAAATCTTGGTCGTTCTCTTCGTTTTGCACATAATGATAACAAGCAGCAAGGTTATGTAAAATCTTATAAAGTTGATCAAAATACGCATTCGGATCTGCAGTAATTTTTTTCAAAAGATCAGTTCCAGAAAAAACTTTATAAGCTTCATGATTTGAGAATTTACCATAATTTTCCTCATCCAATTTTTTCGTTCGACATTGCACCTGAATGCGTCCCGAAAAACCTTCAGGAACGCCAGTAATATCCATCGATTTATAACCACGACGAGTCGGCATTGCCCACGTTAATGCTTCTTTAATTTCATCAGGCTTGCCGCTCATCGATGCCTTAATTTCCGCATATAAATCCTCAGCCTCTTTTTCTGTATCAGTCAAAATCGTAAATCCAATCAAATCAGTAATAGTTCCTACTGAAGTTTTTCCCTCTTTCAACATTTTCAACAAAGTAGATTCCAAACTCTTCACGCGCGAAGGCAAAATCTTATGTTTGGTACCATATTTTCGTTGCAAAACCTGAGCATATTTTTCCATTTCCACATTCAATGCTCGTTCCAATGGCTTAAACAAATACGGAATCGGAACATTTGTTGCTTCAAAAACATCATCAAATTCACAAGTTATAGAACGAATAGAAGACCTATCTAAACTTCCTCCATATAAACTCAGACTCGTCGTAGAAGCATCTGAACCCTCTCCATAATCCAAATCTTTGTTTACCAGCTTACGCAAAAGTTCTGCAACCGAAGCCCTTCTTATCCACATCAATTCCGTTTTCACAATTGCATCATTTCTAATTTTCCACGAACCTTTTTCACCATCATCATGTGGGGCTGCTTTATAAGCCTCCTTAAAATTTTGACGATACACTCTAAAATCCGCCCACGGATATTGCGGGGTCACATCATTAGAAAATGGCATCCCATTTTCATCATATTTTAAAAAACATGCTTGTTTTGTATGTGCTTCAATCAAAGCATCACCACCACGTGCATGCAATTTAACGCGAGGATATTTTCTACGAAACTCTAACATTTCGCCAAATAGACCTCGTTTTGCCAGATATTGCAAACTATCGTTAATCGCATCCTTATGACCACTTATCGTTTTTTCCTTCACCGCTGACTGATAGTGCAAAAGACCAGCAACCTCTGCAAAAATTTCATCAAGCTCCTCATCCAAAAAAGTGTGATCCAAATATTTCAACAACAACAATTCTAAATTCAAATCCAACGGATCAGAAGTTTTCTTTTGCTGATAATCCTCCAACTTCTGTTTAGAAACATGGCGAAGTACGTCACTCAACATAATAGAAATATCATTAGAGAGAGACCAAATTTCACCACCATCTTCATCAAAACCATCCACCTGACGCAACAATTTTGCTGCAATGACCAACAATTTTTGATCAACCTCAAAATTCGGCCGTATAACTCTCTCATCCGACACGATCATAATGGTACCTTCTCTTGCCTTATCCGCTTGAGACTTTAAAGCAAAAGTTTGATTCGCAGGCAATCGATATTGCGTCGTAAAACCCATCTTCATCATCATCTTATAGAGCTGGCGCAGGCACTTCAAAATTACCTTTTTCATGGTTTGATAATCAACCTCGGTTGTCTCCTCGCAATTAATAATACTCGCATCAATTTTAGTCATTCCTTCAATCAACTTCAAATGCCCAAAATATCGTTTATCATTTTGAGCAATCGCTTCCATCGCCTCTGCACGAACATCATCCACAATGGAATCAACTCTTTGGCTCACCACATCATAATTCTTTCGCCACTCACTTTTAGCCTCATCAGGAGACACAACAATATCATCATCCAGATCATCAGAACCATTTGGAGCACCAGGGAATTGAGTCATAAAATCATTTAAAGGACCACAAATTAGGACGAATAAGCCTTTGTGTCAACCAAACACCAGCATGACATGCAGGAATCATTGAGTTATTATCCAATTATATTTTCCTATTTCTTGCCCATGTCCGCCCGCCAAAAAATCTACAACGGTCTTATGAAATTTATCATGTGGTTTGGAATTATCGTAGGAGGACTGACCTTTCTTCTTTTTGCCGGCATACCGCTCTTCTTGGGTTTCTTGTCGCTCTTTAACCATTCCATCAGCACCAATCCTCCAATCTTTGCAGCTCTCAACGGAGATGGCTTGAAATACTTTATTTTTTTCATTTTTGGTTCCTTTATTGCAGCATTTATTGGACTGATTGTTTTGTTGATCGTTGGCGGCATCTATGACTTTCGTATCAAAAGAAACCTTCGCAAAATCGGCAAACCAGCAACAGCAACAATTCTAGAAATAAAAGATACTGGCATAACTTTAAACAAAAATCCTTTGGTAGAATTAACCGTAGAAACCAAAAACCATATCAAAGGAACCATCAGAATGTACGTTTCCAGAATCGCGATTCCAACTATTGGTGATACCGTAGACATTCTCTATAACCCGGAAAAACCAAGCCAGATGTGTATAGCTAATTGATCATTTTGACAAAAAATGATACAAAGAACGAAACATTGTCTCGCTCTATTCTCTCATTATCTTTCATGAACAATACGTTCAAAACAAAAATGGTTGTATTTGCTGTATCAGCATTAACACTCGCTACCATGGCGCCTTTAGCATTGGGAGCATCTGGTGGCAACATTCCTCCATCACCTATACAACCACCTTCACCACCTCCAGTTTTTGATCCAAACGCTCCAACCATCAGCAACATTGGCTTCACCGTAAATGGTGCAGCAACCACCAACTACGATATCGCTTCAGGATATCCACTCTTGATAACGTATGACTACACCAACATTGCTGCCAACAATCTTCCTCAACAAAAAATTTATAAAGAAGGTGATGCCAGCAAAACTGATCTTTCCAAAAACTACATTGCTTACGGTCTTGTTCACCAAAGTGGCTCATCTTTCCGCACCCTTTGGTGGGGAGAAGCAAGTGAACAAAATTACGTTGTCCCAGGAAACTACATTTATGAAATCGAACAAACCCACTACGGTTCATATTCCGTTGGGCCTTACGATGTTCCTTTCACCGTTACCAACAGCACCAACCTCACTCCTTTGAACTTTTCCAATGTGGTGGCCACACCAAATCCATTTAATCCAAACAAAGGCGATAAAATGAGTTTCAATTACACCGTAAGTGGTTTAGCCAACGGTGAAACCTTGTCCACCGTTTCTGTTTACGCAATCGATGGCCTCAATCAAATGTTTAATGGAACCGTGGTCAGCGGAGAAACAAACGGAAATTATACTCAGCTCTGGAATGGTGTGAATATGAACACGAACAGTCCAGCAGCCAACGGCAATTATTCTTATTTTATTGCAGGAACCAGTTCCCTCAATCGTAATATTAAAACACAAATTACACCATTCACTATCGACTCAACAGCAAACAACGGAACCCAAAATCCATCACCGTCACCAAGTCCCACTCCTTCACCAACACCGAGTCCAACGCCGACACCGACTCCTTCACCAACACCAACGCCTTCACCAGCTCCAGCTGTAAACTGTTCAGGCTTTGTTGATGTAGCCGCAACAGATCCAAACTGCAACATTTATGACTGGGTCAAAACAGCTGGTATCTTCACAGGCAACGCTGACGGAACATTTGATGCCACTGGCCTTTTACAAAGAGACCAAGTTGCAAAAGTTGTTTTGGTCGCTTTCAAAAAATACAACTCCACTAAAGATTACTGTTCATCCAGTAATCCATTTCCGGATGTTACAACAAGTTCATGGGCACGTCAGTATATCTGCTTGGGGAAATCAACTATCGTGAATGGAAACGCGCTCTTAACAGGTTACAAATCAGGAGCAAACGCTGGACTCTTTTTGCCAGCCAATCCAGTGAATCGTTCAGAATTTTTGGCAATCGTTTTACGCAATGTCACAGCAGCAATGCCAACTGCGAACACAACATCCTACAGCGATGTAAGTTTAAACCAATGGGATAGTAGTTATGCAGCATATGCATCCATGCATTTAACTTCTATTTATCCACAACCCAACTTAAACCGAACACAATTCGTCAGCAGATTAGAAGCAGCAAAAGTCCTCTACGCATTGCACCTTCAGGGAAACTTATAAAAATCTCATCAAACTTATCAAACAAAAAAAAGCCTGGTCCTCAAACCAGGCTTTTTTCTTGAAGTCAGAAAACTCCAATCTTACCTTCTCGTTCTCCGCGACCTTCTCCTTTTTCTACGCTTCACTTTCGTCTTCCGCTTCTTCCTTCTTGGCTTTCGCGAATACTTTGTAAACTTCTTATCCAAAATTCGCACGAGCATCACAAACACAATCGCCAACACCAAATACGGCCATGCCAGAAGCATAAATTGCACAAAACTATCCCACAGTGGCAACAAAAAATTAATTTTGGACCAATCCATACATAGCAAAAAAGACAACTTCAATTTCAATCATATGCTCATTTCTCATTCATGACAAAATCCATTATTATACAAATATATTCCATCACCTTTCATTATGGAAGTTCCAATGTTCATTGCCCGCATCGCCGCAATTGTTTATTTATGTGTAGGCGGGGGCGCTCTCCTCAACAAAAAACATTTCAAAAAAATGATGCACGAATTCTCCCACAATATTGACGTTAATTACGTTGGCGCACTTATGGCATTAATCATTGGAGCAGTCATCGTGAATGCGTACAATGTCTGGGTTTTCAACTGGCCTATTTTCATCACGCTCCTTGGCTGGACCGCTTTATTTAAAGGCGTCGCGCATTTGCTCTTCCCGGAACAAAACATGAAACTCATGAAACGTTATAGCAAAAAAATCTCTCCTGAAGTCATTGGAGCCTGCGCGGTTATGATCGGTTTAATCTTTGGATTCTTTGGATTTTTTACGATTTAAGGTATTATAAAACACTATCATTGACGCAAAATGAACAACGAACAAATGCCCAGTCAAATGCCGGATTACAGCGATTATAGCGGCAAATTCAAAAAAATCATGAGACTCTTTTATGTCCTCAAAGGGTTCCTCTTTTTCTTAAGAATCCTTTTCATATTGATTGGCGTTGCCTTCTTGGGAACTGGCGGATACAGCATCTATCAAAATATGAATGCAGTAAAAAATAACATTCATGTCCAAGGTTTTGTTGCTAAAAACCTTCATCAACATAACATCAGTACTGGCGGATATGACGCCACACCGATTATTGATTTCACGACGCTGACGGGCCAAACTCAAGAGTTCACATCAAACGTCACCTCCCAAATCGAACACCAAATTGGTGACAAAGTTGAAGTATCTTACGATCCACAAAACCCTCAGAATGGTCAAATCAACGATCCATCCAATATCTGGAGCCCACAAATCACCAACATTATTCTTGGCATTATTTTCCTCATCGTTGGAATCTGGATTTTATTGGCAGGACGCAAAAGACGCCAGATGATCAAAAACATGGTCTCGATGTATAAAAACAAAGAACCACAATCATTCAATAAATATTCTTAAACCATGGAAAGTTTTCAACAAACCACTTCAATTCCAGGAAAAATAATCATTCTCATGGTCAAATTAATCTTCCCTGTTGTAGGTTTAATTTTAATGTACCAAGGCTGGAACAGTTATAATGTTCAACAAAGTTTTATAAAAAACAGTGTTCCAGTTCCAGGCATCGTTGTTAAAAACATCCAACATTATGGACACGATGGTCCTGATTATACTCCAGTTGTTAACTTTAAAACCCTGGATGGACAAACAGAACAGTACACATCATCCATATCATCATATCCACAAGAATACGCAGACGGCGCACATGTCCAAATTTTTTATGACCCTCAAAATCCAGTAGACGCCAGAATCAAGAGTGACGTTGATCTTTGGTTTCCAGTAGGAATGTATGCAGGGATGGGGCTTATCTTTTTCATCGTTGGCATGATCTTTTTCTTTCAAAAATCTTACTAAATATTTTTACCTAAATTTTCCATGGCTTTTCGTAGCACTCTCAGTAAAATCATCAGTTGGTACGGCGTCGCAATGGGCATCATTTTTGGCGGAGGCGTCATTCTCCTTGTTATTGTTGGAGGCATTTGGACCGCCATCGATCCCAAAGCCAAAGATAGTGCCATCATGACATCTCACATACCAGACAGTTGGGAACCATGGATTGGAAGATTCATCATGTTTTCAATTGCCTTCATTGTGGTTGGAATGGTTGGACCGCTTATTTATGACTGGATGAAAGGTTTTGGCGTCAAAAAACGTCTTCGTAAATTCGGCAAAAAAACAATGGCAACCATTGTGGATATCGAAGACACTGGAGTGACTGTAAACATGAGCCCGCTTGTCCGCTTCAGAGTAAAAACCAAAGACGATGTCATTGGAACATTTAACGCCTACGTTTCCAGAGTTTCATTACCACGCATTGGCAGCAATATCCAAGTAGTTTACAATCCAGAAAAACCAACGGAAATGATGGCAGCAAGCCAACTCTAAACGAAAAATTATGCTCAAACCCCGACATCTTTTTCTCATTATTTTCATTCTTGTCCTTGCACCAAGCGCGGCTTATTTTATTTCCAGTTTCCACGTTTCTTTTGAACAAGACCCGCGACCTTGGATTTTTGGAAGCGCACTTTTTATCTTCCTCACCTTTTTTTCCTGTCTTTGGGTTTACCTTAAACATTCCGAAGAAAACAAAAAAAAACTTCAACAAGAACTCAAAACCAACGGCCGCAAAATAGAAACCTGGCTACTTTCATCTAGTGTCATTGGTCGCAAAAATGGGCATGAACAATGGCAACTTACTTCAACTTTTACCGAAGGCGGGCACACCTATTACTTCCAAAGCAATCCCCTTTCTTTTGACGCAGATTATCTTTTAGAAACAACCAAAGCCAAAAACGTCACGGTATACATTGATAAAAATATGGATAAATATTATATGAACGCCGAAGAACTTTTAGACCTACCACCAAAACATTCTTTAACATAAATACTATGGTTCAGTTCAGTTTCATCAACGTCCGGGACAATGTATCCATGGTGAAAACGACATCGAACATGTTGAAATTTGGATTCCTCATTCCCGGTATCATCATGCTCGTTATTGCAGGCGGACTTTATTACGTTCACAGCAATTTCGTTGCAACAGGTGTCCAAGTTCAAGGAACAGTTATCAAAAGCCAACGTCATTTAGGTGTTGATGCAGGCAACGATGTTTTTGCGCCAATCATCTCTTTCACCACCCTTGATGGCCAGACCGAACAGTTCGAAGTAGCTTTACAAACAAGTCCACCAGCACACCAAATTGGTGACAAAGTTCCAGTTATTTATGATCCCAAAAAACCATCAAATGCCAACATCAATTCCGTTGTGGACCTTTACCTTGCCGAAATAATTGTTGGTGGAATCGGATTCGTTTTCACAGTTATCGGCGTCATTGTTTTTTTCTTAATAGGAAGTCGACAAAAAAACTCAGGAATGATACAATAAAACGAACCACTATCCATTAAAATATTTGTATGAAAAAAACAAAAAAAATCACCAAAAAGACTGCAAAAAAAGCAGTAAAGAAAGTTATGAAAAAAATGCCAAAGAATAAAGTTCAAGCAAAGAAAATGGTCAAAAAAATCGCAAACAATAAACAAGTAAAAAAAATGGCAGGTCAGGCACAAAAAGTCGCAACAAAATTAGGAAAGCAAATTTCCAAAACTGCGAATGAAGCCATGAACTCCAAACAAGTAAAAAACCTTACCAAAAACGTTGAAGAAACAATTAAAGTAAAGGGCACCCAACTTGTAGATAAAGTAAAAGAACTCGTCAACGAAGGAAACGTTCGTAAAATTATTATTAAAGATCACAAAGGAAACGAAATCGTAGAATTCCCAGTAAACATTGGAGTTGTTCTTGCTGTGCTCGCTCCGCTTCTTGCAGCAGTTGGCGCCTTGGCAACTCTCCTTACCGAATGTTCCATCACGGTCGTTCGCGAAGGAAAGAAAAAATAAAAATTTTTTCACAGCACATGACACCACGAATCGCACAATTTATTATGCGTCTTCCTAAAGCTGAACTCCATCTTCACATTGAAGGTACTTTTGAGCCGGAACTGATGTTCCAAATTGCTGAACGCAATAACATCAAACTCAAATATGATTCGGTTGAAGAACTAAAAGAAGCGTATAACTTTAATAATCTCCAGGACTTTTTAGATATTTATTATCAAGGAGCAAGTGTCTTGATGAAAGAACAAGATTTCTACGACCTCACCTGGGCCTATCTTCGTAAAGCCCGTTCACAAGGTGTTCATGTCGTAGAAATGTTTTTTGATCCCCAAACCCACACCGACCGTGGCATTCCTTTTGCCACAGTTATTGATGGAATTCATCGGGCCATTCGCGACGCACGTCATCTTTTGGAAATCGACGCCCGTTTGATTATGAGTTTTCTTCGTCACCTTCCGGAAGAATCCGCACTGGAAACCCTTAAACAAGCAATTCCACATAAAGACAAATTTTTTGCCGTTGGATTAGACTCTTCCGAAGTTGGCAATCCTCCATCCAAATTCCAAAACGTCTACAAACAAGCACACAAACAAGGATTAATTGCCGTTGCCCATGCTGGTGAAGAAGGACCAGCGGATTATGTTTGGGAAGCTTTAGATTTACTCAAAGTCCGCCGTATTGATCATGGCAATCGTGCGCTTGATGACAAAAAACTCATCAAGGAACTCGCAAAACGCCAAATTCCTTTGACTACATGTCCTCTCTCCAATCTCAAACTTAGAGTCATCAAAAATCTTGAAGACCATCCTATCCGAACCATGATCGAACACGATCTGCTCGCCACCATCAACTCCGATGATCCAGCATATTTTGGCGGCTACATTGGCGACAATTATGTTGCGATGGCAGAAGCATTAAAACTCACCAAATACGAACTCATTAATCTTGCCAAAAACTCTTTCAAAGCAAGTTTTCTTTCGGAAGACGACAAATATCAATACCTCAAAAACATCGACATCTTTGTTGAAGAATATCAGGCATAAACTTCACACATCTATCAATGGCAGCAACTTCAGTCAACCAGGCTTCCACACCAAGTTCCGTCCAAACCCTGATGAAAAAAATCACGCTTTGGAGTGATCTCATCATTGGACCTTTTTTGATCATTGCCAGTATCTACATTTTCATCACCACTTTTGGTTTGATGTTTCACGGCGTTGTAACGCAAGGAACTGTTATCGCAAACATTGGTGTTCCGGGACACAACGCAGTTGGACAATATGTTCCCAAAATAAGTTTCACGGATGCCAATAATCAAACTCACGAATTCGAATCCACAATTCGCGGAAAACACAATATTGGCGACCAAATCACCATGATGTATGACCCCGCCAATTCGCAAGACGCAGAGATAAATGACCCATTAACCATTTATGGAATTCCCGCAGGGTGTTTCGTAATTGGAATTATTCTCTGCACTTTTGCATTCATTTCCATGAAAAAGAAGAAAGAAAATAGCATTCAATAAACGAACCATTTATAATGCTGGTATCCTTCTTAATACCTGCCCCATTTTTTAAATGGAAAAACCTAAAAGTGAAAACGACACCAGAACATTTAAATCACAGGGAGTTTTTGTCGTAGCCAGCGAAGCAGCGCATCATTCAAACCTTCGGACCAGTGTTGTTCGTTTAGATTTTTATGAAAAATTTATTAAAGCAGCATTTTCAGTTGAAGATTTAAAAGACGCCAAAAAAGCTGTAACAGAATATCTTGGGGACAAAACAGATCCCACAAACATCACTATTGTTCAATCCATCCTTGATGATCTCATCGATTTTTTCATCCAACACCACAACGGCACAATGTCAGCGCAAACCAAAGAGTTTGCAATGATCCATTTTGACAGCATGCTAAACGCTCACCGCACCACAGGTGTTATCAATGTTCCTGCAGTCATCACCAGGGTTCGCAAAAGAGTTGATGATACAACACTAAAATTTCCCTCAAGACAGGTCACTCAAATCGGAATCGTTTCCCCATATCTTACAGCGCAACAAACCAGACCACACAATAATGTTGGACGAGAAGAACCAATTGCCCCAACCCTTCCATCCGGCATCGCGCCACCACCAAAACTTCAAATCCCAACCTATTTAAAAACCAACAACGAACAAAACCCGGAAGATGCTCCTGACACCCAACGCGACCCCGAACCAAGTCCCGAAAAAAATCTTGCCTTGTCGGAACTTCTTCAGATCGCCCAAGTCAAACTCGCCAAGTTGCGTCTTTTAATGAATCTCATCGATGATCTGGAAAAAATCCGGACAGATCTTGCTGACATAGGCATCAAAACCGAACCACTTTCCACAGACCTTCATCGCAGCATCAAAAAAATCGAAGACAAAATCTCTGACCAATCCACGTTCCCTAGGAGTTGGGTCAACAAACTTTATCCCATGAAAACAATCCAAATCGGTGTGTCTTTCCAAGAACTCCAAGAAAAGAAAACCCGACTCTCACGAGCGCTACGTTACGAAGCCGCAGACACAACAAACTTCACCAGAAACTTTGCCGAAATTATTCAAATCCTCATTGATAGAGTTGCCCAAACCGCAGATCTCCCTGTACAAATAAAACAACAAGTCGATGAAATTGTAAAAGCACGTCCGCTACTCCAACTCATCGCATCTTAACCATCACCCTTCAAACATGAAATATCGCTCAATCCTCTATCTCATTCTTGCTGCAATTCTTGGCATCGTCACCTTTTTTGTGACCACAAGCCAATTAAAATTTTTAGCAGCTGCCAAAAACGCTCACGGCAACGTTACTCAAAATATTTACATCACCAATGAAGACAGCAGTTCATATTTTCCAATTGTAGATTTTACAACTCCCGACAAACTTCATCACACGTTCCAATCCAGTGTTGGCCATACACCAGCAGAATACAAAATCGGCGAACCAGTTGAAGTCATCTACGACCCGGCAAGTCCAGACACCACAGGCCAAATCAATTCCTGGTTTGCCTCATGGTTCAGCGCACTTTGCAGCGGAGTCTTTGCCGGAGTCTTTTTGATTACCGGAATCGTCACTCTTATTCTTGATCTTAAAAGAAAAGTTTTATGAGTTATCGCGCAGTTATTCTTTTTATTTCTGGAACGATTGTTTTGCTCTTCGCAGGATTTCTTGGCTTTCAACAGCTAAATTTATTATCCAAATCCAAAACCGTTGAAGGAACCATCACGGATAACTATTTAGAAGTGAATCACATTCACAGCAACCTCGCGGATTATTATCCCGTGGTTACATTCACAACTCCTGATGGTAAAGATCATTCCTTTCAATCAGAAGTCGGTTCCGATCCTGCAGAATTTAAAATAGGCCAACATGTGAACGTTTATTACCAACCATCAGATCCGGATAATAAAGCGCAAATCAACTCCTGGTACGATTTATGGATCGCCTTTGCCTGCGTGCTATTTTTTGCAATTCTGTTTTTAACTGCCGGGTTTGTAGAATACGCGCGCACCCGCAAGTCACACATAACCTCTACTTGAAAAACATTTTCTGCTAATCTACCCAACGGATAAACCATCATTTCTTTATTTCTCATTTATGAAATTAGGTGTAGGAGCCACTATTGGCTTAGTCGTAGGCGCACTCGGCGTTATCCTTGGAATCTATGCTTCCATTGCCCCAATGCAGGTCGCAAGTTGGTTTACCGGCAGCGGAGCAGTAAACTGGCTTCCAACAGCAATCCCAGTGATCGTTATCGGAATTATGGTTATCAGTTTTGCCCCATTCATTAAAAACATGATGGGCAACAGCGCAAAGAAAAAACGTTTACAACAAGTGGGTCAAAAAACAGGGGCTAAAATTCTTGATGTTCAAGACACAGGTATGACCGTAAACATGAACCCATACGTAAAAGTTACGGTTGAAATGCCAGGCGGCAAATCAGCAACTTTCCAAGTTCTCGTATCACGCGTTCAAATTCCACGCATTGGCGATGTGATCCAAGTTCTTTACGACCCGGCAGATCCAACCATTGTTATGCCAGCGTAATTGATCAACCATCCAAATCAAAAAAGAGCGCCTTCATTCCGAAGACGCTCTTTTTAAATTTCTATTTTTTATCACGTAAACTTTTGCTACCTGAACTTTCGCAATTAGTTAATTTCGTACGTCACACTTACATCCATCGTAAGTTCTTGTTGTCCTGTTTGAATTGTTGGTGCAGGAGCAGCAGCTTCGTTTCCAACAGATTTCACAGCCATATCATACATAATTGGACCTGGAGTGTATGGAGTTGATTCTGAGAACGTAACAATACGACCAAGACTTACACCAGCTTCACTCGCCATATCTTGAGCTTTCTGTTTTGCCTTATCAAAAGCTTGTTGGCGGGCCTTAGCTTTTACCGGACCAGTGTCATCAATATCAAATGACAAAGAACCTACTTCATTTGCTCCAGCTTTTGTTCCAACATCCAACACATCATCAACTTTGTTAAGATCGTGGATTTTCAAAGCAATTGCTTGAGTCAAATTGTAACCCTTAATTTTATAAGTACCGCTTGAAGAACTATTATAGTCGTACTGAGGTTCAAGACTATATTGAGAAGTTGTAATGTCTGCGTCTGCAATGCCAGCACCTTTTACTGCAGCAATAACCGCATTCATTTTTGTATTGTTATCTGTTGTTACTTGTTTAACTGTTGCACCTTGTGAAACAACGGACAAACTCATGTGACCTGTATCTGGAGTTGCGTTGATTTTACCTTCGCCATCAACCGTAATGGTGCGAGCGTAAGGTTGATTTGTGATTTGGGCCTGAATGTTTTTGAACCAGCTTGGTCCAAACATCTGCCAAATCATCACACCTGATGCAGCAAGCAAAAAAATGCTTCCGGCATAACGTATGACTTTTTTAGAACCGTCTTCCTGTTGACTTGAAGCCATAGAAATTGGGATTAAGAAATAAAGGACTCAGCCAAGTATAACCCAAAAATGACCTCAACTTACAAAATATCCCTAGACAGAATGCGCTAGATTTGTTTAAAGTAGGCCCCAAAACTTTATAAAACCCCTATGGGACACATCCTTCGCCCTGAAAGTCCGGAACCAAATCCTAAAAAATATCCTTCAGCTCAAATTGTGCACACAGGAAATGGTAAAACGCGCCACGATATTCTTCAATTCAAAGACAACGATCGTGAAAAATTGAATTCAGGGAAATTAGGATTTGCATTGGGGCTTCCTTTCAATCCAAGTCATACCGACACCATGTTGGAACTGGAAAAATTTGAAGATTTAAAAATTCCAACAATTTTAATGTACTCCAGAAGCCTCATTTTAGATGTTGATGGAACATTGGTTGCACATCACAGCAACGATTTTTCACCGGAAGTAGTGGAAAAACTCAAAGAAATAAGAACAAAAATGAATGTTTGTGTTTTCTCAAACAACAATCAGGAACGTGAAATTTTTACTCAGCTTGGTATTCCTGTTGTAAAAAACGCAGCTCCAAAACCAGATCCCGCAGGATTCAGACGCGCAGCCGAGCACTATTTACACATGGAACCTCAAAGATGCGTTATGGTTGGTGACAATCTTTTAACCGATGGCGGATGCCGTCAGGCTGAAATCGATATGGGGTTAATCCTGGTTGATCCAATCCCCGGTCCGGAAGGATTTTTTCACAAACTCACCCGCAATTTGGCCCGCTCAGTTAAAAACGCTCACGACACCTTTTTACGCTAATTTTTAAACTCCACAACCTCACAAGCTCATGATAGGATGAGCCTGCCTTTTTTGAACGAAACCCTATGATTGACCTTAAACTTCTCATCGAAAACCCGGAAAAAATGAAAAAAGCCATTTTAAAAAAACGCTACAAGGGCGACCTTGATGCTGTGATTAGAATGGACGAAAATCGCAGAAAAATGATGAAAGAGGTTGAAGATTTAAAAGCTCAACAGAACAAAATAGCCAAAGAAATTCCTCAAGCTGCAGACAAAAAACCATTACTTGAACAATCCAAAGAACTCAAAGAAAAACTTAAAGAGCTCGATCCAAAATTAGAAAAACTTGAAGCAGATTTAAAAGCAGAAGTTTTGCTCATTCCAAATCCAACCTTAGATTCAGTTCCAGAAGGTGGAGAAGAAGACAACAAACCAATCAAAACTGTTGGAAAACCTCGCGTGTTTGATTTTGAACCATTAGACCACATGGAACTCGGAAAAAAATGGGATTTGATTGATACCGAAACCGCAGCCGAATCTTCTGGCAGCCGTTTTTATTACCTCAAAAACGACCTCGTTCTTTTAGAATTCGCCTTGGTCCAATTTGTTTTGCAAAAGCTCGTGAGCAAAGGATTTTCCCCGATTCTTCCACCGGTTTTGGTGAAAGAAAAAGCCATGATCGCCACCGGATTTTTTCCTGCGGACCGCAACGAAATCTATCATGTAAATCCCGGTGAAGATGACCTTTATTTAGTTGGCACATCAGAAGTTCCACTCGCCATGCTCCATGCCGACAAAATTGTGGATCCGGAAAAATTGCCGATGCGTTACGTTGGAATTTCCCCATGTTTCCGCCGCGAAGCCGGCAGTTACAGCAAAGACACGTACGGAATTATTCGCGTCCATCAGTTCGACAAAGTAGAAATGTTCAGTTTCTGCCATCCAACCAAATCCGAACAAGAACACGAACTTATTCTTTCGATTGAAGAAGAGATCATGACCGAACTCGGTTTCCATTACCAGGTCGTCAACATTTGCGCCGGCGACTTAGGCAATCCAGCAGCCAAAAAATACGACATCGAAGTCTGGATTCCAACCCAACAAAAATTCCGCGAACTCACAAGTTCATCAAACTGTACCGACTATCAAGCCCGCCGCGGCAACATGAGAATGCGTGCAGAAAAAGGAACGGAGATGATCCACACTTTGAACGGCACAGCCATGGCCAGCACCCGCACGCTCGTTGCCATCATGGAAAACTACCAACAAAAAGACGGAACCATCGAAATCCCGGAAGTATTGCGTGGCTACATGGGAGGCAAATCGCACATCGGGAAATAACCACACACCATGGACTCTTTTCAACAATTCCTGGACCAAAGCGCAAACTGGTATGCAAACAACGTCAGAAGCCCACTTGGAATTTTGGCACTGATTTGCATTCTTGCCATAAGTGTTTTTTCGCTATGGTCAATCTACGACGCCTGCACCCGCCCCATCAAAAATAAAGCTCTCTGGATTATCGTATTGTTCCTTTTCCAACCGATAAGTTCCATCCTTTACATATTTCTGGGAAGAAATACGTTGGAATAAAAATACTAATTTACTATATTATAGTACAAAGTCAATTTTTCTGAGCTCACTTTGAGCTTAAAAACCCTCTCACCCCGTTCCTTGCCGCACGAGCTCACTTTGTGCTATAATAATGAGAATAAATAAATACCCAAACCCATGCTTGTACTTACCTCCGATTCATTACGTGGTTACGGCCTCAACCGTATTTTCAATTTTGTAAAACAAGCCGGCTATGGCGGCGTTGATCTCGCGATCGATTTTAAAAACTACGACAGCCAAAATACGGAATATGTGAAGCTCCTTTCGGACCAATATCAGATTCCGGTGGTTGCGATTCAGGTTCCACAAATTTCCAGTCCAAAAAAGATCCAGGAAGTTGTAAAAATGGCCAAAACTTTGGGAACACGAATCATTGTGATTCAACCTCCAAAGATTTTTGACTTTAAATACATCCAATGGCTCAAGAACGAAATTCCAAAGATTCGTCAGAAGGAAAACATTTCCATCGCATTAGAAAACGCCCCTTCCGAAACATTTTTGGGAATTATTCCTGAACATGCCATGGGCAATGTAAACGAAATGAAAAAATTCAAACATGCTTGTATTGATACAACTCGTGTTGCTCAAAAACACGATGACCTTATTAGAATCTACAAAACCCTCAAAAAATATCTCGTTCATGTTCATCTTTCCAACGTCAAACTTGGAAAACAGTATTACCTTCCAAACGAAGGCATTCTCCCGATCGAAAGCTTCCTCACCAAACTCAAACAAGACAGTTGGCCTGGAAACATTGCAGTCAAAGTAAATCCAAAATTCTTGAATGCAGGAGACGATGAAAAAGTTCTCAAAACATTGCTTGATGTGAAAAAATTCTACGATACATATTTCACAAACGTCCAAGTAATGGCTTCTGCAACGCCAGAACAGGAAGAAGCCGAAGAAGCCGGAACTCCTAAAAAGGGCTTATTCTAAAATATGGGAATCGATACGATTGATAACCAAAAAGAAAAACCTCCACGGAAAAAATTCGTTGAGGATTCTCTTAAGTTAACGAACATTTCAGGAAAAGATGCCGAAAACATCAAAAAAGTGAACGTTACAAGATTATCGAGCGGAGAAGAAATGAAATTGCAACTCACCTCATCCGACATTCTTCGAAGAGACGGCTGGCACTATGAAAGTGTTAAAAACGCAGAAAAAGGATCATTAGTCTTCAATATAACTGGGGAAATTTTCGAAGTACTTGAAGTTAAAAAATACCAACTCAAAATAAAAAATCACGAAACAGGAGAAGAAGGTTTTATCGATTTCGAACCCAGAAAAATAAAAGCCCACAAATATCGTTATGAAATAACTGATGTCATGGGAAAAACAAAAGAGATCAGTATTTATGATTTGGTGTATCGAGATAAATCTTTAGATACATGCGAATTTATTGATGATCTGGTTGCAGCTCTCCCTGCACAACATTTAAATGCCGTTGATGAAATACGGCTCGATAAAGAAAACATGGAAGCTGGCGGAATATTTAGAGAAGCGCCAGGTTTAATTTCAAACACAAAAACCATCAATCTTTATCTGGATAGTGACGGTTACAACCTAGATGATACTCTTGAAACTTTATATCATGAGCTTGGACACGCCTTAATTTCTTCTCTCAATGGAAATCCTCATCCTGGCAAAAAATGGAAACAAGCCATGGAAGCGGACGGCAATGAAATTTCAGAATATTCTGCAAAAACAAAATACCCAAAAAAAGGAGATCATGGCGAAATTGAAGATGTTGCAGAAACAATAAGACTCTACTTATCCACTGATGGAGCAAAATCTCCACAATACGCTACATTAAGAAAATCTTGTGAAAACCGTTTTAAAATTTTAGACGAACTTTTTGAAAATCCCATTCATCAACAAAGAGCGAACACGAGTCGGGCCATAAAATTTTTGATCAAAAATACCAATCCATTAGCGTAATATTTCAAGTTTATACACAAAACAGTAATAAACTGCTTTGTAATACTTTTCTTGCTATACTGTTTGTATATTCCAACTATTTATTTTTTCTCCTCAATTATGAAGAACAAAATGTTAACGATGGGACTCGTCACACCACTTTTATTAATGGGATGCGCCCAAACTCCAAGCGTCACAACAACGACAACAACTCCAGCTGCTGCAACTTCAACATCAAAAGATTCAACAGCAACATTAACGGTTAATCCAGCTCCATCAACAGAACAAACTCAATCAGATCCACAACAGGCAGCTCCATCATCAAAAATGTCAGCAGAAGCAAACGAACTCTTGCTCACAAAAGTTAAATTAGCAGCACTTTCAGAATTTAAAACAGAAGACACTTTTCAAGCTGGTGATTTAAACAAATTCGTTTTCGTAACAAGAACAGAAAACCGACCAGAAGCTACCGAATCAGTGGGAATTTATGATGTTACAAAAGACCAAACCTATCATTCAGGTGGCGATGTTACACTCGATGCAGCAACAACGGTAAATTATATTTACACAGAAAATTTAGCAAACACTGACGACAAAGCAATGACGTTCCACGCTCTAGGAATGGACGGAAGCAAACTTATTATTTGGGAAACAGGAGTAGACAATTCACCAGGACCTTGCGCAAATATATGGATCGATGACAGTGGAACAAAGGTTGTAGGTTCAAATGAGTTAACTTACATCGACATCAATGATGCAAAACCTACAAGAAAAGCTTACGTTGTGCCTCAAACAAAAGTTGATGAAGCAATCAAAGAACAACAAAAATGTGAAAAAGATATGAACCTTGGAAACTAATCCAAGTTCAGGCGCACGATAAAAAATTTAGAAAAAAATAAAAGGAGGACGTCGAAAGATGATCCTCCTTTTTGAATACCCAAATTTCTCATAACGTGAGTTTACTGGTACAATCCAAAAGTATGATTGAACTCAAAAACATTCAAAAAATTTACACCACTGGCGACGAACAAGTAGCAGCCCTTAAAAACATTAATCTCACCATTAAAGATGGCGAATTTGTGGCAATCATAGGCCCTTCGGGATCAGGAAAATCAACGCTGCTTCATTTGATTGGCGGACTTGATAAACCAACGGAAGGCGAAATTAATGTGAACGGAAAAAACATTCAAAAACTCAAAGACAAAGAACTTTCCAATTATCGTAACAAAGAAATTGGATTTGTTTTCCAGGATTTTCATCTTCAATCACATCTGACACTTTTAGAAAATGTGGAAATTCCTTTGATGTTCAGTACAACTCAAAAACGAAACGATGCTTCCATGAAAAAAAAGGCTGAAGAACTTTTAAAACTTGTTGATGTGAGCGAAAGAATGAAACATCGCCCTTCCGAAATTTCCGGCGGTCAAAAACAGCGCACAGCAATTGCTAGAGCGATTATTAATGATCCACATATTCTTCTTGCCGATGAACCAACTGGAAATCTTGATTCAGCAACCGGAAAAGCTATCATTGATCTTTTAAAAAAACTTCACAAAAAAGAAAACATGACTTTAATCATTGTTACTCACGATAACGAAATCGCCAAATTCGCTGACAGAATTATCGAAATCAAAGACGGACTCATCGTCACAAAAACCAAATCAACAAAAAAAATCACAACCTAACCAACGCACGTGTACTACAAACTCGCCCTCAAAAACTTACTCAATCAAAAACTCCGGACTTTTTTAACAACACTCGGGTTGTGTGTTGGAATCGGATCATTGGTCGTTTTTACCGGATTAAGTTCAGGATTACGCCAAGCCATTTACACCAATATTTTAAGTAACGGACCTTTAACCGAACTCACGGTTCAAACCAAAAGTTCTGGTGGAGGTATTTTGAATTTATTACCAACATCACAAAACAACTCCAAAATCACACCGCAAATGATGAGCGATATTCAAAAAATTCCTCATGTCAGCAAAGTGTATCCAGAAATGAATTACGGCAATATCAGTTCTTTGCAGATTTCCATTTTTGGCCAGACCTTCCAAACCGACACCATGATTTTTGGCTTACCAACAGAATATATTCAAGACACACTTTCCACGCCTGAACTCCAACAACAATGGGCTGATGCCATAAAAAATTATCCAGCAGTTCCCTACCCTGCCATTATTTCCCGACGAATTATTGATCTTTATAATTTCACGATCGCATCTTCAAGCAAACTTCCTCACTTAAGCGAAAAAGATCTCACTGGTTTATCACTCACCGTTTTGCCGGACGAATCCACATTCCTGAACAGCGTGGGAAACAAAACTTCCACCAACCCCATGAATGCCAAACTCATTGGCTTTTCTGACAAAACTTCTTTGGTTGGAGTTACGCTTCCGATTGAAGTAGTGCGAAAACTCAATGAAGAAAATCCAAACTATCAGGAAAACTATTTACGTTTATATGTAGAAGTCGACAATGCCGAAAACACTGACGCGGTCCAAAAACAAATCGAAGACATGAATCTTCAAACAACTTCCGCTGCGGAACAAATCAAAACCTTTGAACAAAATTTCCGTTTCGTGAATCTTGGTTTGGACATGATCAGTTTTGTGATTTTGATTGTAGCCGGACTCATGATTGCGAACACTTTCTTTTCTTCAACTTCAGAACGCAAAAGTGAAATCGGAATTTTCCGTGCCCTTGGAGCAACACGCCGCAACATTCAAATGATTTTCTTAACAGAAGCTGGAATGCTTGGATTTTTAGGCGGATTGGTTGGAATTGGAATTGGCTTATCTGGTGAATTTATTCTCAATCTTATCGCGCAAAAAATCCTTCCGGATGTCACGAGCAAACCTGCATCAATCTTCGCGAACGACCTTCCAACTTTGGCAGGAATCTTCATTTTTTCAATTCTTTTGAGCATGCTCTTTGCTTTTATTCCGGCAACTCAGGCAGCCCATTTAGAGCCACTGGATGCGCTCAACGAATAATCAAACAACATTAAAACCGTAACAAATTCTCAAACCAACCGTTATAATAAATGACCAACAAACCGCAGAAGAAACTTATTCTTACCTAAGTCACCTTCATATTCTTTAACCCTTCAAACATATGAAAGGTCATATTTCAAAGGGCATTGCGACAAGTATCGTCAGTACGATGCTTCTCTCAACGCTCAGCGTCGGTCTGGCGCAAGCCGCAACAATAACTAATGGGAGTTTAAAATTTGGTGATGTACCAAATTCAAACCCTTATTATTCAGCCATTCTTTGGCTCACCGAAAACGGTGTTATCCAAGGTTACGGCGACGGAACGTTCCGTCCAAACAATCCGGTTAATCGTGCTGAAATGCTTAAAATGATTTTCCTTGCTGATGGCAATGAAAAAAATGCAGACAGCGCTGATTTGAGCAAACTTTTCCCGGACACACCAAGATCAGAATGGTATGCAAAATACGTTGCTCTCGCTCGCCAACGCGGAACAGTTCAAGGTTATCCAGATGGCAACTTCCGTCCTGGAGATAACATCAACAAAGTTGAAGCGTACAAAGTTGTTCTCAAAGAATATTACAATGAAACAACAATGAATTACGCTGTAACTCACTCAACTATCCCAAACAATGGCACCATTGCTTCAGACGTCAAAAAAACAGATTGGTTTGCTGTATACATTAATTTTGCAGCACTCAAAAACTTCTATAATGCTGGAGAATACACAACTACAAAAAATGGTAATCCATTCTATCCAGGACAAGATTTAACTCGTGGCGAACTTGCTCAACTTATTTATCGTGCAAAAGCAGTTTCCGATAACTTCCCAAACAATATTGAAGATACTGCAAGTACTTACAGCTCAAGCATCATTCCTTTCAACACATCACTCTACAGCTACAATTTTATTGAAAGTTCTGGCTTACCAACAGGATTCACAATTACAGATCCAAACCATCCAAATGCAACTTTTGGATACGCAACTAAATATCCACAATCATTATTAACTTCCAACGGTGACACAGCAAACACACTCAATTTCTTTGAGGGAAGCAAACCTGATGTTTTGTCTATCAGTGTAGTTGTAAAAGAAAATCCAGACAAACTTTCATTAGAAGACTTCTACGCAAAACAACCATTAAACTATTTTGAACATTCCGTCAGTCATGAAAGTTTATTGGTAAACTCAACACCAGCAGTTTGGTTCCACAAAGCATCAAAAGATGCTTCAAGTATCGATGAAGTTGTCGTTGTTCAGTTCAACAACGCAGTTGCCGAAATCGTTGCTCACAATAGTACTCACCAAGAAGACGGTGTATTCAACTACATTGTTCACAACTTCTGGTTCAAAAACTTTGCTGTATAATTTCGTCAATTTCCAAGTTTAAACATCAAAAAACACCCTCGTCTTTGCGGACCGGGGTGTTTTTAAAAATGAAGGAATTATGGTATAATAAAGAGAAAAAAGCAGCTTCAAAAATCATAAAAATGACTGACAAAGAACACTCAAACGAAGATCCTCAAAAACGTGAAAAAGTCCGCAGACTTTCCAATTTGGCATATTGGGCTTCCAAAACTGGCGAACAAATTCCTGTTGAAAACATTTATGAAGAAACCCGTGTAGAAATAGAAACACTTCTGAAAGAACAACCGATTTTTTACAACGAAGAAAAAGACGTCACTCAAAGAATCGAACTCGAAGCAGAAATCAGTAAATCCATGCCAAAAGAGTTTTACGATAACCCAACCCGTTGGATCGAATCACAACCAAACATTAACCGAAAATATGAAGAAGGATATTTGCCCCAAGGTGAATCCATTGCCGAATTCCAGGAAATGCCATATGACATTTCTAAAGTAAAAATTGTAACGTTACCAGACAAAAAAGCTCGTAAAGTCGTCATTAAAAGAATTGATCCACAAGAAAAAACGGAAATTTCACGCGCCCGCAAAGCTTATGAAGCCGGAATTCCAACACCGAAAATTTTAGGAACCATTATGGACCAAGGAAATACCTATGCCATTTTTGAACATATCGACGGTCACAATTTAAACTCCCTCCCGCAGGAACGTCATTTTATGCATGCCCCCCGAACAATAACCGACAAACTTTTATTTCAACAAACACTTCTCAGCAGTAAATATTGGCAAAAACTTTCCGCTCAGGCTCAAAAAAAACTAGAAAAACTTTGGAGAAAATATTTACCAGATATTTTATTCAAAGAAATATCACTCTCATTCATCCGGCAAGCAATCAGGAAAGATGCCTATTACAACAGAGAACAATTCCTGTTTGATGATAATGGATACCCCACAGAAGCAGTCCAAGAAACTCTCAAACTTCATGGTTACGAAACACTTGATGATGTATTTGCAGCCTACGATCAAGATGCCCAAAAATGCGAAAATAAAATCACGAGAAAAATAAAAGAGAAAACAGAAAAAATATTGAAAATTTTCGAGGAAGACTGGAATGAAATTTGTGAAAAAGATCTCTTTGGAATAAGTCTTACCGAAGAAACATTCCGCCTCAAAAAACTGTGTGAACAAAAAGGAATTCACCATAAAGACTTTGCGAATCGTAATTTAGTCCTTTCTTCAGGCAAAAAACCAAAACTTTACCTTATCGATTGGGAAGAAAATATCCAATGATAGTTAAAGCCCTTCCATAACTAAAAAATCCATTTGACATAAGGTCAAAAATAAATACAATGGATGAAGCTATCAGAGTTCTCCTTATTTGAAGGAGCCCAGAGTGAGTTATGAGCGATAGCACGCACAGGAAAGCCATTTTTCTGGCTTTCACAATTTCCTGCAATTTATTCACTCTTTTTTCAATATGGCCAAAAAACCATCAAAGTCACCCAAAAAGGCGGCCGTTAAGAAGGCGCCGATGAAAAAGGTGGCAAAAGTTCTTAAAAAAATCGTCAAGAAAATGACGAAGCCAGCTCCTAAAAAGGCTGTTAAGGCAAAGGCTAAACCTGTGAAGGCTGCTGCTAAACCTGCCAAAAAAGTAGTAAAGGCAGCAAAGCCAGCTCCAAAGAAAGAAATGAAACCGATGAAGAAACCGGTTGTTAAAGCTGAAAAAGAAGTTAAAAAGCCTGAGGTAAAAAAAGCTGAAGTAGAAGAAGTGGTAGAAATCGACGAACCTGAAGAAAAAGAAGTTGAAGCAAAAACTGAGACGAAAAGACCTCACCACATGCAAAGACAAAACACTCCAAAAAGAGTGATTATTGTTGATGAAAAAGCTGTAAAAGCGGCTCAAGCAAAGGTTGCAAAGGCAACACTTAAAATGAAAGCTTCAACATCAGTTTCTGACGAAATTACAAAACTTCTTCCAAAAGAAAACATCGTCATGAAAGAAGCAAGCAACCGTAAATACTTCAATGCACGTTTGGATCAGGACGTTGTTCTCCCAAACCTTATCGAAATCCAAATCGACTCATACCGTTGGTTCTTGGAAGATGGAATCCGTGAACTTCTTGATGAAATTAACCCAATCGGCGACTTTTCTGGAAAAAAACTTGAACTCCATTTTTTGGAACATTCCATTGGCGATCCAAAATGGGATGCAGAAACATGCAAAACCAAGAACCTTACCTACGAAGCTCCGCTCAAAGTTCACGTTCAATTGATCAACAAAGAATCTGGTGAAATTAAGGAACAAGACGTTTTCTTGGGAGGAATTCCTCTTATGACGAATCGTGGTACGTTTATCATTAATGGTATTGAACGTGTCGTGGTGAGTCAGTTGGTTCGTTCTCCAGGTGTATTTTTCTCAAAAAACTCAGCAGCTCCAGGTTTCAACAATGCAAAAATCATTCCAAAACGTGGTGCATGGTTAGAAATTGAAACTGACAAAAAGGGCATTATTACGGTAAAAATCGATCGTAAACGTAAGATTCCGATCACTTCCCTTCTCCGTATTTTTGGATACGCAAGCGACAAAGAAATTCTTGAAATCTTCAAGGATGTTACGCTTGATCCTCAACACGATTACATTTTCAACACACTCGAAAAAGACAGCGCAAAAACAACTGACGAAGCGTACCAAAGTATTTACCGCAAAATCCGTCCAGGTGATTTGGCTACTCCAGAAAACGCTAAATCATTGATCCAGTCCATGTTCTTTGATTACAGAAAATATGACATGGGTCCGGTTGCTCGTTACAAACTCAACAAACGTTTCAACGCAGACATTCCAAACACAAAAGAGTTCCACACATTCCAAGTAAAAGATTTGATTGAAATTATCAAATACTTGATCCGTCTCAACAACAACGAACTCGCTCCGGACGACATCGATCACCTTTCAAACCGCCGTATCCGCGCGGTTGGTGAACTCGTTCAGAACAAATTCCGTGTTGGTTTACTCCGTACAGATCGTATCGCCAAAGATCGTATGACAGTAATGGATCTTGAAACAGTAACTCCTACACAACTTATCAACTCCCGTCCGATCACAGCTGCTCTCCGTGAATTCTTTGCAAGCTCACAGCTTTCACAGTTCATGGATCAGACAAACCCTCTCGCAGAATTGGCTCATAAACGTCGTCTTTCTGCTATGGGTCCGGGTGGTCTCTCACGTGAACGCGCATCGTTTGATGTACGTGACGTGCATCCTTCCCACTATGGTCGTATTTGTCCGATTGCTACACCAGAAGGTCCGAACATTGGTCTCGTAGTGCATTTGGCAAGTTATGCTCGTGTAAACAAATATGGATTTATTGAAACTCCATTCCGTGAAATCGCTCATTTTGTCTTCAATAAAGCAAAAGAATTGGAAGGCCGCACAATTACAGAAGGCGTTACCAATCCAAAAACGAAGAAACTCGTTGCAAAAGCTGGCACAATTATCGATGCAAAATTGGCAAAAGAAATTGAAAAAGTAGACATCGAAAAAATTGCTGTTCGTCCTTACATCACAAACCGCATTCGTTACTACGATGCTGATGAAGAAAAAAATCTCACCATCGCTCAAGCGAACACTCCATACAACGAAATAAACGAAATCACGACAGACCTCGTTTCTGCTCGTAAAAACAGCGATCCGGTAATGTCCAATGTAGAAGACATCACTCACATCGACGTTTCACCAAAACAGATTATTTCCGAAACAACATCACTCATTCCGTTCTTGGAACATGATGATAATACTCGTGCGTCCATGGGTTCAAACATGCAACGTCAGGCTGTATCACTCATTACTCCAAAAGCTCCAGTCGTTGGAACAGGTATTGAAGAAGTTGTTGCGAAAAGTTCTGGTCAGGTAGTTTTGGCTGAAGATAACGGAACAATTGCTTACGTAGACGGCGAACAAATTACTGTGATTTACGACTCAGGTAAGAAATCAATTTACAAACTTCTCATTTACGAACGAAGTAACCAGGGAACATGTATCCATCAACGTGCTCGTGTAAGCAAAGGTCAACGCGTTCACAAAGGTGATGTTCTTGCTGACGGTCCAGCAATCGAAAACGGTGAATTGGCGCTTGGACAAAACGTTCTCGTTGCCTACATGTCATGGCAAGGTTACAACTTTGAAGATGCGGTTATCATTTCTGATCGTATCGTAAAAGATGGATATTTTGATTCAGTACATATCGAAACATTCACAATGGATGTTCGCGATACAAAACTCGGTCCTGAAATTATTACTCGCGATATTCCAAACGTTGGTGAAGCTCGCTTAAAAGATCTCGATGAAAACGGCATCGTTCGTATTGGTGCGAACGTTCGTGAAGGCGACATTTTGGTTGGTAAAATTACTCCAAAAGGTGAAACCGAACTTACGGCTGAAGAAAGACTTCTCCGTGCAATCTTCGGTGAAAAAGCCCGCGACGTAAAAGATACTTCCATGCGTTTGCCAGGTGGTGAAGGTGGAAAGATCGTAGGAATCCAAATTTTCTCAAGAAAAAACGGTGATGAACTTGCAACAGGTGTAAACCAACAAATCCGCGTAAACGTTGCGCAGACACGTAAAATCTCCATCGGAGATAAAGTTGCTGGTCGTCATGGAAATAAGGGTGTTATCTCGATCATCGTTCCACAAGAAGACATGCCTTTCCTTCCAGACGGAACTCCAATCGACATTATTTTGAACCCACTCGGTGTATCAGCTCGTATGAACATTGGTCAGATTCTTGAAACACATGCTGGCTGGGCTGCACGCAAACTTGGTATCAAGATTGCTACTCCGGCATTGAACGGTATGACAACAGAACAAATTACTGAATTATTGTTGAAGGCAGACCTTCCTGAAGAAGGAAAAATCCAGCTCTTCGATGGTTTAAGTGGTGAACCATTTGATCATAAAACAACTGTAGGTATCGCCTACATCATGAAATTGAGCCATTTGATTGAAGATAAGATCCATGCTCGTTCCGTAGGTCCATACTCATTGGTTACTCAACAACCTTTGGGAGGTAAAGCTCAACATGGTGGTCAACGTTTCGGAGAAATGGAAGTATGGGCGCTTGAAGCATATGGTGCGGCTCACACTCTTCAAGAAATGCTCACGATTAAATCCGATGACGTATTCGGCCGTGCAAAAGCTTATGAATCCATTGTTAAAGGCGAAGCAATCCGCAAACCTCATACTCCAGAATCATTCAACGTATTGGTAAAAGAACTTCAATCACTTGGTTTGAACGTTCAACTCCAAGTTACGGAAAATGCTGACAAATTGAAGGAAGAAGATGAATACACATTGGAACAAGCTGAAAAAGAAGAAACTTCACTTCTCAACGAAAACGAAGCAACTCGTTCCGAAATTGATCCTGAAGTTGAAAAATTAATGGAAGCAGAAGTTCAACCAGTTCTCGCAGAAGACATCAGCGGAATTGAAGTTGACGACTTGGATGAAATTGAAGCAACTGAAGAACATGAAATGAAAGAAGGTGGAATTAAAATGCCTCAGGTTGGTGATGAAGGATACGAAGAACCGGATGTTGAAGAACCAGACTTTGAAAGCATCGAAGGTCCAACTCCAGAAGATCTTGCTGAAGCAGAAAAACTCGAAAAAGAACTTCTTGAAGAAGAAGAATAATCATATTAACGAGCAACGGGAGCCGTTCCGGCTCCCTCATCCTTCCTTCCCCTATTAATTTCCCCTCACATTATGCGCAGTGTAAACAAAGTGATCTTAATCGGAAATCTGACCCGCGACCCTGAAGTCCGCCAAACACCAAACGGACAATCTGTAACAACTTTCGGCATTGCCACCAACCGCGACTGGGTTACTCGCGATGGACAACGCCACACATCAAGTGAATATCACGAAATCGTAGCTTGGTCCCGCCTTGCAGAAATCTGCGGCGAATACCTCAAAAAAGGCAAACTCGTCTACATCGAAGGTTATTTAAAAACAAGAAGCTGGGATACTCCAGAAGGTATCAAAAAATTTAAAACTGAAATCGTGATCCAGGACATGATCATGTTGGAAAAACGAACACAAGGTGAAGACCAACCAGATTTCATCCCTGACGAAAACGGAGCATTCAATCAAGAACCGACTCCAATGCCTCACGCTTCACATGACAATCACTCAAATCACGAAAAAGGTTCAATGAACCATCAACCTAAACCACAAATTACTCAACACGTAAGACCAACTCCTCCACCAGCACCAAAAGTAGAAACACCAGTAAAAGTAGAACAAAAAGAACCTGTGGCTGCTGCAAAATCTATTGGTCCAATCGACATCGACCAAGACCTTGGTCTCTAAAAAATCCCGCCTGCGCACAATGGCGTAAGGCATCCATCTACCAACAAATTTTATATCTTTTTCATCCCTCCACATGTCAATGAATCCAAATGACAAAAAGGATACGCTACTCGATGAGTTTGACGCGATTGCGGTATCCGTGGCTTCTCCAGAAGAGATGCTTTCGTGGTCATACGGCGAAGTAAAAAAGCCTGAAACAATTAATTACCGCACACAAAAACCTGAACGCGATGGTTTGTTCTGTGAAAGAATTTTTGGACCAACCAAGAACTGGGAATGTTACTGCGGAAAGTATAAAAGAATCCGTTACCGCGGCGTAATTTGTGAAAAGTGTGGAGTTGAAGTAACTCGCTCTGCAGTTCGCCGTACACGTATGGGCCACATTAAATTGGCTGTACCTGTTACTCACATCTGGTTCCTCCGTTCAACACCAAGCCGTATCGGTTTGCTCATCGACTTGCCAATCAAAGCGATTGAACAAGTTGTGTATTTTGCTGCATACATCGTGACTTCAATGGATGAAAAATCCAAGCTTGAAGCCAAAGAACAACTCACAGTTGAATACAAAACAATCCGCAAGAAGATTCAGGAAGAGTTCGGCAAAAAATCTTCAGATGACAAAGATGACGATGCAGTAGAAGGTTCAAAACAGGAAAAAAATGAAAAAGGTTATGCTTCAAAACTTGAAGAACTTGATGAACAACACAAAATTGCCAAAGACGAACTTGAAGGAATCAAGATCGGAAAAATTTATTCTGAACTTGAATACCGCGACATGTCCATGAAATTCGGTCATGTGTTCAAAGCTGGTATTGGTGCTGAAGCTATCCGCAACATCATCCAAAACTTGGATCTTGATAAACTCACAGAACAACTCGAAAAAGATCTCAAGAAAGCTTCTGGTCAAAAACAGAAAAAAATTATCAAGCGTATCAAGTTGGCTGGTTCCCTCAAAAAAGCTGCAATCAAAGCGGAATGGATGGTTATGACAGTACTTCCAGTGATCCCACCGGATCTCCGTCCAATGGTTCAACTCGATGGAGGACGTTTTGCCGCTTCAGATTTGAATGATTTGTATCGCCGCGTGATCAACCGTAACAACCGTCTCAAGAGATTGATGGCGATTGGTGCTCCGGAAGTTATTTGCCGCAATGAAAAACGTATGCTTCAGGAAGCTGTTGATACACTTTTGAACAACTCAGCACGTCAGGGTAAAACCGTATTTAACTCAGGCGACAAACGCAAACTCCGTTCCCTTTCCGACATGTTGAAAGGTAAACAAGGTCGTTTCCGTCAGAACTTGCTTGGTAAACGTGTGGATTATTCCGGTCGTTCTGTAATCGTAGTTGGTCCAAAATTGAAACTTCATCAATGTGGTCTTCCAAAATCAATGGCTTTGGAACTTTTCAAACCATTCGTTATTGGTCGTTTGATCCGTGATGGTTATGCTCACAATATTAAGAACGCTGAAAAACTTATTCAAGGAAACCGCAAAGAAGTTTGGGACATTCTTGAAGAAGTTACAAAGAACCACTACGTACTTTTGAACCGTGCTCCTACGCTTCACCGTTTGGGTATTCAAGCGTTCCAACCTGTACTCGTTGAAGGTAAAGCTATTCAAATTCATCCACTCGTTTGTGCGGCCTTCAATGCCGACTTTGATGGAGATCAAATGGCTGTACACGTTCCACTTTCACGTCAGGCTCAAAATGAAGCACGTGAACTTATCGTTTCTGCTAAAAACCTCCTCAAACCATCAGCTGGTGAACCAATCGTAGCTCCGATCCAGGACATGGTACTCGGTTGTTACTACCTCACAAAAATGACAAAAGGTAAAAAAGGCGAAGGCATGGCATTCGGCGACATCAACGAAGCAATGCTTGCATACAACCTTGGACATCTTCATCTCCAATCTCCAATCAAAGTTCGTACTGAAGATGGAAAAATGATTGAAGAAACAAGTCTTGGCCGTTGGATTTTGAACAGCTTCATTCCAAAAGAACTTGGTTACATCAATGAAAACATTGGAAAGAAACAACTTTCAAACATCATCGCGACATCATTCAACAAATGTGGAATCGAAAGAACAGCAACTCTTGCTGATGATCTCAAACGTATCGGTTTCATGTTCGCAACAAAATCTGGAATTTCCACATCTGCTTCAGATATGCGTATTCCAAAAGAAAAAACACCGATTGTTGATGCAGCATCAGACAAAGTACAAAACATCACTTCCCTCTTCCAACAAGGTTTGGTGACGGATGATGAACGTTACTTGGCTACGATCAAAGTTTGGTCAAAAGCAAAAGCTGACATTACAGACGTGATGATCAAAAACATTCCTGAAGAAAACGATTTGTACTACTTGGTAGATTCCGGAGCCCGCGGTAACTGGGGACAAATTACACAGCTTTGCGGAATTAAAGGCTTGGTAGCCAACCCAGCTGGTCGTACGATCGAACTCCCGATCAAATCAAACTTGAAAGAAGGATTTACGATTTTGGAATACTTCATTGCGACTCACGGAGGACGTAAAGGTAAATCAGATACAGCTCTTAAAACTGCTGAAGCTGGTTATCTCACACGTCGTTTGGTTGATGCAGTTCAGGATATCATTATCCGTGAAGACGATTGCGGAGCATCAGAAACTCATACAGTTACTCGTGCAGAAAGTGAAAAAATCGGTGAAAAGTTTGAAAACCGTATTTACGGCCGTGTTATCGCTAAAGATGTTACTGATCCAAAAACAGGCGAAGTACTTTTGGAAAAAGATACAGAAATCGATACAGATTCAATTCAAACAATTAAAGAGAGCAAAGTTGACGTTATTGAAGTGTTCTCCGTTATGACTTGCCGTACAGAAGGCGGTATCTGTGTGAAATGTTATGGAAAAGATCTTGGAAACAACAAGACAGTAAAAATCGGTACTCCAGTAGGAATTATTGCCGCTCAGTCCATTGGTGAACCAGGTACTCAGTTGACCATGCGTACGTTCCACATGGGTGGTGTGGCTGGTGAAGGCGATATTACTCAAGGTTTGACTCGTGTTGAAGAACTCTTTGAAGCACGTAATCCAAAAGCTGTAGCTGTTCTTGCTGAAATTGCAGGTAAAATCAAAATCAGTGCGAAAGGCAACATCACTGATGTAACAATCACATCAGAAAAACCGATCGAAAAAACTTACGAACTTTCTCCTGACTTCACTCCAATCGTAAAAGTTGGCGACAAAGTAAAAGAAAAAGAAGCGATCGCAAAATCCAATGTTAATAAGAACGTTGTTCGTGGCGAAGAAAACGGCAAAGTTGTGAAAGTAACTGCTGATTCAGTTGTCATCCTCACAGATAACAACGTTGAAAAACTCTACAAGATTCCATTTGGCAAAACATTAAAAGTGAAGAACAACCAAGTTGTTACCAAAGGAGAAGCTCTCACAAGCGGCCACTACAACCTTCGTGAATTGATGAAATTGACTGATATTTATACAGTTCAAAAGTACATCATGACTGAAGTACAAAGTATTTATGCTTCACAAGGTCAGACAATTAACGACAAACATATCGAAATTATTGCCCGCCAAATGCTTTCAAAGGTTCGTATCTTGGATGCAGGTGATTCAGTATTCCTCCCAGGTGAAATTACTGACATCATTACCTTTGAAATGACAAACCGCGCTCTTGAAAAAGATGGCAAGAGAAAAGCTAAATCAGAACGTTTGCTCCTTGGTTTGACTCGTATCGCTCTCCACACAGAAAGTTGGTTGTCAGCAGCGTCCTTCCAGGAAACAATCCGCGTACTCGTTGAAGCAGCTACAACAAAGAAGATCGATATTCTTGAAGGTCTTAAAGAAAACGTGATCATTGGTAAATTGATTCCAGCCGGCGAAACATACCGCAAACGTCATACAGAAGAAATGACAGGCAAAAAACCATTACCAGAAATCTCCGACATTCCTACAGAAATCGAAGCTGTTAAAAAGTATGCCGTCGTGTAATTACCAACTAAAAAAGCCTTGCATTTAGGGCTGTCAGCATGTAAATTAACCCAGCCGACACCCCTAAGTGCGGCAAAAAAACTTATCAATATATTCGTTTCACCCAATGCCAACAATTAATCAACTTGTCCGAAAAGGACGCAGCAACAACCGCAGAAAGAGTAAAGCACCAGCTTTGCTTAGTATCAAAAACACGATCAAAAATCGTAACTTTGATTTAAACTGCCCTCAAAAACGTGGTGTTTGCATTAAAGTTGGTACAATGACTCCTAAGAAACCGAACTCAGCTCTCCGTAAATTTGCGAAAGTTCGTCTTACAAACGGCATTGAAGTAAACGCTTATATCCCAGGAGAAGGCCACAATTTACAAGAACATAGCGTGG
>Ga0070667_100000588_pt1 | contig 35773 bp, 24 predicted proteins | sample KBSS33metaG_FD_64659 | JGI IMG/M metagenome (GOLD analysis project Ga0070667, IMG submission 64659) | Switchgrass rhizosphere microbial communities from Kellogg Biological Station, Michigan, USA - KBS S3-3 metaG | ecosystem: Host-associated > Plants > Roots > Rhizosphere > Soil ...
CTATCCGACAAATGAAGATTTTCCGGGCTTTAAGGAAAAATTCGGCCCGCGCGGCGTTTTGCACAGCTGGGCGCTTCCCGACGGTACGCAGAAAATCGAAAACACCGGACCCCTCACAAAAAAACGGATGGAAACGATCGACGATGACGTGGCGTCCATGAGTGCCGCGTTTATGGAAAAACAGGTGAAAGCCGGAAAGCCTGTATTTCTCTGGGTCAATTTCACTCATATGCATTTCCGTACACACGCAAAGCCCGGAAGTGTCGGGCAGGCAGGCCGCTGGCAGGACATTTATCATGATGTGATGATCGATCATGATAAAAATGTCGGAACGGTGTTGGATATGATCGACAAACTCGGTATTGGCGATAATACCATCGTAATGTACAGCACTGACAACGGCCCGCATAAAAACAGCTGGCCGGATGCGGCTACTTCACCTTTCAGAAGTGAAAAAAATACTAACTGGGAAGGCGCTTACCGGGTACCTGCCATGGTGCGCTGGCCCGGGCATATAAAAGCGGGTTCCGTTTCAAACGATATCATTTCACACCTCGACTGGATGCCTACTTTACTGGCTGCAGCCGGTGTTCCGGACGTGAAAGAAAAACTGATGACCGGATACACTGTAGGCAACCGAACCTATAAGGTGCATCTCGATGGATACAACATGCTTCCCCTTCTTACCGGACAAACCAAAAAAAATCCAAGAGAATCCTTTTTGTACTTCAATGATGATGCGCAACTTGTCGCCATGCGATACGATAACTGGAAGCTCGTATTTATGGAACAGCGCGCACAGGGAACGCTTCAGGTATGGGCAGAACCCTTTGTTATTCTACGGGTACCCAAGATATATAACCTTAAAACCGATCCTTACGAAATAGCGGATGTCACTTCCAATACATATTACGACTGGGTACTGGATCATGCCTGGCTGCTGGTCCCGGCACAGTCTTACGTGGGCGGATTTATTAAGACTTTTGCGGGATTCCCACCGCGACAAAAATCGGCTTCATTCAATCTGGATGATGTGCTAAAGAAAATGCAGGAAGCCACTCCGGGGAACTAGCTGTTGACCTAACAGGGTGTTGATAGCAGGCTTTCAACGCTCATAAATAAAAATGCCTTTTATCCGCTTGGGCGAATGAATTCGCCCGCGTCTAAATAAAAAAGGTCCCTTTGTCTTCAACAAAGAGACCTTCGTGCCCAGGACTGGATTCGAACCAGCACATGGTTTCCCACGCTGCGACCTGAACACAGTGCGTCTACCAATTTCGCCACCTGGGCATTCCCCGGATCTGTGAACGTTTCAGGTAATCCGTTCTACCCGTTTTTGGGATTGCAAATATATAGGGATTTCAGGATTCGGTAAAATATTCAACGGCCGCCTCTTCAGGAAACGCAGCTTTCCCGTCGTACCTTGGGAATAGTTCTTGCCATACAATTAAAAAGTGCAGTCATGAAAAAGAAAGCAAACCCGGAAGATTCAAAAAAAGCCGCTTCCCCCAATGATGAAAAATTTCCCCTGCCCGAATATCCGGCCAGTGAAGACATATACCAAAAAGAAAAAGAAGTGGAATACAAGGGCGAGGAAGATGAGCCGGAAGAACTCCTGAAAATGGATAAGAATCCCGCCTCCGGTCTCGATATCCCGGGTTCCGAGCTTGACGATGAAGACGAGATCATCGGAGAGGAAGACGAGGAAAATAATTATTACAGTCTGGGTGGCGAAAATCATGAGGACCTGGAGGAAGATCAGGCCTGAGGCACGCCTACACTGTTCTTTTTCCGCTTTCTTGGCGTGCGCCATGGGTTTATGCCGCAATTCGTTGAGATACAAGCGGTTGCATACCGATAAAATTCGGCTTCTACCATAATTCTTCTTATCTTTGCAGCCCCGAATTAAAAACACCGGGTTTATTATGGAAGAAAACCAGATTATTAACACAAACGCTGAAGGCCAGGAGTCTGCTACGGAAGTGGCAACTGCAGCGTCACCAAATGCCCCTGCCGCCAATGGAAAGCCGGCATTCGCCGCGCCAACCGCTCACGACGACTTCGACTGGTCTATCGACAAGCGCAATGTCGCCGCGTACAACAAATCAGAGAAAGAAAAGTATGACAAAGTGTATGAAAACACTTTTGTTACCATTACCGACGGAGAGCTGATCAAAGGTCTCGTGGTGGGCATCACCAAGACCGACGTGGTAGTGAACATCGGATTCAAAAGTGATGGTCTTGTGTCGCTTAACGAATTCAGAGACATGCCGACCCTCAAGAGCGGCGATGAAGTGGAAGTGATGGTGATGGAGAAAGAAGACCGCGAAGGTCATCTTCACCTTAGCCGTAAACAGGCCCGCATCACCCGCGCATGGGAACGCATCGTGGAAATTCATAAAACAGGTGAAGTGGTAACCGGTACGGTCACCAGTAAGACGAAAGGCGGTCTGATTGTCGACGTGTTCGGTATGGAAACCTTCCTGCCGGGATCACAGATTGACGTGAAGCCCGTTACTGACTACGACCAGTTTGTCGGAAAGACGATGGAATTCAAGGTGGTCAAAGTCAACGAAACCATCAAGAACGCCGTTGTATCACACAAAGCCCTGATCGAAAGTGATATCGAAGCTCAGCGTGCAGAGATCATGAGCAAACTCGAAAAAGGTCAGGTACTCGAAGGAACCATCAAGAACATCACCGATTTCGGTGCCTTTATGGATCTGGGTGGCCTCGACGGTCTCCTGTACATCACCGACATCAGCTGGGGACGTATTTCCCACCCGAGCGAAGTACTCAAACTGGATCAGAAACTCCAGGTGGTGGTACTCGATTTCGACGACGGAAAGAAACGTATCAGTCTTGGTTTGAAACAGCTTACACCACACCCGTGGGATGTGCTGCCTGAAAATATCCGCGAAGGTGAAATCGTGAAAGGCAAAGTAGTGAACATTGAAGACTACGGTGCTTTCCTCGAAATCATGCCCGGTGTGGAAGGTCTGGTTCACGTAAGTGAAATCACCTGGGCCAATACGCCGATCAATGCAAAGGAATTCTTCAAACTGGGTGATGAACACCAGGCCCGCATCGTGACACTCGACAAGAACGCACGCAAGATGAGCCTGTCCATTAAACAACTGAGCGAAGACCCATGGAGCACGATCGAAACCCGTTTCCCTCAGGGAAGCAAACACAACGGGCTGGTGAAGAATATCACCCCTTATGGTGTGTTTGTTGAACTCGCGCCAGGCATCGGTGGTATGATCCATATCAGCGACCTGAGCTGGCTGAAACGTTTCAATCACCCATCAGAATACACCAAGGTCGGTCAGCATATCGACGTGATGATCCTGAGTATTGATAAAGACAATCGCAAGCTTCAGCTTGGTCATAAACAACTCGAAGAAGATCCATGGAATGCACTGGAAAATACTTTTGCCGTCGGAACCATCCATGAAGGAACGGTTACCCGTAAAGACGACAAAGGTGCCCTGGTGCAGTTGCCCTACGGTCTCGAAGGTTTCGCGCCTAACCGCCACCTGAATAAGGAAGACGGTAAACAGGTACAGGCTGATGAGACATCACAGTTCATGGTGATCGAATTCGACCGCAACGAAAAGCGTATCGTCCTTTCACACACCCGCATCTGGGAACAGGCAAAAGCCGAAGAAAAGGATGTTGCCCGTAAGGAAGCAAAGACCGATGCAGATAAAACCCGTAAAGCCGTGAAGACGATCCAGAATAAGGTTGAAAAACCTACACTCGGTGATCTCGGCGCGCTGGCGGAAATCAAGGAGAAACTGCAGCAGGAAGAAAAAGGCGAAGGGAAGCCGGAATAATTTCCGAAAACCTGAACATCATAAAACCCTCTCTCCGGAGAGGGTTTTTTATTTGCATAAAAATCAGCGTCACTGAGCACAGAATTTTTTCTGCCGGCTAATCTGGTCTGGCGCCAGGACGCATGATGGGTTTTAATCTAAGATCTTCGATGAAAAACGAAGCTCCTTCCTTGAGATGGTGCAAATATTTTCCTGTTTAAGATCATGCAGCAGGGTAGTCACCGTCTGCCTGCTGGTACCAATGAGCTGGGCAATTTCTTCATGCGTCAGGTAATTGGGAATGCGGACTTCTTCGCCTGTTTGTATGGCAGAATCCTTCACCTCCGTCAGCAATTGATGCAAAAAAGTCCTGAGACGGGTTTTTACGTCATAGCGTAGAATATTTACAAGCCTGTTCTCGAACCTTCTGATCCTGAATCCTGATATTTTACTATACCGGATCGCCAGTTTGGGTCTTTCTGCCAGCAGCCGGTTGAAATTGTCTAATGTAAAGGAACAGAGGCTTACATCTCCTCTGACAGCCTGGGCAAATTCCCCGTTCAGGTTTTCCCTTGAAAGACTTACCTGTCCGAAAAAATCTCCGGGCCTGAGTATATCCTTAACTATTTTAGTTCCGTTTTCATCGGTGTATCCCAGCCGGATGTTTCCGGTTTTGATAAAATAGATATTTTGATGATTATACGCTTCAAAATAAATATAGGCGCCTTTCTTAAACTCTTTAAAATTGTCGCGCACGTCCTGTTCGAGGTATTCCTCATCTGACAGATCAGCGAAGAGAGAGAATTTCTTAAGAATGAAGGAATGGTCAGGCATGGTTTTAATCCTTGTTTTTCAACTGCGGCCAGTTCTTGTCAGCCTCAATAATATAGCCCACCTGTTTCTTTCTCCACTTGTCCATGATGTCCCTGTCGTAATTTAAATATAATTTTCCGTCAACCAGTGACCATGCCTGCGGATCCGTACTCGCCTTATGTCCCTGTGCAAGACCATAAGCGCAATATCCTCCAAACTGCGGCTCATATTTTTCCGGATGCATACGGAAACTGTCCAGGTTAGCTCTTGAAGAAAAATGCCAAACGGCCCCCTTCCAGTTATAACTCAAATTTTCATTTCCCCTGACCGGCTTCTTTGAAGTAAAATAACTTACAGGATCATATCCGTGTATGGCGCCGTCCGAAGTAGTAAATATCTCTGAAACCTGAGATTTCCCCGAAAGCAGGACAACACAGAAGATGGTTGCAAGGAATATTTTTTTATGCATCTTCCAAAGGTGGCGGGAAATATCTGACCAGTTGGTCAGATCGACGACAATTCAAAAAAAAGCTATGCAGCATTCTCGTCCCTGCGCTCCGGAACATTTTGTTAGCGGAGTATAAAGGGCGGAGCAAAATGCTTTAACTTTAATAATAGCAGATCCTGATCAGCCTGCAGGTGATCATTTTTCAGATGAATTCATGGAGTCAATTTTCCCATTTCAATACCTTATCAGCAACCTCAAAGACCTCGGCAGGTTAACCATTCCCATGCTGTTATCCCTGACCTGCCTGACTTCCCTAGGTCAGAAGACGGACAAAGTCACACTTAAAAACGGGGACACCATCACCGGCGAGATCAAGAACATGAAGCTGGCCCTGCTGTCATTTAAAATGGACGGTCCGGGAACGATCAGCATTAAGTGGGAAGAAGTCGTCGGTATAAAATCCATTAAGATTTTCGAATTTACCCTGCGTTCCGGAGCCATGTTTGTAACCAACCTGGATACCCTGTTCTTAAGAAAGGAAATTCACAGCCTGGACGACATCGTGGAAATCATTCCAATTAAAGATAAATTCTTCAGCAGGATCAGCGGCGACGTAAACCTGGGATTCAACTATACGAAATCCAATTCCATCTTGCAGTCGAATTTCAGCGGCAATGTCGTGTACAAAGTGCCGAAACTTCAGGCAGGGCTCAGGATAAATTCTGTCCTGACCAATTATGGGGAAGACACCAGCCTTACGAAAAAGCAGGACGTCATGGCGAGCATTTCTTATGATATTGGCAAGTATTTTTTTATCGGATCGTCCCTGGGCTGGCAGGAAAATACCGAACTGGGTCTGGCCAACCGCTACCTGGTCAATGCGATTGTGGGCAGGGAACTTATAACGGATAACCACAACCGTTTTTATGTGGCAGGCGGTCTTTCAGGAAATGAAGAACAATCCATTGAAAGCAAGGCCTACACACCTCACCTGGATGCCCTGTTCCAGGTCTCTTACAAAAGATTTTACTATTCCACCCCTAAACTCTCGATCAACGCGGATTACCTGATCTATCCGAGCCTTTCCGAATGGGGAAGGATCAGGATGCAGGCCGACTTGAATGTCAGCATAGAAGTATTTGAGGATTTCAATACCGGAATTGTGTTCTACTACAGTTATGATAACAGGCCGCCCCAGGGTTCTTTGTCAACTTTTGACTACGGGATCCTGCTGACCATCGGCTATTCATTTGGTAAATAGGGAGACCTGTACCGCTGATCTGCTGCGGGCTTTACCCGTGTCAGCATCAATATGGCCGCTACCCAGCAAAATTCTCCCAAGGTGTGCCGCATGGGTATCCAGCTGATATTGCAGATATTCAGTAAAAGTCCGGTAAACAAAAGCCATGCGACCATACGGGTATGGCCAGACAGAAGGGGAATGCTGAATAAAACGATTGGAAACCATTCCACCGTATAGTACTGGTGACGGTTAACGGGGCTGAAGATTTCAGTAACAATATACAGGACCATACCGAAAAGGAGGGTCAGGCTGGTATCTGCGGGATGATTCCGGTGTCTGTACCAGAAGGCAGCAGTGAGAATCAGCAGTGAGCCTGCAAACAATGCATTCAACAGAGGAAGCGGAATATATTCGCCCGTTGCCTGCAGATAGAATTCGAAGATATTTCCATTCTCCGAGTAGGTGACTATGGGATGCTTCGCCCTTTCTAAAAGCACTTCATGGTAATCATACCCTTCGAGGTCTGCTTCAAACATATTGAATTCCTGTCGCCCGGCAGGAGGCAGCAGGCCCTGGTGGGCAAGAACCTGCAGCTGCATATTGCTAAAATAATTGCTGTACAGGGACTTTTCCCAGGGACTGCTCAATACAAATAATACATAAACACCCAGTGCTGCAACGGTAGTCAGCAGGAAAACCCTGTATTTTCTAAACGCCGGTAAAAAAGGGATCAGTAAAACCAGGCCAATGGGCCGTATGAGAATAAACACAACAGTGAGAAGGCCGGCAAAACCGGGTGCAAATTTTCGCCTCCCGGTCATCAGAAAAAAAATCAGGCTCAGGAGCAATGCGGCGAACAGGTAGAGTTGTCCTCTTTCTATAAGCACTATCCAGGCCTCCGTCATGGTAAACAATACCGCTACATTAATGATCAGCCATCTTTTTATATTGTCCTGCGTGGAGGCGATGGCCAGCCCAGCGATGATAACGAGTACGAGATATTCCATCCACATCCACATCCTGGAAAGCGTTCGTTCAGGAAGTTCACAGAACGGCATAAGCAATTCGTGGAAAAAGGGGCTCGCTGTAACATTATTGCATCCCGAACTTTTGAGTGCATGGTTGGAGGGATCGAAATAACGCCAGCCGTCAGCAGGATCGTAAAAATAATTATAGGGGAGTATCCCGTCCTTCTGTAACCTGGCACCCACGATCCGGTTTCTAAGATCCGGGGGGTACTGTTTTTCCAGCTGGGAGTCGCGGTAAAAAGAATGGACAAGGATGATTGCCAGCAGAATGCCATTCAGCCAGAGCAGGTATTTCTTTTTTTGACTCATGCAGACCGGGACAGACTATTCGAGATCAGTGATAAAAAGCCTTCTCAATTCCTCGGCGTCTTCCGGTTTCATCTTACCACCGAGTATGAGTCGCAGCTGCCGCCTGCGCAATGCGCCGTCGAATAATTTTTTTTCTTCTTCTGTTTCCGGTTGTATTCCGGGCACCCGTGCGGGTTTCCGGTTAAGATCCAGGGCTACAAAAGTATAGTACGCTTCGTTGCTTTTGTATTTCTGCTGGGCGATGAAATCTTCTCCCCAGATTTTCAGATGCACTTCCATGGAAGTATTGAACGCACGTGTCATTGTGGCCTGGATATGCACGGCATTGCCGAGCCGGATTGGATTTTCAAAAGAAATATTGTCGACGGAGGCCGTAACTACCGGTGCATTGCAATGTTTGGCTGCGCAAAGCGCTGCCGCAATATCCATCCAGTACATCAAACGTCCTCCCATGAGATTGCCAAAGACATTGGTATCATTGGGCAACACAATTTCCGTCATGATAATCTTTGAATCCGAGGGCGATTTCAGGGCAGGTATTGAGGCACTCATACGGTGATATTTTCGCTGTGTTGAAAAAAAGATTCTTCAATATCGGCTCCGATACCAGGCGCATCCGGCACTTCGAGAAAGAAGCCTTTATACCTTACGCCGCCCATAACCGGATCTGCTTTATGTCCGAGCAGGCAGGTATCCATATCATAATAACGAATATTGTCTTTCGAAAGGGCAAAATGGGCGAAGGCCGTCAGGGCCACCCGGCTTTCCAGCATCCCACCCATCATACAGGCGATACCCCTTGAAGCGCACAGATCGTGGATCCGGATAGCTTCTGCAATCCCGCCCGACTTGGCGAATTTGATATTTACATAGTCGCAGGCGCCCATGTCGATCAGTCTTTCAGCATCATGATGGTCGAAGACACTTTCATCCGCCATGATTTTTACCGGTGAAATTTTTCGCAGTTCCGGTAGTCTGACGTCATTCCACCTGCGTAAAGGCTGTTCGCAAAACTCGATATCATAAGCTGCCAGCGCGGGTAAAGCCTGGGCAGCTTCGTCAAAGCTCCATCCCTGGTTGGCATCGAGACGAAGCTTAATCTCATCTCCGGCTGCTTTTCTTATCTGCTTTACGCGCTCCAGGTCGGTCTTCCCGTTTTTACCGAGCTTGATCTTAATGATACGCACGCCCTGCTGCCGGAATTCAGCCGCTTTCCGCGCCATGGCCTCCGGTTCGTCAATGCCAATGGTAAGGTCCGTTTCCATGGGCTTTATTTTGCCACCGAGATAACGATAAAGCGGCAGGCTTTTTTTCTTTGCCGCCAGGTCATAAAGCGCCATATCAAAAGCGCTTTTTGCAGTTGAATTGAAAGCCGTAAAATCATGCAGTTCTTCCAGGCGGGCTTCGATATCGGTGGCATCCTTACCCTTCCACAGCCGGGCAAAATCGCGCGCCATCTCAAAGCAGGTTGACTGGGTTTCACCTACGATCATGGGAAAAGCAGAACATTCTCCGACACCCGTAAGCCCATCGTCGGTTTCAATACGTATAAAAAGATTCTGGGTTTCGGAAAGGGTGCCGGTGGCGATCCGAAAAGGATGCATCGGGATGGAGAGTCTGTAAATGCGGGTTTGGAGGATCTTCATCAGGAATTTCAAAAATACACCCTTTCACTACATTTGCCTCAGTTTTAGCATATGACGGAACAAAAGGCTTCTTTCGAAAATACAGAAAATGCATTTGCGTATAAATCAAATCCGGAGCTCAGGAAGGCCCGCTTTCTGTTCAAGACCATGGGAAACCCTTTCCTGGTCAGATGGGGCATAAAACTTACTCCCCTCGCCATGCGGATGAAACTGCCCATAAAAGGGATTATCCGGCGAACCATTTTTTCCCAGTTTGTGGGTGGTGAAACACTTGAGGAAACGGCTGCTGTTGCCCAAAAACTGGCCCGCTATCATGTTCAGGCCATTCTTGATTATGGAGTGGAAGGGGGAAACAACGGGGAAGAAGGCTTCGATCATGCCTGCGAAGAATTTATGCGCGTTATCCGTTATGCGGCGTCACAGGATAATATCCCCTTTATCAGCGTCAAAGTGACCGGCTTCGCGCGCTTTGAACTGCTCGAAAAACTCGATCATTCCCTCGACCTGAACCCCGGACCTCTCATGAAAAGATATGCTGCTGCGCTGGAGGCATTCACTCCCGCAGAACGGGAAGAATGGGAGAGGGTGAGAACAAGAATGAAAAAAATTTGCACGCTGGCAGCAGAAAAAAACATCGGCGTGCTGGTAGACGCGGAAGAAACCTGGATCCAGGATCCGGTAGACGTCCTTTGTATTCAGATGATGGCCGAACTCAACCGGGACCGGGTTGTTGTGTATAACACCGTGCAGCTTTATCGTCACGACCGCCTGGATTTTCTGAAAGACATGCTGCAGGCGGCTGAACTCAAAGATTTCGTGCTGGGAGTAAAACTTGTCCGCGGCGCCTACATGGAAAAGGAAAGGGCAAGGGCTGAAGAAAAACAATATTTATCTCCCATTCAGCCTGACAAAGAAGCCACCGACCGGGACTACGACGCGGGCGTTGCGTTTTGCATCGATCATATCGAACGGATCGCCTCCATAGTAGCTTCACACAACGATTACAGCAACCTGCGGGCGATGGATCTGCTCCGTGAAAAAGGCCTTTCTTACGGACACCCGCATGTCCATTTTTCACAACTCTATGGAATGAGCGATCACATTACCTTTAACCTCGCCAAGGCCGGATGCTCTGTGAGCAAATATCTCCCTTTCGGTCCCATCGAAGACGTGATCCCTTATTTGATGCGCCGCGCGGAGGAGAACAGCAGCCTGAGTGGGCAGACAGGACGCGAACTGGCCCTGATCGACAGAGAGTTAAAAAGACGTCTGGCATAATCTTTTCAATAAACACGTTTTTAATCCGCTTATCAAATAATAAAGACGTTAACCCCCTGTCGCTCTTATTCTCTTTATATTTGAGCCCTGCATTTTTATTCACTAAAACCTTGTACCTGAATGATCAGACAAACGGCCGAAGTTTTCGGTATCGGTATTTCCCTGATCTTTTTCATTGCCTGCTCTTCCAAGAATGATGCTTCCAAACAGCGGCCCCGTGAGAACCCACCGACTGTGGTGGATGTGACGGTAGCCATACCCAAAGCGGTATCAGATAATATCGTGGTCAATGGGACGGTGATCGCCAACGAATACGTGGAACTGCATCCGGAAGCCAGCGGAAGGCTTACCTATCTCTATGTCCCGGAAGGAAAACTCATTAAAAAGGGAACACTCATCGCCAAGGTGAACAACGCAGACCTGGAAGCACAGCTGGAAAAAAGCAAAGCTTCGCTGGACCTGGCCAAGAAAACCGAAGAGCGGGACCGCCAGCTGCTGGCAGTCAACGGCATTAACCAGGCCGACTATGATGCCGCATTGAATACCGTGAATGGATACAAGGCGGATATCGACTATAACAAGGCCCTGCTCGAAAAAACCTATGTCAAAGCACCCTTTGACGGCTATATTGGCCTTCGCCAGGTGAGCGAAGGCGCTTATGTGACGCCGTCTACGCTGATTGCCACCCTTCTCCAGCGCGATAAAATAAAAATTGATTTTACGGTTCCTGAAGAATATGCGTCGTCTTTGAAAGTCGGCAGTATCGTGGAAGCAGAAATTGACCAGACCGGTAAACGCCGCAAAGCAAAAATTATCGCCACCGAACCACAGGTCAGTCAGACCACACGTAATATCACCGTCAGGGCGATTCTCGAGAACAGCAATGCGAATCCTGGTGGCTTTGCCAAAGTATATCTGAGTTCAGGGGTCGACAAAACAGCCATCATGATTCCCACCAACGCCCTCATCCCCGACGATAAAAATAATCAGGTAGTCCTTGTGAAAGGCGGAAAGGCCAATTTTGTCAACGTCAATACCGGAATCCGCATGGCGAATAATGTTGAAATAACGGCCGGAATACAACCGGGAGATACGGTAGTGGTTACCGGTGTCTTATTTGCACGCCCCAAAGCGCCGCTACGCGTCAGAAATACAAGGACGCTCGACGAATTTGCTGCCCTGAATAATAATCAGGTCGCTAAATAGAATAAACGCGCATGAATATTTCGGAATTATCCATCAGGCGCCCGGTATTGGCGACGGTCATGAATCTAATGATCATCCTGTTTGGTGTGGTAGGCTTTTATTTTCTGGCCGTCAGGGATTACCCCGCCATCGACCCGCCGTTTATCAATGTAGCCACTTCCTACACCGGCGCCAATCCTGATATCATTGAGAGCCAGATCACCGAGCCGCTGGAAAAACAGATCAACGGGATTCCCGGTATCCGCACCATTACATCGCAGAGTTCACTGGGAAGAAGCAATATTACGGTTGAATTTAATCTTGGCTATGACCTGGAAAGCGCGGCCAGCGACGTGCGCGATAAGGTGGGACAGGCCGCCCGCAACCTGCCGCTCGATATTGATGCCCCGCCGGTGGTGACCAAGGCCGACGCCAACAGCGATTTCATTCTTATCCTCGCCCTGCAGAGCCGCACGAAAAGCCTGATGGAACTCAGCGACTATGCTGACAATATCCTTGTCCAGCAATTACAGACTATCGATGGCGTAAGTTCCGTAAATGTTTTTGGCGATAAAGGGGTTGCCATGCGGCTCTGGCTTCAGCCGGATAAAATGAATGCTTACCACGTTGCTTTCAATGATATTTCCACGGCCCTGGCAGCAGAAAATGTGGAAATACCACCCGGCAAAATATATGGCAACAATACGGACCTGACCATTCAGACAAGGGGCAGACTTACCAGCGAGGCTGACTTCCGGAATGTGATTATCCGGATAGACAGTTCGGGGATCATACGCCTGGGAGATGTGGCCCGTGTGGAACTCGGACCCGCTACACCGGAACAGAGCTGGAAATACAATGGAGTGAATGCCGTCGGCCTCGCCATCATTCCCCAACCCGGAGCAAACAATATTCAAATCGCCAATGAATTCAATAAGAAACTCGAGGTCATCAAGGAGTCAAATAAGGCAGACCTGGAATTCAGTGTGCTGATCGACAACACCGTAAACATCCGGCAGTCGCTCAATGAAGTCAAGGATACGCTGATCATTGCGTTCGCACTCGTGGTGCTTGTGATCTTTTTCTTTTTCCGCAACTGGCTGATTGCCATCCGGCCATTGATCGATATACCTATTTCCCTGATCGCGACATTCTTCATCATGTATGTCGCGGGTTTTTCCATCAATATCCTGACCCTGCTGGCGATCGTTCTTGCCACGGGCCTCGTGGTGGATGATGGGATTGTGGTGACGGAAAATATATTCCGGAAAATTGAAGGCGGGTTTCCTATCCGCAAGGCTGCTGTGGAAGGCAGTAAGGAGATATTTTTTGCGGTGATCTCCACCTCGCTTACCCTGGCAGTCGTTTTCCTTCCGGTAGTCTTTCTGCAGGGTTTTGTAGGAAGGCTTTTCCGGGAATTTGGTGTGGTGCTGGCTGCGGCCGTTTTGATTTCCGCCTTTGTTTCACTGACGATCACGCCGGTGCTAAATGTATTGCTTACCAAAAAAGATTCTTCCCACGGAAAATTTTATGAGAGAACGGAGCCTTTTTTCAAGGGCATTGAAAACGGATACCGCAGGATACTGACTTCTTTTATAAAAGTACGCTGGCTTGCCTGGGTGATCATCGTCGCTTGTATCGGACTGGTAGTGATGGCGCTGAATTCCCTTAAAAGCGAACTGGCACCGCTGGAAGACCGCAGTTCGGTCAGGTTTACGATGACAGCGCCGGAAGGAACCAGCTTTGGCTACATGTCAAATATCTCAGACAGCGTAGGAAACTTTCTGTATGATTCGGTGCCGGAAAGAGATTTTGTTTTTGTCCGTACGCCGGCAGGTCCCGACAACAATACATCCCAACCGCGCATCGGTCTGATCCCTGCTTCAGAGCGCAAGCGTTCACAATCCGAGATTGCCAATGCCATTCAGTTAAAAATGAACCGGTTTAACGATGCACGCATATTTGCTATCCAGGAACAAACGATTTCCGTCGGATCCGGTTCAAGGGGAAGTCTGCCGGTTCAATTTGTTTTACAGAACCAGGACCTCGAAAAATTGAAAGAATTTATTCCCAAGTTTCTGGCGGAGGTCCGCAACGATAAAACTTTTTCCAATGCGGATGTGAACCTCAAGTTCAATAAACCGGAACTGGATATCACCCTGGACCGAATTAAAATACGCGACCTTGGGCTTTCCACCAGGGATGTCATTTCAGCCATGCAATCGGCCTTCAGCGGAGGAAGGCTTGCTTACTTTATTGAGAATGGTTATCAGTACCCGGTCATTGCGCAGGTGGACCGCAGAGACAGGAACAAGCCCGCGGACATAACTGGCTTGTATGTACGCAACGCAACCGGCGATCAGATTCCGCTGACTTCGCTTTTAAAGCTGGAACAGAACAGCAATCCTTCTACGCTGTATCACTTTAACAGGTATAAGGCGGCGACGATCTCGGCCTCCCTGTCGGAAGGGTATACGGTGGGGGATGGCATCAAGGCAATGCAACGCATTTCCGACCATACCCTCGATAATACATTCCAGACCGCGCTGAGCGGTACTTCCCGCGACTATGCTGAGAGTTCCTCCAATATCTTATTTGCGTTCGGACTTGCCCTGATACTTATTTACCTGGTGCTGGCCGCACAGTTTGAAAGTTTCATCGATCCCTTTGCCATCATGCTCACTGTACCACTGGCTATAGCTGGTGCGTTGCTGAGCTTGTGGATTTTTGGCCAGACCCTCAACATATTTTCTGAGATCGGTATGATCATGCTGATCGGGCTGGTAACCAAAAATGGTATTCTGATCGTGGAATTCACTAACCAGAAGCGGGAACATGGCTTTGAAAAGGTGCAGGCCGTGATAGAGGCTTCGACACAGCGTTTGAGGCCGATCCTGATGACCAGTCTGGCGACTTCCCTGGGCGCATTGCCCATCGCGCTGAGTCTTGGCGCCGCTTCGACAAGCCGGATTCCCCTCGGTATCGTAGTGGTAGGCGGTATCCTTTTCTCTCTCATACTGACACTTTTTGTAATTCCTGCGGTATACACATATATTTCAGGTGAACATAAAACGAAACAATTCGACGCGAATGCACTGTCAGAATAATTTCAGAATGGAGACGCTATGATCCGTATTGTATTATTTCTTGTTCTTGCAACGGCATCCCAGGCGGTGGTTTCCCAGCAAATCACCCTGGATACGGCTATTGCGTTGGCCTTGAGAAACAGCCCGGGACTGCTGATCTCCAAAAACAATGTGGATATTGCAGGTATCAGTAACAGTTATGGCATGGCGGGCGGGCTTCCCCTGATTCAGGGAACTTTGAATGGAACGCAGCAGATGACCAGCCTCGAACAGAAATATTCCAATCCGCTGAATAACAAGAGCAGTAATAATGCGCCTTCCACTAACATGAATTCCGGACTGGCTGCCAGCATGCCCGTCTTCCAGGGCGGGCAGATCATGAACGAAAAGAAAAGGCTGGAAGTGGTGGTGGCACAGTCCCGGCTTCAATACAGTTCACGCGCCCAAAGCGTCATCTACAATGTGATGCTGAAGTATTATGATGTAGTGCGCCAGCAGGAATATTCAAGGACCCTGGAAGCCTCTATCAAAGTATCAAGACAAAGACTCGATATTGTCAAACAACAGCAGGCCGTGGGTGTGGCCAACGACGCCGATCTTTTTCAGAGCCAGGTGGACCTGAACACACAGATACAGAGCCTTACCGCACAGGAACTCGTGGTGCAGCAGGCTAAAACCGATTTGCTTACCCTGATGATCCTGAATCCGGATTCCGTCATCGCTGTGAAGGATACCATCGTGGTCGATAAGTCCATCGTCCTGGATTCCATTCTTTCCCAGGCCTACCAGAATCCCGATATCCAGGCAGCTTATGAGCAGATCCGCATCAATGAATTCATTGAAAAAGAAACGGCGGCAAACCGGTTTCCTTCAGTGGCTGTGAACCTCGGATATAATTTCAGCCGCACCACCAACCCCCAGGGTTTTAATATATTGAATCAGGCGTACGGACCCTACCTCGGGCTTGGCGTAGTGGTACCTATTTTTAATGGCGGGATTTATAAGCGGCAGCAGCAAATCGCAGGCATCAATGTGAACACGGCTAAATTGCAAAAGGACACCCTGATGCTGAACGTCCATTCCACCGCAGTTAAAAACTGGCAGGCCTATCTGAACAACCTCAAACAGCTGGAGACTGCGAAAGAAAACTTTGATCTCTCACTGAAACTGCTGAACCTCGTGCTGATGCGCTTTCAGTATAAAGTGGCAACGATTGTGGATGTGACCCTCGCCCAGCAGAGTTTTGAATCAGCCGGATTTCAGCTGGTCAACGTAAGCTTTGCCGCCAAGGCGGCGGAGATCCAGCTGCGAAGGCTGGCAAATGCATTGCCTTAGGGTGGTGGATGGTTTATGGTTTATGGTCGATGGTTTATGGTGATTTGGTTAATCATGGATGGGAGCGGACCGCCTGTATAAAATATTCCGTAAATCCGCCGCGAACCTTATTTTTGCCTTCCCGGACTGTTAGCTCAGTTGGTTCAGAGCGCTGCTTTGACAGAGCAGAGGTCACTGGTTCGAGCCCAGTACAGTCCACACTCTCCTAATTACAACCTTGCGCACTTAGTTTATTCAAACCTGCTTTGCCTGGAATAAGCATTGTCTCTTCTAAGAAAATTTTCTTTACCAGAACTTCACATACAGTGCCGTCAGGAGCAGCAGGATAATTACTGCCAGGGCAGTAGTCTGCGGTTTGAGCCTGAACATACCGGATTCGAAAATAAACGCTTTGCTGTTCACCCTTGGTCCGGCAAGGCTTACGATGACCATGATCAGCACGGTAAAAAAGAAGGACAGTCCCATCGCGATCAAAAAGGGGATGTTATATCCTCCCTTGCCGTCGGGGTAAGCAGTATAAAGCCAGGTATTGTTTCCGAAAACGGCGGGTGCAAATTCGTTGAAAAAGAGGCAAAGGGTTACGCCGGTAATCACGCCTACCACGGCTGCTGCGCCGGTTGTCCTTTTCCAGAACATACCGAGCAGAAACATGGCAAATACACCCGGGCTTATGAATCCGGTATATTTCTGAATATAGGTAAACCCTCCCGCGCTGCTGATACCCAGTACGTCTTTCCATGTAAACAGGATCGCTACGATTAAGGCAACAAGCGCCACCACACGGCCCATCCATACCGTTTTCTGCTCCGACGCGTCTTTGTTGATGTATTTTTTATAGATGTCTAGTGTGTAAATGGTGGAGATGCTGTTGATTTTGCCGGCAAGGGAAGCCACGATAGCTGCCGTCAATGCCGCGATCGAAAGTCCTTTCAGCCCTGCTGGTAAAAAACCCAGCACGGCGGAATAGGCGTGATCCATGTTCTGATTTTCCATGGAAGCCAGATTACCCTGTTTCATTAAAACATAGGCTGCTATGCCCGGAAGCATCACGATAAGCGGCATAATCAGTTTTAGCAGGGCGGCAAATAAAAGTCCCGTACGTGCGGTAGTGAGGTCGGCACCCAATGCACGCTGGGTGATATACTGATTGCAGCCCCAGTAATTCAAATTCACGATCCACTGCCCCGCTGCGTACATGAGTATACCGGGAAGCAGGAGATATTTATCGATATCTATTTGCGAACTCGAGGCATCGGGCTTTTTAAAAATCATATGAAAATGCTCCGGGGCAGACTGAATCAGGGTGTTAAATCCCTGCATGGCCCCATGCCCGCCGCTTACTTTGTCAAGTGCCATATAGGAGGTAGCGAGCCCGCCAATGATCAGCACCGTTACCTGGATGACATCCGTATAGCCGATCACTTTCATTCCCCCCAGTGTAATAAAAATGGAAAACACGGCAAGCGCGATCATCACGATGTGCAGATAATCGATCGTCTGACTTTCCGGAAGCAGGCCGCTGATGGCAACGGCTCCCAGGTATAGAATGGAAGTGAGGTTGACGAAAATATAAATGAAAAGCCAGAGAACGGCCATGATCATCGCCACCGTTTCGTTGTACCGCGTTTTGAGAAACTGCGGCATCGTGTAGATTTTATTTTTCAGGTAAATGGGAATGAACCAGATCGCGATGATGATCAGGGAAAGGGCCGCAATCCATTCGTAGGCGGAGACAGCGATACCGACAAAAAAGCCGTTGCCGCTCATGCCGATGAATTGTTCGGCGGATATATTGGATGCGATCAGGCTGGCTCCGATGGCCCACCAGGTTAATGACCCTTCGGCCAGGAAAAATCCTTTGGAATCGTGTTCTTTGGATTTCCGTTTGTGATACACCCAGTATCCATACATTCCTACCAGGGCCAGATAAAGTACAAAGATCAGATAGTCAGCTGCGGTCAGTCGGTTATTCATTGTTGGCAATCATTAAGGGGGCCTTTTAACGGGCCCTTTCGTTTAGTGCATAATATACTTCATTCCACCGAAGTTCGTTTTTGAATTGATACAAATTTGTATTTTTTCCAAAAAGTAGAAATTCTATTCCGGCCATCTATGCGAAATCCTACAGGTGTTCCACAGGCCGGCTATAGCCCGGATAGTGTGCACCAGGGCGAGAATCCGGGTTTTGCCGCTGGAGGACCCAATCCGGAAGGTTTCCGTATAACACCCTCAGGTATCCCTTGCAGGATTAAAAAAAGGCCGGCACCCCCCCAGGTTTAAATAATAATTGTAAATTAGACAGTTATTTTAAAAATAGAAGAGTGAGCGGCTTTTTTTTTATCAGGAAATGAAATGGCTATTTTTGAAAACAAAGGCAACCCTTTAAAAACATTCATGAAATTCCGTCTCGCCGGTGTAAGGAACGCCTGCCGGTAAAATGGAAAAATAGAAAATTGCTGGGATCAAATTTATTTGGTCAAAGAACAAACTCTTATTATGAAATCCAACATGAAGCATTGTATTATTTACCTGGTTTTTTTGTCTCCCTTTTATTTACGGGCTCAGTCCTCCGTGGAATTCAAATTCAATCCTGAAACGGACACGACAACAATTAATAAAAATATCTATGGCCATTTTGCCGAACACCTGGGTCATTGTATTTACGGCGGATTTTATGTGGGGGATACCAACAAATCCATCCCGAATACCGCGGGTGTCCGTAACGATGTCATCGCGGCGCTGAAGGCCCTGAAAATTCCTGTACTGCGCTGGCCGGGCGGATGTTTCGCCGACACCTATCACTGGAAGGATGGGGTGGGGCCAAAGGACAAAAGGCCGTCGATCGTGAACAAATGGTGGGGCGGTGTGCTGGAGGACAATAGTTTCGGGACTGATAATTTTCTGAACATGTGTGAACTGCTGGGCGCGGAGCCCTATCTGTCGGGCAATGTGGGCAGCGGCACCGTACAGGAGCTGGCCGACTGGGTTCAATACACAAATTTTGAAGGGAAAAGTCCGATGAGTGATTTACGAACATCCAATGGAAGGGAACATCCCTGGAAAGTGAAATACTGGGGGATCGGAAACGAAGCCTGGGGCTGCGGCGGCAATATGCGACCGGAATACTATGCAGACATTTTCCGGAAGTATACCACTTTCATGGGCAACGGGATTTTCAAAATTGCATCGGGTGCGAATTCCAGTGACTACGCTTGGACGGAAACCCTGATGAAAAATATTCCATCGAATATGATCGAAGGTATTGGCGTACATCATTATTCCGTGATCGACTGGAATCATAAGAGTTCGGCAACCGCTTTTAGTACCAAAGAATATTTCTTAACGATGAAACAGGCCTGGAAGATGGAGGAGCTGGTCACCAGGCATGCTGCCATTATGGACAAATATGACCCGAAGAAGAAAGTGGCCATGGTGGTAGACGAATGGGGCGGATGGTATGATGTGGAACCCGGAACCAATCCTGGTTTCTTATTTCAGCAGAATACAATGCGCGATGCCATGATCGCCGGGGTTACCCTGAATATTTTCAACAGCCATTGCGACCGGGTAAGAATGGCCAACCTGGCTCAGACGATCAACGTGTTGCAGGCGGTTATATTAACAAGCGGAAGTAAAATCATTTTGACACCGACCTATCATGTCATGGAAATGTATAACGTGCATCAGGATGCCGTGATGCTGCCGTTGGTGTTAAAATCGGCTGACTACACAATGGATAATGACAAACTGCCGGCACTTTCCGTTTCAGCTTCCCGGAAAAATGGAGTCGTGCATATTTCACTTGTAAATATTGATCCGGAACAAGCACAGGATGTGAAACTGACCCTGGGTAAGGTCCCTTTTTCCAGTGTGAGTGGCAGAATTCTTGTTTCGGGAAAATTGCAGGATTACAACAGTGTTGAAAATCCCTCTCTGATCAAACCAGCAGCTTTTAATGGCGCAAAAATAAGCGGGGGAACGATAAGCCTTCGAATGCCCCCGGCTTCGGTGATCGTTCTCGAATTGAAATAAATCGTGAAGGGTTTACGGAGTCTCAATGGCAGTTGTTCGTCTCAAAAGGCGAAGCGGGCAGGCCTTTTTTATTGTAGAGGTTTGCCCCTTCAGGATTGTTAGCCCATGCATAACGTACTGAGACCGGATCGGGTATTTTGTCGCTCCACACAATGACTTTTTCGCCTTCTATTTTTGCCTTCGCCCATACATATTTTTTATCTGCGCCTGCGATCGAAAAATAATACAGTTCGCCGCCGCCTTTAATAGCCAGTCCCGTACCCGTATGATCAAATTGGAGGATGATCCGGCTTCCATCTTTTTGACAGGACCGGAAAACAGGGCCTGAATAATCGGGTTCATCTGAACCGTAGGTGATATGCTCTGCCCAGAGTGCGAGGCGTTGCCCCACATCTTTTTTATTGAGTGGATGAAGATCATTCCATTCACCGGCATCGATGGCGACCGCCATGCCGGTACGGGGTAGTTTCATCGCTTCGAGCTGGCTTTGCCTCAGCTCTGCCCAATCGCTCTCTGAAGGGGCATATTCCACTTCCCCATAACCCGGCAGCTGGGCGTATAAAAAGGGAATATCTCCTTCATTCCATTTTTTTCTCCAGTCACTGATCAGGGCCGGGAGCAACAGCGCATATTCCCTCGCGTGACCGGTATTCGATTCGCCCTGGTTCCATAGAATTCCTTTGATAGCATAAGACGTGGCCGGTGCGACCATGGTATTATATAACCCGGTAGCAGATGTCCGGGGATCATAATCATCTGACTCGTGGCTTTCGGCACCCGGAAATTCCAATACCTGCCCAACCTGGTAAATCCAGTCTCCCCGCAGGTCGATCTTTTCCCCGTTGGCTACCAGTGAATAATTTTTTTCGGGAACAAAGCCACCCTTGCCTGCAGAATTGGTTACCCTTATAACGATTGTATTTTTTCCTGGTTTCAGCAGTCCCGGTGGAAGACTATACCTGCGTGGCGGGTATTGGTAGGTAATATTTCCCACGAATTTTCCATTCACAAAGGTGGAATCGGCATCCACGATCCGGCCCAGGAAAAGTTTGGCGGGAACGCCGGTCATAGAGTAAGGAACCGTTATTTCCTTTCTGAAATACACAATGCCGTGAAGTCCCTTTACGCCCTGATCGGTCCAGTAGCCGGGTAACCAGAATGAATGCCATTTCTCCGGAACATAGGCAGGGTCGGTCCATCTCAATGGCCCTGTTAATCCTTTATCCTGATCTGTAACTTCCACCGGCGGGGCAGATTTTTTATCAGCGCGCACCCGCATCAGGTGATTTATATAGGGGCTGTCGTGAATGTTTTTCAAAAGGGAATCCTTTGCCGGAAATTGTCCAAGCGCATCAGTACTCATCCAGGCTTCAATCGGATATCCGCCGACGCTGGAATTGATGATCCCTATGGGGATATGATATTTCTGGTAAAGGGCCTTTGCAAAGAAATAAGACAGTCCGCCAAAAGACAGCAGGTTTGAGCCGGTAGCACTCACCCATTTTCCCTCTGGCAGATCGTCGTGAACCCGTGTCAGATCCAGTTTTTCCTGAACAAAATAATTCCTGATTTCCGGAAAGCTGTCCCGGCCTGCTTCATCGGGATATTTTTCTTTTATTCGTTCCATGGGCAACACCATGTTGGACTGGCCTGAACAAAACCACACGTCGCCAAGCAACACGTCGGTTAAAACAATTTTATTTTTTCCTGTGATGGTCATTGTAAAGGGACCGCCGGCAGGCATGGGAGCCAGGATCACATTCCATTTGCCATCTTTTCCCGCAACAGCATGTTCAATTCTGCCATGAAAATCCACGCTGATCTTTTCGTCCGGAGCTGCCCATCCCCGGATAGTGATCTTCATATCGCGTTGCAATACCATATGACTCGAAATCAGCCGGGGCAGGCTAATGTCAGCCGCTGCAGGGAAGACATAGAAGCAAGACAACGCAAAACCCATGAACAAAACGCGGAAAACTCTGTATCTGCCGGTCATTGGCAAGGTGGATTTGTAAATATTACAAGGTTCTGTCAATTCCCAATTCCAGGCCCCTCAGCTCGGCCAGGCCTTTCAGCCGACCGATCGCACTGTAGCCGGGATAGGTTGTTTTATTTTTGTCGTCCAGCATCTGATGTCCGTGATCGGGCCGCATTGGAATGGGTTTTCCCCGTTTCCGCATGAGCAGGATGATCTGACGAACAACCATATACATGTCCGTGTCTCCTTCAAGGTGATCGGCTTCATAAAAATTACCGGCGCTGTCCCGTCTGGTGTTTCGAAGATGTAAGAAATGAATACGGTCTCCGAGTCGTCCTATCAATCCGGAAAGATCGTTCTCCGGCCTCACGCCAAGTGAGCCGGTGCAGAAACACAATCCGTTGGCAGGAGAAGGCAGCGAAGCGAACAGCTCTGTGATATCTTTTTCTGTACTGACTATTCTCGGAAGCCCAAACACAGGATAAGGGGGATCATCAGGATGAACCGCCATTTTGATGTCAAGCTCCTCTGCCAGGGGCAGGATCTCAGTTAAAAAATCAATCAGGTGTTGTTTAAGCTTATCCCGGTTAATATTGTGATAAGTTTTTAATTCTGACAGGACCTGCATCTCTGTAAACTGCTCTTTGCTTCCGGGCAAACCCAATAAAATATTGCGGTATAATTTTTCCTTTTTTTCAGCCGGCACAGAAGCCAGCCATGCTGCAGAGTCCTGAATTTCCTGTTCCGTATAGTCTTTTTCCGCGCCGGGTCTTTTGAGCATGAAAAGATCAAAAGCTATGAAGGCCGCTCTTTCAAAACGAAGCGCAAGACTTTCATCGGGCATAGGAAAGGCGATATCAGTCCGGATCCAGTCAAATAAAGGCATGAAATTATACACCACCACGGTCACACCGGACCGGGCGATATGGCGCAGGCTTTGTTTATAGTGGTCGATGTATTGCCTGTAGTTGCCTGTCTTTCTTTTAATGTCTTCATGCACCGGAAGGCTTTCGACCACCGACCATTTCAACCCGGCCTCTTCAATCATTTTTTTTCTGTCGGAAATAGCTGCTTCCGTCCAGATTTCACCGGGCGGAATTTGATGAAGGGCGGTGACGACTCCCTGGCATCCGGCCTGACGGATGTCCATTAAGCTTACCGGATCTTCCGGTCCGAACCAGCGCATGGTTTGATGCATCAGCATGCTGTACCGGGGGATTTAATCCTGCAGAGTTAATGAATAACCATCAGAATGGCCATGGAGAGTCCCTGAAATACAGACGCAATAGTGAAGGACGGATTTTTTCATAAAAAAATATTTTAGTTACCGGGAAGTGGAGTGCATGATGGTGCCGGGGTCACTGAAGATCAAAAATACAACCGATTGCATATTTAGGGTAAAAAATATTTAAATTAGCTTTACCGTACGGATATGTAACCGATTGTATGAACAGGGAAAGAGATATCACTATTTATGATCTGGCAAGGAAACTAAATATTTCGACCGCTACTGTCAGCCGTGGTCTGAAAAACGATCCTGTAGTCAATAAAAAGACGAGGAAAAAGATTGCCGAGCTGGCTGAGGAAATGGGCTACCGGTCCAATCATTTTGCCAGGAACCTGAGGAACCAGACCACACAGACGATCGGCGTTATTATTCCCCGGCTGAACAGCTACTTCATGTCCACGGTTATTGCGGGAATAGAAAATGTTGTAAATACGGAAGGGTACAACCTGATCATTTCCCAATCTTCGGAATCTGTTGAAAAAGAAAAAGTGAATGCGCTGACGATGTTTAAAAACCGCGTGGACGGATTGCTCGTCTCCCTCGCCTATGACACCGCCAATCTTTCTCACTTTGAACCCTTTTTTAGGAGAAATATTCCTCTTCTCTTTTTTGACCGCGTAATGCAGTATAAGAATTGTTCTAATATTTTAATAGATAACCGGAAAGCCGGGTACGAAGCCACTAGCCACTTAATCGGCCAGGGTTGCAGGAAAATCGTTCATATGACGGCGACGCCCAGGAGAAATGTTTATGTCGACCGCCTGCTGGGCTATAAACAGGCGCTGGCCGATAATAAAATAAAATTCAGGGAAGAGTGGCTCATGATCAGTAACCTTAGCCAGGAAGCGGGAGCCCTTGCCGCGACTGCCCTGTTGAAAATGAGCCCCCGGCCTGATGCGGTTTTTGTCAGCAATGACAACTGTGCCATAGGATGCATGCTCGCGATAAAAAAAGCCGGGGTCCGGATTCCCGAAGACATCGCCTTTGTCGGCTTCAACGACGATCCGGTTTCTAAAGTGATTGAACCCAACCTGACTACAATCAGGTATCCCGGGTATGAAATGGGACAGGTGGCTGCACAGAATATGATCAATCATTTAAATGGCACGGTGATCATTAAAACGGCCAATACCATACTTCTTCCGAGTGAACTGATTATCCGTGCTTCTTCCAGAAGGGTAAAAAAGCAGGATCGTGCAACGCGTCGTAAACTTTAATTTTAAGGAGAATGTTCCCGGAAATATTTTTTAAAATCACGCATACCTTAAACGACCTCTGTACATGGAGATAGTCAGTCAAAACCAACTTGCCATTGTCACAGGTGGCGGATCCGGCATCGGGTATGCTATTGCAGAAAAATTTATCAGCGAAGGGATAACAACCGTGATCATCGGGCGAAAGCAGGAGAAACTGGACATAGCCAAAGAGAAACTGGGTAAACAGTGCATTCCATACTGCTTTGACCTGAGCGATCTGAAATCGATCCCCGATCTGGTAAAAAAAATCGAGGATCAGCAGGGATCAATTGATATTCTGGTGAACAATGCGGGCATTAATTTAAAAAAGGAATTCAGTCAGGTGACCGACAGCGAATTTGAAGCCATCATGCTGACCAACGTGGCCTCTGTATTCGCCCTGTCAAGGGAAGTGGTAAAAGTGATGATGAAAAAAGGCAGCGGTCATATCATCAATATCAGTTCCATGGCTTCCCAGTACGGCCTGCCCAAAGTAATCGCGTATACGGCGTCCAAGTCGGCTGTCGAAGGAATGACACGGGCCATGGCGGTTGAATTATCTCCCGCGGGTATTCTTGTCAATTGCATTGCACCTGGATTTATAGCCACTGATATGTCGGAGGGGGCCCTGAAAAATGATCCGGAACGATTTCAAAAAGTAATTTCCCGAACACCGCTGGGCAAGCTGGGTAAACCGGCGGATGTTGCCGGGGCGGCCTATTTTCTCGCTTCAGGTCAGAACGGGTATCTGACGGGTGTTGTTCTTCCGGTCGACGGAGGAAATTCCATTGGATTTTAATACTGTATAATTTCTTCCTGTATGAAAGAAAACCGGATTCTGGCAGTGCTGCTGTTTTGCTTTTCTTTTCACCTTTCCGCCCAGCAGATCGGCATATCCGGTCAAAAAAAGCCGGGATTTTTTCCCATTGTTTCCGGTGCCGGTCCCACAGCCATATATGTCGATAAAAATGACTACTGGCTTGTTCACAGAACCGCAGAATTGCTTCAACAGGATCTCGAAGCAATAACAGGCAGGAAGCCGCCCGTCCTTTCTGTTTTGCCGGTTTCTGCAGACTTTATCATCATTGTCGGAAGTCAGGACAGTTCAGTGACAGTTCAGCAGCTGGGCTTAGAAAAAAAAATTAATAGTGCACAGCTCCATGGTCAGTGGGAAAAATTTCTGATGCAGACAGTTCAGCGTCCCGTGAAAGGTATTAAACAGGCATTGGTCATTGCCGGAAGTGATAAACGGGGAACGGCCTATGGCCTGTTTGAACTTTCGAGAAAAATGGGGGTATCTCCCTGGTATTGGTGGGCTGACGTGCCGGTGAAAAAGCAAAAGGAAATCTATTTTAAAGAAGGCAGCTATGTTTTTGGTTCTCCCTCGGTAAAGTACAGGGGTATTTTCATCAATGATGAGGCGCCGGCCTTTTCAGGATGGACAAAAGAAAAATTCGGAGGTGTAAATCACCGGGTGTATGAAAAAGTGTTTGAACTGATGTTGCGCCTGAAGGCAAATTACCTGTGGCCGGCCATGTGGGGAAATGCATTCAATGACGACGATCCCTTAAATCCGGTGCTTGCCCAGCAATACGGAATTGTAATGGGCACCACGCATCATGAACCGATGCTCCGCGCGCAGCAGGAGTGGAAACGGTATGGCTGGGGCTCCTGGAACTACGACAGCAACGAGGTTTTTCTGAAGGGCTTCTGGAGACAGGGCATCATAAACATGGATGCGCGCGAAAGCATTGTAACGGTAGGGATGCGCGGCGACGGCGATATGCCGATGACCGTAGGGTCCAATATCGCCCTGCTGGAAAGAATTGTAAAAGACCAGCGGCAGATCATTTCAGAAGTGACGGGGAAACCGGCCTCCGAAACTCCGCAATTATGGGCGCTTTATAAGGAGGTGCAGGATTACTATGACAAGGGTATGAGGGTCCCGGATGATGTCACCCTGCTGTTGTGCGACGACAACTGGGGTAATATCCGGAAGCTGCCAGCTATGGACGCTAAGCCGAGAGCCGGAGGTTATGGTATCTATTATCATTTTGACTACGTAGGCGATCCGAGAAATTACAAGTGGCTCAATACAAATTCGATACCACGGGTGTGGGAACAGATGAACCTGGCTTATCAAACGGGTGCCGACCGGATCTGGATAGTCAATGTCGGTGATCTCAAACCGATGGAATTGCCGATCCAGTTTTTTTTAGATTTTGCATGGGATACAAAAAAATGGAACGCGGGAAATATCGCGAATTATACTAAGGAATGGTCGGAGCAGATCTTCGGAAAAACCTGGGCCCCGGAAATTGCAGAAATATTATCCGCGTATACCAGATATAACAGCCGCCGGAAACCCGAACTTCTGTCGCCGGAGACTTACAGCCTGATCAACTACCGTGAGGCCGAAACAGTGGAAACAGAATACAACCACCTGGCTGAAAAAGCAGCCGGCATTTATTCCAGGATCCCCGGCAACTACCGCGACGCTTTTTATCAACTCGTTCTTTATCCTGTAAAAGCCTGCGCCAACCTGAACAAACTCTATGTGGCCTCCGGGAAAAACCGCTTGTATGCGGCGCAGGGTCGCGTTTCAGCCAACGATCAGGCTGACAGTGTTAAAATATATTTTGCGGAAGATTCGCTGCTGGCTCTTGAGTACAATACGAAACTGGCCGGCGGCAAATGGAACCACATGATGGATCAGACCCATATAGGGTATACTTACTGGCAGCAGCCGGACAAAAATGCCATACCCGACCTGCAATATGTTCCCGTGCCGGATAGTGCCAGTGTGGGCCTCGCAGTTGAAGGATCTGCAGCCTGGTGGCCGGATAACAATTCAGAGTTCGTATTGCCCGAATTCAGCGTTTACGGCCAGGATACCCATTACCTTGAATTGTTCAACCGGGGAACTAAGCCTTTTAACTGTTCGATTGAAACGTCCGTTCCCTGGATGAAAATATCCGGCCGCACCGGCCAAATTGAAAAGCAGGAGAGGATTTGGATAAGTATAGACTGGAAATCCGTTCCGGCCGGGTATCATAAAATTCCTGTCAGGGTAAGCATGCCCGGAGGAAAAACTGTAACTGTGTTTGCCCCGGTAAGAAAAGATAACCTGTCAGACACAAAACATTTCAGGGGATTTGTGGAGGCTGATGGATATGTTTCGATGGGAGCCTGTCATTATTCAAGGGCTATAGGGGATGGTTCGATCCATTGGACCTGCATTCCGGAAATAGGCCGCACCGGATCGGGTATGATGGTTGAACCCGTAACGGCAGAAAGACAATCCCCGGGCCTCCAATCTTCCAGGCTGGAATTCGATCTGATGGTTTACGACACCGGAAGTGTTCAGGTTCAGACTTTTTTTTCTCCCACCCTGGATTTCCATGGGAAAGAATTGCAGTATGCCCTGGCATTCGACGATGAAGAACCCCGGATCAGCGACCTTCATCCGGAACATTCCAACAAAAACTGGGAGCAATGGGTCGCCAATAATATTATTATTGACAGCTCCGTGTTTCGTCTCCACAAGCCGGGAAAGCATATCCTGAAATTCTGGATAGTTGATCCGGGTATCGTATTGCAAAAAATTGTCATTGGCTTTCCCGATGTTAAACAAAGCTATCTGGGTCCGCCGGAAACCAGCGTGAAGTAGTAGATTACCCTTAGCAAACTTTCTTATTAAAAACCCACCTCGCTGCACCTGAGGCTATTACCTTTTCCCGGGATATAGTTCCTGGCCAACATTTTGGTTTGAACTGGACAAATTCTTATATTAGAACTGACTCTTGTGATTGCAAATGCTGAATTCGTTAAAACCTGAGCATATTAACGAGTTAATATGAACCTTAAGAAACTTGCAGAGGAACTGAATCTGTCATTTTCGACAGTATCTAAGGCCTTACGGGACAGCCATGAGATTAGTGTGGAAACCAAAAACAGGGTGATTGCCAAGGCAAATGAACTGAATTATCAGGTCAACCCGCTTGCCAGCAGCTTCAGAAAACAAAAGACCAAAACGATTGCCCTCATCATCCCCGAAGTGGTAAATGATTTTTTCGGACCCGTAATTAACGGCATGGAAACCATTGCCCAGGAAAAAGGATATCATGTACTGGTTTACATGACGCACGAGGACAGGGAAAAAGAAATTGCCATTTTTAAGTTATTGCAGACAGGCAGGGTCGACGGAATCATGCTTTCGCTCTCTGAACAAACGAGCGACATCTCCCACCTCAGGGAACTAAAAGAAAGGGGCATTCCGCTGATCTTATTTGACCGGATCACAGATCAGATGGAGGTAACCAAGGTTACGACCGACAATGAAACGGGCGGCAAAAGAGCCACTACCCACCTGATTGAAAGAGGTTGTCGCCGGATTGCTTTTCTTGGTATCTCCAGAACGTTGTCGGTAAGTACCGGCAGGATGCATGGTTACCTGGATGCTCTGAAAGAAAATTCCATGAACCCCGAAGATGAACTGATTCTATGCTGCGACGGTGACGACAACAAGAACAAAGAATTAATCCGTGCACTTCTCCTCAGTAAAAACCGGCCGGATGGTATTTTTGCATCAGTGGAAACACTGGCGATCTCCACTTATGAAGTATGTGAAGAACTGGGACTGAACATTCCCAAAGACGTAAAAGTAATTGCCTTCTCCAATTCCTATATGGCTGCCCTGCTCAATCCTTCCTTATCCGCCATTGCTCAACCTGCCTTTGAGATGGGCCGCGAAGCAGCAGCCATCCTGGTTAGTATGGTTGAAAAAAAGGAATCCCCCTTCAGGCCACAAAAGACAGAAATTAAATCAAGACTGATCGTAAGAAATTCAACGAAGTAAAAAAGGGTTGCAAAGGATACATCATCAGACCCTGAAATCTCCGTAAGGTTCGATCAGTTGAATTTTCCCTGATTGATCATGTGTCAATTCTGTTACCTTGACAGAACGCAGGTGGGTGATTCCACGGCTCAAACTCGAATCGTGATAAAATAAATACCACCTGCCTTTGAATGAGCATATGGAATGATGGGTCGTCCAGCCAACGACGGGGCTGAGTATTCTTCCCTGGTAAGTGAATGGCCCGTACGGACTTTTGCCGGTGGCATAACATATAAAATGGGTATTCCCGGTTGAATAGGAAAAATAATAAGTGCCTTTGTATTTATGCATCCAGGAAGCTTCGAAGAACCGCCTGTCATGATCTCCTGCCAGAAGCGGCATACCCTGAGGGTCCAGGAGGATGACTTCTTTTATTTCTTCGCTAAACTGCTTCATATTGTTGCTCAGCTTTGCAACCCGTGGTCCCAGTGCGGGTTCATCGGCCGCCGGTTCAGCAAATGAAAGATGGAAAATATTTTCCCGGTAAGATTGTAGCTGGCCACCCCATATCCCCCCAAAATACATATAGAAACTGCCGTCCTCATCTTCAAAGACAGCAGGGTCAATAGAATAACTTCCTTTTAAGGGCATGGGTTCAGCTGCGAAAGGACCTGCAGGCGAGTCGCCTGTGGCTACTCCAATTTGAAATATTCCGTCCTTTCTTTTTGCAGGAAAATAAAAATAGTAACGTCCATCCTTAAACGCCGCATCGGGAGCCCACATTTGTTTCTCTGCCCACGGAACGTCTTTAATATGCAGGGCAATGCCATGATCGGTGACTGCGCCAAGAGGGTTGTCCATGGAGAATACGTGATAGTCTTCCATAGCGAAATGGCTGCCAAGATCATCAAAAGGAATACCGGTTTCAATATCGTGCGACGGATAAATAAAGATCCTGTCGTTGAATACATGGGCGGAAGGGTCTGCTGTAAACAGATCTCTGACGAGCGGTTGCGAAATGGCCCTTCCGTTTAATTCTTTAAAATCAATATGACTGATGGAGTCTTCAGGCATGGTCAGATATTTTAATGGGTTAAGCTCTTCTTTGTTTCAGGTCAGTTTCAATGACCACCTCCATTTTTTTATTTATTTTATAGCCGGCCAACAGGATGACGCCTGCTACAAAAAGGAGGCATGGGTAAACACTCACGGACATTTTGATACCGGAAATGGTGCTGTCCGTCTGATGCGGTGCCTCAGCAATGTACCCGTACTTTGCCAGCAAAGCGGCACCCAATGCACCGCCCACACTCAGTCCGATTTTCAGGCCAAAAATCATGGCGGAAAATATGATGGCTGTCGCCCTCCTGTTATTTTTCCATTCACTGTAATCGGCTACGTCAGCGATCATAGCCCATAGCAGGGGAATCGTAACTCCATAAAAAAATCCGTGCAGGATCTGGGTAACGAATACCCAGCCAATGGCTTCGGGTGAATAGAAAATAAAAAGAGACAGGAAAAACGCAGACAGAAAGAGAAAAAGGCCAAATACATCCCTTTTACCAAACCGGTCCGCCAGGGGTTTGGAAAACATGATGCCCACAATCATAAATATGATGCCACTGGCGTTGAAGAGGCTGTTTCCGGAAGTGGCAGCGTCATCAGGCCACTGAAACCCCGTCGTACGATACAGCCAGTGCGTAAACCGTACGAAGCCGATATTTTCCAAAAATCCGGCGATCGCGGGACCGTTCAGGTAATACTTGAAATAATAAATATACATGCCACCTTTCAGGGCCAGTGTAACAAAGACGAGGACGGTCACAAAAAGCATGATCACCCAGGGCTTGTTTTTAAAGAGATCTGTCAGATCCTGACCAACGGAGCTTTTGATACTCTGTGCGGGAACGATTCTTTCCCTTGTAGTGAGGAAGGTAATGATGAAAAAAATTACGCCCGTTACCGCGAAGAAAGTCATTACGATCTTAAAGCCTGTCTGTTTGTCGCCGTGGCCGAAAATCAAAACCATCGGCAGGAGCAGAACCTGAATGATAAACTGGGCGATCATAACGGCAACAAAGCGGTAGGAGGAAAGACTGTTTCTTTCCTTCATGTCGCCGGTAATAACACCGCTGAGAGCTGAATAGGGTAAATTGTTGGCAGAGTAAATGATCACCAGTAGGAAATAGGTAATAAGGGCATAGGCAATTTTACCATTTTCTCCAAATGCAGGTGTTGAAAAAGCCAGCATGGCCATGATACCAAAAGGTATGGATGTCCATAAGATCCAGGGCCTGAACTTCCCCCAGCGGGTATGTGTGCGGTCTGCAATAGCGCCCATCACCACATTGAAAAATGCGCCAAAAAAACCGCCTACAAAGATGATGATGCTCGCTGTTCCCGCAGGTATTTTGTATACATCAGTATAAAAGAAGGCAAGAAAAGTCATCAGGGTCTGAAAAATAAGATTGGCCGCAAGGTCTCCCAGGCTGTATCCCAATTTTTCAAGGACGGATAGTTTCAGGGAAACTTCACGCATGGTGGATGGTTGGGTGCATAAAAATTGAATTAAGGATTATCTGATAAGGCCATCACTTTTTCATAAGCCGGTTTGGGTTTACAGTTCCGGTCAAAAAGCAAAGGATAATTGGTTCTTCCCCTGACAGGCCAGTTATTTAGCCATGACTGGCCATCGCACACTCCCCAGAATGTTACCCGCTCAATCCGATCCTTATACCTGACAAACAGCCTGAACAGATCTTCATATGATTTTGTCAATTTTGCCTGCATGGAATCCGGCAGCCCGGACGGATAGGGATTCATGAATGGGCTGTTCTCATAATTTTGATTCACATCTGATCCGGTGAGATCCCAGGGATTGGGCAGACAGGTGAGATCCAGTTCGGTGAAACTCACTTTTAATCCGAGTGCTGAATAGGCAATAATGCTGGCTTCTATGTCCTGCAGGGGTATGTTTTTAATGCTCCAGTGTGCCTGGATGCCGATGCCGTCAATTCTGGTTCCGCTTTCCCTGAGCTTTTTCACCATGGCAATTACCCCGGCTCTTTTTTGCGGCTGTTCAATATTATAGTCATTGTAATACAATTCTGTATTCGGTGCCGCCCTGGCAGCCAGCTCAAAAGCGAGCCGGATATAGTCTGGTCCAAGCTTTTCCAAAAAAAGTGATTTTCGCAGGCTGCCATCCTCATTGAGCGCTTCATTAACCACATCCCAGCTGTTAATCTGTCCAGCATAACGCCCTGCCACTTTCTCAATATGATTTTTCATGAACAGCCGCAGCGAGTCACTGCTCCGGATGTTTTTTACAAAAGCGGAAAGCTGGCTGTGCCATATCAGAGTATGACCCACGATGAACATATTGTGCTTCCTGCCATAGGCAACAAAACGGTCGGCCGGGCCGAAATTATAGTCGTCCCATCCCGGCTGGATAACCTCGCACTTCATGATGTTTTCCGGAGTGATCGCATTGAATTGAAGGGGTATAAATTGCGTGACCAAAGGGTCTTTTTCATCAATCTGCGTGAGATTCAGTGCTGTTCCAATAAGGAAGTCATTCCTGAAAGCGTCTTTCAGGGATGAGTCGGCCACGACAGCGGTGCTGCTCCGGAAGTTTGCAGATCCGCGGATAAGGGCAGCACCGTTTTTGTCAGTATGTCCCAGAAGCGAAATCAGGACAACCGAAACCGGTCCTAAATATTCTTTCATTTTTATATGGCTGGCAACCGGAAGCTATCTAAATAAAGCGGTTTACTATATTCTCAAAATATTCCTGCTTCCCGCTGATCATTTTGGGTTCGCCATTTTTGATGGCATAATTTCTCAGGTCCTCCATGGATAATTTCCCTTCCTCAAAAGCTTTTCCTGTTTCACTGTCAAAACTGGCATAGCGTTCTTTTTTCAATTTCCGGTATTCGGATTTCTGCAGTATATCGTCTGCCACGATGAGCGCCCTTGCAAATACGTCCATGCCGCCGATATGGGCGAAGAACAAGTCTTCAGGATCCGTGCTGTTCCTCCTGATCTTTGCGTCGAAATTAATTCCTCCTCCTTTAAAGCCCCCTGCCTGCAGAAGGACCATCATGCACTCCGCCAGTTCATTCACGTTGTTGGGAAACTGGTCGGTGTCCCAGCCATTCTGATAGTCACCTCTGTTGGCATCTATAGAGCCCAGCATACCCGAATCCACGGCTACCTGCATTTCATGATTCATCGTATGGCCTGCGAGGGTAGCATGATTGACTTCTATATTTAATTTGAAATCGTGCAGCAGGTCATACTGCCGCAGAAACCCGATAACTGTTTCCGCGTCGTAGTCGTACTGGTGTTTGGTAGGCTCGCATGGTTTGGGCTCGATAAAAAACTGTCCCTTAAAACCGTTTTTCCTGGCATAGTCTGCAGACATGCGCAGGAAGCGGGCCAGGTGTTCCTTTTCTCTTTTCATGTCTGTGTTCAGCAGACTCATATAGCCTTCACGGCCTCCCCAAAAAACATAATTTTCGCCACCCAGGGCGATGGTGGCGTCGATGGCTGCTTTCACCTGTGCGGCACTATGAGCGAGCACATGAAAATCAGGATTCGTGCTGGCGCCATTCATATATCTTTTGCTGGAAAACAGGTTGGCCGTTCCCCATAATAGTTTGACGCCGGTTTCCTTCTGTTTATCAGAAAGATATGCGGTCATGGCCTGCAGCCTCTTTTCATTTTCCGGGATATCGTTGGTATAATCAACCACATCCACGTCATGGAAACAGTAGTAGGGCATATCCAGTTTGGTGATGAATTCAAAAGCGGCGTCTGCCTTATCTTTTGCTCTTTCCACGGCATCCGATTTTACACTCCAGGGGAAGAGATGCGTCGCTTCGCCGAAAGGGTCTGCACCGCTTCCGCAGAAGCTATGCCAGTAAGCACACGCAAAGCGCAGCCAGGATTTCATTGGTTTACCGGCGACCATTTTATTTTTATCATACCAGCGGTAAGCAAAAGGATTGTCTGAGTCCGGACCCTCAAACTGGATAGCCGGAATTCCCTTAAAATATTCTTTCTGCGCAGTTACGGGTAACATTGAAAACAGATTGTATGGTGAAAAAATTGCAGTTCAATTCAGTGAAGATATTTTTCTTCTTCGATTTTTAACAGGTATACGGTATGAAAAGACCGACAACGTTGTCGTAGAAAAATAGACGGGGAAGTATTCCGGGTAGGGAAATTTCACATTATATTTATTCCAATAATGCAAATCTTTTCTCCATCGGCTAACACGATGGCTTAAGGAATACTCATGCATAAGCAATATTTAAGCATATGAGTCTTCGGGGGTGATTTCTATCACCCCCTTTATTTTTCCTCTTCCCCTGCACCTTTTTCTTACTCTAATATATAGTTTCTTTCCGGAACACTTTCACTTGATGCAGATCAAATAAACGGCCTGATGAACGCAGGCATTTTTTAAACGCTATATTGTTCTTTTTACACAAATCAGCGACAACGTTGTAGTAGATAATCATTGCCTCAGATGTTAATCGAATGGTAAAATGCTAATACATTTATTACAACCATTGCTTCAAATTTTTTTTACAAACGACTGCCATGCTAAAATTGAAAATCAAACCGCATGCAAGCCATGTAATCATAGTATTCATGCTTGTATTGTTCTCATCCACAGCATTCGCCCAATCAACAGTTAACGGAACGGTCACCGATGCAGAAGCCAAACCCCTCAAAGGGGCTACGGTTACTGTCGCGGGTACCAGAAGAGGAACCGTTACCGACGACAACGGAAATTTTTCCATTTCAGCCGACAAAAACGCAAGCCTGCATATTACCATGGTAGGCTATGAACCGTTTACGGTGAAAGTGGGAGATCAGACAAGCGTATCTGTCCAGTTGAAATCGGACGTTTCGCACCTGAGTGAAATCGTTGTCACAGGTTATGGTACGCAGCGGAGATCGCTCGTGACCAGTGCCATTTCGAGCGTAAGTGGCAAAACCCTGAATGCACAGCCAACGCTCCTCGTATCCGAAGCCCTTCAGGGAAGGGTGCCGGGCGTTTCGGTAGTAAATAACGGGAGCCCGGGTACAGCGCCTATCGTGCGTATCCGTGGTATCAGTTCCATTACTTATGCGTCGGATCCACTCTATGTAATAGACGGATTCCCCGGAGCAGATATCACCTCGCTCGACGTAAGGGATATTG